>Ga0134128_10000526_pt1 | contig 53221 bp, 41 predicted proteins | sample KB31754_FD_96462 | JGI IMG/M metagenome (GOLD analysis project Ga0134128, IMG submission 96462) | Terrestrial soil microbial communities with excess Nitrogen fertilizer from Kellogg Biological Station, Michigan, USA - KB3-175-4 | ecosystem: Environmental > Terrestrial > Soil > Unclassified ... | reverse complement strand
GCGACGGGAGGAGCGGGGAAAAAATAATCGTGATTAAGAAAATCAGGATAGCCATTCCCAAAAATTATCCCGATGGATAATCTTCGTGGGGGGAGGATTATACTCCTTTACAAAGGAGGCAGGAAAACGAGCTTTGGCTTTGGGGTTCCATTTAAATTCATAAGTCAGTGGGATTTTGGGTGGCGGCGGCTTTTGAGCTTGCTGATGAACTCCGGGGTAAAGCCGAGATAGGAGGCGACCATGTATTGGGGAATACGCTGGACGAACTCGGGGAAGCCGCGAGTGAATCGGAGATAGCGCTCTTCGCTGGTGTCGGCGAGGAGATAAAAGCGGTGTTGCTGGGCGGCGGCGAAGGCCCTCTGGACGACGAGACGGAGATAGCGGTCGATCTGGGGCAGGCGGTCGCAGAGCGGCGCGATGTTGTCGCGGTCGAGGACGGCGAGGGAGTAGGGCTCGATCGACTGGATGTAAAAACGGGAGGGTTGGCGCCAGTCGAGGCTTTGAAAGTCGGTCATCCACCAGTTCTCGATGGCAAACTGGGTGATCTGTTCCACGCCGTCCTCGCGGATAAAGTACATGCGGAGACAACCTTTCAGGACAAAGTAATTGGCCGTGCAGACCTCTCCCTCGCGGAGGAGGTATTCCTTTTTTCTGATGGGTTTGTGACGCAGGAAGGAGGTCAGGACGGCGGCTTCCTGCTCGTCGAGCGACACATATTTGCGGATGTGCGTAAGGAGCGGAAGGAAGCTATCAGAGGGCAGACAGAGCGATTTTTACGATGTCGTCGGCAACCTTTTTTTCGATGCCCAGTTTGATCTGGGTCGTGAGGCCCCAGAGGGTATTGACCAGATACCGGGCCAGGGCGCGGGGCGGATGGATCTTGTTGATCTTGCCTTGCTGCTGGCCTCGGCGGATGGCGCGGAAATAAGCATCTTCGAGCGCCTGGCGGTTCTCCTGGACGATCTCCGCCACTTCGCTGTCGTGGGGGGCGACCTCATTGAGGGTGTTGACCATCAGACAGCCCTTGTTCTGGCGGTAGGCCTGCGCAAACTCCCAATAGCCCTGGAACAGTCTGCGGATGGCGGCAGCAGGATCCGGCGCTTCATCGAGATAGCGGATACCGGCGACGGTTTCGGTTGCCCGGTAATACCGGAGACATTTGAGGAACAGGGTATGCTTATCGCCATAAGTATCATAAAGACTGGAACGACTGAGCCCCGTACCGTCGAGGATCGTCTGCGGCGGAGTGCCGTTGTATCCCTGGGCCCAAAAAAGGTCCGTAGCCCTCTCGAGTACTTCCTTCTCGTCAAAGGACTTAGTGCGCGGCATGCATATGTAGATTTTAAGTTGGACAGCGCTAGTTAAGCTGTTTGTTACAAATTTAGGGGTTTATATGTAATCTTTTGTTTGTCCTTCGGACGAACCGCGTCCCGCGGTTCCTTCAAGGGACGAGAACGGCCGCTCCATGGATCTTTCCTTGCCGGAGCGCCTCGAGGGCTTCGTTGGCCTGTTGCAGGGGAAAGGTGTGGATTGTCGTCTCGACGGGGACGCGAGGCGCCAGATCGAGAAATTCGGCGCCATCGTTTCGGGTGAGGTTGGCCACGGAACGGACGACGCGCTCTTCCCAGAGGAGGTCGTAGGGGAAAGATGGGATATCGCTCATATGGATGCCGCCGCATACGACCGTACCCCCTTTGTCCGTAGACCGCAGGGCCAGCGGGACGAGAGCGCCTACAGGCGCGAAGAGGATGGCAGCATCGAGGGGTTGCGGTGGGGTCGCGGTAGAGTCGCCGGCCCACACGGCACCCATGCTCCGGGCGAAGTCCTGGCCTTCCTGGTCACCATCGCGGGTAAACGCATAGACCTCTTTACCCTGATAGTGGGCAACCTGGATGAGGATATGCGCCGCAGCACCGAAGCCATAGATGCCCAGCCGATGGACGTCATCGCCGATAAACGTATAGGAGCGGTAGCCGATAAGGCCTGCACAAAGCAGGGGTGCACCACCAGGATTGGCGTATCGGTCCACCAAGGGAAAACAGAATTTGGCAAAGGCGACCGTATATTCCGCATAGCCGCCGTCGATAGTATAGCCGGTGAAGCGGGCATTTTCACACAGATTTTCTTTGCCCGCGAGACAGTAGCGGCAGTGCCCGCAGGTATAGCCCAGCCAGGGAATCCCGACGAGGTCCCCCGCCTGGAGACCGGCAACGTCCGGGCCGCTGTATACGACGCGGGCTACGATCTCGTGACCGGGGATCAGGGGCAGCTTTGGATGCGTAAGTTCTCCGTCCACGACGTGGAGATCGGTACGGCAGATGCCGCAGGCGATGACCTTCACGAGGACCTGCCCGGGACCGGGGACGGGTAGCGGGACCGCCCTGGCGACGAGCGACCGACGCGGTTGTTCGAGGACCATGGCCTGCATGGTGGAAGGCAGACCAACGGGTGCATTGGCATGAGCTGTAGTTGGCATACCTGCAAGTTTGAGGTGAGACTCAGTGGCAATTTACAAAAAAACCTAGAGATCAGTTTCTATGTGTTGTTGCCAAATGAGGTCGGCGCCAGCGGATGAGGCGCCAGGCGATGGCTGCGGAGAAAAGCATACCGAAAGCCAGAAGGATGGGACCGGACTTTTCCGATGACCAGAAGGGGGCGTCTTTTTTTGCCAGGAAGGCGCCGGTGAGGGCGGCGGTGTAGATCGTGAGCGGCAGCACATAGAGTGCGATGAGGCCGGCGCGACCGAGGGGGATGCGAAAGGGCCGCCGTACGGTGGGTTCCTTGCGGCGCAGCGTCACCAGGGCGATGAACTCCAGCGAAAGGCCGGCGCCATAGAGGATGATGTCCATGATGATAAGGTCGGAGAAGGTAAACAGGATCAGGATGCTTACGATGACCGAAGAGGCCAGGATCGAAACATAGGGCGTCCTGAACCTTGGATGAAGGGAGCAAAGGAAGGCGGGCAGCAGCTTGTCGTCGGCCATAACTTGTGGCACGCGGGACACCGAAAGCAGCACGGCGGAATAGAGGCCGATGGCGCTGGACATGCCACCGGAGGCAACCAGGATACCCAGCCAGCGGCCCCCGACGAGGACGCCGAGAACGGGGAAGCCGCCGTTGTCGATACTGATGGCGTCGGCATTTATGCCGGAGCGGGTGACGGCGAGCGCTGCGAGGACGTAGATGCCGATGGTAACCAGAAAGGCCATGCAGACAGAAATAAAATAGGAGCGGATGGGTCGTTGCACCTCTTCGGCGTAGGTCGTTGCATTATCCCATCCTATAAAATTCCACATTACTACATACAGTCCCATGCCCAGGTTGGAAAAGCCCGTCCCTTTGATCGAAGGCGTGGGTATCGGGGCGCCTGCATGCGAGAAGGCCATGATGAACAGGAAACAGAAGGGGATCAGGATGAAGATGCTGAGCACCGAAGACACGCGACCTACCGGAAGAATGCCGAGGATATTGAGGAAGGCAGAGGACCAGATGATGCCGAGGCAAACGAGTACCTTATAATGAGCGATTGCAGGGATAAAGAAAGAGGCATAGGTCACGAAGATCACGGGATAGATCGCGAGGTCACAGAAGGTATAAAGCCAGGTCCACCAGCCTTCGAAAAAGGCCCAGCGAATGCCGAGGGCGCGTTTGACCCATTGGTAATAACCGCCGGTGGTGGGCATGAGGCTGTTGAGCTCGAGGACGGTGAGGATCGTGGGCACGTCCCATAGCAGGGGTGTCACCAGCAGGAGCAGCAGGGCGCCGTTATTGCCGACATAGCCGAAAAGTTCTTCGAGGCCATAGGGGCCGCCGGAGACGGTGAGGAAGATCACGGCCGCGAGATGGGCGGCACGGAGTTTACCGGGTGATTTTTGGCGCGAGGGCATGAAGCGTAAAAATACAGTTTTAGTGCGATTGCACGACCTTTGCGGGGTCGAAAAGACTTGCACGGAGCGGAACATCGGCTTTACAATAGTGGTAGCTACCCACGTCCATGAGTTCGCCGCCGAAATAGAGGCTGTATTTTGTCGGGCTCCAGCCGCCGCCGAAATGGGAGTCGAAGGTCCCGAGGCCGGCGTTAATCACGTGAACGATATAGAGATGTTGGGCGAAGGAGGCCGCGGGGACGCCCTGTGCTATGAGAGTAAAGGCAACGATGAGGAATAATCTACTCATTTTGGGTAAACCGATTGATCTTCCAAGATAGACAAATTCCGGCACGGCCTAAGCAGGAAGATAGTATGCCTGCGCTTAAAACATATCCTTTTTATGTCCGGAGCACCATCATCCTTTTTGGCCTGATCCTTTGCGCCTATTCGCTGGCCAATCTGCGGGATATCCTGGTGCCGTTCTCCTTCGCCCTTCTTGTTGCCATCCTGCTCAATCCGCTTGTGAACCGGCTGGAGTTTTGGCGGGTGCCCAGGATACCGGCCATTGCCATCGCCCTGATTATCGCTATCGTCGTGATCGGGGCGGTGTGGTATTTCCTGGCGACGCAAATGATGCATTTTACTTCGCAGCTGCCGGCGTTGGAGATAAAAACGGATACGCTGGTTTCCAAGCTGCAGCATGATCTGGCAACGAAAATCCCGATGGACAGGCAAAACCAATATATCGCCGAGGCCAAGGCGGGGATAAAGCCGCTGATCGGCCGGACGCTGGGTTCGGTGGTGGGAACGCTGGCTACGTTGTTCCTGCTGCCGGTGTACGCGTTTCTGTTGCTGTATTATAAAACGTTAATGTTGAATTTTCTTTATGAGATCTTTGCCAAAGACCGGGAGGCGGATGTGCGCGATGTGCTTGTGAAGGTTCGTGGCGCCATTCAGAGCTATATGTATGGGCTGTTGATCGAGGGGTTGATCGTGGCGACGCTGAACACCATCGCGCTTTTTATCCTGGGAGTGCCCTATGCCATCCTGATGGGCATACTGGGCGCGGTCCTGAACGTGTTGCCTTTTTTTGGCGGCATCCTGGCGGCGTTGTTGCCGATCATGGTGGCGACGATAACGAAGACCGGTCTGCATACGCAGATCGGGGTGGCGATCAGCTATATGATCATTCAGTTTATCGACAACCATTTCCTGATTCCTTATATTGTGAGCTCGCGGGTGAAGATCAATGCGCTGATCTCGATAGTGGCCGTGTTGCTCGGGGCCGCAGTCTGGGGGTTATCGGGGATGTTCCTTTCGATCCCTTTCATCGGTATCCTGAAGATCATCTTTGACCGGATACCCGAGATGCAGCCGTGGGGGCGGCTGCTGGGCAGTGCCGTCGATGTACGGCGCAGGAGGATGCGGAAGTAGAAAATATTTTCCTATTTTCAGGTATGATAAAAACCTATTTCCTTGTAGCGTTGCGCATCCTGCGGCGCAATAAAGCCTTTTCGCTATTGAATGTCCTGGGGCTGTCGATCGGTGTGGCGGCCAGTATATTGATCTTCCTGGTGATCCATTGGGAAACGAGCTACGACAGCTATCATCAAAATAAAGACCGCATCTTCCGGGTGACGACGTCTGTGCTGAATCGCAGCAATGGAGAGGTGGTTTCGCAACATGCGTATGCGCCTATGGGTTTGGGGGATGTGGTCCGCAACGAAGTTCCGGGCGTCGAGAAGACGGCGGCTTTCTTTCGCTATATGCCTTTTCAGATCCATATCGGCACCAAGGGCGCGCCGGATGGGAAGGTGTTCCTGCAAAACAATGTGACCGCGGCCGAGCCTGAGCTATTCAAGATGATCGATGTCCAGTGGCTCGATGGCAATGCCAGCAGGCTCGACGAGCTGGGCACGATGGTCATCTCTTCCAGCCTTGCAGAGAAATGGTTTGGCGACTGGCGCCGTGTCGTCGGGCGGACGATCGATCGCGGTTCGGGCCGCAGGACGATGTTGATCGTGGGCGTGTTCCGCGATCTGGCCGCCAATACGGAGCTGCCGTTGGAGATGGTGATGTCGTATGGAGAAGTGCGGGATGGCGTTCCCGAGGCGTTTACGATGCCGGACCGCTGGCACTATCCCGCAAAGCATTCGGAGTTATTTGCGATGTTGGACAAGGGCCGGGACCGTGGGCAGGTCGGGGCGCAGCTGGCTGGGATCGTAGGCAAATACTATAATGAGTCTTCTTATAAGACGCGTAGCAGGCTCGAGCTGGAGCCGCTGCCGTCAATGCATCTGGATGAACAGTTCGATAGTTTCAGAGGCGACGCCTTGTCGCTGAAAGTCTTGTGGTCGCTGGGAGCGATCGGGATATTGCTGCTGGTAGTCGCCTGCATTAACTTCATCAACTTATCGACGGCGCAGAGTATAAAACGAAGCAAGGAGGTCGGGGTCAGGAAGGTGCTGGGCAGCGACCGGTGGCAGTTGTTGCGGCAGTTTATGGTGGAGACGGCGGTGATCACATTGATGGCGATTATATTGGGCGCCCTGATCGCCGAGCTTGCGCTACCCTGGTTGCGCGAGGTGATGGGTAAGCCGGTAACCGCCGACTGGTTCCACTCTCCCACCCTGCCGCTATTTCTGCTGGGTGTAGGTGTAATCGTTATGCTGCTCGCGGGCTTTTATCCGGCGGTGGTGCTTTCGGGGTTCAATGTAATCGAGGCTATCAAGAACCGCATCTCGGCGCGGACGGTGGGCGGCTTATCGTTGCGGCGCTCGCTGGTCGTCGTGCAGTTTGCCATTGCGCAACTGTTGATCGTGGGCACTATCGTCGTCGTTCAGCAGATGCAATTCTTCCGCACGCGGCCGATGGGTTTTGATCAGACGGCGGTGGCCATGCTGCAATTGCCGGGTAATATCTCCTATGTCCCGATGCAACCTTCGTTGAAGAAGAGCATGCTGGATATCCCGGGAGTGGAGGCAGCCAGTCTTACCAATGAAGGTCCCGCGGGTGGCATCTTTTGGCGGGAGCAGGCTTTGTACTATGGTCACAACCCCGTGGCGGAGGACTGGAAGGCGGAAGTGCAGGTGGCTGATCCGGATTTTGTGCCCACGATGCGTATCCCACTGATCGCGGGGGTCGTGCCGGATAGCGGCAGAAACGAGGTATTGGTCAACGAGACACTGTTTAAACGACTGGGTCTGCGTTCGCCCCGGGATATCATCGGCAAAAAGATCTCGCTAAACGACGATTCCGACTATCTGCAGGTCACGGGAGTGGTGCGCGATTATCACCGTGAGTCTCTGCGTGAAGCCATTGTCCCCGTGGTGATCAGGCCGGAAGGCGGGGGTTATAATTATCTAACGCTTCGCATCCGGCCTGAGCGGCTGAAGACCACTATGGCGGAGGTGCAGAAGGTGTTTACGCGATATTGCCCGGACATCCTGTTCGACTGCGAGTGGCTGGACGAGCGGATCGTGCATTTCTACGAACGCGAGGAGACCACGGCGAAGCTGGTGCGGGTGTTTGCGGGGTTGGCGATCCTGATCTCCTGTATCGGGTTATACGGTCTGGTGGCTTTCCTGGCGGTACAGAGAATGAAGGAGATCGGCATCCGAAAGGTGTTGGGGGCTTCGGTGGGCAGCATAGTGGTATTGTTCTCGCGGGAGTTCACGGTGCTCACCGGCATCGCGTTCCTGATCTCGGGGCCTGTCGGCTATATGGTCATGCATCGGTGGCTCGATGGATTCTATTATCATATCGAGCTGGGCTCAGGCATCTTTGCGGGTACACTGGTGTTGTCGCTCGTGATCGCGTGGGTAACGGTGGGGTATAAATCGTTACGCGCGGCGATGGTGAATCCAGTGAGTAGCCTGAAAATCGAGTGACCCGCACCTGCGGTGCGGGTCACCGGGCGGTTTAGTTGACAGAGATCTCGCGGTCTACGTGTGTAGCCGTTTCGATCTGGATGTTCTTGCTGATCCTTTCCTTTCCATTGGAAACCATGAGCCGATATTCTCCGTCGTCCAGCGAGGAGAGGTCGAATACATAGTCGAACAGGTCCTGGCGGACACTTTGGTTGAAGAGGACATCGTCACCTTTCTGAATGGTGATGATCATGTATTTCGAAGCAGGGTTGAGTGCGGTCAGGCGAAATTTCATGTTGTCGCTGTCCATTTTGTGGAGGCTGACCTGCAGATGCATGGCGTCAGTAGAGTCCAGCATCGTTTTCACGTTAGGATCTACGGTGATCTTATGATGATAACTCTGGGCGGAAGCAGCGTTAGTGGAGATGGCGAGGGTGAAGACGGCAAAAAAGGGTAAGATAACCTTTGCGGAGCGAATAGTCCGGGAGTACATGGTAATAGGTTTTTCGGTTTTTTCTAATAGGGTAAAAGCGCTTCTACCTTTTGACGCCGCAAATATCGGAAGCGTATATTAACCCGCTGTTATGCGGGGGTTAAGCTTTGTTAACATGGGGAACGCGGGCCTTAGGAGAGGCCGCGTTCGAAGTGGAGCTCGGGGATCTCTACATCGGTGAATCCTTTTTTTAGCAGCCGTTCCCTGAATGCCTGCTGGACATCGTATTCACCATGAACGATGAAGAGTGCTTTAACCTGTTTGGGGTCCTGGCAGGCGAGGAACTGGCTGAGGTCTTCATAGTCGCCGTGGGCGCTCATGCTGCGGATGCTGCCGACTTCGGCATGGACCTCGTGCAGGATGCCGAAGATGTGTACCTCTTTGGCGCCCGCCATGAGCCGGCCGCCGAGCGAGTGCGGTTCACAATAGCCTACGAGCAGGATGGTGTTGCGGCTGTTCTCGATGTTGTTGCTGATATGATGCTTGACCCGTCCGGCATCGGCCATGCCGCTGGCGGAAATGATGACGCAGGGTTCGTTCTTATAGTTGAGGAGCTTGGATTCTTCTACTGTTTTTATGTATTTCAAGCCGCGGAATGCAAAAGGATCATTGTCCGTTTCGAGAACCTTTTGGATGGTCTTATTGAAATATTGAGGATAAGATTTTACGATCTCGGTGGCTGCGACGCTCAGCGGGCTGTCGACATAATAATCGAGATCGGGCAGGCGGCGTTCGTTCTCGAGTTCATTGAGAGCAAAGAGCAGCTCCTGGGTGCGGCCGACGCTGAATGCCGGGATGATAAGCTTTCCTTTTTTCTGCAGACACGTTTTGGTGATCCATTCGAGCAGCATATCCGGGGTCGTTGCCACCGGGTCGTGGAGACTGTTGCCATAGGTCGACTCGATGAGGATATAATCGGCCTGGGGGAAGTTCTCCGGCGAACGAAGGATGACGTCTTTGTAACGGCCGACGTCCCCGCTGAAGGTGAGATGGGTCTCCTTGCCGTCTTCCTTTATTTTGAGACTCACGGCGGCGCTGCCGATGATATGTCCTGCGTCGGTGAAGAGCACCTGGACGTCTTCGTCGATGGTGTGCCAGGTGTCGTATTCCACGGCTACGAAATTCGTCATGGCCTTTTTAGCGTCTTCTTCGGTATAGAGGGGTTGGAGATAGGGTTGTCCTTCGGCCTTACGGCGTTTGTTGGCATATTTCACTTCGTCTTCCTGTATCCCTGCGGAGTCTTCGAGCAGGATACCCGTAAGCTCTCTGGTCGCGGGGGTGCAATAGATCTTGCCTTCGAAGCCGTCTTTGACCAGCTTGGGGATGAGGCCGCTGTGATCGATGTGAGCATGCGAGAGAATGAGGGTGGTCACCTGGGCGGGGGTGAAGCCCCAGTTACGGTTGAGGACATCCGTTTGGTTGCCCATGCCCTGGAACATGCCGCAGTCGAGGAGGTATTTCTTGCCGTTGCCCAGCGTGATCAGGTGTTTCGAGCCGGTGACGACGCGTGCCGCGCCATGGAAAGCGATTTTCATATTTCTCCAATTGTGTGGTAAATGTAAAGAAAAAGCATGTAGAGAGCGTATGCAGAAATCATTATGTTATTGGTTTACATACGAGTCATATGTTTTCGAGCGGCCGTTTCGGGTATCAAAAAGGTGTACTTTGTCAGATCGTTTATCCTACATAGTTACCCTTATCCTTGATGCACCCCCGTGAACTAAACCAATACATATGATCATGTCTTTACTCAGGAAAAGGTACGCAATCCCTATTGTATCTTTCCTAATCTTCTCGTTTTTATGGGGCGGAATTTTGCATGCATCGCCACCTGGCGATTCGGGGCCGCATGGTGATGGCAGGCCACCGGGAACTTCGTCCCTAGTATCCAAGCTTCCCGAGCGGAGAGGCGACCGGCTGTATTGGACTCCGGCGTGTCCGATCGTCGCGCAGAATTTCAACGATGCCTCCGACCCTAACGCCGACAGTAACGGGTCTATTGCGGATCCCACGCCTACCGTGGGCTGGACCCTCGACAGGTCCAATGTACCGAACGCGGTTTATTTTGCTATGAAATCGCATCGGATCAAGGCGCAGACACTTGGGGGAGAAGGCGTCTGGAGGTCCGCCGTCGTCAACATCTCCGGGTATACGGGCATCCAGGTGGATGCGAAGATCTCGTCTGAGGGGTCGTTTAGCAGCTCGGAGTATGTGAAGGTCTCATATATCCTGAATGGTGGGCCGGAGACGCTCATCGGCGAGTATACGGGCGCTTTCGGCACGCCGTTGGTGACGTCTGCGCAGATGACCGGGAGCACGGTGCAGATCGTCATCCGGATGTATAATGTATCGGCGGGTAACAACGATTATTACATCGAGCAGTACGATGTGTTTAAGGAAACCGGTCCGTGTACGGTCTCTTCGGGTATTTCGGTATCGGCGTCGGCGAGTAATTCCGGTGTGCTGACCTGTTCCAACCCTTCCACTACGTTATCCGCTTCGACGACGGCTTCCGGTACGACTACATATAGTTGGACGGGGCCCTCCGGATTTACTGCTACGGGTGCTTCGGTCACTGCTACTACGGCGGGGACCTATAACGTAACGGGGACGAATTCGGCGGGGACCGGGACGGCAAGTGTGACAGTGACTTCCAATACCGCAGCGCCGGGAGGGCTGACGGCGACGGCTTCGGGCTCGCTTAGTTGTGCGACGACCAGTGTGACGCTTACGGGCAGCTCGACGACTTCGGGGACGACATTTAGCTGGTCGGGACCTTCCGGGTTCACGGCGACGGGTGCGACGGCGACGGCTACCGCGGCCGGGACCTATACTCTGACGGCGACCAATCCTTCTACGGGATGTACTTCGACGACTACGGTTGTGGTGACGTCTAATACTGCGGCGCCGGCAGGGTTGACGGCGACGGCCTCGGGTGTTCTCACATGTGCGGTATCCGGCATAACGCTGACGGCCAGCTCGACTACCTCGGGTGTGACGTATGCGTGGACGGGGCCGAACAGCTATTCCAACACCGGTGCTTCGGTTACCGCCAATATGGCGGGTACCTATACTGTGACCGCGACAAATCCCGCTACGGGTTGTACGGCGTCGACCACTGTGGCGGTGACGTCCAATACGACCAATCCGACGAACATTACACCTACCGTGAGCGGGCCTCTTACGTGTTCGGCGACCAGTGTGACCTTGTCCGGTAGTTCCAGTCTATCGAATGCGGTTTATACCTGGGCGGGGCCTGGCGGGTTCACGGCTTCGGGTGCCACGGCTACCGCTTCTACAGCGGGTACGTATACACTTACGGCGACCAATCCGACTACGGGTTGCTGGGGGTCTACTTCTATCAATGTGACCTCCAATACGACGCCGCCGGCGGGTGTGACGGCTACGGCTTCGGGTTCGGGTTTGCTGACTTGTGCTACGACCAGCGTGACGCTCACGGGTGCTTCGACCACGACGGGTGCGACCTTCGCCTGGAGCGGGCCCAGCGGGTTCACCGCTACGGGGGCTACGGCTACTGCTACCGCGGCCGGGACTTATACGGTTACTGCGACCAATCCGGCGACGGGTTGTACGGCGACGGCTTCTACGACGGTGACGCAGAATCTCACTGCGCCGGCGGGTGTAACGGCGAGCAACAATGGTCCGTTGACCTGTTCCACAACCAGTGCTACACTGAGTGGAACTTCTACCACTACTTCGGGTGTTACCTACGCCTGGGCGGGAACAGGAAACGTTTCCAGCTTTACCGCGTCCGGCGCTTCGGCGACCGTGACGAATCCCGGCACGTACATCCTGACGGCCACCTATACCTCCACCGGATGTACCGCAACGGCCATGACCACCGCGATCCTGGTGACCACCACACCGGGCACTGTCACGGCCAGCAATAATGGTCCCTTGAGCTGTGCTGCCTCCAGTGTCACGCTGAGCGGCTCCGCTAACCTGAACAACGGAACCACCTATGCCTGGACAGGGCCCAGCGGATTTACCGCCAGCGGCGCTAGCGCGACTGCTACGGCTCCCGGTACGTATACGCTAACGGCCACCTATACCTCCACCGGATGTACGTCTACCGGTACGACGACGGTGGTCCAGAATATCGCGGCTCCGGCAAGCGTGGTCGCAACGGCTTCCGGTTCGCTTAGCTGTACCGCGAGCAGTGTTACGCTCACGGGCAGCTCGACCACTTCGGGCGCTACGTTTGCGTGGAGCGGGCCCGGCGGGTTCACGGCGACGGGCGCTACGGCGACGGCTACGGCGGCAGGTGCTTATACGCTTACTGCGACGAATCCTGCGTCGGGTTGTATAGCAACGGCGAGTGTGACCGTAACAGGCAATACGATCGCACCGGCGGGTGTGGCGATCACGCCTAACCTGCCCACCCTGACCTGCGCGAATCCGAGCGTCACGCTGACGGGGACCTCTTCTACCTCCGGGGTGAGCTATGCCTGGACAGGACCGGGCAGCTTCACCGCTACGGGAACTCAAGCCGCCACCGCTACGCCGGGAGAGTATGTCCTCACGGTGACCAACCCGGCAAATGGCTGTACGACTTCCACGGCCGCGACTGTCAATGGCAACTTTGCCCCGCCGGCGAATGTCACTGCCATCAACAACGGTCCGCAGACCTGTTATAACGTCGCCGTCGCCCTCACCGGCAGCTCGACCACGACAGGCGCCACTTTCGCGTGGACGGGGCCCAATGGCTTCACCGCCAACAGTGCTATGGCCCACCTCACCAACCTCGGCCAGGACGGCACCTATTCACTGACGGTAACCGATCCCAACAATGGCTGTACGGCCATCGCGGCAACGGTAGTCGCTGAAAACGACGCGGCGCCGACAGGCGTTTCTGTGAGCAGCAGCACGGGAAGTCCCGTACTCAACTGTACCAACCCCAGCCTCACGCTGACGGCAAGCTCAACCACCCCCGGTGTGACCTATGCCTGGAGGATCGGGCCCACGGGCAGTACTGTGTTGGGTACAAGCGATACGCTCACGGTAAGCCAGGCGAACGCTTACGATGTGCTGGTGACCAATCCGGCCAACGGCTGCGCCTTCCTTGGCGGCCTGGCGGTGAGCCAGAACGTGACGCCGCCGTCGAATCTACTCCTGACCAGCAATCCTGCCACTCCGGTACTAACCTGCACGACAACCAGCATTGCTTGCAATGCTAATGCTTCCGGTTCTAAAGTTGGTTATACTTGGACAGGACCCGGAGGGTTCTCGTTCCATGGCCAGACGACGGACCTATCGGTACCCGGTACCTATTCGGTGACGGCTACGGACTCGACCGATGGATGTTCTTCTACCGCGTCGACGACCATCACGCAGGATATCACGCCGCCGTCGGCAGTGACCATTGGTTCGGCTACGGGGACGACGATCATCAACTGTACGAATCCCACACTTAGCCTCACGGCCGGGTCGTCGCCCAATACCGCGAGCTATAGCTGGAGCGGACCCAATAGTTACACCGCAAACACCGCCACTGCGTCGGTGACCGTGCCGGGGACTTATATAGTAACGGCTACCCTGGCCAGTAACGGCTGTTCGAAGACCGCTAACGTGCTCATCGCGCTGGATACGGCTTCGCCGGCGGGGATAACGACGAGCAGCGTACCGGCCAATGCGACGCTGACGTGTACCAATCCCAATGTTGTGCTCACTGGAAACTCGGCCACCCCGGGTGTGACCTATAACTGGACGGGGCCTAACAGTTTCTCGGCTCCCGGCTCATCCGTTACGGTGGCCACAGCTGGTAATTATGTAGTAACGGTAACTAATCCGGTCAATGGCTGTTCTTCCGCTGTCACGGCTTCGGCGGTGACGCAGAATCTGATCATTCCCATTGGGGTCTCGACGATCACCTCCAACAAGCTCTCCTGTAACGTTACCAGTGTGTCGGTGACCGCCAATTCTTCGACCAGCGGCGCGACCTATACCTGGACAGGTCCGCAAGGATTCACTGCCGATACCCGGGTGATATCGGCGACCCTGGGCGGCGCTTATACGGTAACCGTTACCAACCCGGCCAACGGCTGTACGACGAGCAAGACGGCTACGGTAGTTGCCGACACGGCTACGCCGGCGGGTGTAACGGCTACCAATTCCGGTCCGTTGACCTGTACCATGACTACGGTGATCCTGACGGGTAATTCCACGACCGCAGGAGTATCCTATACCTGGAATGGCCCTAACGGGTTCTTCGATCCGGAGCAGGTATCTACTTCGGCCACCGATTCGGGAGCTTATATCTTAACCGTGAGCAATTCGGGCAATGGGTGTATTACCAATGACACGACCTATGTGAGTGCGGATTTCTCGGAATGCTCCGCAGTTACGCCAAAAGTGGCGGCCGCGAAAGCGAGTACCTTAAATGACTCTACAGCGGCCGGAGCCTTTACTTATAAGGTCTTCCCGAACCCAACGGGTAACACGGCGGTCTCGATAACCTTCAATTCACCTACAGCAGCAAACGTGGTCGTGGCGATCTACAATAACGCAGGCGTACAGGAGAGAATCTTGTTCAGCAATGCGGTAGAAGCCAACCAACCCTACAGGCTTACGTTGAACCCCGGTGGTTTGGGTTCGGGTATCCACTATTGTCAGATCCGCGTGAATGACAAGGTATACACGACCAAGCTGCTGGTTCTGCCGAACTGACCTGCTACTTGACCTGAACAACCGGCAAGTTCCTCCTATGAAATAAAAAGGCCGCTCTTACGAGCGGCTCTTTTTTTTGGACCTATCTACCGAGGTCTATGAGCGGGAGAAGCTTTGGTTATTTACGAATAAGGGTGAGCGTTTTGACAAACCCATCGGTACCGGTAACATGCACGAAATAGACGCCGGCCGGGTAACGGCTGAGGTCCAGGGGAAGGGTATGCTGACCACCGGCCAGCCGGACTTCGTTATTCGCCAGGATATTCCCGGAGATATTGGTCAGGGTATAGACGATGTCGGCGCTGTGATCGAGGGATAGCAGCAGGCTGGTTGTACCATTTTCGGTGACGGAGGGGGCCAGTCCGGCCTGGTCGCCGATGGCGGCGCCGTTGAGCTGGACGATCTGGCTATAGTCGGTTGACCCGTTTGCAGCGGCGATGAGCAAGCGATAGGCATTGTTGCCGGTGGACGGATGCGTATCGACGAAATCATAGGCCAATGTTCCGGGAGTTGCGTTTACGGTACCGATAGCATTGAAGGCTACTCCATCCGATGAGCGTTGGACTACAAAGGAGCGGGTCTGCAATTGCGGATCCGTGCTCCACCTAAGGCTAACCGAATTGTCGTTGAGCCATTGCCCGTCGAAGGAGATCAGCTGAACGGGCAGTATGACCATTGTGCTGGTGGCTACGCTGAACTGAGTGAATGTTGAAAAGCCGCCTTCGCCAAAAGAATAGGGGCCGCCGCCGGATGCGGAGCCGACAAGGCTCTCCTGGACAATGGACGTGCCGTTGGACCGGATGACGGCTGCGCTGGCGCGATGGAAGGACGACCCCTCGTCGGCCTGATTCCATTGCAGTCCCAGGTTAATATTACCTGCGCCGGCAGTAGCACCGGATACCAGCCAGGTGCGATCGACGGTAGCGTTAGCCGGGCCGCCGGGGATAAGCTGATCGTTGACGGCGACGGTGAAATCATTCGTGCTGCCGGTGTTGGTGATCTGGGCGGGGGAATATGCGGTGGGTGTGGGTCCTACGGGGAAGAACACATTGCCGCTGGAGGAGCCGATCTGGGCTATCTTCAACCCGCCCAGGCCGGTGTTACCTGCGCCGCTGCTGCCGTTACCGGTGACGATCCAGCTGGATGCCGTGGAACCATACGGAGCGGTACCACTAATAGGATTGCTGCCGGCGTACATGGTGAGCAGATCGCTGCCCGTGACGAGCATGGCTGTACCACCAAGTGTCAGGGTATTGCTGATGCCGGTGTTGGCGGAGAGGGTCTTATTACCGCTGCCGCCGATGAGGAGCGAGCCATGGTCGGCAGGGAGTATCGTTTGGTTCCCTGCGGCCGTATAGGCTACGGTGCCGAGGATGCTATAGGGACCGGTCATGGTAGTGGTGCCGCCGCTGATGGTCAGGATGGCGCCGCTGAGGATGTTGAGGGCCGCAGAATAGGCAATACCCGTGGCGGTGCTTATCGTCGGGCTAAAGGTTGTGCCGGCAGGAATCAGGACGTTGGTGGTTGGCGTGGGGATGCCACCGCACCAGTTAGCCCCATCTTCCCATTTGACATCGGCGGTGCCCAGCCAGGTACCGGAGCTATTTACATTGAGGGCCACTTCCGAGGACGTGAGCTGGCTACCACAGGCGCCCTGTACGAGCACCTGGTAATGATAACCGCTCATGGATGTCGTAGTGGCGCCGCTGCTGAGGGTTGACAAGCTGGCGCCGGTGTTGGTCCAGACGGAGGGGCTGGTGCCATTATCCGTTTGCCATTGGTAGGTGATCGGGCCGGTGCCGGTTGTAGTGACATGGAAGGATGCTGCAGAACCCGCGCAGACCGTGGCGTTTGCCGGCTGGCCGGTAATAGTAGTCACTGTTTTGATATTGAGAGGCGCATAATTGGAGGGGGTCGGACAAGTTGTAAAATCATCGCCAGTCACCGACCGTTGGACGCGGTAACGGGCTGCCGAAGTTGGCGCGGTGATCGTCAACGCATCCGTCGCAGAACCCGAGTATGTGGAACCATCCGTCGTGTTCGTCCAGCTGGCGCCGCCATTGGTGCTGAGCTGCCATTGATAGCTCACCCCAATGCTGTCCAAGATGGCGAAATTCGCGGTGCCCCCGGGACAAATATTGGCGCTGATCGGCGAGGGCGTGAGAACGGAAGGTGAGCCGATGATAACGAGGGTATCCACCCCGGTGCTGGTGGTCGAGCAGCCGGTGGCGGGGTCCGTGGCGACGAAGCGGATCAGGTTGCCATTCAAGGCCATGCTGATGTTCCAGACGAGATCGAACGTACCAGAGCCCGAGTATATCGCGCCATCGGTGATATTGTTCCAGGTGGCGCCATTATCGGTGCTCGTTTGCCACTGATAATTCAGGCTGGGGTCCGACGCATTTGTCGTGTTGAAGAGATCCGACGAGCAGTTTACGAATCCAAAGTTTTGGTCCTGGCCCGCGGGGCTGGCATTGACCTTAAGCGTTCCCGCGGCGGAAGGGGTGCTACCCTGGCTATTGGTCACCATGCAGCGAAAGCTATTGTTGTTGAGGGTCGTAGGCACATTCGAAATAGCCAGGGTAGATGTCGCGGAGCCGCTATAGACTGCTCCGGAGCCTGCCGTCCCATCGGTGAGGGCCGTCCAGGTACTCCCGTCGGTACTTATCTGCCAATGATAGGTCAGGGTGGGCGTGCCGGTTGCCGTGACGGTATAGGTGGCGCTGCTGCCTGAACAGACTGTCTGGCTAGAGGGCGATGCGGCTGAGACGGTGGGCTGAGACCATGCGACTGCTGCGGACAGGGATACCAACAAGCAACAGAGTACAATTTTTTTCATAGAAAGGGATTGGGTTATTTGTTTTCAACGGGCTAAACGGGCTAAATTTATTAACAATTTTCCGCGTTTCACATGGTTGGGACTTTAACGGTTGGTGTCTAAAGGGGTTCCGGCGTCGGGTGTCTCTAAAAAAAGCCGGGGCCGGATGCTGGCGCGCTTGTCCTTTTCGCCGGAGGAAGAGAGGGTTCCTAAGTGAATTCATTTAGAATCACCTGAGCATATGCGATAGATAACCCACGGGGACGGTAAGTATTTTTATTTAGCGGCTAAGGATTCGCCGGTAGATCTTTCTCCAACTTTTTTGAACGACCAGGTAATGAAGAATTCGGCGATGGTCTCGCCGGCCTCGTTAGTGCCGACGGAGCGGGTCCTTACCGTTTGTCCTTCGCCGGTAGCCTTTGCGCGTTCTACGGCTTCGCGGATGGCGGCGCCGTCGTTGCAGGTGAAGCGGATGCTTGTTGTCGCTTTTTTGTTGAAGTTGGCTTCCATGTTTACAACCAGCATGGAGACCCTTGGGTTGCTTTTGTAGACGCCCGCCATGGCCAGGATGCCGCAGCTCATCTCCGCGGCCATGCCGAGACAGGCGAAATAGATGGATCGGAAAGGGTTGCGGGTGGACCATCGGTAAGGGACCGTTATGACGCAGTGGTGTGTGTCGGCCGCGGTTATTTTTAGACCCGCGAAGAAAGCGGCGGGGAGATTGGTCAGGAGATAGAGGCGGAATTTTACCCGCGATCGGGTGAGTTTAAAGAACGCGTCCATAGCTTATTTTTTTGTTATTTCCACGATGGTGGCGACGACGCCTTTTTCATTGTCGGCGGGTACGGTGAATTGCATATTTCCTTTTGCGGAGCTTTTGAAGACGACGTGGCGGACGAGCTTGTCGCCGAGGGCCGCGTCGAGCCGGGCTGCATAGTCTTTTGTGGGATCGGCGCTGATGGCGTTGTTTAGTCCATACCAGTCGAGGGGCTGTTTGCTTACGACCACGGCCATCACGTCGCGGGTGCCGATGGAGTCGGGCATCATGCTTTTGCCTTTCGGGAATAGCCGGTAGCCGGTGATACCGCAGAAGGGGGAATATCTCGTTTTTTCCGGGTAATCACTGCGAGGATATGGGAAGAGGGTGTAACTCGTGCCATCGGTTTCCTTGCCGAAAACATAGACGTAACATTCGAGCCTGTTGCGCACCTCCATCTTGAATCGCTGCCCTTTGTTGACGGGAGAGATGGTCTCGAAGACGTTATCGTTCTTTACCTGGAGGGGGATGTAGTCGTCTGAGATCGTTTTGTTGTTTTCGTAATGGATCTTCACCAGTCCGATCTCGCAGGAGAAGGGTTCGTGGGCCGCGGCGCCGGTCCTGGCCATGGGCTCGATGCCATAGGCTTCGCGGACGAAGTATTTGAAATCGGGATAGCGGACCCAGGCGAAGCCGTTGTTGCCCCATTGCGGCCCCCAGCTGTTCATGAGCAGGAAGGCGCCGCCATATTTCCGGTCGTCATACCCCACCACGCATTGTGCGTGGCCGCCGAAGCCGAGCATGGCGCGGTCTTCCTGGGTAGGCTCCCAAAGGTCTTTGCCCATCATGGGTTGCATATAGCTGCCGCCGACCTGCATGCCGATGACTACCGGTGCACCCTGCGAGATATTTTCTTTTATGGCGTGGAGATCGATGACATTATTTTTGTCGCCGGGGGTGAGTCGGTTGAAGCCGCGCATTTTGTATTGCCGTGCTTCTTCCAACTGCTGTTGGTCGGGTTGTGTGGAACAGTCCTGATCGTTGTAGGGGAATTGATTATAAGGTATACTGCCGCTTTGGGTCATGAATTCCATGGCCCGTTCGATATAGGAGCCGTCGCAGTTGTCGAGGCCAATCTGGTTGTAGAGGAACGATGGACTAAAGCGCAGACTGTTAGGATCGGCGCCGGTCCTCGCCGCTTCTTCGATGGTGCGGGCGGCGTAGGCGCTGCTCCAGGCTACGCAGCTGCCCTGGTGGCCCTGGTCGCCGACCTGTGGGGCGAATTTCTGGAGGTTCGCCGCTTCGGGCAGGGGATTTTTAGTCGTGTCGTCGGAGAGGGATTCGTAGATATTGGCTTTCTCGAATTGTTGCGGGCTGAGGAAGCCGCCGGTCGCCAGGGACTGGTTGTTGTTGCCGCCGCCTGTTCCTATGCCGTTGCAGCCGCCGCGGCCCAGGAAGAAATAGCCGATGATGCCGATGAGGAGCAGGACGATGAGACCGCGGCCGCGGAAGAGGCTGAGCAGTAATAGCAATATGCCGAAGAGGCCCCCGCCTCCGTTGTCGCCGCCGCCCGGGCCGAAGCCGCCACCGCCGGAGTCATCGCCGCTGTTTTCGTCGGGGTCTCTTGGGTCGTCGACCATTCGGATGGGCATAGCTTATTGTTTACTATAAATATAGTAAGAATGGCTGATCCTTTGGCTCGCGTTAGGGATCGGAGGGGAAAGCCCGGAGGCCGGAGGCCGAGGACTTGGACCGCAGAGCCCGACGCCGAAGGCGGAACGTCCTATAACTCGATCTGATTCCGCAGGAGGTCTTCGAAGCGGTCGCGGCGGCGGATGAGATGTGCCTGGCCGCCAGAGACAAGCACTTCGGCGGGTTTGTAGCGCGAGTTGAAATTCGAGGACATCTCGAAGCCATAGGCCCCGGCATTGTAGAAGACGAGATAGTCGCCTTCGCGGACCTCGTTGATCGTGCGGTCCCAGGCGAAGGTATCCGTCTCGCAGATATTACCGACGACGGAATAGCGTTTTGGCGTGCCGTTGGGATTGCTGATGTTCTCGATACGATGATACGCGTCGTAGAACATGGGGCGGATGAGGTGATTGAAACCGCTGTCCACGCTGACGAAGGTTGCGGCGGCGGTATCCTTGAGGACGTTGACCTTTGTGATGAAGTAGCCGCATTCGCTCACGAGGAATTTGCCGGGTTCGAACCAGACCTGGAGGGGACGGCCGCCGGGGTTGGGATGGTTGGCGAATGCGTCGGCGACGGTTTTTGCCAATAGGGAGATATTCGTTTCGGCGTCACCCTCCTTGTACGGCACTTTGAAGCCGCCGCCGAGGTCGATGAACTTCAGTTCTTTGAATTTTGGGATCAGATCGAAGAGGATCTCGATCCCTTTGACGAACACCTCCACGTCCTTTATTTCGCTGCCGGTATGGATGTGAAGGTCGGCGATGTGCAGGTTGTAATTGTCAACGAGCTGGAGGATCTTGTCCGCCTGGTCGACGGGGATGCCGAATTTGCTTTTGTCGTGCCCGGTGCTGATCTTGAGATTGCCGCCGGCCATGATGTTGGGCCGCAGGCGGATGCCCACCGGGTAGCTGTGGCCGTATTTGTTGCCGAACTTCTCGAGATTACTGAGGCTGTCGATATTGATGATCACGCCCAGGTCCTTTGCCTCCGCGATCTCGTCGAAGGCGATACCATTGGAGGTATAGAGGATGCGCTCTTTCGGAAAGCCGGCGTGCAGGGCGAGCCGCACTTCGTTGATCGAGCTGCAATCGACGTTGGCGCCGAGACCGCAGACATATTTTAAGATGTTGATATTCGTGAGCGCCTTGCAGGCATAGAAGAACACCGTGTTGCTCCCCTGAAAGGCCGTGGTCAGCCTTTGGTATTGTTCCCTGATCTTTTCGGCGTGATAGACGTACAAAGGGGTTCCGAATTGCTGACCGAGGTTGATGAGGTATTCGGGGGTTAGTTGCTGGGACATGAGCGATGCTGGTTTATTCGTCTTCGTCGGATTCGTCCGATGCTGGATTATGGTCTTCGGTTTCCTCATCGGCGATTTCGTCGCTTTCGCCGGGTTCGTCTGCTTCGGACGCTTCGGCGGCGAGGTCGTCGTCGGCGTAGGGAGGAATATTGCCGGCATGCGCTCCGGCTTCAGGTTCGAGGGTCGAGGCATCGCCGTCGGCTTGTTCGTCGGATTCTTCGGTTTGGGTATCTTTTTGTACTTCCTGTAGCTCACCTTGTTCCGAGACATGGAGCGGAGGCTCGGCACCTTCGGCATCCGCACCGGGCTCGCTGGATTCGGGAAGGCTGCCGTCCGTATTGGGTGGGATAACAGTGGGTTCCACGAGGGTTTCGGCGAATATCTCTTTGAGCTTGGGCAGGTCGGCGGCTGAGTTGATGCCGAAATAATCCATGAACGTCTTTGACGTCGAATACACCAGCGGCTTGCCGGGCATGTCTTCGTTGCGGCCGGTGATGACGATGAGCTCTTTTTCGAGGAGCTTCTGGATCGAGTAGTCGCTGCTGACGCCGCGGATGGATTCTATCTCCCCTTTGGTTATCGGCTGTTTATAGGCGATGATGGCCAGGGTCTCGAGAGCGGCGGAGGAAAGTCGTTTTAAGAATTTCTCGCCGTTGAGCTGGGCCACCGTCTTATGGTAGTCTTTCTTCGTGAGGAACTGCCAGCCGCCGCCGCTTTCGCGGACTTCGAAGGGATAGAATTCGGAAGCATATTTCTCGCGGATGCCATCGATGGACGTCTGGATCTGTTCGAGGGTGAGCTTCTCCTCCATGAATCCGAACGCATTGTTGATAAGCTCCGTGATCTCCATGGAGGTCAAGGGCTTGTCGCTGGCGAAGATCAGTGCTTCGATATGCGGGATGATGTTTCCGATTTCCATATGCAATGTTTTGAGCCGGTGTTTCCTGGTATGACAGATTTTGGTTCTGTGTGACTTTGGAAGATTTCCGGCTTTAAATTAGCCCTGCAGGGCCGCGGCGCCACTGACGATCTCGGTGAGCTCGGTGGTGATGGCGGCCTGACGTGCCCGGTTGTACGAAAGGCGAAGGGCTTTCAGCAGCTCGTTCGCGTTGTCGCTGGCCTTGTCCATGGCGGTCATCCGCGCACCGTGTTCGGAGGCGTTGGCGTCGAGGACGGCTTTGTACAGCTGGGTGTTGAGGATCTTGGGCATCAGCTCGGTGACGAGCTGTTCGCGGCTGGGTTCGAAGATAAAATCATTGTTAGCGGCGCCGGGTTTCTTTTCCACCTTGGGGATGGGAAGGAACCTTTCCGTGACGAAGGCCTGTGTTGCGGCGTTCTTGAACTGACTGTAGACGATCTCTACGGCGTCGAACTCTTTGTTCTCGAAGGCCCGGACGGCGGCTTGCGCGGCGGCCTGGACATGTTCGAAATCCAGATGGAGGAAGATATCCTTATAGGTATCGGTAACGTTGTAGTTATTTTTGGAGAAGTGTTCGTAACCCTTTTTGCCAATGGACCAGATGGTGACTTTGCCTTTAGCGGCCTGGGTGGCATATTTCTCGCGGATGACGGTCTTGGCCAGCTTGATGACGTTGGCGTTGTAGGCGCCTGCGAGACCGCGGTCGCTGGTGATAACGAAGAGCAGCACCTTTTCGACGGGACGTTCAACGGCGAGGGACATGCCACCCAGATCCCCTTCCGAATTGCTGACGATGTTACTAAGCAATTCCTGCAGTTTCTGAGCATAGGGACGCATCTGGATGATATGATCCTGAGCCCGGCGCAATTTCGCTGCGCTGACCATCTTCATGGCCTTCGTAATCTGTTGCGTGTTGATGATGGATTTGATCCGGTTGCGTACCTCTTTGAGTTGTCCTGCCATAGATGCGATACTATTTTGTGCGATGGGCAACCAAGCCCACCAAAATGGCTGCAAAAATAGCGTAAACAGGCGAGAAATCCATTGTTTGGGGGGAAAGCGGGGAAAAAGTCCGAAATAATCCGGATTTTTGTAATCCAGCCGTTTAAAGACGGCGAATTCGCAATATAGAAGCCGCCGGAGGCGGATTGTCGGAAGGACAGACACATATTATACTATGAAGAAATCTAACGAAAGCAAGACTAAGGCGGCCGCGAAAGCCGCCGGGAATGGAACCACAGCCGCTACCCGCAAACCGGGGAAAACAGGCGCCACAGGCATTATTAAAAAAACAGATGTTTCTGAACGGCCGGTGCGTACCGGGAAGACGGGTCCCACCGGCATCATACGCGAGACGGGGACGAATGGGATGGAAGCACCTGGCGGGGCCTCTAATGCGGCCGCTGCTGTTGGTTTGGCCGCCGCTAAAGCCGCGCCGCCTTCGAAGGTCAAGGCCAAGGGTGGCAAGCGTCAACCCGTGATCCTCGTGACCAATGACGACGGCATCAGCGCGCCGGGGATACGCAACCTGGTAGAGGCCGTACGGCACCTGGGGAAGGTGGTTGTCGTCGCACCGGATAAGCCCCAAAGCGGCATGGGACATGCCATCACCATCGGTAACCCACTGCGACTAAATCCGATGCATCATATTTTTGAGGGCGTCGAGGCCTATTCCTGTAGCGGCACGCCCGTAGACTGTGTAAAGCTGGCTGTCGACAAGGTGTTGCGCCGGAAACCTGACCTGTGTTTATCCGGGGTCAATCATGGCGCCAACCATTCCATCAACGTGATCTATTCGGGGACGATGTCCGCAGCGGTAGAGGCGGCTATCGAAAGCATCCCGTCGATAGGCTTTTCTCTGCTGGATTATAGTGTCGAGGCTGATTTTGGGCCGGCGAAGAAATACATCAAGATCATCGTAGAGGAGGTGCTGGAACACGAAATGGCGGATAAGCATTTGATCCTCAATGTGAATTTTCCGGCTGTGCCCGAGAATCTGATCAAGGGCATCAAGGTATGCCGGCAGGCCTATGCAAAGTATGAGGAGGATTTTGTCGAGCGCCATGACCCGAACAACAAAAAATATTACTGGTTGACGGGGAAATTCGTCAACTTCGACCGTGGCCGCGATACGGATGTCTGGGCGTTGGAACACAACTATGTAAGTGTGGTGCCTGTACAATTTGACATGACGAATTACGTTCTAAAGAGCAAACTCGAAAAAACGTGGAAACCGTGATATTCAAAAAAGACAACCTCCGGTTGGGCCTTGTCCTTGGGTTGGTAGCGCCGATCTTCAGCCTGATCATCTACTATTTCGTGAAGTTCTCTGCTTATTCTTTCAAGGATTTTTTGGTGTTTATACGGGATAATAAGTCGCAGATTACGGCGATCTCGGTGCCTTGTCTGGTGTTGAATATTGCGTTGTTTACGATCTATATCAACTCGCATCGGGATCAGACGGCGAAGGGGGTTTTTGCGGCGACGCTTATTTACGCGATCGTTGCGCTGCTGTTCAAGTTTATCTAGGCTGCGGGCCGGCTTAATGCCGCCTTGCCTGCCGTGGAAACCGCGATGGGGAGTTTCCCGAAATTCTTTTGGAACATGCTTTGCCAGACCTTATTTTTGCACTCCTTTTTAACCGGGGTCCCTTCGCTCAAAATTGGTATAGAGCTCGGGGTGCGGTTTAAATAGACGGATTGGCCTATAGTATAATGGTAGTACGACAGATTTTGGTTCTGTTTGTCTTGGTTCGAATCCAGGTAGGCCAACCACACTGGACAAATCAAAAACTTCTTTGGTTTGTCCAGTTTCATTTTGGATGAAACCCGCGTCCAGCGCATATATCAGCTCGACGGCTTCATTAACTCTAGTGGTTCGATAACGGAAACCGTCAAAAGTGAGTTTTTCGGGATAAATCGAACCAATGATAACCCGCTTCCGCTTTACGTCCCCTTCCTTATATAACTCGTCCAGGTGGGCCAGATTGGAAACGGCCTTTTCCAGCAACGGCTCTATGTTGGTGGATACCCGCGAAACCTCGATTAACCGGACTTCCAGCACTTCGATCTTCTTCTCATTTTCGCGCTTGATCTCCCGGAAATCGTGGGCGTCTATTTCTTCTTTCAACAGCAGTTTCCGCCCCCTCGCTACTTCCAGGTTAGCCGCCTCGATCTGTTCAGTGATCGCCTTAATGTCCTCCCGCTGGCCTTTGGTCCTGATCTTGTAGGCGGTGTTCATGACCCGGGCATAAACCTTTTCCATCCCCGGTTTCGGAATGTATTTCCGTAGCTCCCGGCAAAAAAGGTCGTTCGCATTTTCCGCCTTGAACCGGGCTCCGCAGGAGGAACTGCAATGGTAGTAATAGTATTGCCCGCCGTTGCCTTTCGAGGCGCTACCGGTCAGCAGCTTGCCGCACTTCGGACAAAGCAAATATCCCCGCAGCTGCAAAATATCCTGCGATCCTACTTTTGTCCGGTAATTTTTCTTTCTCCCATCTAAGTAGTCCTGTACATCGTAGAACAGGGATTCAGAAATTATCCCTTCATGAAGTCCGGGTACGTGCCGGGCCGTTTCATCTTTATAGGCGGCTATATGCACTTTCCCACAATAGACCGGGTTGCGCAAAGCATTCCAGAAATTCGCCCGGCACATATTAAGTCCCTTTGCCTTCGCCTGCTTGTAGACTTCCAAAACCGTGTATTGACCGGTTGCCACTGTTTTAAATGCCCATTTCAGTAACCCGGCCTCCGGTTCTTTCGGAGCTATATACTTTTTTCCATCCTCCGTAATTTTGTTGACATAGCCTATCGGGGACGGTCCCATCCAACGACCTTCTTTTCTCGCCCGCCGCATGCCGTGGAGTACATTCAAGGCCCGCCGGTCGTTTTCAACTTCCGGTGCCGCCAGATAAAAAGCCAGCATCATTTTGTTTTCAGGAACCGACAGGTCCAGCGGTTGCTCAATGGCTTGCGGCTCGACTTCCAGTTTCCGGAGGGTATTGATCATTTGATAAGCGTCCCCTGCATTCCGGCTAAAGCGGTCCCATTTGGTGAAAAGGATGCAATCTATCTGCCCGCGCCGTTTTTTCAAATCCCCTAGCAACTTCGTCCATTCCGGCCGGTTGAAGGTCTTTGCGGAATGATCCTCCATGATGACCCGGCGCACGGTTAACTTTTGCAGCTCGCAATACCTCCTCAGCCTTTCTTCCTGGTCACGTTGGGAATATCCTTTGTCTGCCTGCTCGTCCGTGGATACCCGGACATACAAATCTGCCGTCATAGTGATAAGTATTGATCTAAGGTTAAGTTAGCCAATTTCCACATGAATTCCAGGATAATCCTGGCTTCTTCTACGGTTACGATCGTGCCATATTCATGCAGGATTTGCACGATCTCTTCAGGTTTAAGTTGGTCCATCTTTCGCCTCCTTTCTTTTTTTTCAACAGCACAATTTCTCCTTAGAAGGACAAGCCAAAAATACAATTTGTTTGGATTATTTTGACTTTTAACCCAAACTTTATTTGTACCTTTACGGAGCAAACGTTAAACAACCATGCCCAAGGAATTCTATCAGGTCACCTATAAAACGTACTTTAATGAGCGCGTCAAGCCCGTCCGGTTCAGGGGTCGGCAAACCTATCCCCTCTATATCCAGATGACCTATGACCGGAAGACCACCGCGTTCAAGAGCTACTACTTCGATGTGTTTGCCCAGCCCAAGTACGATTACGCGGGCATGACCATCGACCAAATGGAGACGCTTGAAAGTGGGGCCATCGATTACGTGACTGCCAGATATTCAGGCAAGTTCACCCTGGCCGACTTCCCGACTTGGTATCATATGTTTAACAAATGCGTGCTGGACAGCCTCGAAACTCCCTTCAAGGAATGGCTGATTACCTATTTTGAAGCAGAGAAGGTCGCCGGGTATGCAGCCCTCTTGCGCGAGGGGATGCAAGAGGTTTGCGCCCTTGAGCTATTAGACGATTTTAAGCTCGCCCTCGCCCCCGATCTCCATGACAAGCTCCTGAGCAAGGCAGCTGCTGAAGCCCCGCCCTATATACCCCTGGCAGCGTATATACGTGATCGCCAACCAAAAGGGCCTTTTTGTCTGCCATTATTTGACTGGGTACAAGAAGAAAGGCAGGTAGACGCCGAAGATTTCATCTATCGTAAGTATCCCAAATACCACATGGGCCAGATTTTCAAGACAATACGTCTATTGCTCCATCCTCACGGTTTCCCCACCTAGCCGTATAAACGATCCTATAGAAAGGCAGGGGCCAAGCGGCCCCCGGGATCAGGTTGCCTCCTTCGGGAGCAACCGGCTAGATGTCCGCTTGTTAAACAAGCGAGGAAAACCGCCCCCCTTGCTCCGGAGTCGCGGGGGGAGACCAAGAACCGAAAGGCAAGCCTTTCCGGGGGCATGCCGCCCAATCTCAATTTTTAAACCGAGTAAATGAATAGTGAAGTATGGAAAAGAAAAATCCCAATCGCTCCCGGATCATCGGCATCCGACTCACTCCCCAGGAGTACGCAGCGCTCCAAAGCCGTTTCAAGACGACCACCAGCCGAAAACTAAGCGACTACGTGCGGCATGTGTTGTTAAACGGATCGGTGACGATCCGAACGCGCGATCAATCGCTCGATGACTTAATGGCAGTGCTGATTCAGCTGCGAACAGATTTCAATGCAGCAGGAAATAACATGAACCAGTCCGTCAAAAAACTCCATTCGATGAAGGACAATAAAGAGCTATTGCCCTGGATCATCGCGCACGAGGTTCACGTCAAGGCGATATTTAAGACGGTCGACGAGATCAAAGGTCGGATCAATCAATTTGCAGACGTATGGTTGCGCGCATAAGAAGAGGTAGTAGCCTATCCCGAACGCTCAATTATAACGAGCAAAAAGTTAAACGCGGAGATGCCGAATGTATCAACGCCGTGGGCTATCCAAAAGAACTGGAAGTCCTCAATTTTCACGACAAGCTCCACCGGTTGGAGCACCAGGCCGAGCTCAACGAAAGGATTACCGCCAACAGCGTACACATCAGTTTGAACTTTGCAGACGCCGATAAGCTCGACCCCGAGAAGCTGAGGACGATTGCCGATACCTACATGCAGATGATCGGTTTCGGCAAGCAGCCCTATTTGGTGTACGAGCACAAAGACGCCGGCCACCAACACATTCACATTGTAACCACCAATATCCGGGCGGATGGCAGTAAGATCGAGATGAATAATATTGGCCGCAATCAATCGGAAAAGGCGAGAAAAACCATTGAAGTACTCTATGGGCTAACGAAGGCAGAGCAGCAAAAACAAACCCAAAGTCAGCAACAGAAGCCGGACAACTTTGGCCCGGGGCGGGTGCAATACGGCAAGAAGGGAACGAAGCAGGCGATCTCCAACGTCCTGGAATATGTTACGCAGGAATATAAATTTACGAGCCTGGGCGAGTTGAACGCCATCCTGCAATTGTACAATGTCGCAGCCGATCCGGGCGAAAAAGATTCCCGGCTGCGCCAGCACAAGGGACTATTATACCGGGTTCTGGATGAAAACGGCAACAAGATCGGCACCCCGATCAAGGCGAGCGCTTTCTGGCATAAACCTACCCTGGCGAATCTGGAAAAGAAATATGCTAAGAATGAAATCGGGCGGGTACAGCACAAAAAGCACGTCAAAGTAAATGTTGATTGGGCCTTGCGGAACGGAAAACTGACCCTGGAGGAATTAAAACAAGCCCTCGCCCGGGAGCGCATTGAAATGGTCATCCAGCGCACCGAAGAGGGAAAAGCCTACGGGGTCACCTTTGTGGATTTCAAGTCCAAGTCAGCCTTTAAAGGAAGCGACCTGGGAAAGGAATACAGTGCGAAGGGATTGGAGCAGCGCTGCCACATCGACCAGGAAGAGATCGAAAAGGTCATACAGCGACAGGAGATCCGACCAGCAAGAGGGCAACGGCAAATCCCTTCTTCCGGCCAGGGTACGCGCCCCGCCCCTTCCTTGCCGCCCCCCTCTTCTTCTCCTGATTTGGGCCGTTCGCTTTCGCCGTCGATCTTGGAGATATTACTGAAACCGATCCCGGGTCAGGACGGCGCCGCCCCTTATGAACTGACCCACGACATGAAAAAGAAGAAGAAAAGGAGGCCGAAGATTTAGGTTTCGCGGGTGAAAAGGAAGTGGGTTGGGGTTGGATTAAGCTGCCGCAGCCGATGAGCGGGAGAATAGGACTGGGCTCCCGTACCGGCTTTGGCGCTTCGCCGGGCTACTTCATTGCCCGGCCTTCGGTGGTGGTTTCAGCCGGGCAAAAGAGTCAGCAGCAAACAAGGGATGGACTAATAACGGGCAATGAAGTACCCCCGCAAAGGTTGTTCCTTTACTATCAATTTTTCATTTAAACCTATGCTTCATCATTCCCCCGATGTGGTAGATTTCCCTCACATCGATCAAATGAGCGGCTTCGATCAATTTTGTCAAATGCAAGTAAATTGAAAGGCAGTCAATATTAGACCCGGCTTCAAAAAGGCTGTCCTTTCCCAAAGCATAGCTGAGAATTTCTTGCAAATCGCTCTTCCACTTCGGCAGCTCCTTGAATTTGAAAAACCGTTTGAAGACCACATACGGGTTTATATATTCCTTTAAGGATAATGAATGCGGAATAAACTCCCAATCGGTAGTATCCCTACCCCACCCCCGAAAAAGGTTCGGATTGAATAGGTCATAATTGGGAATTTCAAGTGGGCTTTTCCTTTTCTCCTGGTTTATCAGGTAGGCCGCGTTAATGAGAGATTCGAATAATCGCATGTGAAACAACAGATCGCCCGGAGTATCCTTATTATACATTTTCGTCGAATTGGCGGCGAATAAGAGATTTCGAATGATCTTCCGGTTCGCGTCAAGGCCCGCCGCCGAGAAAAATTCCGCAATGCTCTGGTCAGGATCAGTTATCTCATCCTTGTACCAGATGGAAGTTTGGATGTAGTCATGTTCTTGCTTCATAAAAGGAGGTTTAATCTATTCTTGGTTGGTTTCGGTATGAAGCGTGAAATGGATGCCCGGAAAGGCTGTTAGTATCCGGCCACCGGCATCCGTCAGGACGGTGATATAGGTAGTGGGTAATTGGTCCTGGTCAAACCCCACGATCTTACCGACATTGGCTGTCCGCCGAAAATCAAGGGAACCGGCCAGGGGTATCCCTGGTTCGGCAGATATATCCCGCAGGTAGGAAAGGATTTCTGGAACGGGGATAGTGAATTTCCCGGTTCCCGGGTGGCGGGGTATTTTGATGTGATGCCGTTCCAGGATATGAGCCAGGGAGGAAATCGGGAGGTAGTAGGTCTTTCGCATCAGGCGTTTGCGGTTCTTCATGGGCACTTGCATGAGCGCCCCGCTTGCCAGTTGGTTCAGCCAGTTCTGGGTATCACTAAGAAGGAAAATCAGTTTTATCCAGGCTTCTTCATTGAACGGAGGGGTATTTGATTTTTGTTCGGTTGGTTGGACAGTCTGCTCCATAACTGTAATGGTTATGGACGCAAATAACCCAATAACTAATGCATAATCAATCCTTTAAATGACTATCTTTGACTGACTAAGGGATATTTTACCCGTATTTTATCCGAAAATCTGACTATATTACCAAGAGATAAAAAATTAAATTTGCATTATGACAAATGCCGATATGCATAAGGTACACGAAGGCCGGAACGTTAAGCGTTTTAGGGAGATGTTGGGTGTAAAGCAGGAGTCTCTGGCTGCCAGTTTGGGCGATGACTGGTCCCAAAAGAAAATCTCCCTATTGGAGCAAAAGGAAACTATTGAACCGGAAATATTGGACCAGGTGGCGAAGATTCTAAAAGTAAGCCCCGAGGCCATCAGGAGTTTCAGTGAAGAGGCGGCTAACCATTTCTTCAATACTTTCTATGACCATTCGGGATTCAATTACCAATGTACTTTTAACCCGCTGGATAAGGTCATGGAACTTTACGAGCGCTTGCTTGCTAGTGAAAAGGAAAAGGTACAAATCCTTGAAAAAAAGATTAATGAAGGGAAAAAATAAATTTTAACTAATGACAGACTTACAACTATATACGCAAATTTCATCCCTACCCGCCGATCTTAAAAAAGAGGTGTCGGATTTCGTAGAATTTTTGAAACAGAAGGCAAAGCCGAAGACCCGATTAAAGAAACGTCAGTTGGGCGTCGCTAAGGGGCTAATAGTAATGTCTCCCGATTTTGATGCTCCCTTGGATGACTTCAAAGAATATATGTAATGCGGTACCTGTTAGATACCCATACTCTATTATGGTTCCTTCAAGCTGAACCTCAATTGCCTGAGAAGGTCGCCAATGAGATCACCAATATCGAAAACAATTGTTATGTGAGCATTGCCAGTCTCTGGGAAATCGCCATAAAAATCAACCTCGGCAAGCTTACCGTAAAATTCCCCTTTGTGAAGTTCGCCAGTTATCTGGCTGACAATGATATTGAAGTTCTTCAGATTGGATTTGACCACCTGATCCAGGTGGCAACTCTGGATCTATACCACCGCGACCCCTTTGACAGAATTATTATCGCTCAGGGATTGGTAGAAAATCTGACCATCATTACCAAAGACGAAAACTTTCCTAGCTATACTGACAGAATACTCTGGAAATAATGCCGGTCCGTTTCTCGCGTTTGCCTGGATCGCTATTTGTTTACTCGACCTCATTCTCCTTATCCTCATCCTGGATGTCCTGCGCCTCCATCTCCAATGTCTGTCCAATTAAAGAAACTGCCTGCTCTTGCGGCAATTCCTCCACCTTCCGGAGTTGCCGTTCAATGGCGCGTGTGCGCACTCCGGCCTGATCAATAGTGTTGGTTGCTTCCATCAATTTCTTTTTCGTCCTGTCAAGAACGACTCCGAATTTTGAGAACTCCGTTTTAACGGCACCCAAGATTGACCAGACTTCGCTGGAGCGTTTTTCGATGGCCAGCGTCCGGAAACCCATTTGGAGGCTATTCAAAAAGGCTACCAGATTTGTTGGCCCTACGATCGTCACTCGATAGTCCCGGCGCACGCCTTCAAAAAGTCCCTTCAACCGAAGGATTTCAGCATACAACCCCTCTGTCGGTACAAACAAAATGGCAAAATCTGTGGTTGACGGCGGATTGATGTACTTTTTCCGGATGTCTTTGGCGCATTTCCGCACGGCGTTCTCAAACTGTTTGGCAAATCCGTCCACTACCTTACCATCCAGGTTTGCAATGTTCTCATAAGCATCCACCAGCCGTTGATAGTCCTCTATCGGAAATTTGCTGTCGATCGGCAGCAATAGCGGTCGATTATCCTCGCTACGACCTGGTAGCTTGATAGCAAATTCTACACGCTCCTGACTGCTCTCTCTCACTGCTACATTTCGTTCATACTGCTCGGGCGAGAATATCTCCTCCAATATAGCTCCCAGTTGTATCTCGCCAAGGCTTCCCCGCGTTTTGACATTTCCCATGATCTTTTTGAGGTCGACGACGCCCGAGGCTAGGCTCTGCATTTCACCGAGTCCCTTATGCACCTGCTCCAACCTTTCACTGATAAGTTTAAACGACTCATTAAACCGCTTTTCCACCGAAGACTGCAATTTTTCATCCACGGTGTTCCGCATCTCTTCCAATTTCTTGCTATTCTCCTCTTGCAGTGTCCGCAGTTTGATTTCTACCGTCTCCCGCATTTTATCAAGGCTACCCTCCACTGTCAGCCGATTCTTCTCCAGCTTGATTTCGACCGCTTCCCGGATCTTGTCCAGGTTGCTCTCCACACCTAAACGGTTCTGCTCTAGTTTTCCCTCTACAGTTTCCCTTATTTTAGTAAGGGTACTCTCTACAGCCTGACGACTTTTCTCCAACTGCATTTCCATGGTGTCCCTAATTCTTTCCAGTTTGTTTTCGGTATCCTTGTTGACAACGTCCTGTTTATTTGCGAGATCGGTGAACTTCTCGCGGAGCAGGTCATTGAGGTCTTTGACATTCTGGGTGAATGTCTCTCCGAATGACTTCAGGGACTCTGTCAGTTGTTCCCGACTGTCCTTAGCAGCTTGGGCCGCGGCGTCACCCTGGGTTTTCAAAGAAGTTATCAACTCCGCCTTAAACTCTCTTAGGCTCGTCGCATTACCAAGAATCAGTTTCTCAAACTTTTCCTCGTTCGTTTTCTCCAGCGTAGCCAGTGATTTGGCCAGTTCTTCACGGCCATCCCTTGACGTTCTTTGGCTTTCCTCACGGCTACGGGATAGCTCATCCCTGATCAACGGCCCCACCTTATTCAGCTCATTACCGAAAACAGTAAAGTCCGCTTTCCATTCCTCCCCATCTCTGGCAGGTTTCTTTCGTGCCAGTACCAAGATGAGAACAAGAAGCGTAACACACAAATTGATGATTAATAAAAGCTCGAGTGCAGACATATTGAATGTTTTAAAATATGGTGTTCAACTATAAAACTAAGGAGGCAGCCCTGCGCGTGTCAGCAAAGTAAAACAAATCGCCAATCATAACAATCTGGTTCGTCCGGTACAACTTAGTGCTTGTCCACCCATTTATCGAATTCATCTATTATTTTATCCGCCTTCATCAAATGCAGTCATTGCCATCGGGGTCACCCGAACCGTAACAACGAATATACATGCCGGTCGCCCATAAAAAATAAATTGAAAAACAGGTATTTTCACCCTTTTTTATTCCAATTATTTTTCATTGATTTATAATGGAATACCCATTTCGAACCCTAAAAATCTGATTATCATTGTATAAAAAGCTTCAACTCAATAAGACGAACGCTTACGAACTTGCCATCGGCACATATCATATTTGTGAAATGCTCGTCGACTTTATCCACGGCGAATGCAAATACAAAGCTCTCGGTAAGGAACAAGGAGACGTCGATCAATGGGATGACTACATCCTGACCGGAATCGCTGGGAACCAGATACACTACCAAATCAAAGACTACAATACGAACTTCTCCACCAACCCGATAGTTCGAGGCACAGTCAAACGCCGTAGTGGTAAGATTGAGCCTTCCGACCCATCAGAATTTGATAAAGCAATCACAGCTTTGCTGGCCTGGTATAAAAGAACTCCTGACCCATTTCAACGAAAAACCAAAAAGTTCATCTTTGCTTCTCCTTTCCATCCCATCGAGATAAAAAAGGGGCTGCCGCTAACCGCCCTAGCCGATCTGTGCAATAACGAGATAAAGGGAAACACTGACGTCGAGGGTCTTGAACGACTAACAGCCGCCAACCCGCACGTTCTAGATATTTATGATTGGTTGAAGTCCTGGTGTGGATTTGCCAGCCCTTCAGAGGTTCTTGGAGTACTTTCCCACTTGAAAATAGAAAGCTGGAATCGGATCACCGAAATAAAAGAGAAGACAGAAAAAGCGCTACACCATTATTTTGATGACGCTAAATCCGTGCGTCTCCGGATTGAAGATATCATCACCACCGATACTACCTTTTCGACTTTGACGCCAACAAAATATGTGCTTAAAGAAGCGCTACCTTATCTGCGCTCTAGCGTGATGCCCTGGAGCAAATACCGCAACAAGGACGAACGTCTATTTGTAAGTGGTATGCAGGACATCAGCAATGATCAGGAAAACCCACCGGCGATTATTGCCGGCCTGTGGGATGGGACACGTCGCTCGTCGTTGTATATAGATATTCCTCTTCCCTGGAACACGACCGCCGTGTACCAAAATCTGCTCAGACTTTGTCTGCATTTGCCCGCTGGCAATCAGGTACATGCAAAAGATGCAGGGGCGATGATCACGCATTTACTCATTGAAATAGGCCAAACCATCGGAAATGATCCCTTGGAAAATGGAAGCCTGCCTATCAGGGATGCCTCTAATATCTACACATCTTCTGTAGAGCGAGAGGTTGGAATAACTCATCTTGAAGCTGAAGCAGAGTCCTTGTCAGCAGAAATGTCTCGTCTTACCTGGAATAATATTGCTGCGCGCGTTTCCGACCATATCCGCGCAGTGCCCCTTTCCCTTCGCACCGAGCTTGACCGTAGATGGTCGAAGCTCCAGTCAGATCTTGAAGCCAGTCCTGATTCGAGAGACCGATGGCTCCAATCCATGATGCATCCAAAGGCTGAAGCTCGTTCGATCCGCGCCCACATACGCGTTGGACCCGCAACCTCGTCACTGTTGGCTAAGGCTATCCTTTATCAGTTAGTGGTCTTGACTGCCCTCGAGGCGCCTGAAACCGCAATGCACGGTTTCGACGGTGTGCAAATTCAAACACTTGCCCTCCGAACCTGGAGCGGCCCTGCTGATGCGCTAGTGAGAAGAGTATACACACTCGCAGAAAAGCCGGCTTCTGTGCTTGGCAAAGAGACCTGCGGAATCCTGATTCTTCCCCAGGTCGATCTTCCGCGCGAGGCGTTGCGCGGTAGAAACCTCGCATCCTCAAGTCTGGCAGATCAAAGTCTCGCGGCCGGCAACCAAATCAAATTAGCAATAACAACCGTCGACTGGCAGCAGTGGATCGACGATGGCGACCTTGACGCTATTAAAAGAGAACTCCGCCGTTTCATTCCAACCGCTGCACAACCTCCATCCTCGACATTAACGCTTTAATCTTTCAACCATGGAAATCAAAAGCATCGTTGACAACCTTATCCGCAAAGCATCCCCTAGATACCAGGTATTTCGGGATCAGGAGAGCCCGACCTCCCGTTGGCCCACGCCCTCCGGCACCTGGGAGAAAAGCGTGTTGATCCTGAATAGAATGCCGGCTATCGGAGCGGGCAAGACACTCCTTTTAGCCAATAGCATGCCAACAGCGCATGTCGAAGAGATATTGAACTGGTGTGCTTACGCAAAAGGTAACCTACCGGATCCCGAGTCGGCAGATCTTTACCTATTTCTCATCTATGACGATCCCATACCCTCGATCGATTCCTGTTTGAAGATCGAATCCGACGACCTCTACTGCCGAAAATACTTGCTCCGCCCCGATGAGCAGCTGGATGACCTGCTTAACCGCTCCTTCCTAAGTGAACCGAGAGAGGCCTCCGTCGGTGAGCACCGATCCGATCCGCTGAAAAAGGCTCTCTTGGAAACTGCGGCAAATTATCCTTGGCTAGACGGAACCGAGATCGACCGCTGGCGCGAGATCCTCCTATCCGATAACAACGGTTATGAATTAGCGAACTTACTTTACCAACAACCCGCTAAAAACGACTAAATGCACTATCTCGAAAAAATAAGGCTTGGAAATATCCGTCGTTTCGCAGACGGTGTGAATATACCCGTTTCCAGAGGGGCGACGATATTTTTGGCACCAAATGGCACAGGGAAAACCTCTCTCTTTGAAGCAATCGAGCTATCTCTGACCGGACAGGTTCGCCACCAAACAACATCACTGGATTTCCTAATCCGAGATAAAATGTTAGAGGCTTTTGCCGAAAGTCACTTCTCGGGGAATATTGCTTGCCAAGCGACCCTGCGTAAGGGCGAGGTACCCACTATGGCCGGGGATCAGCATCTCTTATTCCCAGATATTGATCCGGCAAACCTGCCCTATCTCCTCCGCCTTACTCACCTGCTGCCACAGCGGGGTACTGATTGGCTTGTGCAAGCCAAATCCGAAGAAGCCGCTTCGCTGCTCGACAAACTACCCATCGGTCGCGACGCCATGCGCGCGTCGGGTAATATGACCAAGATTAAAAGAGGATTTACCGACCTAGTCAGGAACGCAGAACAGGATTTAAATAATATCGAAAAAAACATCGCCACGTGGACTGCATTGCTGACAAAGAAGGATATCTCCCTCCAAGCGCTTCAAAGCGACCTCAAACCAAAGGAGGACATACTCCGGCTGTTAAATAACATTATCGGCCCTCTTAAAGGTGTCGAGGACGTTCCATCCTCCGATCTAACCCTCCTGCGCGCCAAATGCGCCGAATTGATAAGATTGCTGGAAATTCAGGTGGGCGCAGATCGAAGCAAGTTCCAGGCGCTTGCTTCGCTTGCAGACACCCCAAAAGAATACAAAGGCCTGACCGAAAGATATTCCCAGATTGAGGCCGAATTGAAAGCCAAACAATCCGCGCTGACAGCCGCCAATACTCGACACGCAGAGTTACAAAAGATACTCGAAGGCCAAACGGAAAAACTTGGCGAGGAGAGTGCCAACCTCGTAAGAATCCGCCAATGGGAAAACTTAAAAGCTGATCTTCAACGGACGGAAAGGGAACTGATTGATCTGGACGCCGCTATAAAGCTTACCGGCGAGACAATTCAACAATTGCAGAAAACCCACCTCACAGAACAGGATAAACAACAGGCAGAGCTTCAGGTTCGTGAACTGCACCACCAAATCGATGTGGCAGCTGAGGCGCTGGTAAAGGAAAGTCAGGAGCTCGCTGCCGCCCTCGTGGCTATTAACCAGTGGAGGGAATTAGAGACCAAGTTAGCACAGCTCGAAACGGAGCGAAATCGCCTCATTGGCCAACAGGCGTCTGTGAAGGCTCATTCCGCCACGCTTGAGGCCCAACGAATCGCCAATGAAAAGGCACATCTAACTGCACTCAACCAACATAGCGCGCTGACAACAGCCATCGATGCGATTAAAAGCGCGGTCGTAATCATTGTACAGCGACTGCCTTCCGACAGTACGTCGTGCCCGGTTTGCCTCGCCAATTACGAGCCAGCTACCTTAAGAGCTAGAATGGAAGAAGCGCTAAGAAGAATCGAACCCGGCCTGGACGAAGCTAATAAAACTCTTGTGGCTGCAAAACAAGCTTTGGACGATAGCGTGGATGCGTTAAGCGAAAACAAAGTTACGCTAGCCAGCCTCGACCAGTCATTGTTGCAGGTAGAAGCACAGATCCAATCCTTGCAAGATGAACTTGGAGCTATTCGTGTAAAATTCGCCGGTATGCCCGGTCCGGAAGAAGCGGAAGCGGCAAACAACAAAAAGACTGTGGACAATGAAACAGCCATGCGCAACAACACCGGCGAGAAAATGGCGGCACCGCCCCCCATGGGTGCCACCGAATGGGCCTTGTTAGTTGACTCGCTCGCCCAAATCAACACACAAATCAAAAACGCCGAAAAGGACCTTCGGAAAACCTCCATGGAATCGGAAAAACATCGAGCACGCACGTCCGAATTGAAAAAAATGATCGAGGATTCCAAACCTGGTACTGAGACTGCGGTTGAAAAGGAAGGCGTGATTAGGGAATTGGAACTCGCTCTCCAAAAATCAAATAATGATATCCTGACAAGCCGAATCGAAGTCGATAAACTGCAGATTGATGTCAACCAGACAACCCGGCAATTCAAAGAAATTAAAACGAACCGCGATCTTCTGCAGGCCGGATGGACCGGAGCGGGTCTAGGGAATATTCCCGATAGTACAACGTTGGATTCGGCGATAGAAGAAAACAAGAAATCGATCAGCACCGCCGAAGCTAATATGATCGCGGTTCAACAGGAAGAGGTCGAGCTTGCCAAGTGGACTGTCGCCGAGGAGATCCGTCAGGTTGACATAGATATCGATAAGATGAGGGGTGAGTCTACCATTCCTTTATTTACGGAACAGTTATCCGTTGCCAGAGTGGAGCGCCAGCAGGTGTTGGATACCCTTCGGGAAAGAGAACGAGCATTTCATCAATTCGAGGTTAAGTTGGCCGGCCAACTGAAGCAGATCCAGGATTACATTCTTACCATCAATGCCCCGTGGAAAGAACTCCTTGCCCGTGTGGTGCTCGATCCTCGATTTGCCGAAACGCACCTTCGCAATTACACCTACTATAAGAAGCAGCACGCCGAAGTTAAGGTTCCTCTTCATGGTGAGGAAATCGATGCCAAATTGGTCGCCAGCGAAGCTCAGATCACCGACCTCCAATTCACTTTCCTGCTTGCCATGGCACTCAATAACCAATGGGCGCCGTGGAAAGCCCTCTTGCTTGACGATCCCACCCAGCATCACGACCTCGTCCATGCCGCCAGCGTATTCGACCTTCTCCGTGACTATATTGTCGACCATCAATTCCAGGTCCTTCTTGCCACTCACGACTCGGTACACGCCAACTTCTTCCTGCGCAAGCTGCAAAACGATGGCATTCCTGCAAATCTGATTCAGTTACATGCTGCGCGAGAAGGAGTTATCGCCGAGCTGGTGGCAGTGTGAAGAGTTATGTATTTCGATATTTCAGTTGATGATGAGTTTAATTATTTTAGCTCTTGGCAGTCGACCTCTGGCTCTATAAATTCACTACGCCCATGATTACAACAATTGCCGATTTTATTGAAGAATTTAAACTAAAAGGGCTTTCAGATATAAAGAAGAATGAGGATGTCAACCATCCAGGTATGATAGGAAATATGTATGAAGGTCTCACACATGAAATGCTCCGAAGGGCCGTTTTCGAAGGTTTCAACCTAAAGATCGTATCAGGAAAGATAACCAATGGAAAGCATCAAATGTCCCGGCAAATTGATTGCATGGTTGTTGAAGGGAATGGCCGTCAACTACCTTTTTCCAATGATTGGGTTTACCATTACGATCAGGTCATTGCGGTTATCGAAGTCAAAAAAAATCTCTTCTCAGATGACATTCAGTCATCTTACGGAAACCTTGAATCCGTAATCACAGTAAGTAAGGAGATAGAAAAAGATGGTGACCCTTATATTCTCGATATTTTCCGGGATACGTGGCGATTTCTTCTTCGTTACGAGCTACCAGACCGTAGTGAGTTGGATAGCCTGCCGTGGCATGAACAAGCACTATATCATACTTTATTAATGGAATCCTATTACCCTCCAAGAATTGTGATCGGGTATTATGGACTTAAGACAGAATACAGCCTTCGACAAGCATTTGCCAATTTCATATCAGAAAGCATTAAGACTGGAAACAAAAAAGACTTTGGTCCCCTCTCCATACCCAATTTGATCATTTGCGGCAATAACAGTATAGTTAAAAATAATGGCATGCCTTTCGGGATGCCATTCAACTACAAAGAGACCTTTTACTGGCATATATGTGCCTCATCGAATCAATCTCCGCTAATTCATCTACTGGAGATACTTTGGACAAGGCTGTCATATAAATTTGATCTTTCTTCTTCCATTTTCGGCCAGGACAATGACTTTTTACGAACCATAAAGTTCCTCGACTGTCGCGTGGCGCGATACGCAGGAGATACAATAAATTGGCAATACCAATGCCGTCCATATTCAGAGGAAGAGTTCAAAGAATTTGACAAAGGGCGTCTTGAACCAAATCCCCAATGGGAGCCAGTATTTTTAACACCATTCCAATTTGAAATTATCGGCAAACTCAGGAAGCACAATTTTATCCAAATAGATGCGGATCCGGAAATACCCCTTATTGCCACCGACGCCGGACTATCGGTCAACGACTTTCTCGCAATGCTCGTAGAAACCGGTCTCATCTATATAAAGAATAATCAAATCCACTTTTTGACCGACAAATGTGTCTGTGCCAGCCTTCCAGATGGGCGTTTTGTAGCCGGGGAAGACAAAAACGGAAATTTCACTCGATGGATACAAAAATACATGGATGAAAGAAAGAAAAATGACCCCAAACATTAAGATCATTACCAGCCAATCTTCTTCAAATTTATGGCAGCAATAAATATCACGAATGTTCAATATCCCGTGAAAAGTCGCGCAACATATCATTGCTTTGACAAATATCAAAACCACCCCTCTTAAATCTAGCTGTCCGGCTCAGGCTGGTTTGACTGAACGGCTTTGATCCATAATTTTAGGATGTAGATCCCGAGATTAACTACAACTTCCATATATAGCCTGCGATCTCCTTTTCCATGGTATTCTCACTTTTTTCCAAAAGCATATTTTTATTACATTAGCTGCTTATATCTTGCCATGTACAACACATCGCTATACACGGACCGTATTATTACCCATCTTCACCTTTTAGCCTCGATAATAAGGACAAAAAATTCACTCAATCTAACCGATTCAAGCATCCATGCAGAGAACCTTTTCTGCGCCATACTAAACAAAGCCTTCAACTGGCACCTTGAGAACGCCAACAGAACCACGGCCAACCACGACTCATTCGATTTGAAGGACGACGCCGCCGGAATGTATATTCAAGTGACTTCCAATAAGGCCCATAGCACCAAAAAGCACGCTTCCATCAAATCGTTCCAGAAAAGAACCAGCCCCGGCGACAAGAAACAGTTCAATATTCTCTTCATAACGGAAAATGTGAGCCAAAGGGTCTTAGCGCCGGCAACCTTTAAAGGTTTCACCTATAGGGGCTGGGATCTGGAAGGGCTGATAAAGGACATCCTTCAGGAAAACACGCTCGCCTCCCAGCTAGAACCCATCGACAAAATCCTGCAAGATGAATTCACTGTAAAACTCCTTTCGTCCCCCACTTACAACCCCCTGGCCCCTGCCTTAGGCAAGCCTATTCTGACGGAGAAATCAAAGAATGCCCTAAACATCCGCCGGGACAATGTAACCAACGCCCTATACGCCTTTACACAAGCCGGAAACGGACTGTTAGTCGGCGGACCGGGCGAAGGCAAAAGCCATCTAACCCTAGAATTACAGCGAAGATACCTGTCCATTAACATCCTTTGTTACATCATTCACATCGATAGACTGATTAACGGAACCGACGCCGAGATCTCCCAACAACTACCATCCACCGGCGACTGGCTTGAAGCGTTATCCAATACACCCCTTACCCCCCATACGCCCCGACCGCTGCTTATATTCGACGCATTCGACGCCGCCAAAGCCTTGAAACCCGCCGTCCTGCATCATATTCAAAGAGCCCTCAACACATTACAGGGCAAGTGGTCCATCCTGGTAAGCGCCAGAATATACGACGCGTCCAAATCCATCCGGTTAATGGAGCTTTTTCCATCCGAAGACCCCAGAAACATGATTACCTGCAGGAATTTCCGAATACCCCTGCTGAATATGGCCGATATTCGTACATCACTCAGAAAGAAAAATGCCATAGCAAGCCTTGACAAGTGTACGCCCCGACTACGGGAAATATTAAGAACGCCCTATTTCCTTACGATCTTTTATGACCTGGCGGTGCATAGTGGCAAAGGCGGAAAAAAGGAATTCGAATCGATCGAAACTGAAGAGCAGCTGCTGGAAATCCTTTGGCGGAAAAAAGTACTCGTCGACAGCGGCGCCAACACCGCTCTGCTGCTGAAAGTAACGGAGCAATTGTCCAACCATATGACACTGGCCTGCAAAAGGGCCGATATAGCCCAGGAATCCAACGCCGCAGTCATTGACGAATTGCTCAGCGGCGGCGTTCTCAGTGAATCGAATTATGGGCTTACCCTATCTTTTGCCCACAACATTTTGCTCGACTACGCCATCTCCATTTACGTCATTTCTGAAAGACCGGCGGACCTTATCCGAAAATTAGAAGAAAGCAACATCCATATGTTTCTTTACCGGTCCGCCTATATCTACTTCTACAACCGATTATGGCGACTGGAACGGGCCCTCTTCTGGAAGCACTTCGAAAGCATTAGAAAAATTGAAACACCCGCTTTTCGGCTTTTCCGGCAAATCATTCTTCATAACGTCATCGGGAATCTATATCAAACTTCTGACGAAATCCTCACCCCCCTGTCAAAATTACCCGCCGCTGACCGATCAAAAGCCCTATTGAAGCTCCTGGCAACCTTTCGGAGCATGAATAAGGTCCACGTGCCTGACAAGGAATTCCAGTTGATTCATAACCTATCGGAACAATTGGATACCCCTGTTATGTGGATCGTCGGACTTCTACTTAATAGATCCATAACCCAGGCAGTGGAAAGGGGCAATACCCGTTTAATCAAGCTTTGCGCCAAGGCATCCGCCAACTATCTACAGTTCGCCCTCGAAAAACGAAAAATCGCCACCAGCCGGGCGGAGATAGACCAAAACGGACTCCATTGGGGGATCTTAAATCTTTGCCTGACCCTAAAATACAACAGGAGGGAAGCCAGGGAATCGTTTCCTACATTGCTCGACTTGCTCAAGGAAAGCGGCTTTCATATACCCGTATTCCATCACCTGGTCGACAAACTCGAAGTGATTTCGACCTATGAACCGCGGCTGGCCGCGGAGATATTCAAAAGGATATACGCCCATGCCGAAAGCAGCGACATTCCCACCAATTTCGGCGCCGATGTTACGCTGACGTTACGGAGCAACCGAGGCCAGGACTTTCAAAGCAACCGGTACGCGCTGGAAAGAGCTTATCCAACCTTATTGGAAAAACATCCGCAACAGTTCTTGCCCTTAGGAATCGACATCGTCAATTCCTCCTTTTGCCGGATCTATTCATATGAATCCAGCCCAAAGAAAACTAGGCTGCTGATAGATGGCATAAAAACCAGCATTTCGCCGGACTACCTTCGGTATCTGAATGCATTCGACAAAAAAAATGACGAGGAATCGTTTGTTACCAACATCGTCAACTATTTGCAGTCGTTGGCGGACAAGCGACAAAATCCCCTACTGCGAAGCACGATTAAGGTATTGATCGCCAACTTTGAAGCCGCCAGTCTCTGGAAAGTGCTCATTCAATTCCTTTTCAATAACCTACCCGCTTTCAAAATAGAAGCTTATGCACTATTAAAAGAAAAAAAACTGATCATTTTCCCCGAGACGTACCCTGATGTGCCGGATCTGCTGAAAAAAGCATACCCCATATTGTCCAAACGCCACCAACAACACCTGCACTCGGTCATTGCATCCATCCAGCCCCAGGACTACCCTTCCAGGAATACGGAAACCATCGAAAAAATACGGACATCCTTGCTGAGCTGTATTTTGCCCACCGCCGATGACGCTCCACCCAACCCAAGACCTTCAACAGAACGACCATCCTATATGCGAAGGCCCGAGCTCCCGTCACCACCCGAGCAGACTTCGCCCCTGCCGGCAGAGATCTTAGCCGACATTGCCCAACTTACGGAATTCAGTAACACCTATGAAGGGAACACGCAAAAACAACCGCGCCAGGAAGACTACCTGCCCCATCTTTCTGCCGCACAACGGGTTTTCCAATTCAGAACTGCATCGACCGTGGACGTCCAGGACCTGTATGAATGCGATTACCAAGTGAGCCGTTATGCAAAGATCATCTCCCGCCCACCCGCACAGTTGACGAGTGAAGTCCAGACATTTGCAGAAACGGTCGCCTTTTTCTTAATCGATTCCTCCCAATACCGGCCTGCAACCTATCAAATCGGAAGCCTTAGCGGGGGAGCGCGCGGATTCACCCCCGATCCGCGTATTTACTCTACGGAAGTCTTACTGCACCTGTCCAACCTAAGTTCGTCCAAGGACATCATGAGCAGACTATCCGCCCTATTCACGGATAACAACGAAACCGTGCGCTGGATGTCCGTACACGCGTTACCGCATTTTTGGTCTACCGATCAGGCAATGTTTTGGGCCATCGCAAAGGAAAGAATCCCAAACGAAGAAAACCCTTTGTGTCTGCAACTACTCATCCAGGACATTTCTGCTCCGCATGTCATCACTGCCGACCAACCTGCCGTCGAAGACCTGGCTATCTCGGCCTACCGCGTCGTCTCCATGGACGGAGAAAGGCTAGGCGACCTGTTTCAAGCATATGCCATCCTGCTTGTCATGCTTCACAGCCGCTTTAACAGCACCATTGCCGCCGACTTACTGCAAAAAAGCGTCGCCCAGAAGTCCTTCCTGTCATCTCTCATATTTACCATAGTCTCCTTTATCAACCCCTTCGAGGAAACCAATAATTACGAAGACGACAACACCCTTAACCACAAGTGTTTTAGCCTGCTTGCAGACATCCTTACTGCGCAATTCAAAGCGATAGGCACCAAAAGCATCGCCCAGCTAGAGCAAGACGATGTTGAACCCATCGACACGGTCACCACCCAGCTGTATTATACCATCGTCCTCGGAAAAAAACGCGTGCACAACGCCCCATTGGATCCCATACGCAAACAAGCCCTATACCCGCACCTGAAACCTGTCTTTTCATTGTTAATTAATGGATCCGGAACGATCGAATCCGGGTTTATGGTCGGTCATACTGGTCACTATTTCCTGCAACTGCTGAACTTCTTTTTCGACCTTGACCCAACATTTATCTTGCATCTGATCGCCACTACCGTTACCTATTCCGCCAAAAACAACATCACCTACAGTCAAAGCTCCCTGCAAATCATCATACAGCTAATCGGGAAAATACTGGCAGATTACCCCGATTTCCTGCCGGAGCCGGAAAATTTCGACAACGTGATTATTATCATGGATCATTTCGTCGACGCCGGCTGGACGGAAGCGGTCGAACTGACCTTGCGCCTCAATGAGATATTCTGACGCCCCTACTTTTCAAATGCCCCGAAACTCCGCGCAATCATCCGGTCCAACATCCTATCCGGCAAGAACCGTTGAAGGAACAAAATCACCGCCGGATCCCGGCCTATCGTATACCGCGTACACGGTCTTTTGTTCATGACCGCATCTGCAATGATTTGCCCCAAGCATTCCGCCGGCACCGCCTTGTTGATATAAGTTCCTCCTGGGCCATCATAGCATGCATAAGCTTCCCATACCGCCCGCGCTGCTCGACACTCATCTCAGCGGAGCCCTTGACGCCCTGATGAAAACCCTCAAATGCGTATCTGCCGACGAAACCTTATGGCCTAAGCAATCAAAAAAAGACTTCCTTTCCTGGGTGTCTTTCCATATTCCTTATTCTGGATATTTTGTTACCTTTGCAGCCTCCAGGGTCACCAACGTCGTTAGCGACGCGCACCCACTACCCAGACAAAAATCAAGCCTGCAAGTATCAAGGGGTGTAATCTGTGCCCCGCATGGTGAAACTGCCTCCCTGGCAAGAATCCTGGCGATGACCATTCACACGGCCCTCCCGCTGGTATCTTCCATTTAAAACCGATTATGAGCAAAATTGGAAGGAACGATCCGTGCCCATGCGGATCAGGAGAAAAATACAAACGATGCTGTCTCTCATCAGATAGTGCCTCCGGGACTAAGCGCACCGCCCCGCCTGAAGGTCGATTTCAGAAAATCGTCCGGACCCATCGGGCGATGGATGCCGTTACCGTATTGGCAGCCATTCAGCTCGACCCCGCCAACCACGGTCGCAATGTCCGCATAGAACAGTTGATGAGAATAGCCCTTTTGGAGACGCGCCAGCCCGATACGCGTACGCCTATCCCATTCGCGCCCCTCAAAGCATGCATTGAGGACTATACCGATCATAGCCATGAAGAAGATCCGCTTTCCAATTTTTTTACGGAAGTCGTCTCCTTTGAAACCGGCAACAATACGGTTTATGCGGGTATATACGCAGAGTATGGCCGCATCCTGAACACCTTCTCCGACGCCATCTTTCGCCAAAAGAATGCACTCCCGCCAGCCTTCGTGAAGGACGTCCGAAGCGCCATGGGCGTTTTTTTAACGGTGAACGACTCCGCAGCCAGGGATGCCGGACATAGCCCTTTGATGGAGGGTCCGAATGCGGCCGGTAATATCGTCGTTGCTCCCCAGGAAACCCTTGACCATTACGAATCCGCGCTGCGCTTCCAGAAAGCGCCGCTAAAGAAATACTGCGAAGAGCGCGCTTTCTCCTTTAATATCCTGGCTGACTTCACGCTGAGTATCAACGATCCCGCGCTAACGGACGACGATCCCGAAAAGAACATTGTAAACCGCAAGCCTATCCTTGACCTGGGCGATGATATCCTTTTATATATGCCTACTGCTATCCCCAATGTACTGGTAGAATACATATATGAAGCCGCCAGAAGACACAATTGCACGGCTGAACTCCGCACGGCATTCAATTTCCGGAAAATTCACCTTTGCAAACGTGCCCTCCGACACATGGGCTGGGAGCTTACGGACCTGGACTTCCCCTCTACGGATTTACCTATACAAGAACTTGCCTACCGGTTTGACAACCAAAAAATTGCCTACGTGTGCTTTGTCAAGACCGGTGAGAAATATCCCACTGCACCGCCGGGCAAAGGCGGACACGACCTCCTGATGGAGCGGGCCGATGAGATGGCCACCAGATTGGGATCCATTGAATCAAAGCAGCCCCATCAGGTACTCACCCTGTACGTCCTCATCGAATCGGGCGAGGAATATATGTTTTACTGGCGGAAACCTGCCGAGGGGAATGAAACCTTATCGTTCAAAGACGAAGAACTATTGAGCGCCGCCCATGCCGAACACGTAGACAGGCTCACTTTTTGGAAATTCGCCAAGTGCCACCGACGCACAAACGAAATCGCGAAGGTCGAAGCCTTCGGGGGCATGATTGACGTCTTTGCCGTATTTCAGAACAACCACGGCAGCCTTCTTCATTCCGATGAAGCACGTCCCGTTGGGGGCATTTTGATGATACTTCCCGGGGCAGGCGACGATCTCCGCCGCGAGGTCGTCAGCAAACAGGACGAACATTCGGCCCGAATTTCAGTTGGAAATCTTGCAGGATACGCCCCCGTTTCCAAGTTCAAACCCCATGCACCCATCTATGTGGAGACGGACGTCAGCGAGTATTTTCGGATCGTTATCGAATCCTATCCCACGCCAATATGGATCATCAACCGGCAGACCCGGTCGTTTTCCGAGAGCTTCGGCACACAGGTCTGCGAAGCCATCGCCTTTTGGCTCCTTCGCGTCACGGTTGATCTCGAACCCTATATAAAGGATTGCCGTCGTCTCCCCCAGCTCGAATTTGACGTTGAGCTCGATGCATCCTTGCTCGATGAAGACGCTGCACTGCCGCCCGACCCCGCGGTAGCTGGTGGCAAACCTACCTGGTCCGTTACTGCCAAGACGATAGGGCTGAAAATACCGGCCGCCTTCCAGAAAGCGGTCACCCTACCAGACAACACGGCAGACAAACTGCTGCTCACCACGGCACTAACCGCGCTATCCGATTACTTGAGTATCAAGGGTATCACCAACGACCTGAACCCCGGCGTCATTAATGATATTGTACACAACAACCTCGATAATCCCCAGGCAAAAATGCTCCTTGCCGCGGATGCGTCCCAAAACATTAAACGTGACCCTAGGCACCTTGTACCCCGCCGGTATGTGCAAAGCAGTGATATCTCCTTCATTCTCGACCATTTGGTTTCTTACCTTCCGGCAGGAACCGTCATTCCAAAACAAATCAAGGAGAAGGATGACAAGAAAGCGCTATGCACCAAAATCGTGACTGCTTTGATCCAACAATTGGAGGCGAGAATAGCACCCTTTGAAGGATTGGGGCTGCTCCGTTGGCTTATTCAACTGCATGAACGCTACATCTTCGAAAGGGAATTCAACGAAATCCTAATTCCAGCCCGCATCGCCTGCTTCAGCGACTATGAGGCGGAGATGACTCGTCGCATGGACGGTGAACGGGATCTCGCCTCCACAGGGCATACGCTGCGGACCCTCATCGAATTCGTTGCGTCCCGCCCGCCAACCGGGACCCGCTGGCCGAATATCGATGACGTAGATGAACTGATTGCGTTTACCAATCAGATAACGGAGTGGGGTTCGCTGGAGGAATCCATCCGCCTGGGCCTCGATGATCCGGAAATAGGGTTACTGCCATCCGGCAGGATCGGCACCAGTAAATCATTTGAACGACGCAGCCTTCGCGAATATGCCAAGGCGCGCGCCGAAGGTGACGTGTTTAAAGACATTGAAGACTTTGAAAAGAACTACTATAGGAGGACGACACCCAAAAGCACAGCGCCTGATCCGAAGGCAGAGGCATTGAACAATGCCTTCCTCGCCGAACACGGTTGTACTTTTGAAGAACTCAGCCGTTTCGCGGCCGCATTGGTTGGCGTTCGTCTCGAGGAAGGCGCATCGTGCGTTACCCTGTCCGAAGCTGAAATGACAGATCTGGCCACGGATACCGCCGGACTATCTGCTGACAGGGCCAAAGCCGTCCTCGCCCTATGGACCCTGCTACAGCGTCCTTCCATAGCAGCCTACCCGCCCGGATACAGCATGAAAGATATCATGACCTGGCACTACAACCGGGATCTTTCGGCCATCCGCCGGCCGCTTGTACGGGTTGACTCCGCATGCGGCCCGGTTTATCTGTACGGTTATCGCCATATTATATTTACCGTCGACCACCTCGTTTATCTATTGTACACCGGCAAGTATCCAGAGGCAAAGTCCGACGAGCTCAAATCCTGGTTGGCCGGTATATCCGGCGAAAAAGGGAATCCCTTCCGGCAAGAAGTGTGCGACTGGTTCCAGAAAAATACCAACCTGAAAGTCATTCCCCATGAAGTAAATATGAATCCTGCTGCCGGCGTGGGACATATCCGGACCAGTACTGACCTTGGCGATATTGACCTGGCCGTCATTGACGAACTGAATAAAATATTCTACTCTTTGGAATGTAAGAACGTGGGCGGCGCCAGGAATATCGTTGAAATGAAGTCGGAAATGGACAAATACCTCGGAAGAAAGCCAGGAGATCCGAACGCCTTAATGTATAAACATCTCAGGCGCCATGAATGGTTATCCGCGAGCAAGGACGCGCTCGTGCATTTCATGGGTGACCCGCAGACCTATGAAATCCGTTCTATTGTACTTACCGCCGACGAATTGTCACTCGCATACTTGGGTAAGAAACATCTTCCCTTGCCTATCCGATCATTTCGTTTCCTCAAGAAGGAAGGCATCGCTTATCTTCGGGAGCCGCCGACGACTTGATCCGAGGAAGCGAGCGTCTTCCTCATGAACATTCCGGTTCCATTCTCGCCGGAGTTTCCACCGTTTTCATTCCTGAATCCGATTGTTTAACAAATTGTGCAGCCATACCTGAAAGATTCGGACTTAAATAATAGAAATTCAGGTACTTAGTTCGACGACCATCCCCAAATCTGCGAGGAAGTGGTTCGAGAAACGTCCACTCCGGGCAACTACGTTACAGCGATCTGATAATCAGATCGCTTTTTTATTATAGCGGCTGGATATTCGAACCCAGGAAGGTTTATGCAAGCCCGCGTAATATATCTAGTTTATTAACAGGTGCATTAGGAGAAATAAAATTGGGGATCGTATCCGTGTTTCTTCTTGGACGGCTAAGAAATTCGACTGGCCATTCGGTTAACCTTTGCTCTTTTACCTGTATATATTTACCCGGTTCAGGTTCATCAATATATTCTTCTTGAAGAATAAGAGCTAAAGGGAGCTCCGCTCCCGGTGTTTTCTCGGAGAACGTGAGCGCGTCTTCATAAGTTCCAAATACATAATAGTAATCGTCGCCATTTTCGATGTCTGCAGTTCCATCGTGAGGATGGCACCATACGCGATACTCTAAAACCTCATCCCAAACATATCCACCGCCTGATTTTACAGTCGCTGGGTATGAACCTAACAAATCCAGGTCTTTGGCTTGAGGGAATCTCGACATATAGACTATATTATTCCTGGAACACAATCCTTTCGGTGACCAAACCCTTGACTTTAAGCGCCAGTTGATAGTAACTCTGCGCCTCAGCTATTGTCGGAATTAGGTTGGAATCAGGATAGCGGCCTTGAACCGCATACGCGTTTATGTTCAAGGGATCGACTGTGGCAAATACGGGGTCGAAGGTTGCACACTCGGACAAAAGGAAGATGATATTATGCGTTCGCTCAACATCACGGCCGTGAAAAATAAGGAAAGCCTTGAGCCATTTCTCAATGGCTTGTTGACAATGGAAGCAAGCATTATCCAGGATTATCGGCTCAATTTCCAGCAATCGTTGAGCGCTTAATAGATCGTGTTCCGCTTTGTTGAGCCACGATTCAATGTAGGTTTTGAGGGCAGGGGTCATAAAGTAACTCCCTCCCTGATCGCAGAACGGATAATGTGTCCGGGCAATTCCTGCTTTTGGCGGATTTCCTCATCGCTATTGAGAAGTATGTCTACAGGAGCCTGAATAGCTTCAACAATGGCCCGGTCAAGGCGGGTGCTCCAATGTATCTTCTCCTGGGGGGTAAATGTTTTCGGCGTTACGATCAATAAGTCATAATCACTATGGCGATCCTGGTCACCCCTGGCATGGGAGCCAAACAGGACAATACGAGCACCCGGTAGGCAAGCCTGCACCGTCCTTTTAATTGTGCTATATATCGTCGAACTGTTCATAAGTCAAAGATACAAAATAAGTTGAATGATTTAAAGCTATGCCACATCAGCCGCTAGCCGCCTTAAATCCAGGTAAAAAAGGTTCGAAGTAAGTACAGCCAGGCCAACAGCCGCCCCTCGCGATAGCGAGGGGCGTTTTTCTTTGATAGGGTTGAAAGCCTTGCTTGAGGATACTTATTTGATAGATTTTACAAGGCTTGTGAAAACGTCCAGGGTGAGGTCCTCTTTGGTGGAAATGCAGATATCATACCAATTGCTCTCTTTTCTTATTTGCGAAATCAACCAATGATCTCTTCCATCATATACAATTCGCTTGTTACGTAACAGGGCGATCCATGACCCAAAATGTTTTTCGTCGAAATTCTTCTCGACGTTCCGGTCGCCAAGTATATTTAAACATAGATCAAAAAGAAACTTATTCCAATTAAGCGAGATCTCCTTCTCCACAGAGAAAGCCCCCTCCAAAACTTCCTTCATCATTAAATCAATATCTGCGCCGGTAGTTTCAACTTTTCTACTATGTCTATCGAGTAACAATATCTTGTAGACGCCGTTCGAAACTTCGGTTATCTCAGCTGTCCAACCCGGCAATTGAGTAGGGTTATTCATTAATGATTTGCTATTTCAGATTTTTCTGCAAGTCGAATTCACTACTTTCCTATTGCCATTTATCAACTAGTTCATAGGCCAACTTCTTGCCATCGGGCTTTACGTCGGTCTACCGATTTTGCTTTACCAGTTGATGTTGAATCGCCTTTAATTCGTTTGTAAATCCAGGTAAATCGTTTTTGATCGTATTCCAAACCAATGGCAGATCGGTTCCGAAGTATTCGTGAATTAATCTATTGCGCATACCCTTGATCAATATCCATGGAATTTGAGGGTTTGCGTTTTTCACATCTTCGGCAAGCTGATTGACAGCCTCACCGATTACTTGAATGTTATACAAACAGGCTTCGATGACCATGAAATTATTGGAAAACTCATCGAAAGAAAGATTGTCGTTGTATGTTTCGATGTGCTCGATACATCGCAAGATATCATTTACAACAATCGATGGAGTGCGTTTAGACATATAAAATGTCCTTTTCGACCGAAGAGAGGTAAACGGGTTTGATCGATCGTTTTGGAACAACGTCCACCTTTGTTCCGAATAGGTCTTCGATCTCATTGGCCATTGCCACGAAATTAAGCCCCATTGGACCGTTGAATTCGACGGCTACGTCAATGTCACTGTTCTCTGTGGCTTCTCCACGGGCGTAAGAGCCAAACAAACCCAAGCGGGAGATGGGGTACTTCCGCTGGAGCTCGGGCTTATAGGCCCGGAGCTTTTCCAATATGGCCTCTAACGTGTACATTACCTGCAAGTTACATTTATTTTTCAACTTTGCGGGGTAAAAATCTCAGGCACTTAATTCAGCAACCAGCCTTAAATCTTCTAAAAAATGGTTCGAGAAACGTCCACTCCGGCCAACAAAGGAGAGGCCGTCTCATAAATATGAGGCGGCCTTTTTGCTGATATGGCGCCACCCGGTGGCTACCATAGGTGATGGTTGGACAGTATAGGAACAGTAAATAAGATTGGGGAAGGGGTGAACGGGTT
>Ga0134128_10000525_pt1 | contig 53261 bp, 40 predicted proteins | sample KB31754_FD_96462 | JGI IMG/M metagenome (GOLD analysis project Ga0134128, IMG submission 96462) | Terrestrial soil microbial communities with excess Nitrogen fertilizer from Kellogg Biological Station, Michigan, USA - KB3-175-4 | ecosystem: Environmental > Terrestrial > Soil > Unclassified ... | reverse complement strand
GTTTGGCGACCCGCATCGTAAGCGGCCATCACCCGTTCTCTCAGATCCATTGAGTAGGGTTTCATGCCCCCAGCATACGTGTCAAAATGTCCTGGCGCTAGAGCGCGGAGTGAGCCGCTCTAGGAACTGTCAGCAAGTCCCTTCAGTCGCTTGTTCGAGAATTTATGCGAATGCAACGACGCATGATGCTTCGGCGCGGAAGTCTTAGTTGGAGCGTGGCGGGCTTTGGCTTTCTTCCCATGTTTCTCGGGCTGAATGGGGCCGATCATGCCGGTTGCGATGACCACCGATCCCGCTGCCGGCGAATTGGTCGTCGCGGGTGCTGATGAATTCCCCCCACTGCCCGCGCTCGGCGATGGCGGTGGTGGCGGAGGCACCACGACAATAGTCGGCGGCGGCGGTGTCGACGACTTTGGCGGCGGTGCGGTCGGCGCAGGCGTGCCGGACGAACTACCCGATGTCGAAGATCCGCCGGTCGAAGTCGGCGTTGGCGTGGTTGGAGCGGTCGGCACCGCTGTGATCGGAGCCTTGGCGCCATCCAGCCCTGGTAACCTGGTCAGGAATAATGGCGCCTTCCGCTTTGCGAGCGGACCCGAAGAAGAGGAAATCGCCGGCGTGGACACGCCAGTGGCCTGGCTTGGTGTTGTGATCAGTTTCAGGGCGCTCAGAAAATTAGTGGCGCCATCGCGCGCAATAGCCAGATCAGATCCATCGATAAACGAATCGCGATTGAAATCGGCCTTGTCTGTGAGGGCCGCCGGATTCAGGAAATTGTGCGGGTCGTCACGGGCAAAGGCAAAGTCACTGCCGTCCACAAACGCATTGGTGGGATCATTACCCGTTTCGCCCGGCGCATTTCCAAAGTAGATCGAATCCGTGCCGGGCAACGTCGAATTCACCGTCGGCAGCAATGAGATTTGAAGCCATTTGCCCTTGATGGAATTATCCGCCCAGATCAATTCATAACGATCCGTCCCGCCGTCGCCTTGACCGGGCATGTAAGTCAGCGTCGGCGTCGGAACCGCCGTCCAGGTGGAAGGATCGTTGCTGTTGCCCACCATGAAGCTGAAATCGTTGAGTGTCAGCTCATTGGGCACGTTCACCACATCCACGAAGACGCCGTTGATTCCCTTGCTGTAGCTCGTGTAGTTGGCAAACGTGGCGGTTTCTCCCGGCAGAAGCGGCTGTTTATCTGGCGCGATTGCGTTCAAATCCGAAGCGCTGACGCCGGGTGTATTGCCATCGAAAAAGCTGTTATTGTAAAAAATATGGGCATCATTGATTCCGATGCCTCCCGAAGTGCCAGTCGAAGGCTCAAAACCAAGAAGGCCGGTGGTCTGATCGTAGGTGACCCAATCCCAAGGCGTGCCGCGCGAGCCGCTGAGACTCCCGGTGTTGTCGAGGGCGAGGCTGGCGACGATGTAATTCATGCCGAAATCGCCATCCAAAGTGATCGTCCGGCCGGTAACTGAGTCGTCGAGGTTCACATCGATTACCAGAACCGGGGCATTGATGAACCGGATCGGGACACCTTGCTTCGTCTGCAGCGTCAGCGAGCTCATATAAAAGCCGGCCGCTGTTATGCTCCCACTCGTCCCACCGATTGGAAGTTGAAACTGGTTGTCGAGCGGTTGGCCGTTGTCGTCCACCAGTATCGGGTTGTCGGTGCCGTAGGTTCCCGGTGCATAGTGAACGTGCAGGTCGGCGGCCATCTGTTGAGAGATGAACGAGGAGGCCGAACCACTATCGAACAGGAATGAACCTTGCGCGTTGAATGATCCCCCATCGATATTTTCGAACATGGAAACCGGCGGCGCATTCCCGGCTGGAACGCTCGAATCGATTTGATTGATGGGATTGGGGCCGATCATTGGATTGCCGGCCAACGTTGGTCCAGTTGCATCGGGCGGATCAAGGAGCGTAAATCGACTGAAATCGACGGGGTTGGTCTGGACCTGATAGGTCGTATTGGGAATGCCCGGGTCGGTGTCCGCCGTTGCAGCGTTGAAAGGCGTGCCGGGATCATAAATGTACGTGTTCATGAAGTTCAGGGTGTCGGGCGGTTTAGGATCCATCACCATGACTTTATTCTGGAGAACTGCCATCCCAGCGATGTCGATCGGCTCGTCCGCCGAGGAGGAGACCGAACCTGAAACAGGCGTCGGATTCAACTCGAGGTTATAAGGCCCACCTTTTTGGGTATAGGTTGATTCGTCAGTGCCGTCGATGTTCGGGGAAAAGGGCGCAATGTCGGCATACAGCGGTTCGGAAACATTAAATGCAGCGGTTCCAACGACGCCGACATCGTAAAAGTTGACCGGCACGCCATTGTCGAAAATCTGGTTGATCCCCAACCCCGCAGTGGTTTCTGCGCTCAGAAGGAACCCGCTTGTACCGGTATCGAGAAACGCTTGAACATCGAAGCTTGTATCGCCAGTAAATGGATCGGTCGCGACCAAAGCCGGACCAGTGGCCGATCGGCGGAACAATACGTTGACTTGAGGCTGATCGAGAGCGGCAGGCTGGACGCCGTTTACGTCAAAAGTCGCCGACATCAATTTCCGCGCTTCAAGCGACTCGAGAACGGCCTGGACGGCGCGACGCCGGGCAAGAAGAGAGTTCACCGGTTGCAACCTCCTCACTCCCCTTGATCGATGCCACAAATTGCAATTTCCTCAAATACCGTTATAGCGCTTTGTCCCTGCGGAGCAACAAAAATCCGCCTCAAACTCAGACAAAACCGAACCCAGCCAAATCACGGGACATGCGACAAAATACCTCAGCCACCGAACTTATGCCGTGCAGGCACTGAGCGTATGATCCGAATCCCCGTTGCAGCCCACGCGATGGGCGACGTATCCTGACCGGTTCAACTTTGATTCGTGCAATTGACCATCTAGAGTACCGCGCGGCGGCGCTTGACGACCTCAGTGCCGCACAGGGGCGCCTTTTGCACATCGTTGCCGTTCTGACGGCTTGTGCGACCTTCCCGCTCATCTTCATGGGTGGGCTGGTCACCTCGCACCATGCGGGCATGTCCGTGCCGGATTGGCCCAACAGCTACGGCTATAACATGTTCCTGTTTCCGCCGAACCAATGGATCGGTGGCGTGCTCTATGAGCATACCCATCGGCTGATGGCAACGGTGGTCGGGTTTTGCGCGGTCGTCTTGGCGCTCAATGCTTGGGGATGGGGACATAATATAAGCTTTCGCAAATGGTTACGCGCTATAATTGCCCTTGATCTGGTCGGCATCGGTCTCTTGATTGTCGCAGGCTCACGCGGATGGGGAATTGTTACCAAGTCGGCTGTCCAACAGGGGATCGTCAGCCTTGCTGGCACAGCGGCGGTTTGTCTCGTTGCTTATTTTTCCAGGCGCCGCGAGCCGCGGCGATGGGTGCGGTGGCTCTGCGCCGGTGTTCTTGGGATGGTTATCTTCCAGGGCATTCTCGGCGGTCTGCGCGTTGTGCTGGTTGACTTGGACCTGGCAATCGTCCATGCGTGCACGGCTCAATTGTTTTTCTGCCTCGCGGTCTTTGCCGCGATGGCTACTTCGAGATGGTGGATTGAAGCCCCCGTGTTCGCGAGCGGTCAATCGCCCGCGCGAGGCATTATCTGGCTCGGTGGCCTGACCGTCGGCATCATTTTCCTTCAGCTCGTGGTCGGTGCGATGATGCGCCACTTTGGAGCTGGCTTGGCCATTCCCGATTTTCCGCTGTCGTACGGCAAGTGGCTTCCGCCGCTTACGGATGCAGGGTTGACTGCCATCAATCATCATCGTGCATTTGATTTGAATCTCGACCCCGTCACCCTCTGGCAGGTCTGGCTCCATTTTGGTCATCGGCTAGGAGCACTGCTCGTCAGCATCATGGTGATCGCCTTCTCATGGACCGTATTGCGATCAAAGCTGCGCGCAGGGTTGACATGGGTGGCAGTTACCTTGATTGTTCTGCTCTCGGCACAGGTGACGCTTGGCATTCTGACCGTCCTGCTGCGAAAACCCGCTGACGTAGCCAGCACTCATGTGGCTATCGGGGCGCTGGTTTTGGTCACCAGCTTTTTCATGACAGTTCGATTGATGCGGATGAATCGAAGAATGGACCCTGCAGTCGCTCGACAGGATGAAACGCCGGGATTCGGGCGAGCATCGGTGGAGCTTTTGAACGTTTGATACGGATTCTCATGACAACGATCACTTCGGATATTCCTGAACTTCAAACCCCTGCCGTGGCGACGCGCGCCTCGCGGGTTCGTCGGCTCACCGATTTTTACGAGCTGACCAAGCCGCGCATGAATTTCCTGGTCGTTGTCACAACCGCCGTTGGCTATTACATGGCCGCGCGCGGCTTGGGAGATTGGGGTCGGCTGGTCAACACGCTGGTCGGCACGGCACTGACCGCCGCCGCGGCAGGTGCGCTCAATCAATATCTCGAACGGCACTTTGATGTGCTCATGGATCGCACAGCCGATCGTCCGCTCCCGTCGGGCCGGGTGGCTGCATGGGAGGCAATGGTTTTTGGCCTGTTGCTGGCGGCTGTCGGACTGAGTGAGCTGTTTTTCTTCGTTAATTCACTAACGGGATTCCTGGCGGCACTGACGCTCGGCAGCTACATCTTTCTCTACACCCCGCTCAAACGATACACGACGCTTTGCACGATTGTCGGTGCAGTACCCGGGGCAATTCCCGCGGCGATGGGATGGACAGCAGCGACCGGCCATCTGGATATGCCGGCTCTCGCACTGTTCGCCATCCTGTTTTTCTGGCAGATGCCCCACTTCCTGGCGATCGCAATCCTCTATCGCGATGATTACGCCAAGGGCGGCTTCAAAATGCTCCCGGTGGTCGATCGTGATCTACTTTCGACCGGGTTCCAAATTGTGATTTGGTCGGTGGCTTTGACTGCGGTCACGCTCATGCCGTACGTCATTGGCATGGCGGGTCGCGTTTACTTTGTATCGGCTGCCGTCATGGGGCTGGTGTTCACGGGTTATGGACTCCTGTGCGCGATCCGGCGAGGACGTGCCGAAGCCAGGCAGCTCTTCCTGACTTCGATCATGTATCTGCCGTTGTTGCTCGCGGCGATGATGATCGATCGAATTTAAATTCTGCTTTCAAACCTGATGCGGTCATGCGACGTTTTTCGATCATCGTCGTCTTCGTCATCTCCATTTCATGGACTCTGAGCGGGTGCAAGAAAGAACGCCCCGCTGTCAATCAACCCACGGAAAAAGTAACTACCGCTGCCACGCAGCCAAAAATCGAACATGCCGGTGAGATCTTCGGGCGCGTGCTTTTTGCCGGCAAGGCTCTAAATCTGCCGCCGCTCGACACCTCCTCGGTTGCCGATTGCGCCAAACATCATCCCGGCGGCATCCCGGACGAGACCGTTGTCCTCAATTCCAATGGAACTCTGAAAAACGTGTTTGTCTATCTCAAAGACGCGCCGGCTTTTGATGGAGCCACGGCATCACCTGCGATCCTCGACCAGGTCAATAGTCAATATGTTCCGCATGTCGTTGGCGTGCAGGTCGGTCAGGAATTACTGGCTAAAAGCAGCGACCCGTTCCTTCACAACCTGCACATGGCCGACGCCAATCCGCCACTAAACTGGGCGTTCATAGGCGTTCAGCAGCGGACAGCGCATTTTTCTTCCCCGGGTTTTCTTACGGTTCGATGTGACGTGCATCCGTGGATGAAGGCGATCCTTGGCGTGTTCGCTAATTCCTATTTTGCGGTCACCGATAATGAGGGGAATTTCCGAATATCAAACGTCCCGCCGGGCCATTACACCTTAATGGCCTGGCACGAGCGGTTGGGTGAATTGACCCAGAGCATCACAGTTTTGCCTGATGGAAAAGTTCAGGTCGATTTTACTTATCGATAGGCGATCGGCGGCGCAATTCGAACATCGTTGGGCTACAATACATTGAGTCCAAAATTATGAGCGACGTCGTTCAAATCAGTCATCTATCGCATGCTTACGACCAGCGTTTGGCGCTGGACGATTTATCTTTGAACATTGCCGCAGGCGAAATGTTCGGATTTCTGGGACCCAACGGGAGCGGAAAAACCACGCTCTTTCGCGTCTTGTCGACGCTTATTCCCGTTCAGCCAGGGCATGTGCGCATGTTTGATCTGGACGCCGCGACGCAGCGCGACGCAATCCGTCAACGCATTGGCGTGGTCTTCCAATCCCCCAGCCTCGATAAACAGCTCACGGCTGAGGAAAATCTGATGCATCAGGGGCATCTCTATGGCCTGCGCGGCGCCGACCTCCGCCAGCGCATGACCGACGCGCTCAAAGCGGTTGGCCTGCTCGATCGTGCCGACGAACGCACCGAGCATTTCAGTGGCGGAATGCGACGGCGCGTTGAAGTGGCCAAAGGTTTGCTGCATCGCCCGCGCATCTTATTGCTCGATGAGCCCAGCACCGGCCTCGATCCCGGCGCACGCATTGATCTCTGGCAGCACCTCCGACAGATCAATCAAAACGCTGGCGTCACCGTCCTTGCAACGACTCACCTGATGGAAGAGGCCGAGCGATGTTCGCGACTGGCGGTGATGGCGCGCGGCCATCTGCTCGCAGCCGATACCCCTGCCGCGCTCAAGGAGCGAATCGGCGGCGATGTGATCACCATCGCAACCCATCAGGCAGTGCCCGTCTCACAGCAACTGCGCGAACGGCTCGGCATTGAATGCCAAACGATTGATGGCGCCTTGCGCGTCGAACATGCGCGCGGACACGAACTGGTTCCGCGCATTATCGAAGCGGCTCCCGGCGCAATCGATTCAATTTCCGTTGGAAAGCCGACGCTGGAAGATGTGTTTATCAATCTGACAGGACACCGTCTCGCCGAGGAAACCGCCCCCGCGGAAACGGCATCCGCACACTGACTTTTGGCTGTTTCCCGCGCGGAGTCGAATCTGTTTGGCCATTGATGGCGGGCGCGCCATCCTGAAGGACAATCATCGTTCGCGATTGCGAATCTTTACTTGAAATTTCTCGACATCGATTGCCAGCCCCCCTTCGCCGCCCGTTGCGCTCACGTGCCCGTTGAGGGCGTAGAAAATCTGTTTGCCGTTGCGACGATTGCCAATCAGGTTTGCCATCCGAAGCAACCCCAGATGATGACTCACCGTTGGCTGCGGAAGCTCGAGTTCTTCGCAAAGGCTGGTGACATTTCGTTCGCCGTCCGCAAGCAGCATCAGGATGGTCAGACGCGTACGATCCGACAGCAACCTGAAAACCCCCACCAAAGGCTCCAACGTTTGCTCGACGGCAGTATGACCCGGCTTCATCATCTGACCTTTCATGGAATCGAATCAGGGCTGCCCCATCGCAGCAAGACTCTGCTAGTTCTTTGCCCAGCACCTTTGTAAGCAGCAACACACACCGCTGCAAGCGCCTTGATCTCTTCGACGCAGTTTTTCTTCCCGCACTCGTTTGCCGGCTGACAAATTGAGGCGTGGCCCACTGGTAGACACGTGCAGAGAGTACGGGTTGGCGTTCACTCCGATGTTTTGCTCCAGGACCAATTCATGGGCTTTGATCTCTTGCTTCTCCCAAATAGCGATCTGTGGCTGCTTGAAGGTGGCATGCAGGGGCATTAGAATCTCCCGACTCGATAGTTCCCGGGGCCATGGTCTAACGGGATGACGGCTGAATCGCATTCAGCAAATCGGGGTTCGATTCCCCGTGGCTCCATTTCGACTTTCGCTGCGGTGGGATGTAACCCATTGGCTGCAGTCGAACACCAACCGGGGTGTAGCTCAGCTTGGTTTAGAGCGCTTGGTTCGGGACCAAGAGGTCGCAGGTTCAAATCCTGTCACCCCGATTGCCGTAAAACTCACCGAACGCAATACTTGCGTACCTGCCCGAGTTGGGCAGCGCGGCCAATATCTCGAAGAGCCAGCGGGTAAGTTACCCGTTTGGCCTTTCGGGAAAGGTCGCGTCTATGCCAAACTCTCCCACACAAGTCCCCAGTTACCGTCGTCACGTTTCAGGCCAAGCTCGCGTCACACTCAACGGCCAAGACATCTATCTCGGCCCGTATGGCAGCAATGCCAGTCATGCGGAATACAACCGCATCACTGCTGCAGCACGCTCTAGCTCATCAAAGCGACAAACAAGCTCTACTGGATGCACAACGACAACACCAAACTTGTCCTCGATTGCTTCGCTTATGGTCAAAAGGTCCGAATCTCTGGTTACAAAGAAATTGGCTTTGCCGTCGACGATCTCGATGCTGTCGTCACGCGCCTGCGCGCCCACGGTGCCGAGCTGATTGGCGAAATGCAGTATGAGAACACGTACCGGTTGGCCTACATCCGCGGGCCTGAGGGCATCATCGTCGCGCTGGCCGAGCAGCTAAGTTAAAGCACGGCGCGAGTCAAGATTCCGCATCCGCGGGCAAATTTTGCCATTTGATCATTTGGAACGGCAGATATGCTGCCCGGGATGATTCGAACCTTTACCCTCGGCTTCTCGTGCGCATTGATCACTACGCCAATCTTATTGGGACAAGAAACTCCAGGTCGCGCTTCCCCACCGCGCACGGCCCTTGTTCAGGCGACCCAGCAGCCTGGCCGCGGGCGCGGGAATCGGCAGATCGTCCTTGGGCCGGACGATAAGCAACTCTTTCCCGATCCAACCAACGAAATCAATCAGAAGCGCGACGGCATCCCTCACGGGAAGCTTGAGATGATCGAGTATGAGTCGAAGACGGTCGGCACAAAACGGAAGATGGATGTCTACACGCCGCCGGGTTATTCGAAGGACAAGAAATATCCGGTGCTCTATCTGCTGCACGGAATCGGCGGAGACGAAACCGAATGGGAGCGATTCGCCAAGCCGGACATGCTGGAGGACAACCTGCTGGCCGACGGGAAGGCGGTGCCGATGATCATCGTCATGCCCAACGGGCGCGCGGAAGTGGACGATCATCCCAAAGCCAATGAAGCGATGCGCCACGCCGCGGCCTTTGCGAAATTTGAAGATGATCTACTAAAGGACGTGATTCCGGCGATCGAATCGAAATATTCGGTGGAAAGCAATCGTGAGCATCGCGCCCTGGCTGGTCTTTCGATGGGCGGCGGGCAGTCGCTCAACTTTGGCCTGGCGCATATCGACACCTTCGCCTGGATCGGCGGTTTCTCGTCGGCGCCAAATACGAAGCCGCCGGAGGAGCTTCTGCCGAACCCGGACGAGGCCAAGAAGCTCAAGCTGCTGTGGGTCGCCTGCGGCAACAAGGATGGCTTGATCAGCATCAGCCAGGGTGTGCATGCTTATCTCAAAGAGCACGACGTGCCGCACATCTGGAATGTCGATTCCCATGCCCATGATCCGACGGAATGGCGAAATAACCTCTACTACTTCATGCAAAAGATTTTCCGCTGATACGTCTGCCGAAACCAAATTTCGATTGATTGTCACCGCGTGCGAATCGCTTTCGAGGGGACGAATCTGGAGGCATTTCAATGAGAACCGCGCTATTGTCTCTCGCCCTGTTGCTTGCCACAGCAAATCTTCCCGCTTCGGGACAAACAACCCAGCCGGCGGTGGAAGATTTCAAGCCTTCGTCCTTGAACCAGGGCGGCAAGCAATACCCGCAGATCAATTCAGAAGGCCGGGCGCGGTTTCGGATCATGGCGCCGCAGGCGCAGAGCGTGAAGTCGAGCTTCAGCGGACCAACGGAGGTGACCAAAGGAGAGGATGGTGCCTGGATCATCACCACCCGCCCATTGGACGAAGGCTTCCACTATTACACCCTCAACATCGACGGAGCCGACGTTCCGGACCCTGGCACATTGTTCTTCTATGGCGCGGGTCGTTGGGGCAGCGCGATCGAAGTGCCGGCGAAGGATCAGGATTTTTATCAGCTCAAGGATGTGCCGCACGGCCAGTTGCGGCAAGATTTGTATTTCTCCAAGAGCACCAATGCGATGCGGCGATGCTTCGTCTACACGCCACCGGATTATGAAAAAGATCCGTCGAAGCGATATCCAGTTCTCTATTTACAACATGGCGCGGGTGAGGACGAAACCGGCTGGGGAAATCAGGGCCACGCCGGCCTGATCATCGACAATCTGCTTGCCGAGGGGAAATGCAAGCCGTTCATCATCGTGATGGATAACGGCGGTGGAATTGGTGGTGGTGCGCGGCGCGGTGGTCCAGCTCGAGGCGCCGCCGGTCGCGGCGCTGGTCAGCCCGGCGCCGGAGGTCCCCCGGCAGGCGGCCCGCCTCGCAGAGGTGCTGCCGGCCGAGGCGGCTTCAACTTCAACGCCTTTGAGCACATTCTAATTGACGAGCTGATTCCCCACATCGATTCCACCTATCGTACGATTGCGGATCAGCCGCATCGCGCGATGGCGGGATTGTCGATGGGCGGCATGCAGACACGAACGATTTCACTGGCCCATCTCGAGACGTTCTCCCAAATCGGAATCTTCAGCGGTGGCAGCATCGCACCGTCCGATGTTTCCGACATGACCGCTTACAAGCAGAAAGTGAAACTCGTATTCGTCAGCTACGGCAGTCGCGAAGTCGATCCGGCCAACCGCCGGCGCGGCGGTCCTTTTGGGGCCGACCCCAAGGCCAACACTGATGCGCTTAAAGAAGCCGGCATCAACACCCACTACTACATCTCGCCTCAAACGGCGCACGAATGGCAATCCTGGCGCAGAAGCCTGCATGAATTCGCGCCGCTGTTGTTTCAGGAATAGCCACATGAAAGGCTGATCGGAGAATTCCCTTGCAGAAACTCAAAGCTCTCGCATTGACGATCAGCCTTTTGACGTTGGCTTTCACAGCAGTCGGGGCTCCCCAGAAATCATGGACCGCCGACAACGGCAACGGCACCTATTCAAATCCGCTTTTTTACGAGGAGTTTGAAGATCCCGACGTGATCCGCGTGGGGAATGACTACTACTTGGCCGGCACGACAATGCATATGAACCCGGCCCTGATGGTGCTCCATTCCAAGGACCTGGTGAACTGGGAATTCGCCAGCTACTGCATGGATCGGCTCGATTTTGGCCCGGCCTTCCGACTGGAAAGTGGCAATGTCTATGGTAACGGTATCTGGGCCCCTTGCATTCGTTACCACGATGGAACGTTCTATATATTCTCGAATGTAAATCGCCTAGGCACCGAGGTCTTCCGCTCCAAATCAGCCAACGGCCCGTGGGAACGAAATCAGCTCCCGGGTATGCATGACCTGTCGGTTCTTTTTGATGATGATGGCAAGATCTACGCTATCTCTGGGGCCGGCCGCCCAAGCATAGTTGAACTCAATCAGGACCTGACTCAGGTCATTCCAAACACGCGCCGCGCGATGGTCGCCAAGGGTATCGGCGAAGGCCACCATCTGTACAAAATCAAAGGCAAATACTTTGACGTCTCCGCCCTTCCTGGCGGCCACACTGATCAAGTGGTCGCACGTGCCGATTCGATTGATGGGCCGTGGCAGGTTGAGCGCATGGTCCATAGCGAGTCGCTGGGCGTTCCAAGCCAGAATGGGGTCCGCATCCGGGGTCGTGGAGCAGATCAAACCTTCACGATCACCCATGCCGACCCGAATTCCGGTGGCGGGTTGACGCTCCATCAGGGTGGCATCGTAGACACGCCCTCAGGCCAGTGGTGGAGCATCATCATGCAGGACCACGGGAGTATCGGCCGAATGGTTGCGCTGGTTCCCGTTACGTGGGATGAAAACTTTCCGATCATCGGCTTGTCCGGAAATCTTCGCAAAGCGCCCAATAACTGGATCAAGCCCGACACGGGGTTCACTCAATCCCCTAAGCCCCTGTTCGTTCGCAGCGACAACTTCGATTCTGCCAAACTCAATCCGGTCTGGCAGTGGAATCATGTTCCAGATGACTCGAAGTGGTCTCTGACTGAAAAACCCGGCAGCCTGCGACTGCATTCGCTTCCTGCGGCCGACTTCTTCACCGCCCGAAACAGTCTGACCCAGAGGCCGCCGGGACCTGAGTCGATCGAGACGGTGGAACTTGATGCCACGGGTCTAACGCCAGGCGACACTGCGGGACTGGCGCTGCTGAACGTTCCATACTCCTGGATAGGCGTTGTTAAAACTGCCGATCAGATCATGCTCCAAACTTTCGATCAGACAACCCATAAGACCACCACTGCCGCGGCGAACCCAGCGCATCTGTGGCTTCGTGTCGCGTGCAATTTCGACACTGAAAAGGCGGTCTTCAGTTGGAGCAAGGATGGCCACGATTTTGTTTCCCTGGGTGATCCATTCGCGATGGCATTTCAGCTTCGGACTTTCCAAGGCGTTCGCGTGGCCCTGTTTAACTACAATTCATCTGGAAAGCCCGGCGGCTACGTGGACTTCGACAATTTCGTCGTCGATGAACCCCGCGCATCGGGTGTGGAGCGGACGATTCCGCTGGGGAAGACGATTATTTTGACCAGCGGGGCCGACGGTAGTGTGTTGGTTGCGGATACGCCGAGCATGCAGTTGGTGAATAGAGCAGCAGACGAGTCGGTCGCTGACGCTGCAAACGCTCAATTCCAGGTGATTGACCTTGGTGTCGGCCGCGTAGCGCTGAAGTCGAACGATGGCCGATTCATTTCAGCGAGCACGAGCGGCGTCGTGCTCAAAAAATTGGGCGGCGCGACTCCCGGGGAAGCCGAATCGTTTCAGTGGGTCAACTTGATGCGTGGCGATACAATGCTGATGTCGTTGACCAGTCATCACTATTTGACGACTCAGCCAAACAGTCCTGGGCCTGTGACCATTTCTGCCATTGGACCGCAGCCGGACCGTAAAGGCGGCGCGTGCTTCAAGTGGCGAGTCATCAAATAAAGCGCGATCACAATGCTGAGATTTCGTCCGCCGAAAGAGGCTATCTCTTGACGTTAGGAATCCAACGCGTAATTTCATTCTGAAAGAAACTATTGCGAGTCATTTCGAGGCATTATGTCGGGAAAGTACACAATCGGCCTGGATTTCGGGACAAACTCGGTGCGGGCCCTTGTGGTCGATGTGCGTGATGGCCGCGAACTCGGCGAAGGCGTCAGCGAATACGCGCACGGCAACCGCGGTGTCATTCTCGACGCGAATGATCCGCATCTGGCTCGTCAGCATCCGGCGGATTACCTCGCCGGCATCGTCGCTTCGGTCGGGTTGGCATTGAAGCAGGCTGCCACGGATAAGCAGTTCTCAGCGAAAGACGTGATCGGCATCGGGGTGGATGCCACCGGCAGCACGCCTTTGCCCGTCGATGCTTCCGGGCGCGCGCTGGCGCTGCTGCCGAACTTCGAATCAAATCCGGATGCGATGGCGTGGCTGTGGAAGGACCACACCTCGCACCAGGAGGCGGAGAACATCACGGCAGCAGCCGCCAAGCTGCGGCCACAATATCTGGCCAAGTGCGGGGGACGATATTCGTCGGAGTGGTTTTGGGCCAAGATGCTTCACTGCGCGAAAGTGGCGCCGGAAGTGTCCGCCGCCGCCGCGAGCTGGGTGGAATTCGCCGATTGGGTTCCGGCAGTGCTCTCGGGCACTACGGATCTTGGCCGCCTGCGTCGCGGTGTTTGTGCGGCAGGACATAAGGCCTTCTACAACGCATCATGGGGCGGTTATCCCGATGAACAATTCCTCGGAGAACTTCATCCTGAGCTGGCGCGCATTCGTAGATCACTTCCGGATCGGGCCTATACCGTCGGTGAGGCAGCCGGCGCGCTTTCCGCAGAATGGGCAACCAAACTTGGCCTGCGAGAGGGAATTCCAATTGCTGTCGGCGCATTCGATGCACATCTCGGCGCCGTTGGCGCGGGCATCGGGTCGGGCGCCCTTGTCAAAGTGATGGGCACGTCGACCTGCGACATCATGGTCAGTGAAATGAGCAAGTCGCTCGCGGATGTGCCGGGGCTGTGCGGCATCGTTTGCGAATCGGTGTTGCCCGGCTACTTCGGTCTCGAGGCTGGGCAGTCAGCCGTTGGCGACATCTTCAACTGGTTCGTCAATTCCATCCAGCCCGGCGGCGCAAACGTCGGCACACACGAAGCCCTGACCAAACAAGCAGAAAAGCTCAAACCCGGCCAAAGCGGTCTGCTCTCGCTCGACTGGCACAATGGCAATCGCACGATTCTGGTCGATCAGCGACTGACGGGCATGGTGCTGGGTCTCACGCTCCATAGCACGCCCGCCGAAATCTACCGCGCGTTGGTTGAAGCGACGGCATTCGGATCCCGCGTGATCGTCGAGCGGCTCGAAGAGTATGGCGTTCCGGTCGAACGGGTGATCAACTGCGGCGGAATTGCCGCGCGCAACCCGATGGTCATGCAAATCTATGCTGACGTGCTTAACCGCCCTATCGCGATTGCAAGAAGTCTTCAGACTTGCGCATTGGGCTCAGCGATCGCAGCCGCGGTAGTCGCGGGCAAGGAGCGCGGCGGATACTCCGATTTTCCATCGGCGATTGCCGCCATGAGTGGTGTGCAGCCGCGCATTTTCAATCCCGATCCCAATCACGCTAAAATCTATCAGCGGCTGTTCCGGCTCTACCGCCAGGTCCACGATGCTTTCGGAATTGCCGGTCACAAGGCTGATGTCTCAAACGTAATGAAGGATCTCCTTGCGATCCGCGATGAAGTGGTCCGTGCCTGATTTGTTTTAATCACAGGTCTCAAATGCAAACGACAACTGACGAACAACAGGAACTCTGGTTTCTTACGGGAAGCCAGCATCTCTATGGGCCCGAGGCACTGCGTCAGGTGGCGGACAACGTTCAGCAACTCGTGCAGGCGGTCAACGGTTTCGGTCGGATTCCAGTCAAGCTGGTGAGCAAGCCTGTTTTGACCGGTCCGGAGGAGGTCCTTAAAGCGTGCAATGAGGCAAATTCTGAGTCGAAATGCGTTGGTGTCATTCTTTGGATGCACACTTTCTCACCCGCCAAAATGTGGATCACCGGCTTGCGTGCTCTGCGTAAACCAATGCTCCACTGGCACACGCAGTTCAACCGGATGTTGCCGTGGGCGACGATCGACATGGACTTCATGAATCTGAATCAGGCCGCCCATGGCGATCGCGAGGCTGGTTTCCTGCATACGAGGCTTCGGCTCCCGCGAAAAGTGGTCGTGGGCCACTGGACAGATCAGGAGGCGCTGGATCGAGTGGCGGCATGGACCCGCGCCGCGCTGGGTTGGGCCGATCTACAAGGCGCGCGCTTCGCCCGGATCGGCGACAACATGCGGTATGTCGCCGTCACTGAAGGTGACAAGGTTGCCGCGGAGGCGAAGTTCGGATTTTCGGTCAACGGCTATGGTGTGGGTGATGTCGTAAGATTCATGAATGAGGTGAGTGATGCGCAGATCACTGCGCTCGCCTCGGAATATGAGAGCCGATACAACGTCGCCCGTCCGCTTTGCAAAGGTGGCGATCGACATGAGTCGCTGCGAGATGGCGCGCGGATCGAGCTTGGCCTCCGCGCGTTTTTGAAGGAGGGCAACTTCAAAGGATTTACAACGACCTTTGAAGATCTGCACGGCCTTAAGCAGTTGCCAGGGTTAGCCGTGCAGCGGCTGATGGCCGATGGCTACGGCTTCGGCGCCGAAGGCGATTGGAAAACGTGTGCTCTGCTCCGCGCTGCCAAGACAATGGCCAAAGGACTGCCGGGCGGCACCAGCTTCATGGAGGACTACACGTATCACCTGAATCCTGCCGATCCGCTGGTCCTTGGCTCGCACATGCTTGAAATCTGCGAATCGATTGCCGAGGGACAGCCATCACTCGAAATCCATCCGCTTGGAATCGGCGGGAAGGCCGATCCCGTTCGCCTCGTGTTCAATGCGCCTGCGGGTCCGGCAATCAACGCTTCGCTGATTGATCTGGGAAATCGCTTCCGCATGATCGTCAATGAGGTGGACGCGATCGCGCCGCCGGAACCATTGCCAAAGCTGCCGGTGGCTCGCGCGGTTTGGCGCTGCCGACCCGATTTCAAAACTGCGTGTGCCGGTTGGATCTATTCTGGCGGCGCTCACCATACGGTTTACAGCTATGCGGTGACCGTCGAGCATCTGAGGGACTTTGCGGAAATTGCCGGGGTCGAGCTGGTCACGATCGGTGCGGGCACCGATCTGCAGGAACTCCGCCAAACGCTGCGGAACAATGAAGTCTATTACCATTTGGCCCCCGGCCTCGGCCAAATCTGAACGAGGGGAGCTTAATGGCTTACGACAAGCTCAAAGAGCAGGTACTAAAGGCCAACCTCGCACTCGTCGAGGCGGGACTGGTCGTGCTCACTTGGGGAAACGCAAGCGGCACCGATCGAGAAGCCGGTGTTATGGCCATCAAGCCAAGCGGCGTTTCTTACGAAAAGATGAAGGCCAACGACATTGTTGTGCTGTCGATCAAGACGGGCGAAGTCGTGGATGGCGCGGGTCGGCCCTCTTCCGATACGCCTACACACCTGCACCTTTATCGTGAGTTCCCATCAATTAACGGCGTTGTTCATACCCACTCGCTTAACGCCACGACTTTTGCGCAGGCCAAACGCCCCATCCCCTGTTTCGGCACGACCCACGCTGACAACTTTTATGGCGAGATCCCCGTCACGCGCGACTTGCGATCCGACGAAGTCGAAGCCGACTACGAGCTGAATACCGGCCGAGTTATCGTCGAGCGATTCCGCGAAGGAAAAATCGACGCGTCAAACGTGCCGGGGGTTTTGGTGGCAAGCCATGCACCTTTCGCCTGGGGTCCAACTCCCGAAAAGGCGGTCGAAAACGCGATCGTGCTGGAGTTCGCGGCACAAATGGCTCTGGCCGGGATGGCGATCGCATCCGATATGAAGCCGATCCCAAAACACCTGCTCGACAAGCATTTTCTTCGCAAGCACGGCCCGACTGCTTATTATGGTCAGCCGAAAGTCTGAATTCTGTAATGCCAAATAATAAACCACCTGATGTTGCCGTCATTTTTGATATGGATGGCGTGCTTGTCCTGACGGAAGATGCCCATTGGAAAAGCTGGCTTGAAGTCGCCCGCCCGCGCGGGGCAGAGCTGAGTTACGCCGCGTTCAAAAGCTGCTTCGGACGGATCAATCCGGATTGCATTCCGATTCTCTTCGGTCCTCGCTCGCCGGAAGAATCGGTCACGATCGCCGAAGAAAAAGAGGCCGCTTTTCGCCGAATCGTGAAAGAACGCGTGCCGCTCGTTCCCGGAATCGTCGAGTTTCTCACGAGTTTGCAAAATTTGGGCGTTCGGCTTGGTGTCGGCTCCTCCGGGCCGCCGGAGAATGTGAAGGCGCTGGTTGAAGGCGGCGGAATCGCTCGATTTTTCTCGGCCACCGTCGATGGAGCGCAGGTGAAGCGCGGTAAGCCGGCGCCGGATGTGTTTTTGAACTGCGCGCAGCGTTTGGAGGTGCCACCAGCCGGTTGTGCAGTCATCGAGGACGCGCCGGTCGGAATCCGCGCAGCCGTCGCCGCAGGTATGCTGGCCGTCGGCGTCGCGACCACTCATCCGGAGGGGGAGCTTCGCGAGGCCGGCGCAGCACACGTGTTGCGCGAACCAGCCGCCATCGATCCCGCTCGTCTGACGGCACTGCTGCGAGATCGAATGGAGGAGAGTACCTGAGCCACAGTTCGTCGCTTACACTATTGTTGTCATGGCCACGTCAACCTATCTGCGTCGGATGCACCAGCGACGGATCATCGAGACCGTCGCGCGCTGCGGCTCCGTCTCCCGCTCCGATCTGGCTCGCGCCACGGGGATGAGCCAGCCGACGGTCAGCCGAATCGTCGATCAACTTCGATCCGAACATATTCTGGCCGAGTCTCCCGATGAGATTCAGCCTGGAGACAACGGCTCGGCTAAGACCGCCGCGATCCTGGGTCGGCCTTCGACGCGACTCGAACTCGATCGCACGCGCCCCCGATTCGGAGTTGTGCAACTCGGCGTCCGTCATACTCGCATGGCCATTCTTCCGGTCGCAGTGCCGTTTGAGGATCGTTGGGATCACGAATTTCAAACACCCGCATCAGTCGATGCATGGCTTGGGCAATTGGCCAAGGCGTGGAAGCCGCATCGCAACAAGCGCCTCCATACCGTCGTCAGTCTGCCAGGCGTTGTGGACGAGGACACTGGAAAAGTCTATCTCTCACCCAACGTCCGCTGGCTTGAGAAAACAGACTTGCGCGACGCGTTGAGCGATATCTTCGGCGCTGACGTGCTCTTCAAGCAGGAGATTCGGCTGCTCGCGCTTGGTCATCTCGCAGCCGAGCCGGAGTCTGGCGATTTCCTACTGGTTGATTCCGGCAGCGGCGTCGGTGGCGCTGCGATCATTGGTGGAGATCTCTTCAGTGGATCGGTTCCCCTCGCCGGCGAAATTGGACATGACGCCGTTCCCGGGAACGAGCGTCGCTGTGGCTGCGGCGCGGTTGGATGTCTTGAAACATTGATCAGCCGACCGGGTTTGATCGCAAGCGCTGCCGAGCATGGCGAAGCGAAAACCTGGCCCACTCTCATCGAATATTTGACTGATCACCCGATGCCCAGCTGGATGAAGCTGACGCTGGAAAGCGCTGCGGTCGATATCGCCGGTGCGCTCAACGTGCTGGGTCTTCGGCAAGTCGTGCTCACAGGCGCATTCCGCGAGTTGCCACCATCATGCATCGATTATCTGAGCAATTCCGTTCGCGAACATGCCATGTGGGCACGCTTCGGTGAGATCACGCTCCGCACCGCCCCCCGCCGAAGGCAAGCCGGAATGGTGTCGGTTGCATTGGACAGGATGTTCGTCGATTAGCGGACGTGTGTTGAAAAAACCAGTATTTGCTTGAAACCGGATTATTTTTCGTACAGAATGAAATAAAGTCAACGGCGGCACAGGGAAACATCTTTGTCGAGAATTCTTCGCGGCTTCTATCCAATCATCGAGGAAAAAGTCATGAACAGGAAAACGGCAGTCAGTGCGGTTGCGCGGACAATCCTTGCCGCCGTATTCGGTGCGATGCTTTTGCCGACAGCGCACGCCGGCGTTTCTGCATCCTTGAATGTCGATGTTGATAAACCTGGCGTCCCTGTCCCTCCTAATTTCTACGGCCTGATGACCGAGGAGATCAATCACGCGTACGATGGCGGCCTCTTTGCAGAGTTGATCCAGAACCGCACCTTTCAGGATCCGCAGCCGCGCGGGCGCGCAAGCTCATCGCAGGGGTTGCCCATTCATTGGTCGCTGGTGGGCAATGGCAAGGCGAGCACCGATCGTAACGATCCAGTGAACCCCGCCCTTCCAGTCAGTCTGCGGCTCGGGCTGTCCAGAGGAATGGCAGGTATCGCCAACGACGGGTATTGGGGAATCCCTGTCAAACCGGATACGACTTACACCGCCAGCTTCTATGCCAAAGGCGGAAATAACTTTGCCGGCCCGGTGACCGCATCGCTCGTGCTGGATGAAGGCAATGCCAAGGTTACCACCGCAAGCACTGATGCCATCAATTCCTCCTGGAAGAAGTACACGCTCACGCTCAAGACCGGACACGACGCACCCACGACAGCCAAGGCGCAATTCGTTCTCTCCGCCACCGGAACCGGCAGCGTCAGTTTCAGCATGGTCTCGCTCTTTCCGCCGACCTATCAGAATGTTCGGGATGGATTGCGACCGGACTTGATGAAGCTGATGGCGGACATGCACCCGTCTTTCATTCGCCTGCCGGGCGGCAATTATGTCGAGGGAAGCACGTTCCAAACGCGGTTCAACTGGAAGCAAATGATTGGTCCGCCCGATGAGCGTCCCGGACATATGGGATGCTGGAGCTATCGTTCATCGGATGGCTTTGGCTTGCCGCAGTATTTGCTCTGGTGCAAACAGTTGAATGCCGAGCCGGTGCTGGCGGTGTTCGCGGGTTATGTGCTCAATCGGCAGCATGTGGATGCCGGCAGCCCAGAAATGGCGCAGTACACGCAGGAGGCACTGGAGGAGATTGAATACGTCAGCGGATCGCCTGACAGCGAATGGGGCAAGCGTCGCGCGGCGGACGGATTTACCGAGCCCTTCCCGCTGCATTATGTGGAGATCGGAAACGAAGACTGGTTCGATCGATCCGGCAGCTATGAAGGTCGATTCACCGAAATGGCCAAAGCCATTCGTGCCAAATATCCGCAGCTCAAGATCATCGCGACGGCGCCGGTGAAGGGTTTCAAGCCCGATCTGTACGACGATCATTTCTATCGCAGCGCGCGACAGTTGATGCACCAGGCCGACCAATACGACAAACTCGCCGACCTGACCGCCGCTGCGCCAGCGATGAAATTTGGCGGCGGCGCGTGGAACGGCCGACAAGCTGAAGGAATTCAGACCTTCGTCGGTGAATGGGCAACGCAGGAAGGCCGGCCCACTCCTGATCTCAACGCAGCACTCGCCGACGCGGCTTTCATCATGGGTCTGGAACGCAATGCCGACACCATCTCGATGGAGTGCTACGCGCCGCTGCTGGTGAACGTTAGCCCCGCCGATCCCGAGAAGGGATACCCCAAGGGCTGGCAGTGGCCGACCAATCTGATCGGCTACGACGCGCTGCACAGCTTCGGCTCGCCCAGTTATTACGCCCAGGCGATGATCGGGCAGAACAAGGGCGACGTCGTGCTGCCGTCTGCACTGAAGGTTGAACCGACGATGGCGGCAACCAATCCGGAACCTCACGGCCGCATCGGCGTCGGCGCCTTTCGCACCGAGGTTGAATACAAGGACATCGTCGTCACTGCGCCGGATGGTCATGTCCTGATGACGGCCGATCTCTCGAAAGACACGCGCGGCTGGGAATTCTCCGGCGACAAGTGGAACCTTCAGGACAAGGCGATCAAGCCAATCGCCGCCGACGCTGATTCATGGGCGCTCACCGGCGATCCAAAGTGGACCGATTACACAATCCACGTCGGCGCGCGAAAGCTGCAAGGCCGGGGCGGTTTCATCGTCCTCTGGCACGCGACAACCGGCACCGCCTACAACCGCTGGACGGTCGGCGGATTTGGAAATGTCGCGCGCTGCGAAGCAGTCGAAGAAGGAAATCGCGACGCCTACGGCCCAAGCAATTCAGTCAATATCGAACCCAATCGATGGTACGACCTTCGGCTGGAAGTCAGCGGCCATCACGTCCGCGGGTTCGTCGATGGGAAGCTTGTCACCGATGCAACCGAACCACCGCATGTTGCCCCAACTCCGGCATTCACGTCGGCGGATTACATCAAGGCCAGTCACACCGTCGTGGTGAAGGTTGTCAATGTTGGGAAAGACGCGGTTGACCTGGCCATCAATCTGCATGGAGCCGGGCAGGTCGATCCAAACGGCACGGCGATTGTCCTTGCAGGAGATCCCAAAGGGCAGAATACGATCGAGGAGCCGACCAAATTCGCGCCCAAAGAGGAATCGATCACCAACGCATCCGCGTCGATCACGCGAACATTTCCTCCCTACTCGTTTACGATTCTGCGATTGAATGTCCGCCCGAATTGAGGCGTGCAGATTTATCAAGAGCTCCGGAGGTGTCGATGATCGCCATCTGCGAACCAGAGAAGCTGCCGACCTTTTTCTCGCCGCACGTCCGAAAGGCTAAGCGATTCTCGCTGGACGGTATGGCGCTCCCGCAAGCGCCGCTTGCCGTGGTTGGCGGAGGTCATGAATTCTGTTCACGGGATTACGCGATTCATCGGCCGAACTTCCCGTTCTATTCGGTCGAGCTTGTAGTCCGTGGGCGAGGCTGGCTGACTCTTGACGGCGCGCGGCACGCGCTCAGTTCCGGCATGCTCTTCTCCTACGGGCCGGGTATGCATCACCACATGAGGACCGATACCCGCGATTTGCTGGAAAAGTATTTCGTGGATTTCACCGGACCAAGAGCCGCCCATCTTTTAACGGAAAATGGTTTGACGCCAGGAACAGCGGTGCGAATCTCTTCGGTCGGCGAAGTCCAGGACATCTTCGACAAACTGATCCGTGATGGATCCAGCCGCGCCGAGACATGCAGCATGCTTTGCTCGACGCTGTTTGAATATCTCATGATCAAACTGGCCGAGCTGGTGGTGCCGGCCGGCGCACATCCATCTCCGGCCAGCGCAACATTTCAGAGATGTCGCCAGTACATTGCCACGCACTTTCGCCGGCTTCGATCGCTGGAGCAGATTGCCGACGAATGCGATATCGATCGGGCCTACCTTTGCCGGCTATTTCGCCGATTCGATCATCCGGCCCCCTATCAGTATCTGCTGCGCCTGAAGATGAATTTTGCAGCTGAGCAACTCCGCGACCCGAAGATGCTGGTCAAGGAAGCCGCGGCAAACGTCGGGTTCCAGGATCCGTTCCACTTTTCCCACGCGTTCAAAAATGTTCTGGGAACTTCACCCGAGATTTTCCGCCGGTTGCAATCGTAAATAGTCCGTGCGTTATCCCTCAGCGGTTTTGATTCTGAAACTCACTGCGTGCTTTGAAGGCCACTGCGCCAGGGGCTGAATCGACAATGCATCATCCGCTTGCTTCCACTGGAGCTTCTGATCGCTGCCGACCACTTGGATGTCCCCAACCTTTGCCGCCTTTTTGCTGATGGACTTGATCCGCAATTCCTTCGTTGGCACACCCAGCGCGATCGCGTAAAGCGTTGAGCCTTTGGATGTAAATCGCACATCATCGGCAGTGAAAGGGAAGTTCTCCCTGAACGCGCCGCCGGCAATGACTGTGGGACCTTCGCCGTAGATCTTCCACGGACGCGTCTCGTAGATCGCTTCGCCGTTGATGGCCATCCAATCCGCCATCTCCGCGACAAATGTTTCCATCACCGGCGGCAGGCTGCCATCGGGTAATTGAACAACGTTCAACAGCATATTGCCATTCTTGCTGACGATGTCCGCCAGCAGATGAATGACCTGGGCGGCGGTCTTATAGCGGTCTCGTTTGCGATAAAACCAGTCGCCGGTCGAGGTGTCGGTCTGCCAGGGATATTTCTGAATATCCTTCATTCCGCCGCGCTCGACATCAAGCACATTGGCCCCCTCGATGTATTCGCCGGAACCTTGCCGCTTGGAGTTATAGACGGCTTCGACCTTGCCGCCATGGTGTTGCATGCTGCTGTTGTAGAAGTGCGCGACCAGCTTGCGGCCTACTTCGCCAAATGGGATGCCACCATCGCTGTAGAGCAGGTCGGGCTGGTAACGATCGATCACATCGGAAATGCGATTGAACCACTCTTTATGCCACGCCGGATTTTTGCTGTACCAGCCTTTGTCATCGGGGGCAGCCTTGGGGTGATAAAGATCCTCCCATTTCGGATCGGCGCCGTCATAAGGGACGCCAGCCAGTGGCCCCGTTTTGTCGGCTCCGTGGCTGTCCTGGAACCAGGTGTAACTCGCGCCAAGATGTTCAGACACGCCGAAGCGCAGCCCCTGTTTCAATGCGGCCTCGCGCCATAGGCCCACAACATCCTTTTGTGGCCCCATCTTTACCGCGTTCCACTTGTGATATTTGGAGTCCCAATTGTCGAAATTGTCATGATGGACCGCCTGCGCGACGAAGTATCTCGCCCCGGCCTTTTTGTAGAGTTCCATCAGCCGATCCGGTTCCCACTTCTCGGCTTTCCAGAGCGGAATGATGTCCTTATAGCCAACCTTCGACGGGTGCCCGTAATGCTCGATCTGGTACTTGTAATCGGCTCCGCCCTCCTGATAGAGCTTTCGCGCGTACCAGTCGCCCATTCCTGGAACGGCCTGCGGCCCCCAATGCGCCCAGATGCCGAACTTTGCATCGCGAAACCATTGCGGGCACTCGTATTTCTTCAGAGACTCGGCCGTCGGCTCGAATTGCCCTTGTGCCTCCGCTTGTGCGAACGTCCGGTTGGTAGTGGACATCACCATTGGCGCTGCGACGGCCAACGCGGTTGCTCTGACAAAATCACGGCGGGTTATATGCTTTCCCATGGACTTCTGGCTCCTGTGATGGCGCAATTATAAAGTCTTCTCCGCCACACAGAATGAGAATAGTTGGCTCTGAATGCGGATTATTGACCGGCTAAAAAGCAATCGTCTGCTGATAATCCCGCCCGCGATATTCGAAATAATCAAAATCGGCTGGATGGCTCGTGCCAGCGCCGTCCTGACAACACACTCCGACAAAAGCGCCGGTAAAATTCGGTAGCGTAGGCGGTCCTGCCTCATCGGAGACGATGCTCGCATCAAACACCTGCGGGATTTGTCGCCAGGCTTCTCCGGGTAAGCGGTATGAGAAGATCAGCCGCTCGAAATCCACGTCCATACGCAGTTCGATGTTTGCGGTTCCTGGTGGCAGTGGAATTGGAACGCTGAAGCTATCGCCGATGTCGGTCAAACATGACATCACGCGCAGCCGACGGCCGATCGCATCATCTTCTGTGAGGAACAGGTAATGGAACTTCGTCGCGTTGTAATACAGGACCAGACCCGCCGCCTGCTGGAAGTGTTCCGGATTGAATTCCATGCGAGTCGCGGCGGTGAAACAAAAATCCTGCTGCCGGCGGGCGACTAAAGCCTGTTCGAATTGGCTGCCCAGAGTTTCCCGACCAAACAGGCGCAGGAAACCGGGCCGCTCCGTTAAGCTAAAGATCCGCTGTGGGTGAGGCGTCCGGAGCCACTGAAAATCAATCGGAAGCTGCGGTGAATTAAAATCCTCGCGGACTGGCGAAGCCGGGAATGGATGGGCCGGCAGATTCGGTGCCGGCGTCGTCACCTCAGGCAATCCATCCCCGTCGGTAGTGCGAAGCCATCCGTCCTCAGACCACACCATCTTTTGAATGGCCGTCTCCCGGCCAAGAACACATCGCCCGCGATTGGGGAGCGGCCTGCCACACAGATAGGCCACGTAGACTTGCCCATTCTGTGTCTCCACGAGTGAGCCGTGACCGGTGCGCTGCAACCGGCTGTGCGGCCGATCACGAGCTGTCAGCACGTATTTGTCGGGATGCAGCTCATATGGCCCATCGATCGACTTTGATCGTGCCATTGTCACCGCATGGCCCCAAAACGTCCCGCCCTCAGCCACCAGCAGGTGATAATATCCGCCGCGTTTGTAAAGATGCGGCCCTTCGGTAAAGCCGATCGACGTTCCTCGAAAAATCACGCGACGCTTTCCAATCAGCTTCTGCTCGCGCGGCGAATACTCCTGAAGCACGATCCCCGCAAATCGATTCTGTCCCGGCCGATGGTCCCAGAGCATGTTGAGCAAATATTTGCGTCCATCGTCGTCGTGAAAGAGCGACGGATCAAAGCCGCTGCTATTCAGGTAGATCGGGTCGGACCAGTCGCCATCGATGCGGTCGGCAGTGACGAGGTAGTTGTGAAAGTCGCGAAGCGATGCGTTGGACATGCCGCCAATCGAAGCGCGTCCGTATCGTCTGACGTCGGTGTAGATCAGATAAAAAAGCCCGTCGGAATAAGTGAGGCATGGCGCCCAGATGCCGCAGGAGTCGGGGTCTCCGCGCATGTCCAATTGACTTGCCCTGCGTAGGGGTCGAGTCAGCAGTCGCCAGTGGACCAGGTCGCGCGAGTGGTGAATCTGCACGCCCGGATACCACTCAAATGTTGAAGTCGCGATGTAGTAATCATCCCCCACCCGCAGGATCGAAGGATCAGGATTGAAGCCACGGAGGATCGGATTGGTGATGTTCATACCGCTGCCGGTGTCATTCGCGAGATTCACTTTTGGATGACGCTGAACGCCGGCTGATCTTCGCGCGGAGCGCGCACGAGCGTCCACAAAACGACCGCACCGATGATATCCAGGACGCTCAGGCAGACGAAGAAAGGCGAATAGCCGATGCTGGCTACCAGCGATCCAATCATCAGTGAAAAGATCAGCAATCCCGCGTTGCCGAATGTCCCGGCCATTCCCGCGACCGTCGCCACTTCACTGCGCCGGAATAGGTCGGATGCCATCATGATGACTGTCACCGAAAGCGTCTGATGGGCAAAGCCCGCAAGGCTGAAAAGAAGGATAGCGATATAAGGGCTATTCACCACGCCCGCGAAAGCGACACTCGTCATCAGAAATGCGCCGAGTGTGAAAGCAGCACGCCGGGCATTGACGACAGAGACGCCGTGGCGTTGAAGATGCGCGCTGACGAGGCCGCCGAAAATGCATCCCAAATCGGCCGCGAGGAACGGCAGCCATGCGAAATAGGCGATGTGCTTAAGGTCCCAGCCCCGCACCTTGTTCAGATAGAGCGGCAGCCAGAATGAAAGCGTGCCCCACATCGGATCGGCCAGGAAGCGCGGGATCGCAATCCCCCAGAAATTTCGTTGCGAAGCGATTTGCCAAATGGACGGTCGCGCTCCTTCACTCAGCACCTTCTCTTGCCCGCCAGCAATATACTCCCGCTCAGATTGCGATAACCATTTGTGCTGCGAAGGCGAGCGATAAAAAAGTAGCCATAAGCAAACCCACACCAGCCCCAGTGCTCCCGTGAACACGAACGCCATCTGCCAGTTAAACATGAAGATCGCAGCAGCGACGAGCGGCGGCGCCAGCATCGAACCGAAAGACGCTCCGATGTTGTAAATCCCTCCCGCGATTCCCCGCTCCCGCGCTGGGAACCACTCGGCAGTCGCCTTCACCCCCGCCGGATTCGCTGATCCCTCCGCAAAACCCATCATCCCGCGCATCGTGGCTAATCCCCGCCATGAACCAGCCAGTCCGTGGGCCATGTTGATGACCGACCAGGCCACAACAAAGATCGCTACGCCAATTCTCAGCCCAATCACATCCAGCACGTATCCGCAGATCGGCTGGAGCATGATCGTTCCCTGGAACGCGCCGGTGATCCAGGAATATTGTCGTTCGGTGATATGAAGCGTGTCCTGCAGCCTGACTTGCGCAACGGAAAGCGTATTGCGGGTCAGATAATTCAAGATCGACCCGAGCATGATCAATGAGATCATCCACCAGCGCAGGCCAGGAAGTTTGAAGGCAGATTCCTTCTCAGCTGGCCTTGCGTATGGAATGAATTGAGGCTCAGGCGACTTATTCATCGGGCAGGGTTGGCCGGATCAGGGTTGGGGTGCAGCATCGCATTCACGATTGATACATAGGCTGGTTTGCGCAAATTATTCGAATCGAAGATAAGGGGGTTTTGTCCGGCGCGCCACGTGCGGCGATCATTAAGTCCCCAGAACGTCACGCGATCGATGGAGTCCTTGTGCTTGATGAAGATCGAAAACAGCTTCGCGTAGTCGTCGGCCTGCGTCTGGAGATCTTGCGGCGAAGCCGGCGTATTTCGCCGTGCGCCCCGGCCGCCGGCGCCTCCCAACTGGCCGCCTGATGCCCCGCGGATCGTCAGATCCAGCTCCGAGATGCTGACCTTCAATCCCAGCGAGGAATAATCGGAGATGGCCTTATCGATTTCAGCAAAGGGGACTCGCCCCGTTGTCCAATGGCCTTGGATCCCCACGCCATAAATCGGCGCGCCTTCTTTGATCAATCGCTTGAGCAACACCATCGAGCTGCCGTGTTTCGCACCAGCTTCAATGTTGTAGTCGTTGTAAAACAGTTTGGCGTTTGGGTCGGCTTCGTGCGCAAACTTAAACGCGAGTGGCAGAAACTCCGGCCCGATGATCTTCTGCCAGTTGGAACGCCGGAGATTTTCCGTTTCCGCGGTCTGGGCATTTCCGCCATCGTTGATGGCTTCATTGACGACGTCCCAACTGCGAATTTTTCCCTTATAGCGCCCGACCAGCGTGCTGATGTGGTCCTTCAGACGCTGAGTCAAAACCTCTTTATTGGCATCCTGGAAAAACCAGTTGCCGGTCTGGCCGTGCCAGACAAGCGTATGGCCATGAATGGCAATGTCGTTCTCCTGACACCATTTCACCAGGGCATCGGGGCGCTCGAAATTCCATTTGTCCGGCTCCGGGTGAACCGGACCGGGTTTCATGCAATTTTCCGGCGTGACGACGGTGAAGTTTTCTTTGATGAGGCGCAGCTCGTCGCTGGAGTAGTTGCCGGGAATGTCACCCGCCGTGCCGATCAAAAACAATTTGCCGTAAGCATCCTTGATCGTTGGCCCGTGCTGATCGACTGCCGCTGCCGTGGCCGGCCCACCAGTTGCCGTTGAAGTTTGTGCCGCGACCAATGCCGGTCCGGCTGCCAGAAGAAAAGTGCCCACAGCCATTAACGATCGGGTAATCAGGGGTTTCATAATCCTCGCCATTTGAGTGTGCCGACCAGCTTAACAATTCGGTAAACATGCAAAATGTGAAACTTTGCCCCTCAATGCGGATTATTGACTATGGGCGCCGTCCAACATCGCCCGTTTGCGAAGACTGTCAATAATCTCCATCGCGCGACAAAATGAATCATGTTGCCATGCCACCTATGTGGTATGCTGACAGTTCGCTAAAGCGACATAATTCTTACCCGAACTGCACGTTCTTGAAAGCGGGAGGACAGCTCCGTGAGGAATTGCGGGACACGGCTCAAATCCTACCGATTGCTGCTCTGTTCTACGATTCCCACGATTCTTCTGGTAACAGCGTTGTTGATCACGAAAGGGCGAACGCCTCGAACGGTGGCGGCCGACAACCGGCTCGCGCCGGTAACCGATTCAGTCAAACCGGCTCCGGCAGCCGACGCGGTGCCAGTCGGCGCTCGCGCGTTTATCTCCAACACCTGTACACGCTGCCACAATCCAAAACGCTTCGCGGGACGTCTCGATCTGTCCAGCTTTGCCTACGACCCCAGCGATCAAAGTAATTTTGCGCTGTGGGTCAAGGTCCATGACCGCGTGTCGGCAGGCGAAATGCCGCCTGAAGACGCAAAGCAGCCGGAGCCTGAAGCGCGTAAAGCCTTCGTTAAAGTGCTGGCCAACACTTTTGTTGCATCGGAAAAGCAGCAGATGGCCGGCGAAGGGCGCGCTGTTCAGCGGCGAATGAACCGCGAGGAATATGAGAATGCCTTGCGTGATCTGCTGGGCATTCCGATGGCGCAGATAGCCAATCAGTTGCCACAGGACGGCGAAGCATATCGCTTCAATAAGAGCGCCGAGGCACTGGATGTGTCGTTCCTGACTATGCAGCGGTTCATCTCCGCTGCCGACTTTGCGATGCGCACGGCGATGAGTCAGCAACTCGTTCGCCCACAGAAGACGATTACAAAGCTCTATGCTCGCGACGAGCCGTCGCTGACGCGATCATTCCGCCAGGGCGAGAACGGGACGTTGACCGACCGCATGTCGTTCCCGGTTTTGGATTCGCATGCGCAGCAGGATGTGCGCCTTGGCAAAGGGCCGCTCTCCAACCCGGAAACGCGTGAGCGCGAAGCGGTCGGCAAGGTATCCAGCATCTTCAGCGATTCTGGCAGGTACGCATGGAGCTTCCGCGCTCCTGCCACGGGGCGATATCACGTCGAACTGGCCGGCTACACCATCTGGGTCGGCGGCGGCGGAATTGGTCGCTGGTTTTATGAAGGTCAGGGCGCGCAAAAAGCACCGGTTTATTATCTCCCCCTTTGGCATCGCCCGGAGTTGGATGAAGTCTGGCCGGGACGCAACAACGAGCCGATCGGCATCTATGCAGGCGGGTTTGGACAGAGCCGACCGGTCGGAGTCTGCGACTTCACGCCGCAGCCCACCAATTCCAATCTGGACGTAACCCTCGTTGCAGGCGAAGGCATTTCCACCGATGCGATGCGATTGTTCCGCACGCGCGTGAACGGCAGCGACGAGCAATACGTTAATCCGCTGGCGACCGAAGACGGAATTCCCGGTTACGCAGTGCAATGGATCCGGGTTGAAGGTCCATTTTATGACGAAGGGTATGGAAGCGGATATCACCTGCTGTTCGGCGACCTGCCGCTGCATCGCGTGAACGGAAAAGGACCCGGTGTTTCATTAGAGGGAGTGGCTGGCTTTGGCAGCGGGCCAGCGCGCGGCCGCGGGCCGGCTGGGCGCGGAGCGGGCCGAGGGTTTGGACGCGGGGGTTTTCCCGCGGCGGCGCCACCGCCAGTCGTCGAAGTCGAGTCGGCCAATCCGAGCGAAGATGCTCGCCGGCTGCTGAAAAACTTCATCAGCGCCGCTTACCGCCGGCCAGTCGAAGACGCCGATGTTCAACTTTTCCAGGGACTTTTTGAGCAGCAGTTTGCCAAGGGGTACGGTTTTGCAAAATCGATGCTTGCCGCCTATTCCGCGGTGCTGGCCTCGCCGCGATTTGTGTTCGTCCAGGAGAGGCCGGGCAAGCTCGATGACGTTGCCCTGGCGATGAGATTGTCGCTGTTCCTTTGGAATTCGACGCCCGATGAGACGCTTCGCGATCTGGCTGCACGGGGTGAGTTGCACAAACCGGACGTCCTGCGCGCCCAGACCCGACGAATGCTCGATGATCCCAAATCGCAGCGCTTCGTCGAGGCTTTCACCGACTATTGGCTCGACCTGCGAAAAATCGATGACACGTCACCTTCCTCAACCATTTACAACGATTATGAACTGGATGAACCGCTGAAGATCGCTGCGGTCGAGGAAACGCGGCTGTTCTTCAATGAACTCATCCGCGCCGACCTGCCGGCTCGTAATGTCGTCGATTCCGATTTCACCTTCCTCAACGAACATCTGGCGAAGCATTACGGCATCTCAGGCGTGGCGGGAGCCACGATGCGCAAAGTCAATCTTCCGCCTGATTCGCTCCGTGGTGGCGTGATGACTCAAGCCGCGGTGCTGAAGGTGACTGCAAACGGTACGACCACTTCTCCAGTCATTCGTGGGCATTGGATCACCGAACGGATTCTGGGCATCGACACTCCGCCTCCGCCGCCGACGGTGAAAGCGGTCGAGCCGGATATCCGCGGCGCGGTGACAATCCGCCAGCAGCTTGAAAAACATCGCGCCGACAAAACCTGCGCGACCTGTCATTCGGTGATGGATCCCTCGGGCTTTGCCCTCGAGAGTTTTGACGTGATGGGCGCATTTCGCGAGCGCTACCGCGCCGTTGCCAAGGATGTGCCGCCCGTCGAAGGGTACGGCATGAATGGGCAGAAGCTGGAATTCCATTGGGGCTTGCCGGTCGATTCGGCCGGAGAACTTCCAGATGGCAGGCCCTTCACCAACGTGCGGGAGCTTAAGAAGCTGCTTCTGACCAATGAACCGGTGGTCGCGCGAAACCTCGTCCGGCAGCTTTCAATTTTCGCAACTGGCGCGCCGGTGCGATTCTCCGACCGGCCGGAAATCGAAGGCATCTTGAATCGTTCCAAGTCCAGTCAATATGGCGTTCGAACTTTGATCGAAGAGTTGGTGCAAAGTGAGCTATTTCAAACCAAATGATGTGAAGGTCCGCCGCCGATTCCGTTCTGGCTGCAGTCCGATCTCCCGTCGAAGCCTCCTTCGCGCGGCTGGCGTTGCATTGGCATTGCCGCTCTTGGATTCGATGGTTGGCACATCGACGCTAACCGCTTCCGCTTCCAATGCTCCGGGCGCGCCGCCGCGAAGATTGTTTGCTATCTGCAATAATCTCGGCGTTCTGCACGATCCGTTTTTCCCAAAAGATTCCGGGAGAAATTACACCCTCTCGCCCTACTTGCAGAATCTGGCGGAATTCCGCAGTGACTTTACCGTCATGAGCGGCGTGTCGCATCCGAACGTCGATGGCGGCCATCCTTCCGACATCGCTTTTCTCACCGCCGCCCCGCATCCTGCCAGCAGTTCCTTCCGCAACAGCATTTCACTCGATCAGCTCATCGCCGAGCGACTTGGCAACCTCACGCGCTTTCCATCCCTAACGCTGAGCGTCAACGGCGGCTTCAGGGGCCTTTCCTGGACGCGAAGCGCTGTAGCGGTTCCGCCTGAAGAGCGGGCCTCAAACGTATTCAAGCAGCTTTTCCTTCAGGGCACCGCCGATGAAGTTGAAAGCCGGATTCAGGAGCTCGACACCGGCAAAAGCATTCTCGATGCGGTGGCGGAGCAGGCGCGCGATCTCCAGCGCAACCTTGGGAGCCGCGATCGCAACCGCCTGGATCAATATCTCACGAGCGTGCGCGACCTCGAACATCGTCTGCAGGAATCCAAGGGGTGGGAGCGCAAGCCCAAGCCGGTCGTGTCGGTGCCGCCGCCGATCGATCCCACGAGCCCCGCGCAATACATGGAAAAGGTCAAGATCATGTACGACCTGGCGCGTCTCGCTTTCGAGACCGATTGCACGCGCGCCATCACGCTCATGCTCAACAGCGTCGCCACCCCCGTGATGACGATCGAAGGCGAGACCATCACCGACGGCTATCACAATCTCTCCCACCATGGCATGGCGCCCGATAAGCTCTCACAGCTTGAGATCATCGATCACTGGCACATGAAACTTCTGGCGGAGCTGTTCAAGTCACTCAAGAGCACGCATGAGTCAGATCGAACGTTGCTCGACGGAACGATGGTGCTCTATGGCTCGAATCTGGGTGATGCCAACGCACACTCGACTACGAATCTTCCCATTCTTTTTGCTGGCGGTGGCTTCCGTCATGGTCAGCATTTGGCTTTCGACAAGGAACAGAATTATCCCTTGCCGAACCTGTATGTCTCAATCCTCCAGCGCATGGGACTTGAAGAACATTCTTTTGCATCTGGTAAGGGCACGATGCGCGGCTTGGACATGACTTGAGGGAAGCAGAAGCATGATCAGCAAGCGCATCATTTCCACAGCGGTCGCCATGGCCATTTTTTTGCCGATGGCCATTGCCGAAACTCCTTCGACACCTTCCTCTACGCAAGCCGCGCCTCAAAAGAACGCTGCTGGTCAGATCGTAGTCACGTTTGAAGATGCGCCAGTCGGAAAGGCCGCGCAAACCTATACGAAAGGCGGCATTACTTTCAGTCTTGCCTCGCCTCCGCAGCACACGCGCGCTCAAGGCCGCATCATGTTCTTTCCCCACTTGAAGACCAATCGCCGGGGAGTACTCAATGCGATGGCCAAGGAGCAGGACATTCCTGTCAAAGCTCAGATCGCAGGAGAGGCCTCGTCCGTGACGCTTGTTCTCTGGGGCACCATCGGCTGCCATGCCTGGCTCGAGGCTCACGACAAGGATGGCAAGCTTCTCGACCGTGCCGCGCTGCCGGATGTCGTCCCGCAGCGCAAGTCACCTTCAGACCCTATTCCGACATTCGAATTAACCGTCAAGGGAAATGGCATTGCCTTTATTCTGTTTGGCGGCGCGCCCAACGGCAGCGCGCTGGTTGCCGACGAAGTGAGATATGTGCCAATAACAAAGTGAGCCGGCCAATCTTTACCCACCCCACCGCTATGAAAACAAAAATCGCATTCATCCTGCTGGCAGCATTCCTCTTCCTTCCGGCAAAAACCTTCAGCGCCGCCGACCCAAACTTCTACATCTTCCTGTGCTTTGGCCAATCCAACATGGAAGGCGCAGGCCGCATTGAGCAGCAGGACAAGACGGTGGACGATCGCTTCCAGGTATTCGAGACGGTCGATGCGCCGAATTTAAGCAGAGAAAGGGCGCACTGGTATACAGCGGTTCCTCCCCTTTGCCGCGGGCGCACGGGCATTTGCCCAGCCGATTACTTCGGGCGAACGCTGGTTGCCAATCTCCCGAAGAACATCCGTGTGGGCGTCATCAACGTTTCGGTCGCGGGCTGCAAGATCGAATTGTTCGACAAGAACAGTTATCAGGCGTATGCCGCCAAGGCCCCTTCCTGGATGACCGGCATCATCAAGGCATACGACGGCAATCCCTATCAGCACCTGGTCGAGATGGCCAAGCTGGCGCAGAAGGATGGCGTGATCAAAGGAATCCTGCTTCACCAAGGTGAATCAAACACCAACGACAAGCAATGGCCGGATAAGGTAAACAAGATTTACGGCAACCTGCTCAAAGACCTGGATCTCAAGGCCGACTCAGTGCCGCTGCTGGCCGGCGAAGTAGTCAATGCCGACCAGCAAGGTGCCTGCGCCAGCATGAACAAAATCATCGACGAATTGCCCAAGACCATCCCCAATTCCTACGTGATTTCCTCCGCCGGCTGCCCCTGCGGCCGGGATCATCTGCACTTCACCACCGCCGGCTACCGTGAATTCGGTACGCGGTATGGCCAGAAGATGCTTTCCCTCATGGGTTACAAAATCACGGCTGCAGCACCTGCCCCTAAAGATGGGTCCGAGTAGCGCTGGACATCGGCTTTCAGAAAGGCGTGGGACGAAATGAGACAGTGAGACACTTTTTGCTTGTCTCATTTGTCTCATCGGCGTCCGGTTTTTGCTGTAACCAATTAACGATTCATTATTTACAATTCCCGCCCTAATGCTGAGCTCGGTGAGACACGTGTCTCATTTGTCTCATCTGCACCCGTGTGAATATGACGATGGCTCCCTTGCACCCACAAAGTTTGGGGTGTTGGTCCGCTATTCCTGAAACAGCAGCGGCGCCAATTCGTGCAAGCTCCGACGCCAGGTCTGGAATTCGTGTGCGGTTTCCGGCGAAACGTATGCAGCGTTCTTGATGCCGGCCTTGTCCAGCGCTTCGTGATTGCTGTTGATGTTCCCCGGGTTCTCCCGGCTGCCGCAACTGCAGAATACGAGTTTGACCTTCTCTTTGAATCCGGGCGTGTTGTTCACATCATCGGGCGTGATGACGCCGCCGCTCAGCAGGCCGATGTAGGAGAACTTGTCCAGATTGGCCAGCGTGATCCGCTTGGTTTCCATACCGCCCATCGACAGGCCCGCCATCGCTCGGTGCGGCTGATCGGAAAGCGTGCGGAAGTTCGCGTCAACGTATGGGATCAACTCATTCACCAGGACCGTCTGAAATGGCCCGATATTAAAATTGGCCAGCGGACCGCCACCACCGCCGCCCCGGCGCGCGCCCTGCCGGCCCGCGGCTGGGGCGCCTGGCCCGCCCCTGCCAGGCGCCGCAGCGCCGCGACCCCGTGGGCCACCAAACGCGATGTCATTGGTCATGCCGTAAGTCATGACGATGAGGAACGGCTTGATCTTTCCCTCCGCGATCAGGTTATCCATGATCAGATTCGCATGACCCTGAGTACTCCACGCGGTTTCATCCTCGCCCCAGCCATGCTGCAGATAGAGCACCGGATATCGCTTGCTCTGGTCCTTGTCGTAATCGGGCGGCGTGTACACAAAAGCCCGGCGGGAGGTTTTAGTGCTCGGCGAAGGAAAGAGAATCTGCTGCACGTTGCCATGCGGCACATCTTTCAACGCGTAAAAATCCTGATCATGAGCGGGGATTTCGATGCCGCTTTCCCAGCGCGTTGAGCCGTAGTAGTTGCCGGTGCCGGGATCGTTGAAGGTCCCGCCGTCGATCGTGAGATGGTAATAGTGGAAACCCTCATCCAGAGGATTCGCTGTGGTTCCGGTCCAGACGCCGTCCTCGCCCTTGGTGAGCTGCGTGCCCCCACGGCCAAGGGTCACCCGGACGCTCTGGGCGTTGGGCGCAACGATCCTGAATCTGGCGTAGCGCTGCGAATTCACCTGCGGATATTCCTGGTGGGGCTGATTCAAACTCGAAGGCTTGAAATCGTCGGCCACCGGTTCAGCCGATTGTGCCATCACTGGAACAGCAGCCATCAATACGACACTCAGAAGTGCGAATCTCATGTTGATTCTCCTGTGTGACTCCGCCACCCATCCGCGAATGGGCAAAGATAGCTTCGAGCATATAGGTTCGGCCACGATCTCAAATGCCGAAAATTGACAATCAATGTGAATTGTTGCCCCGCCGCGCGGTCAAGAATAATCATGCCGAATCAAAAGCTGACATGGTTCAATTAGCCTTGGCTAGATATTCTTTTGCATGGCTTCGGGCACTCCACATTCCATGAATCCAAACAGACCAAAGGCGAATATGAATGACGTCGGCACGCGATGTTGGCTCATGGTGCGAAGTTGTCTGCCGGTTGCGCTGATTCTCATGCTGGCGTCGCATGCGTTCGCCGCGGAAGGTCAGGTCCAGATCCATGATCCTTCCACGGTCATCCAATGCGACGGCAAATTTTACGTCTGGGGCACCGGGGGCCGCGGACTTGTTTCTTCCGACGGCTGGACATGGGAGCGCGGCGTGCAGCATGGAGGCGGCGGCGGACTTGCGCCAGATGTCATTCATCTGGGCGATCGGTACTACCTCTACTATGCCGTCTCACGCGGGCAGCCCCGGGCCGAAATCCGCATGACTTCCAACAAGACGCTCGACCCCAAGTCTTCACAATACAAATGGGAAGACACCGTCGTCGTCGCCTCTTCCGATGGCGAAGAAGACTGTAACGCGATCGATCCGGGAGTGTTCCTCGATCCTACCGATGGCCGGCTCTGGCTCACCTACGGCTCCTACTTTGGATATATCCGACTTGTCGAATTGGATCCGAAGACGGGCAAACGCCTCGATCCTTCCAGTCATCCGGTGGACATCGCCATCAACTGCGAAGCCTCCGACATGATCTATCGCGACGGCTGGTATTACCTCCTGGCTGATCATGGCTCCTGCTGCGCCGGCGCAGATTCCGGTTACAACATTCGCGTCGGCCGCTCCCGGAAAATCACCGGGCCGTACCTGGATAATATGGGCATCGATATGATTAAAGGCGGGGGCAAGCTCTTTCTCGGCTCCGACGACCGCCATATTGGCCCCGGCCATTTCGGGCTGATCGACCTGGGCGACGACGTGCAGAAATTCTCCTGCCATTACGAAGCCGACCTCGATCGCGGCGGAGTCAGCGTGCTCGATATCCGCCCGCTGCTGTGGAAAGACGGCTGGCCTGTCGCCGGCGATAATTTCAAGCCCGGCACCTACGAAATCGAATCCGTGCGGACCGGCACCGCGCTGCAACTTGCTGTGGAGGGAATGCCCGTCGGCGGAAGACGCGCCCGTCGCGGGGGCGGGTTTGGATTTGGCCCGCCAGGCGCTGGAGCTGGACGGCCAGGCGCGGGAGCTGGACCTCAACGCGCCGGAGCTGGGCGGCCCGGTGCTGGTTTGGGACAGTCAGGTGCACGGGCTGGCGCACAACCGCCCGCACCGGCCAAACAAGTTCCCCCTCAGGACGCGGCACAGGTTTCGAAGAATTGGCCGACCGGTGATATCGATCTTCGCATGGCCAATTACATGGGCCAGGCGCAGGAGCATTGGACCATCACGCCGGCTCCTGATGCCGGTGGTTATCTGGGCTCGCCCTATTTCAAAATCACCATCGCCGGCACCGATCGCGCCCTGGCCATCACCAAAGACAATGAACTGACGACACTCCCCGCCTTCACCGGCGCTCCTGATCAGCTCTGGCGGCTCGATCAACTCACCGATGGCACCTGGCGCATCTTGCCCAGGGCCGCTTCAGAGTCGAAAGAGCCGCTGACGCTTTCCGCAGTTGGCAGCAGTTTCGCCACGCTCAGGAAATTCGATCCCGACGGCGATAAGCAGCGTTGGACATTCAAAGCGATCGAAGTCCCAAATTCCGCAAACCCCACCCCGTGATGAACATTCGAAACACCTTCGTTGTTGCACTCGCTCTCGTTCTCACCGCCGGACTGTTTGCCTCGCGGCGCAGGATTCGAGCGATGGCGCGCACTTGCCATCCTCACTTGCGCACCCCGATTCGCCCGAGAAGGCCCCCGATGCCGAGGGCTTCATGCAGCGCTGGCTCATTCTCGAGCCGATTCCCGTGGGCAGGCAGCTCACCGACAGCGTCGTTCAGGCAGAAGTGAAAAAGGAATACTTTCCGAACCAGCTCACCGTTCTCCCCCACGATGGCGATAAAGTGAAAGTGGACGGAGCCGATCTCACTTGGCACGCGATCGACACGCGCAACTACAACGTCAATCTCTTTCACTTCGCCCACGCGTACGGCAAGCCTCCGGCCGATGTGCTCTTCTGGGCCGTCACCATCGTCAATTGTCCAAAAGACATTTCCGATGTGCGCCTGGCCATCGGCTCCAACTCCGCCTCGGTCTGGTGGGTGAATGGAAAAGAAGTGATCGGAATCTACGGCGACCGCCAGACCGTCATCGACGACGGGGTCTCAAAACGGCTCACGCTCAAAAAAGGCGCCAACATCGTCCGCTGCGCCGTCATCAACGGCGGCGGAGCCACCGATTTTTGCGCGCGATTTCTGGATAAGGATGACAAGCCACTCAAAAGCTTCACCCTCACGCTGAACAAGCGGCAGGAATGATGCCCCATCAACCAAGGCCTTCAGCCGGATGCTTCCACGGCGCCCGGAAATCACGCTTGAGCAACTTCGTGGCCTCCGCATCGCCCGGCACTTCGCGCTTAGTCGGGTCATAGCTGATCGGCCTGCCCAGTTGCATCGAGAGATTGGCCATGATGCACGAAGCGGTGGAAATGTGCGCCTGTTCGATATCCGACAGCGGCTTCCCGCGCGATTCAACCGCCTCCAGGAAATTCTTCATATTCGCGCGCGTTGCCGGCGCGCCATCCAGATCGATGTGCGGCTCCGTCACATCCTCGGGATATTGCTGCCGCTCAATCACGCGATCTTTATGAAGCGGCGTACCGCCGCCGCCGCGGTCGGGAACAAAGTCATAGCCGGCCGGGCTCGCCTTGAGCGTGCCCTTTTCGCCATAGATCATCAGCGCCCATTGATATTTGGGATCGGGAGGCGTGCCCCAAGTGCGATGCTGCCAGTTGATTTCGAGATTCGGATATTTGAAGGTGACGCTTTGTGTGTCGGAAATATTCGATTTTCCACCGGTCTGCACGTAGATCCCGCCGCGCGAATAAACCTGCTGTGGCCAGCCCAGACCCAGCATCCAGCGTCCCATGTCGAACATGTGCACGCACATGTCGCCGATGATGCCGTTGCCATATTCCATGAAGGTGCGCCACCATCGCTCGTGCGGGATCATGTCGTACGGGCGCATCGGCGCGGAGCCGGTCCACATGTCGTAATTAAACCAGTCCGGCGGCGTGGTGTTCGCAGGATTGCCGTTGGCGCGCATGTGGTTATAGCAGCAGATATCGACATGCCCGATTTTTCCCAGCATCCCGCTGTCGATGACTGTTTTCTTCGCATCGAGGATGTGCGGCGTCAGCTTCCGCTGCGTTCCCGCCTGCACGACGCGATTGTGTTTCCGTGCCGCTGCCACCATCGCCTCCCCTTCCAGCACATCGCGGCTGATCGGTTTCTGCACGTAAACATCCGCCCCCGATTCCACCGCTGCGATCATCTGCAATGAATGCCAATGGTCTGGCGTGCCGACCAGCACGATGTCCAGGTCCTTCTCCTTGAGCATCTGGCGATAATCGGCGTAAGTCCGCGGGCTCTTATGCGATTTCTGTCGCCCCGCCACCATCTCCGCCGCCTGCGACAGCCGGTGCTGATCCACATCGCACAGCGAGATGACTTCAACCGGCGCAACCTGGATCAGCCGAAACAAATCATTCTTGCCGTACCATCCGGCCCCGATCAGCCCCACGCGATAGGTCTTCTGCTCCGCCCCATTGGCGACATATCCGCTCAGCATTGAGGCAGAAACTCCCGCCGCGCCCATCTTCAAAAAATCTCGTCGATTCATGGAAATCCCTCGAGCCTTTCATCGTTCTGTTTGGGCGGCAGCATATCGATCGGTTTCAATTGGAAAATGACAAAGTTTGTCTCCCCATGTCGATTCTTGACCGACATGCGCGCATCCCATGTAGAGGTCCAAACGATCTATGAAGGTCGAGGTGAAACCGTCAATTCATCGATCAACCGGCGTGAACCTTTGCACCAGCTCGTCGCGACAGGCGAATCAGCAGATAATAAACCGTCGGCGTGGCCACGAGTGAGAGAACCACCGAAATGCTCAAAGCGCCGATCACGGCAATCGCCAGCGGCTGAAGCATGTCGGCGCCGGAACCGACGCCCCAGGCCAAGGGCAGCATTCCGAGCGCGGCGGCTAATGAAGTCATAAGCACGGGGCGCAGACGCCGCCGGCCGGATTGCACCAGTGCCTCGACTACATCCAGTCCGCGGGCGCGAAGGTGTGCGACATTATCGAGCATCAGGATTCCGTTTTTTGCGACGATGCCGATGCCGATGATCGCGCCGAGGCGGGAGATGATGTTTTCCGACGTTCCGGTGATGTAAAGCGCTACGATGGTGCCGAGCAGCGCGAGCACGGCACCGGCGACGATGGAGATTGGCTCCAGGAAAGAGCGGAACTCCAGCAGGAGAACGGTGAAGACCAGAAGAATCGCCATGGCCATGACAATCATCAGATTGTGAAAGGATTCCTGCTGCTGCTGATATTGGCCGCCGAACTCAATGGTGCCGGGCGGGAAGCGAACGTCATTTCCGAGCTTGGCGCGGATATTGGCCATCACGCTGCCCAGGTCGGCATTTTCCAGTTCAGAAGTAACGGCTACATATTGCCGAAGGTCATCGCGCCACAGTTCGAGCTCGCCGGGCTCCTGGATGACATCCGCCACCTGATTGAGTCGCACGGGTGGGCCGTTGGCAGGCTTGATCTGGATGTTTTGGAATGTTTCGATCCGATTGACTGCCGCGGGATTAAGCATCACCCGGATATTGGTCACACGATCGGCTTCGAGCACCGAAGAAGCAACCTGCCCCAGCTTTGCAGCGCTGACGGCAGCGGCGATGTCGGATGCCGTCAGACCATAACGCTGGGCGTCATCGGAGCGTACGCGGAAAGTCAATGACGGGCCGGCAATCACCAGGCCGTTGTTGCTGTCGGCCACGCCTTTGATTTCGTCGATCTGTGCTTGGATTGCCGGCGCGGTCTGCTTCAGGAAATCGAGGTCGTTTGAATAAATCTTGATCTCGACCGGTTTGGGAGCGCCTTGAAGATCGCCAATCAGATCGCCGAGCATGCCATGCAGATCCATGTCGATCTGCGGCTCGATTTTCTTCAAGCGCCCGCGAAGCTCGTCCATGATTTCTTCGGTGCTTCGCTTGGCCGTGGGACGAATTTTCACGAGGAAGTCGCCGGCGTTGGGTTCTGTCAATTCCAATCCGAGGGCGACGCCGGTGCGGCGCGAGAAACTTTCGATGTCCGGCGTGTCCTTCAACACCTTTTCAATTTCATTCAGCGCGCGATTGGTTTCGGTCAGGCTCGTGCCTGGCGGGCTGACGATGTAATCGAGCACGAAGCCGCGCTCTTCGAGCTTGGGCAGTAGATCCGATTTGAGCCGACCATAGATATCAACGCCCGCCAACACCAGCAGGCCGCAAAAGATCACAGTGATAAAGCGATGCCGCAGTGCCGTTCGCACAGCCTTCTCATAGATGCGATTCACGAATCGCAAAATGAAGCCGCCCTCTTCCATGCTGTGGCCGGCTTCCTTGGGCTTCACACGGATGATCCAGGCGGCCAGCGAAGGTGTCACGGTGATTGCCAGCACAAGTGACATCAGCAGCGAGATGGTCATCGTGATGGCCAATGCCCGGAAGAACACGCCCGGCACACCATCGAGAAACGCGAGTGGAATAAAGACCACAACCGGCGTCAGCGTCGAACCGGTCAGCGGCAAAAAGATCTCCGATACCGCTTCATGGACTGCTTTCAGACGCTCGACGCCCGTGGCCATCTTCGTATGGATCGCTTCGACCACCACGATGGCATCATCGATGACCAGTCCGATTGCCGATGCGATGCCGCCGAGGGTCATCAGGTTGAAGGACATGTGGAGCTGGCGCATGGCCAGCAGCGTGACCAGCACGGTCACCGGAATGACCACGATCGCCACAATCGTCGAGCCAAAGTCCTTCAGAAATGCGAGCAGAATGACGACCGAAAGCAGCAGGCCGAAAAAAATCGCTTCCCATACGCTCCGCACCGAATCGCGCACCAGCAGCGACTGGTCATAGAAGAACGCCAGCTTCATGTCCGGCGGAAGCTGCTTCTTGAGCAGCGCCATTTCCTTCTTGAGCGCATCGACGATTTCAACCGTTCCGCCCTCCGGTTGACTGCGAATCATGATCAGCACGGCCGGCGTTCCGTCCGCGGTAACGATCGTGTTGGCCGGCTCCTGGGAGTGAACGACTTTGGCGAAATCCTTCACGCGAATGGGCCGATCCTGTGCCATCGCGACGACCAGATTCTCGATGTCGGCGATGGAATGGACTCGGCCATCGACCAGCGTCAGGTAAAGCGTGTCCTTTTCTTCATGGAGTCCGCCCGCGGCGACCATGTTGCTCTTGGTCAGAGAGTCGGCCACTTGAGAGAGCGAAAGGTTCAACTGCGCCAGCCGAAGCGGGTCGGCGACGATGTGATATTCCGGCTCGCGCCCGCCAACCAGGTCCACCCGCGCGACCCCATCGATTCGCAAAAAGCGCGGCCTGATGATTTCCTCAGCCGCCACCGTCAATTCCGACAGTGAACGTCCAGGGCTGGTCAGGCTGATTCCGGTGATGGGAAACGTCGAAAAGGTCATTCGAGTGGCGCGTGCGTCCACCGTCGAAGGCAGCGACGATCGCACCTGATCCAGACGGGTGCGCGCCTGCAGCTCCGTCTGCTGCATATCGACCGACCAATTGAAATAGACGTTGATGACGCTGGAGCCGCGGCCGGTCGTCGAGCGGATGTTGACCACGCCGGGGATGTCTTTCATGGCAGCTTCGATCGGCTTGGTGATGGTCGCCATCATCTCGCGCACCGGCATTTCGCCGTTGTCCACCATGATGGTGACGCGCGGAAAATTGGTCTGCGGAAAAACGCTGGAAGGCATCGATGTGGCGGAATAGATGCCGCCCAGACACAGCCCAACGGCAATAAAAAAGATTGCCTTCCAGTGGTTCGTGGAGATTTGACCGATCGAAAATGGCATGAGGATCAGAGGTATGCGCTATCGTGGTTCAATCAAGCACTTTGATCTTCGTCGCCTGCGGGAGTCCAAAGGCGCCGGCAGTAACGACCGTGTCGCCTTCCTTCAGTCCGTCGGCGGAGATTTCAATCTGCCCGTTTTCTTGAAAGCCGGCTTTAACAGTTTTTCGCGTTGCTTGATCGCCTTCGACCAGCGCGATCACGCTGTCTCCATTTTCATCCGTCACCACCGCCTCCCTCGGCACCGCCAGCACGTCTTTATGTTCCTCAGCGATAATGCGCACCCGCACCGATCGCCCCGGCAACAGCGGTACATCGCCCGGCAGCGCGATGATCACCATCACCGCGCCAGTCTTCGGATCCACCTGCGGGCTGACGAACGAGACCTTTCCAATCACCGGCGTATCGTTTGATTCCCCGACGAAGATTTGTGCGGATAACCCGATGGCCTTGGCTGGCAACTGCTCGGCAGGCACATCGACATCCACCATCAGACGATCGGTCGCGATGAGCTGCACCAGCGTTTTCGTCGGATCGACGCTTTCGCCGGGGTTGACCAGAAGTTGCACGACCGTCGCATTGATCGGCGACGTAATCGAAAGCATTTCGCGCTGCACCTTCGCCGCCACCGCTGCGGCATTGGCCTGCGCGACCTTCGCCTCTTCCTGCTTCAGTTCCTCGGGTGTGGGAGAATGCTCCAGAAGATTCAGTTGCTTTTGTGCAATTGCCAGATCGATCTTGGCTGAAGCCAAATCACTCTTTGCTTGCTCGACCGTCTTGGTGCTGGCGCTTTGATCGACGGCAAGCTGCGAGACGCGCGTGTAATTCTGCTGAGCCAGATCCATCGCGCCTTGCGCCTTGTCTACTGCGAGTTTTGCAATCTGAAGTTGATCGGGGCGGGGCGTTGCTTTCAAAGCTGCCAGCGACGCCTGCGCCTGAGCCAAGGCGGCCGACGCCTGCTCCTCGGTGGCTCGTGCCACACGATCATCCAGTTTTATCAGCACATCGCGGGCATGAACCTGCTGGCCCATTTTGCATTGAACTTGCGCGACGACACCCGTCACCGGAGAAGCGATGTTGGCGCTGCCGGCCATCTCTCCCGGGCCTGGTGGACTCGGGGCGACGATCCCGAATCCTTCAACGTATCGATGCAGCGTCGCCACCGCGATATGCGCCGTGTGAACCGGAATGGCGTTTTTGGTTGTATCCGGCTCTTCATCCTCCGGAGCCGCTTCTTCTTTCTTCTGCCCCAGCTTCTTCACCAGATGCTGAGCTGCCGAGTCTTTGGGCAGATGATTGGCGATGAGGTCGTTATTAAAATAGACGATCCACGCAATGACCAGCACCGCCATCACCGCGAAGAACAACATTGTTTTGAGCCATTGGGGAAATTTTTTCATTGCACCGGTCCTGTCGCGGGTTGCGACGCTGGAGGCTCTTGTGCATTGGGAAGAGTCGATGGAAGTGTCGCGGGCACAGTGATCGGCTGAGTTTGCGGCGCGGTCAATCGTGCGGCAACGCCCCCGCCGCCGACGGCGCGCTCGAGCTTCGCTCGCGCTACGGTGACTTGTTCCTCGAGGGCAACAATCTTGCCGAGCGTCGTTTCATAATCGTTCTGCGCGAGCAGCATGATCGCTAAATCGGTATCGCCCGATTGATAGGCGCGCTGCGCGCTTTCCAATAGCTGTTGCTGAAGCGGGAGCAGCCGATTTCGAGCATCGAATAATGCACGACGGGCGTGCAGATAGGCCGCGTACATCGATCGCACATTCTGAATCACTTCGAGCTCTGCTTCCGCAAGATCATGTCGCGCGGCGATGCGCTCGGCCTTGATTTTCGCGCGGGCCGCCTGTCCGAAATCAAAAATGGGCAGCGGCACTGTTGCGACGGGACCGAGTCGCCATTCCGGATCATGCTCACCATGCGCGCCGATTTCGCCGCCCGACAGTGGAGGGAGTGCTGCTCCCTTCACCTCTTCGCCCAGCGCGCGAAGCTCCCAGACTTTTGCAGAGATTTCCGGACGATTCGCAAGCGCTGCATCCACCCAATCCGATTCCGCGGCCAGCCCCTCGGAAGGCGGCTGCCAGGGCGACAATTCCCACTGGCCATCCGTTCGAGCGTAACCCATCAGGCGATTCAGCGCCAGCCGTTCATCGTTCTGCTGAAGAGAAAGATCGGATACCTCCAACTCGGCAGCCATGAGCTGCGAATCGATGGTGAGCACATCCAGCTTCGTGGCGTCGCCCAATTCCAGGCGTCGCTGGGCCATATCGCGCAGTCTTTGCAAGCGCTGGCGTCGATTGCGGGCATTTTCAATTTCGATATCGATCGATCGTGCCGCGGCAAAGGCCTCTTCGACTTCATCGATCACATCCAGCACCGTCACCAGCGCCGTCGCGGCAGACTCGCGCAGTCGATTGTCGGCAGCCGAGATCTGTGCAGGCTTCTGCAGCAGCGAAAGCAGGTCGGCCGTCAATGAAGGTTCGAAAGCGGTATTGCTCGGCTGAATCGCCCAGCGAATATCGATGGTGAGGATTGGATTAGGCAGCAGTCTCGCCTGATTCGCATCGGCCTCGGCAGCGCGAACATGTGCCAATGCGGCCTGGATGCGCGGATCGCGTGAAAGAGCGATACGAATCGCACGCTCTGGCGTCAGCGTTCGATCCGAAGGCGGTGGCGGATCAATCGGCGCGGCATGCTCGCGGAAGACAATCGCCCCACTGATTCCGCTCAGGCGTGCCGCTTGCGCCGCAACATCAGGTCGGCTCGCAGCGCATCCCGCAAGCATCGACGACAATGCCACCAAAGCGATCAACCGCTTCACCACGCCGACCCCGAATCAAGTCTGCAATTGCAATCGTTAAAGACAACGCCCCCCTTACTTACCTCATTCCATGCCGTAGACCAAAACCTTGAAGCTGTTGGCGTCAGTTCGTGATTTGGCGTTGGGCAGATAAATGCGATGCGTTTTCGTATCGACCGTTATAGTTCGCGCGCCGCGCTCCGTGGTGAGCGTCTGCACGACCGTGAGCTTGTCGGCTTCCACTTTCGCGATCGTCACCGTTCCGCTTCCACCGGCTGAAACAAACCCGAGATGTGTTTCCGGATCGAAGGCGGCAGCATCGACACCCTGCCCGCAATCCACCGACGACACCACTTTCCCATTGGTGGCATCCATCATGACCATCTTGGAATTGCTGCCCCCGATGATCAGCCGATGCAGAGCCGGGTCATAAGCAAGACCCGTTGCCTCCGCGCCCGGAGCGATCGGCCAATTCGCGATCACCTTGTGCTGCTTCATATCGATGACGGCGATCTCGCTCTTATTTTCGAGATTGACGTAAACGCGCCCGGCATCTCCGTCGGCCACGCCCGTCTCCGGCTTCCCGCCAAGGTCGATGGCTGCTTTGATCACTTTGCCAGTCTTGGCATCGTAAACCGTCGCGGTTCTGCCGCGACCATTAAACGTCCAGACGGTTCCGGATTTGGGTTCAAAAAGAATCGAGTCCGGATTGGCGCCGGTGGAGACTTTCTGAATCAGCTTGAGATTCGTCAGGTCGACGATGCTCGACTTGTTTTCCTGCCCATTGCTGGAAAAGCCGCGCTGCAATTCCGGCGCAGTCACAAAGCCATGAATACCCGGCGTGTCCGGAATGGTTCCAACGACTTTATCCTGCTGCGTATCGACGACGACCACCTTGGTGCCGTGCGTCACATAAAGGCGATGCCCCGCAGGATCGGCATAGAGATAGTCCCATCCCCCGCCACCACCGATCGTAATATCTTTTATGAATTTATAATGAGGCTCCGCCGCCCGAGCATGGGCAGCCAACATCACCAGCGTAACAAGCAGCCAACTCGATATTTGAAATCGTCGCATTCGGAAAATCTCCTTCCACTAGCGGAGTTGCGCATCATTTCGGCAACCGCCGATGCTAGCCAGCGAACATGACGAGAAGATGATGAGACGAGAGCGATCATTTGTCTGAGTACAAGTGCCGATGATCGCACCCAACTTAACCGACGTGGTGCATCTTCTCCCGTCTCCGCGTTCTCGCGCAGGAGGGCTGGGGAAGGGGTTCGATTGAGACCGCCGTTTGGCGACCCGCCCCGCTCTCTCATACAATTGATCGGACGAAGGGCCTCCCGCGGAGCCGACTGCATGCATTTTATTCTCGCGACGGTCGGCACCGATGGTGATGTCTTCCCGCACATTGGCCTCGGCTCAGTCCTCCGCAAGCGAGGCCACCGCGTCACCCTTGCCGCGCCGGAAACCTATCGAAATCGCGCAGAGAGATTTGATCTGGAATTCTGCCCCCTCGTTACCTCTGATGAAGTTCGCCAGATGCTGGCCGACCCGGATCTCTGGCACCCCTTTCGAAGCGGGTGGATGATGGCGCGCTGGGGCGGCCCGATGATCCCCCGGCAATATGAGGCGCTGGCGAAGCTCGCCGATCAAAGCGATAGCATTCTAATCGCCAACGCCGGCGTGCTTGCCGCGCGGCTCGTCCAGGAAAAGCGCGGCGTGCCGATGGCTTCACTGCTCCTTCAGCCTGGGCTCATTCCGAGTTGCACCAACCCGCCGGAAATGCCCGGCGGCGTGACGATTCCACCGTGGCTCCCACATCCGTTGCGTCGAATGTATTGGCTTGGCATCGATGCTGCCGGTTACGCGATGGTATCGCCGCCGCTCAATCGCATGCGAAGAACGCTCGGATTAGCTCCCGTCACACGACTCTTCCGCTGGTGGCTGTCGCCGGACTTGGTGATTGGATTGTTTCCAAACTGGTATGCCCCGCCGCAGCCCGATTGGCCGGCACAGATCCGACTGGCCGGGTTCGGACGATTCGATGGAGCTTCCGCGCAGTTGCCCGAGGAGGTTGAGACGTTCTGCAACAATGGACCGCCGCCGATCGCTTTCACCCTCGGCACCGGCATGTCGCACGCCGGGCGATTCTTCCGCGCAGCAGTCGCAGCGTGCGAATCGATCGGCGCACGGGCACTGCTCCTGTCCAAATTCGAAGAGATCCTTCCCCGCAACTTGCCGTCAGGTATTCGTCACTGCGCGTACGCTCCCTTCCGACAGCTTCTTCCCCACTGCTCCGCGGTCGTGCATCACGGCGGCATCGGAACTACCGCCGCCGCGATCGAAGCCGGCTGTCCGCAACTCGTCCTACCACTCGCCTGGGACCAACCCGATAATGCCGCACGGATTAATGATCTCGGCGTCGGGCTATCGCTTGGTCCCCGCCAACGATCCAGTCGCCACTTGGCGCAAGCTCTTTCAAAATTAATGAGGCCTGAGTTCCGACAGCGGTGCCAAGTCATTGCCCAGCGTTCCGTCGGCGCCGATGGCTTTGAGATTGCCGCGGATTGGGTCGAGCAGTTGCGGGAAAGGGCCGATGGCGGCGCGGGGTCTATCAGCACGCCGAAGACTGAGTGTGGTACGAAATAAAAACACCGGCACCGAAAATCGCACGTGCCTCGCTGTTCGCATAGGCGTGTTAAAGCATTCGGCCAGAAGGAAACCTTGTATGAAGTCGATCGCTAACTTGAAGATTCTCGGCGCTCTTCTTTGCGCGATCACGATGGGCTTCCCCCTGACTACTCATTCCAATGGCAAAGACTCCGTCAACGACGATATCGTCATCGCCGATTTCGAAGGCCAAAGTTATGGCGACTGGAAGGCCACGGGAGGCGCCTTCCGAATGGGCCCGGCTTTTGGAACTCTCGCCCGGAAACTGGAGATTGAGAATTTCAGAGGAAACGGCGTCGCCACCACCAAGATCGAAGGGGATGGCCCCACAGGCACGCTGACTTCACCCGCCTTCAAGATCGAACGTCGCTATATCTCATTTCTGATCAGCGGCGGCAACTATGAGCACGACACCTGCCTGAACCTCCTGATCGACGGACACATCATCCACAGCGCCACCGGCTGGAACAATGTCCACATGACGCCCGTCAGTTGGGACGTGAGCAAATTGATTGGGAAAGTCGCGCAGGTGCAGGTTGTTGATAATGCGAGCGGTGAGTGGGGCCACATCGATGTGGATCAAATCGTGCTGACCGACCATCCGGAACGAATGCCGGTGGTCAATGAGCCGCTGTATCAGGAGAGCTTTCGCCCACAATTCCACTTCACGGCGCGACAATGGACTATCGATCGGCTCAATCCTGGCATGCGTCAGGAAGGCTGGCTCAATGATCTCAATGGGCTGATTTATTACGACGGTGAATACCATCTCTTCGCGCAGCGATGGAATAAGTGCTGGATTCATGCAATCAGCCGCGATCTGGTCCACTGGACCGAACTGGAGCCGGCCTTCTGGGAAGAAAAGCTGGACACCGGAGTTCAATCCGGCACCTGCGTAATTGACTACAACAACACTTCGGGCTTGTCTCCCGACAAAGCGACGCCGCCGATGGTCGCCTTCTGGTCACGCAATGACAATCACAGCCAATGCATCTGTTATAGCCTCGATCACGGGCGGACCTGGAGGTTCTATGACAAGAACCCGATTCTCGATCATCCCGAACGCGATCCGAAAGTCTTCTGGTACGCTCCCTCAAAGCATTGGGTGATGATTCTCTATGGCCAGCGGCAATATCACATACTCACCTCCGCGAACCTGCTTGACTGGAAGGACGAGCACCATCCGATTCCAAATTGCTTCGAGTGCCCCGACCTCTTCCAGCTTCCGGTGGACGGCGATGCCACGAAGAAGAAATGGGTGCTGATCCAAGGCAGCGGCAAATACTCCATCGGCGATTTCGATGGCACGAAATTCAAGGAAGAAACCGATCGATTCGCCTGCGATATCGGCCCCAACTTCTACGCCACCCAAACCTGGGCCAACACCCAAACCGGAGACGGCAGGCGGATCCAATGCGCCTGGATGCGCGGCGGTGTCTATCCCAACATGCCTTTCAATCAACAGGTCAGCTTTCCCTGCGAACTCACGCTGCACACCACTTCTAGTGGCCTTCGGCTGCATCGCGCGCCCATCCGCGAAATCGCTCTTCTCCACGGACCTCCCGACAAGTGGACCGATCGTCATCTGAACCGCGGCGTCACCTTGCCGCTGGAACCGTCCGGAAATGCATTTCACATCGTTGCCGAAGTGACTATTCCCGACGGCGCCAAATTGACCTTCCATCTCTGCGGCGCGAACCTCACGCTCACGTCCAAAACATTCGAGTCCGGATCCGCCCGAGCCCCCATCCCCAGCCCGCTCGAGACGGTGGAAATCCTGCTCGATCGCACCTCCATCGAGGCATTTGTCAATCACGGCGAGGTATCTTCATCACGATGTTTCTTGCCCGAACGAAGCGGCATCTCCGTGAGTGCTGATGGCACCCCGGTCGCAATTCGATCGCTTGTCATTTACCCGCTCAAATCAGCGCTCAAACTGTAAGCGGAAGATTGCGAGACCATGCACGTTCCGCGATCTCAATTTGCCGCTTGCCGGCTTCGCGCCATGCAGTTTGTCTCCAAGGGCGAAAATGCAGGATCGTGTGCACGTTCCCAGCGTACGTCATGGTGAGCTTCTGAAGCTTCTCGCAGTCATAGTCCCGCCGGCATCACGCGCCCGCACGCAACGTCGCGACGCCCATCACACTATTGCCCAGCGAGGGATCGCGGTCCCTGTACCCTATGAAATATCCTAATTTCCCCCAATTTTGGTTGTCGGTACTTCTCTTGTGCGCCGACATCGCTCGAGCCCAAACGACCGATCACCACAAGCCCCCCGACCCGTTCGACAACACCTTCGCGATCCTCTCCTGGGATCTGCCCCACTGGTCGGCGGCGTCGTTTTCGGATGCGGATCACGGCCTGGCGAGCCTGGCAGGATGCGGGTTCAACACGGCGGCGTTCGTGAGGCCGCAGCACCTCTCCGAAGTCGAACGGCTTCACCTCAAGTGCATCCTGGCCGCGCAGGATTTCCCGATCCCATGGCGGAAGCTTTCGGATCAGCAAATCGAGGCGACGGTCAAGCGGCTAGTGGACGAGGCGCACGGGAGCCCGGCCGTCGCGGGATATTTCCTGGCCGACGAACCGGGCGAGCCGGATTTCGCGGCGCTGGGGAAGGCCGTCGCCGCGGTGAAGAAGCTTGCGCCGGGCAAGCTGGCCTACATCAATCTCTTTCCCGATTACGCGACGCTGGGCGCGCCGGATCTTTCGCAACTGGGCACGACCAGCTACGCCGACTATCTCGAGCAGTACGTCCGCCAGGTCCACCCGCAGTTTCTCAGCTACGACAACTATCGAATTCCGTACTCGCTGGACCAGAAGAAGCCCGCGATTGCATCGGACTATTACACGAACCTGTTGGAAATCCGCCGGGTCGCGATGGAGCATAACCTGCCGTTCTGGAACATCGTCTCGTCGAACCAGATTACGCCGACTGCGTCCGTCCCGTCGCCGGCCAACCTGCTTCTGCAGGCCTATACGACACTGGCCTCGGGGGCGACCGGGTTGACCTGGTACACCTATTACTCGCCCGGATATGCGCACGCGCCGGTGGACAAGCAGGGACATCGAACCGCTACCTGGTCGTACCTCAAAATGGTCAACGACCAGGTGAAAGTCCTCGGCCCTCTGCTTCGCCCCTTAAAAAGCACCGGCGTCTACTTCACGCCGCCCCAACCCGCGCCCGCGCTTCCGAAACTCCCTGGAGCATGGGTGCAAACCATCGACTGCCCCACACCCCTCATGATTGGCGAGTTCGTCGGCCCGAAGGGCGAGCGATACGCAATGGTTGTCAACTTAAGTCTCACCGACTCCGCCCAGTTCAAGCTCACGCCCCGCAACGCAAATGCACCGGTCCAGCAAATCTCACCGGTCGATGGTGCCTTGCTCTCACCCGAACCCGGGAACGCGTTCTCCCTTGTAGCTGGGCAAGGGGTGTTGCTGCTTCAAAAGGCGCAATGATCAGTGCGAGGCGAGTTATTCCATAACCCAAGCTCACTCGTCGATGCTTCCGCATCGACAACTGACTTCTCATCGTCTTTTCATGGATGAGACGGTATCCTGTGCAGCTTGATCCAATTCGCAGGTGGAGGAGCCATGCGATCAATTCTGCTCTCGGCCGCCGTTTCAATAGTGATTGCAGCATCCGTCGCGAATCCAGCACGCGCCGCTGCGCTGGCGTTCGATTCGGCTGCGGACCCGGCGTATGCACCGTACCTAGACACGGGAGCGCCGATCGACGGAATCAATGGCGGCTATGGCTGGGGGCCATGGGAGGAAATGTATTCGTATGCGGGTGTCCTGAGTGTGTCGTCCAACCCCCACTTGCTCGCCATCAACACTAACGGTTTTTGGCTTCAAAACCCCGTAACGGCGGCCGGAGCCACTTGGGAAATCCCTGGTGTATTCGACAGCCCAATTGCCACGCTCGAAATTCGCCAGCTTGATGGATCGCTTGCCGTAGGTCAGACACTCTCATTTGATTTTGATAACGTGCCGGCAATTGGCATTCTTTCCCCCGACGGCATGGGCGCTACATATGAGATCATTCCGGGCAATCCAGATAGAGTCTGGTTCACACAGCCTCCCGAAGGTTTTTTTCCGACCGACGTCAACGACACCATCGAAGGGGGTCATATCTCGATCACTCCAATTGACGCCGACCAAGCAACTATGTCGATCATTTCATATGGGCCACTCGGCGGTACCGAGTCGCTTGAGCTGCCTTATGCAGATGTCGACGGCCTGGCCTTCGAAGCACCGGGCGGGGATCTGGGTGGCTATGTCAACAATTTCTCTGTGTCACCCGAGCCGGGGTCGGCGGCGCTGTTTGCTGCGGCGGGATTGGGGCTGCTGCTTCGACGGGGCGGGAGGGGTCGGCGATTGAACGCGCCGGGCGTGCCGCTCTAGAGGATCCGCGAATCGTTCACACGTCATCGACTAAGAGCCTGATAGATAAGGCGGTATCTGGAAGTTCCCACCTCCAACTCCGCTACAATACGCCCTTTCAGCCCAAGCCGAGGGGCATCGTCACACCAGTGCCCAGAATGGCCGCGAGGACAGTGCGACATCTCGGCTTACCTTCGTCACCGCCACTGTTTACGCCAGATCTTCAAACCGGCAAAAAATTCAAAAGAAAAATGAATAAAATCCCGACGTTTTAGTTTGGATATTGTCTGGTATTCGATATAATGCAGGGTGCAGGCCAGCGCGAGAACGTTCCGCGCCACCTTCGGCGATCTCAGGACCGGCCCTTCGATAAGCTCAGGATGGACGAGCGAGGCATATATGGCAAGAGAGGTAAAAGCATTGACATCCTTGGAATGCGGCCCGAGCGACGGAGGGCGAAAAGTTGAAAAAGTGGTGCGTTTGGGTGCATTTTGGTGCATGACTTGTGGAAGAGGTTTCTGGTATTCCCCTCGTGGCGTGGGCGCTCCTAACAGATCTGGCGGCCGTAGAATCGTCAGCCAAGGAGCACGAGCGATGAGTCGAACCTCTTACCGACATTACACGCGGCAGTTCAAGGAAC
>Ga0134128_10000524_pt1 | contig 53263 bp, 46 predicted proteins | sample KB31754_FD_96462 | JGI IMG/M metagenome (GOLD analysis project Ga0134128, IMG submission 96462) | Terrestrial soil microbial communities with excess Nitrogen fertilizer from Kellogg Biological Station, Michigan, USA - KB3-175-4 | ecosystem: Environmental > Terrestrial > Soil > Unclassified ... | reverse complement strand
TGCTCGAACCACCGAAGCGCTTTTGCATGATAAAGGAACCTGTAAAAACATAGAAGCTTGCATTGGCAAAAAAGAAACACATAAGATAGACTCTTTATTTAAGTATTATATGAATTTCTATAACTTTCATATTGATTATTCATTTCAAATAGTAAAACCGGTTGCTTTTTTACAAAAAGCAGAAATTGGTTCCATCAATAATGTTTATCCCAATGAACCGGGTTGTTATAAAAAAAGTTTAGATGACGTGTCGAAGAAGAATCGTTGGGAGCTGAAACTCGTTTTGCCTGAAAAAAAACAATTTATTATTGCTGAAATGAAAATGATGTTTATTGCATCGCTTATTTTAATTTTAATTGTGCTTGTATTGTTTTGGCAAACAGTTGTATCTCTCATAAATGAAAAAAGAATATCCGAGCAGACAAGTGATTTTTTAAATAACATGACCCATGAGTTTAAAACACCTTTAACCAATATTGCCCTGGCCGGTAGAATGATCACAAAGGAATCGGCAGCGAAGCAATACGATAAAACCAAACATTACTCAGAAATTATATTGGCAGAAAATGAAAAACTGCGGCTTCAGGTTGAACAGGTGTTAAGTATGACAGCGCTTGAGAGAGGTGAAATTCCTTTGATGAAAACAGAGTTGAATCTGCATACATTAATTACGGAATGTTTAAAAAGCATCAGTATACAAATTGAAAACAAACAAGGTAGCTTAAAAGTTGATTTGCATGCAGATAAGTCAATGATTAGGGCCGATAAAACACATCTTACAAATGCCCTGTGTAACTTAATTGATAACGCTATTAAATATTCGAAAGAAAAACCTGAGCTGACAATTGAAACATTTAACCGGGATGGAAATATAATCGTTTTGATATCGGATAAAGGAATTGGCATTGAAAAAGAATATCAACAAAAAATATTCGACAAATTTTTCAGGGTGCCAACAGGAAATGTACATGATGTAAAAGGATTTGGCTTAGGCCTGGCCTATGTAAAAAAAATTATTGAGTTACACCTTGGAGTTATTGGCCTTAAAAGCGAAAAGGGAAAACAAACTACATTTACCATTACTTTACCTTATGTTTAAAGAAAGGCCTAAAATATTATTGGCAGAAGACGACCTTAATTTAGGAATGCTTTTAGTTGATTATTTAGAAACAGAAGGCTTTGATGTAAAGCTTTGTAAAGATGGCGAGCTTGCTCTGAAGGCATTTGAAAAACAAGCCTTCGACTTATGTTTGCTGGATGTTATGATGCCAAAAATAGATGGCTTTTCGGTTGCAAAAGAAATCCGGATAAAAAATAAAAAAATACCCCTCATTTTTATAACGGCAAAATCTTTGAAAGAAGATAAATTAAAAGGGTACGGATTGGATGCCGATGATTATATAACTAAACCGTTTGATGAAGAAGAACTAGTTTGGAAAATAAAAGCAATTATACGCCGCATACCGGAAAACAAAAATGAAGGCAAACCTGAGCTAATCTCAATTGGAAAATATACATTCAATTTTACTAATCAATCATTAACGATCGGGAGCAAAACAAAACGAATTACCGAAAAGGAAAGCGATATACTAAACTATTTATGCAAGCATAAAAACACGGTTATAAAACGCGAAGAATTATTGAAAGACCTTTGGGGAGAAAACGATTATTTTTTAGGGCGAAGCCTCGATGTGTTTATTACTAAAATACGCAAATACCTAAAAGAAGACCCTAATTTGAATATTGAAAATGTTTTTGGCGTTGGATTTATTTTTAATGTCCCTGTTTAAGTGGAGTTCGTCTAAAAAAGATAGAGATAAGCAAATAGCAAAACAACCATTTTATCCTCGTTTTAATGTAAATTGATAAGAAAAAGCTCGAAAATTTGCTTGAAATAAGGTGAAATGGGCTTAAAAATCTATTCTCTGAAAAAAAATATTTAGCCTTAACACGAATAATTTTTGCAATTTTTTAACAAAAAACTGTCAGTACGTATAACAACTTGATGTAATTTTGCGTTCAATAATGATAAATAGATTCATTAACCACATCTTATTTACCTGCATTCTAATATTGATTGGGCATAATTTTCTGTATGCTGCTGTAAGTCAAGACTATACTCGCCATTTTTCAATAACAATGCCAGAAAAAACGTCCCATTCTTTTCTTTACAATTTCCAAAACGCGAATCCTTCAGGAATTGAATCCGTTACATCGGGCCGGGAAAAAGAAAATGATGATTTAAGCGATCTATTTGCATACGATGACGATGATGATGAATCATTTTCCTTCAAAAAACATTTGGAGAATAGTAATTATATTACTTTTGCGTCCTCTACTCAAATAAATGAGTGCTTTTTTAATTACAGTGAAAATTTTTTATCTTCCGGTATGTACGCATCTTATACCTTAACTTTCAGGTATCTCATATTTCAGGCAATTAGAGTTTGATCTAGTCAATAGGCAATTGAAATTGCCTGCCTACGTCGGTTATTTACCGGCATTCATTAATAATAAACCAAACAATGAATAGGTAGGTGTTTTTCAAAAAACCTTTTTGAAAAAAAATATAAACAAAAATGTATCGTTAAAGAGTAAAAATTATGATGAGGAAAGCGCTCATGTTCATTAGTTTGTCAGCCCTGTTTTGCTGCACAAGCTGCGGGTCAAAAGAAAAAGAAAAGGAAGAAGAAACCAAGTTTTCGGCTACCAGTCCTTTAAAAACAGATACCACAATTACCAGGCAATATGTCTGTCAGATTCGTGCCATAAGTCACATTGAATTAAGAGCCCTGGAAAGAGGTTATTTGCAGGGGATTTTTGTAGACGAAGGGCAATACGTAAAAAAAGGACAGCTGATGTTCCAGATCATGCCTATGATCTACCAGGCCGAACTACAAAAAGCACAGGCTGAAGCTGATTTTGTTGAAATTGAATATAAAAATACCAAAAGGTTGGCAGATAGTAACGTAGTTGCTCCAAACGAGCTGGCGCTGGCAAAAGCCAAATACGATAAAGCAAAAGCTGAACTTGCATTAGCACAGGTTCATCTAGGTTTTACAGAGATTAAAGCTCCTTTCGACGGTATCATGGACCACTTCCACGTAAGGCTGGGAAGCCTTGTTGACGAAGGAGATTTGCTTACCACCTTATCAGACAACAGCGAAATGTGGGTTTATTTTAACGTTCCTGAAGCTGAGTACCTCGATTACAAAACAAACGTAAGAGAAGAAAATTTATTGAAAGTAAACCTGCTGATGGCAAACAACCAGGTATTTGAACATCCAGGGGTAGTTAAAACTATTGAAGCAGATTTTAATAACGAAACAGGTAACATTGCTTTCAGGGCAACATTCCCTAACCCCAATGGATTATTAAGACATGGTGAAACCGGTAATATACAAATGACCGTTCCGCTTAAAAATGCGATCATTATCCCTCAAAAATCTACCTTCGAAATTCTTGAAAAGAAATTTGTTTACGTAATTGATAAAGACAAAGTAGTTCATTCAAGAGAAATTAACATTGCAGCTGAAATGCCAGATCTATATATCCTTAAAAGCGGCTTAGCCGAAAATGAAAGGATCATGCTGGAAGGTATAAGAAAAGTAAAAGACGGGGATAAGATCTCTTACGAGTACGAAGACCCTAAAAAGGTTATTCCTAACCTAAAAGTATATGTTGAATAATATTCACATTCAAAAAAACTAGAAAATGTTCAATAAATTCATTAAAAGGCCTGTATTAGCCATCGTAATTTCGCTTGTAATTCTCTTTATGGGCGGGCTGGCTATTAAAACACTGCCTACATCACAATTTCCCGAGGTTGCACCACCCGTGGTAATGGTTAGTGCATCTTATCCGGGTGCAAGCGCCAAATCATTAGCCGAATCGGTTATTATTCCTTTGGAACAATCTATTAATGGTGCCTGGGGTATGCGCTACATGACCTCCGATGCCACCAGTGCGGGTGAGGCCAATATCCAGGTAATCTTTAACCCGGGTACGGATATCAACCAGGCGCTTGTGCAGGTTTCTAACCGTGTTCAGCAGGTAACAAACAGATTACCCATACTTGTGCAAAGGGAAGGTGTAATTATTACGCCGGTGATCCCTAGTATGCTTATGTATGTTAACTTGTACAGTACCGATAAGGATGCCAACATGAAATTCCTTTTCAACTACGCCGGTGTTAACATGGTGCCAGAAATACAACGTATCAACGGTATCGGACAAGTTAGGATCTTAGGAAGTCGTCAGTATGCCATGCGCGTTTGGTTAAACCCCGACAGGATGCGTGCATATAAAATTTCGCCTGATGAGGTAATGGAGGCTTTGGCCGATCAAAGTATCATCGGTAAAGCAGGGAGGATAGGCCGTGGTGATAGCAAACAAGCAGAAGCCCTTGAGTATGTATTAGCTTATGCCGACAGGTTTAGCGATCCTAAACAATATGAAAACGTAATTATTAAAGCTAATCCCGATGGAGAGATTCTTCGCCTGAAAGATGTGGCAAAAGTAGTGTTAGGAAGTGAGTATTATGATATTTACTCCAACATGAACGGGCATCCATCGGCGGCCTTGGTACTAAAACAAACCTATGGAAGTAACGCCAGCGAGGTTATTGAAAAAGTAAAAGAAAAATTAGAAGACCTTAAAAAGACTTTCCCTCCCGGAATGGATTATGAAGTTAGTTACGACGTTTCTAATTTCCTGGATGCATCCATAGAGAATGTAATTCATACATTACGTGATGCATTTATATTAGTGGCATTGGTTGTATTTATATTCCTGGGCGACTGGCGTTCTACGCTTATTCCTACACTAGCCGTTCCTATTTCGCTTATCGGAGCATTTGTATTCATCCAGGCTTTTGGGCTTACCATCAACATGATCACACTATTCGCGCTCGTGCTCGCCATAGGTATTGTGGTGGATGACGCGATTGTTGTGGTAGAGGCCGTACACGCTAAAATGGAAGAAGAACACTCTTCTCCGTATAATGCGGTGCGAAAAGTTATCGGCGAGATCAGCGGAGCCGTTATCGCCATCACTTTATTAATGGTTTCGGTATTCGTTCCGGTATCGTTCATGAGCGGCCCGGTAGGTACATTCTATCGCCAGTTCTCTATCACTATGGCATCTGCTATCGTACTTTCCGGTATCGTGGCGCTTACCGTTACACCGGTTCTTTGTGCTATGATCTTAAAGAATAATCATGGTAAACCAAGAAAACAACATTTGCTGAACCGCTTTATCGACAGCTTTAACAGAGGCTTTGAAAAGCTTACCGGAGGTTATGTTTGGGTATTAAAATTAATTGCGCATCGCAGATTGATTACCATAGGTTTATTTATACTATTTGGCCTGGGGATATTTATTATAACCAACAACCTGCCTTCTGGCTTTATTCCAAGTGAAGACCAGGGGATGTTGTATGCCATTATTCAAACACCTCCGGGCTCTACGCTGGAAAGAACAAACGATTTATCCAATAAATTGGTTGAGATCATCAATAAAGTAGAAGGTGTAAAATCAGTTTCTTCGATAGCTGGTTATGAAGTATTAACCGAAGGAAGGGGGTCTAACGCCGGTACTTGTTTAATCAACTTAAAACCCTGGTCAGAGCGTAAACATACTGTTAGCGAGATTATTGCAGAGCTAGAGCAAAAATCAAAAGAAATCCCGGGGGCTACCATCGAATTTTTTGATCCGCCGGCAGTACCCGGATTTGGTGCGGCAGGTGGTTTTGCTTTACAGTTATTAGATAAAACCAATAGCGGTGATTACAACCAACTTGAAAGAGTGAAAAATGAATTCATGGCTAATTTAGGTAAACGTAAAGAGCTAACAGGCTTATTTACCTTCTTTAGTGCCAACTATCCACAATATGAAATCGAATTTGATAATCAATTAGCCATGCAAAAAGGCGTTACCATAGGTAACGCGATGAACACGCTGTCTATTTTTATAGGAAGTACTTATGAGCTTGGTTTTATCAAATACCAGCGTTTCTTTAAAGTGTTCGTGCAGGCCGCGCCTGAGTACAGAAGGCTTCCTACAGATATTATGAATCTTTATGTGAAAAATAATAAAGATGAAATGGTTCCTTTTTCAGCTTTCATGAAAATGACTAAAAAGCAGGGAGCTAACGAGATCAACCGTTACAATATGTATAATACAGCTGCTATCAGGGGTTCTCCTGCACAAGGATATAGTAGTGGTGAGGCCATTAAAGCGGTACAGGAAGTTGCTGCAAAAACACTTCCTCACGGATTTGATATAGATTGGGCGGCACTTTCGTATGATGAAACACGTCGTGGAAATGAAGCAGTCTACATCTTTATCATTGTATTGGTGTTTGTATACTTCGTTCTTGCAGCACAATATGAAAGCTTTATCATACCGTTGGCAGTTGTGTTTTCATTACCTGCCGGGGTTTTCGGATCGTTTATGATGCTTAAGATATTTGGACTAGCCAATGATATTTATGCCCAGGTAGGGCTGGTGATGCTGGTTGGGCTCTTAGGTAAGAACGCCGTGTTAATCGTAGAGTTTGCTGTACATAAGCAAAAAGCCGGAGCCAGCGTTCTTGAGGCAGCCATAGAAGGTGCAAGAGTACGTTTCCGTCCCATATTAATGACTTCGTTTGCCTTTATCGCGGGGTTGATTCCGTTGGTGTTTGCACACGGTGCAGGTGCTATCGGTAACCGTACCATAGGCTCTTCTGCTTTAGGAGGTATGCTTTTTGGAACTATTTTCGGGGTAATTATCGTGCCCGGGTTATATTACATCTTCGGCAGCCTTGCTGAGGGAAGAAAAATGATCAGAGACGAAGAAGACAATTCTTTAACGGAAGGATTTGCACATGCAATAGATGATTTTCCACAAACCCCAGAAAGCGACGACCATGCATAGAAATAAAATATTTATATACTTTGGGATAGCTTGTATGTCTCTTATGTATACAGCTTGTAAGCTGCCATCATATCTGGTTAACAGAAAAGAAAATAAAACGGTTCCTGCAAATTATAACGGTTCGCAGGATAGCACGAATACAGCAAGTACAAAATGGAAGGACTTTTTTACCGATCCTAACCTGGCTGCTTTAATTGATACTGCATTAAAAAATAATCAGGAACTGAATATTGTTATGCAGGAAATCAATATTGCCAAGAACGAAGTAAGAGGCAGGAAAGGGTCGTACTTACCATATGTGGGAATTGGAGCAGGAGCGGGCTTTGATAAATCGGCAGTCTATACAAGAGACGGAGCCGTAGACGCCAATCTGCCTATCATGCCGGGGCAAGCCATTCCTGAAATTTTACCTAATTATGGTTTTGGCATCAATGCTTCCTGGGAAATAGATATATGGAAAAAGCTGCACAATGCTAAAAATGCGGCAGTGGCCAGGTATTTAGCCAGTGTTGAGGGCAGAAATTTTATGGTTACGCACCTGATTGCCGAAATAGCTAATTCGTATTATGAGTTAATGGCTTTGGATAACCAGCTGGAAATATTGCAAGCCAACATCAAAATTCAGCAAAACGCTTTGGAAATGGTGAAGCTTGAAAAGATATCAGCGCGTGTTACCGAATTAGCTGTACGTAAGTTTGAAGCTGAGGTATTGAAAAACCAAAGCCGCCAGTATTACATTTCACAGCAAATAATAGAAACCGAAAACAGGATCAATTTTCTGGCAGGAAGATTTCCGCAGCCTATTGTAAGAAATTCTACAGCTTTCACCAGTTTAGCTCCTAACGCTATTCACGGAGGGATTCCTTCACAGCTTCTATCAAACCGCCCGGATGTAAGGCAGGCCGAGCAAGAGCTAACCGCTTCTAAATTAAGTGTAAAAGCTACCAAAGCCCAGTTCTATCCTTCGCTAATGCTTACTGCAGAAATAGGGTATGCATCTTTTAATCCTAAGTATCTGATTAAAACGCCTACATCATTATTGTATTCTTTGGCAGGCGACTTGATGGCGCCGTTGATTAACCGAAGTGCAATAAAAGCAGATTATTATTCAGCAACCTCGAAACAAATACAGGCCGTTTTTAATTACGAACAGGCTATTTTAAAAGCGCATATTGAAGTGATTAACCAGCTTTCAAACATCAGCAATCTGGAGAAAAGTTATGATTTAAAAGCAAAGCAGGTGGAAGCATTAACGCAATCTACCGCCATCTCGATTAGTTTATTCAGATCGGCAAGAGCAGATTATATGGAGGTATTATTAACCCAGCGTGATGCATTAGAATCAAAATTTGAGTTGATTGAAACTAAAAAGCAGCAAATGAATGCCATGGTAAATGTTTATAAGGCATTAGGCGGCGGCTGGAGATAAAAAATCAAAGCACACTTTAAAAACCACAGGCTATATTAAATATAGTTTGTGGTTTTTTATTTTCATTTTGTTTTCAAAATCATATGGATCTAGTTTGATTATTTGTTTGTAATAGTTTGTTTTGAAATTTAACAAACAAACTTTACATTTGATAGCTTATGAAGTCAATTGAAGCAAAAACAGCTATATACAGTATGCTTGAACCTGATATTCTGTTTATCGAGATGAAAGAAGATGCTGTTGTAGACGTAGCTGAGGTGAAAGAAAATTACGAAGCAGCGATGAAGATGACCAACGGAAACAGGTATGCATCTTTAGTAGACGCCCGCGCTTTTGCCACCATTACCATCGAAGCTAGGGAATACTCTGCCAGGCCCGAAATATATACCAATGTTATTGCCCAGGCAATAGTCATTACGTCATTAGCAAACCGTTTATTGGCTAATTTTTTAATACAGTTTTATAAAAAAAATAAAAGTGTAGAAATGAAAATGTTTAATGATTGTGATACAGCTTTAACCTGGTTGAAAGGAAAAATAGCGGAAGAAAAAAATACAAAAAAACAAGTAGCAAAAATATAATTCGAAAAAGATACTTGCTATTTCTATACATATACCTGTTTAAATGTTAACAGAAAAAACTATATTTATAAAAAAAAGCAACTTGCAGTATGCCTAAGTGGTTACAATTTCTTAAAAGAACCAGTTACTTTATCCCGTTTACATTTTATTTGCTGGTTTTTGCTGCCGTTATTTTAATGGGGTACAAATGGATAGAAAAGCTGGCCGCACTTCCCGATTCTGCGTATAAAGATATCTTTAGCCTCTTAGTTAGCATTGCCCTGTTTTTTTGTACAGCTATACTTCTTTTTGGATTTATAACGGTGTTGTCTTCTTTTATTTATTTTATATGGAAACAAAAAAAAGACGACTTGCAGGTTTCCGTTCAAACGGCAGGCAATGAAAATGCAGGCATTAGTAAGCAGCAGGTAAATATTCAGATCAATCCTGTGCTTATACCGCTAATGGGTTTCTTACGGGTACGCATTGTTTACGATAAAAAAAATGTTTCTGCTAAAACTTCGCTGGTACGTGAAAAAAGCAGGTTGTTTGATCTTTCTTACAAAGGGCATTTCAACTGGCATTTGCCTGAGATACGCGAATACCATATTGAAAAGATCATCTTTTATTTTGAAGATTTTTTTCAGTTCTTTTCTTTCGCAGTGCAGGTTAGCACATTCAGCAACTTTTTTATCGGGCCAAGCACCGAAACATTTAAAAATATTCAAGCCTCAAACAGGAAGACAGAAGAAACCAAAACGCGGGTAGAAGAATTAAAAAGAGTGGAAGGCGAGCTGATTAATTATAAAAGTTTTGAAAGCAGTGATGATGTGAGACGTATTGTATGGAAAATATATGCTAAAAATAAAGAGTTAATGATCCGTGTTCCGGAGATATTCGACCCTTATGCTTCTGATCTATATATTTACAGCTCGTTTTATTCTCAGTTTAAAACCGGGGGCAACGAAGTAGTTGAAAAAGCCTTTTTAAATTATTATAAAAATGCCTGCTGGTCGGTTTACCGGCAATTTGTGCAACGAGGCTTTGAAGTAAAATACATTACCGATCAAGCAATACCTGTTGTAAATTTCGATAATAAAGACGACCAGGTAAAACATACCATCTCTGTTAGTAGCTGGCAACCGGATGTTAACTTAAAAGATTTTGTAAAGCCTAAGCAGGCGGCTATCCTTATCATTTCATCGTTGAGCGATCTGCAGCAGGTTAAAGAATTTGCCGAAAACTTCGGGAATGAAATAACCATTATATACATACCTTTAACCGCGTGCCTGGAAAAAAACAAAGTTACCGATTGGATTAAATGGATATTTGTAGAAAATGAATTTAGCTCTGCGCAAAAAACATTGTGGAATGTTTCCCCATTAAGATTTCAAATCATAGAGAACGAAACTGCAATTGCTCAAACAATAAAACATGCCGCTAAAGCAGTAACTATATAACATGCCGATAGGTAAATTACATAGCGCTAAAAAGAACCTGTTTCAAATTTTGTTTTTGGCTTTGCCTACACAGGTATTTATTTCTTTTATTTTATGGCGCGTCAATAATTTTTATGCTATCCTGCAGAATGAGTGGCTGGTTCAAAGCCTTTATTTTTTCAGCGGATGCCTGGCAGCTTTAATCCTGTTTCGTTTCAGGTTGAGATTTATTTCAGTTTCTGCCATTGTATTTCTAGTTAACTATGCCCTGTATATATGCCTGCAAAAAATAAATATCGGCGAGTTCGATGGCTTTTATTTCTCGGTTAAATTTTACATTTTCAGTATTCTTTTTTCACTTGGGTGGATTGTCGGGTACGCTTTCAGTCGGTCTAAATACCTTACCATTATCTGGAGTTCTGTTTTATTGATCATAGAGATCATACTAATCAGCAAAACAACCGACATTACAGTGAACTCGTTGTTTAACGGATTAGTGCCGGTGCTTGTATATGCCTTCTACATTATATACATGGCAGAGCTTATTCGCAATCTAAGCGAAGACCAAACGGGCTTTGGTTGGTTCATCAGCAAACGATTAGCTGCTTTCTCTTTGGTTTTATTGGTTTTACTGATTGCCATGCTTACGCTCTTTAAAAAAGATTTCCAGGCTATTGAAAAAGAGTGGGGGGGAAGCTCTAAAGGACAAAAAGGAAACGGTGGAAGCAAAAACAGCGAATCGATGACGCAGGAAGGTAAGAACGGCGGCGTACAGAATAAGGATCAGTCAAAACTTTCAGGCTCGCTTAGCAAAAGTAAGCTGCTGGTTTTTGTCGCCAAGCTTGATAACTTCTTTGAAGGCTCTAACATTCCCAACCCGCTTTATTTTACTTCGCACTATTATACCAAATTTGATACGGCAACTCAAACCTTTGAAACGGATGACCACATGCCGCATAATGATTTGTTTAAGCCCGATATCGCTAAGATCCCGCTGTACTTTAAGAAAAGTGATTCTTCCATTATTCAAAGATCATTGGGATATAAAAACCGGAAAGTAGTAAGCGCGGATATTTATAAAGTGAACCTGTCTCCCGAAAGTTACCTGGCTCCATCTACCGCGTTTTATTGCCAGCCTGTTTCTGTGCCTAAGGAATACAGAGAGCAATACAAAAGCGCGTATACAGCTAAAATGTGGGTAAGCGAATTGAATAGTGCTTATTTTATTTATAACCCTGCCGGCAACCGTGAACTGATGAAGTTCCAGGAAATGCGCTTTGAAAAATTACGAAAAGTAGATAAGATCATTGGGCCTGATAAAGAGTTTATGAACTATTATACCTACATGCCCAATAATGAAGAGTATAAAAAAATAGGAGCCTTAGCCAATAAAATAACACGGGATAAAAATGCGCCTATAGATAAGATCATTGCTATTCGTGATTATTTTTTAAGCAAGGATGAATATAATCAGCCGCTTTTTCAATATTCAGATAACCCCGGAATACCGGGGCTTCCCAGCGCCAATAAGCTCACCTATTTTCTTCTTGAAAATAGGAAAGGATACTGTGCTTATTTTGCCGGCGCTACATTATTTATGTTGCGTTCATTGGGCATTCCTTCAAGAGTGGCAGTAGGTTATCTTACCACAGACAGGAGTAGTAAAAACCCTGGCTGGTATTGGTTTTACCAGGATCAGGCACATGCCTGGGTGCAGGTGTACTTTGACGGCTACGGCTGGATTGATTTTGATACAACAGTGCCTGACCTGAACACGCGGCAGGCCCCTCAGCCTGATGGAACCCCGCCAACAGATATGCAACCCAATTATTTAGTGATAGATGGCGAGGTTTTAGCGGTAGATACCATCAAAAAACAGATCACAATAAGCAGCTCAAAAATACTATATCACGATATTGAATTCAGTGCTCAACTAAAAGTAGATATACACGGAGATATTTCCCTGGCAAGGATATCTAATGATACAGGAGAAGTAAAATTAAGGTTGCTTGTAAAAGGAACTCACATTTCAGCTGTATCTCATGCGGAAGCTTTAAAGAATATTTTGGCTCAAAAAGAAGACTCCTTAAAATCAGTTATTGCCAGGCTGCCTAAACCGGTGCCTATAGATGAGATAAAGATCATTCCGCAGGAAGAGCTTAAAAAACAATCGAAAGACGACGCAACAAAAAATAAAAAGAATATTAACTGGCTAAGGGTTTGTTATACCATACTGGGCACACTGCTTGGGCTTTTAGTGCTTGTATTCCTTAGCCCTTGGTTCATCTGGCTTTGGTATAATGCTAAAGCAAAAAACAAAAAACAATCTCCCGCAGCAAAGGCCTATGCAGCTAATAGGGCGGCCATGTATTATTTAAATCAATTGGGTTATTTTTATCACGACCTGTCTACCGCAGAATACGCTCGAAAAACAGATAAGAACTTTGGCACTGATCTCACAGGCTTTAGTATGATGTATCAAAAAGTAAAATACAGCAGGCAAATATTAAGCGATGCAGAGAATAAACAGCTGGCAGACTTTTATGCAAATTTTATGACAAGCATTAAGAAACAAATTACAGTAAAGGAAAAACTAAAAGCATTTGTAAATATTTATAACACTATTAACTTTTTTACTAAACCTAAAATAAACTAATATGGAAGAGACCATTCAAATAGAACATGTTTTAGAAAACGTTCGTAAACTTACCGATAACATTGAAACGGTAATAAAAGGAAAACACACGCAAATTCAGTTTGTGCTTACAGCTCTTTTGGCAAAAGGGCATATTTTAATGGAGGACAATCCCGGCACCGGAAAAACCGTATTAGCAAAAACCCTTGCGCAAAGCATTGGCGGAGATAGCCAAACCCACGGAGCCTTGTTTAAACGCATCCAGTTTACGCCAGATCTTTTACCGATGGATCTGATAGGCTCACATATTTTTGATGATATCAAGAAAGAATTCATCTTTAAAAAAGGCCCTTTATTTTGCAACCTGCTTTTAGCGGATGAGATCAACCGGGCATCACCCAAAGTGCAATCGGCTTTGCTGGAATGTATGGCTGAAAACCAGATTACAATAGGCGAAACAACCTACCCGCTCGAAAAACTATTCTTTACTATTGCTACGCAAAACCCGGTTGAAATGGAAGGAACCTACCCTTTGCCAACTGCGCAGCTAGACCGTTTTTTTATTAAGATCTATTTTGGCTATGTAGACGAAGCTACCGAAATGGATATTTATAAAAACTATTTAGGCATACAAAATAATTTAGACAGTATTAAGCCCGCCGTCTCTCTGCATGATATTTTGTTGCTGCAAAAAGAAGCCGAAAAAGTTTTTATACACGATGAAATTATAGTTGCCGTTAAAAATATAATTCGCGATACCCGTAAGCATCCAGAAATAACACTGGGAGCCTCAACCCGAAGCGGCATCATATTTTTAAAATGCCTGAAAGCTTTTGCACTTGTAAACGGAAGAACATTTGTTACAGAAGACGACCTGGGGCAAATTACAAAAGCCGTAATAGACCATCGTTTAATTTATAGGAACAAAGAAGGAAAGGAAAAAGCCCTTAACCAGATACTTGCTAAAGAATTAGACAGGCTGAGAAAACTATCGCTTCATGGAAAAAACTAAAAAATATTTCATACAAAGCCTGCATATTATATGGCTTGCCTGTATGTTTTCTTTTTCCAGCACTTCGTTCGCGCAAATAAACGAAGCTGCCCGTTATGAAATTGATGCCAAGCGTATAGGTGTTAGCCCTTACGATAAAGATGCCTTGCCAAGAAGCCGGGAGTTTATTCGCTTGGATAGCACCTATTATGTAGGTTACATGTATGAAGGCATTTATAAATTTGATCGCAGCTGCGATTACCTGGGTTATAAGCAAGCCATCATTCCGCTTACCAAAGCCCTGCATTTATTTGAAAAAGATTTTCGCTTAAAATTGCAGAACATTTTTTCTTCCATTAATTACTTTAATGATAATAAAATGCTGTATGGCGATTTTTATGAGATCTCCTATGCACTGAGGCAATGCTATAACAGCATCGAAATGCCTGATTCTTCTATGGCTTTGTTAAACAATATTGACAGCTATCATTTTCAGCGCGATTTTTTTAGTGTGGGAGCCGACAGGGCCTGGCTCTATCACAGGAACCGTTTTTTTACTTCAGAACAACATCCCTTCCTGAAAAATTCTATTGCAGAAAATGAAGCGATGGCATTTAGTGAATGTTATAAACAGATAAATTACATACACAAAAACAAAGACATTAATGATTACTGGTATGGCCCTTATCAAAGCCAGGGAGATTTACTAACCGTGTATCATAACCTGGCCATCCTGCATGATTATAACCAAAACTACGATAGCTCTATTTATTACTATAATGTTTTGGCAAACGGCAACCGGGTTTCCTGGAGCAATTTTGCCAACATGCAGCATGAGATAGGCGATTTTTCAGCAGCTGCACAAAATTACCAAAAGCCGCAGTTCAGGTCGAAATTTGCGTTAAATGAATCCTTTTACTACATGCCCATGCTTTTTGTATATGGTGCAAAAACAAAAGATGCTATCGCAGCATCGCAAAATAAAATCCTGGAAAGCGGTTCAACGCCCGGCTTTGGATGGTACTCCATTGCGCTTGCCAGGGGATATTTATACGACGGCCAGTTAGACAGCTGCGATTTTTATCTTGACAAAGCATCCAACTTTAAAGAGCTGCATATAAACACAACTCTTACCCAGTCGCAGTATGATTTCACCATCAATCTTTTGCGTGCTCAGCTTATTGAAAAGAAGAAAGAACAGATAAAATTTTTAAATAGAGGATGGTGGTATTCGCCCGGAGATCTTTTTGATATTGCCCAACTGAAACTGGAAAAAATGTTGCTGGAATATTCATTGGTTAACGCGCTTGCCAATAACCCCGAAAGGACTAAAATTGTATATAACCTGTTCTGCTCAGAAACAACCGTAAGCTTTGATGAATCGATGTGCCTGCTGAAAGATTTTTGCGCGCCCTACTTTAAGCAAAAATACCAGGATTATACCCAAAACGATAAAAGGCAAAGGATCAATAAATACTTCCGTTTGTTTACGGCTGAATTTGCCTTAGAAGATGGAGACGAAGCAACTACCGAGAAAATATGCGACGATCTTTTTCATGAAACCATACCTACTTCCAAATCATACGGAGACGCAGAAGACATGATTGATGTGCAATACGACCGCTTATATACCTACCGCTTACTGGAAACACTGGCAAAAGTGAGCTCGGCAAAAAAGGCAGATGATTGTATGGAGAATTGCTGGGGAGTATATCCGCAGTTAATACCATTTTCAGGTTTTCAGGTAAAAATGAATATCATCTTTGACGGGTTGCAAAATGATCCGGTAGTAAGTGATATAGTGGGCGACATGAAAAAGAGTAAAATTGAATTGACAACAGACGCCAACGCGCCAAAAGCTAAAATATCATTCTATAAAAAAGCAGATACCTATAAAGTTGTTATAAATGTGTGGGACCGGAATGGAAAAAAAGTAGTAGAAAATGGAGAACTTCTTTTTAAACAACAAAAAGGCGTGGGTAAAGAACTGGTGATGCGCTTGTTTGGAAAAGGCGGCGCGGTAAAACTAAGTTAAAAAGCGCTGTTTTTTTAACAAATGCCGTAAAATATGCTTAAAATGCCCCAGGTTAAACATCTTTTACCTCAAGTTAAACTTTGTTTAAGACAAACTAAGCTTTGTTTATGCCAAACTAAGCATCGTTTGATCCAAACATAGTTATGTTTGCTGCAATCTAAATTATGTTTACCTCAAACTAAGCCTGGTTTATGCCAAACAAAACTTTGTTCACGCTAAAACAAACATCATTTATGCTAAACTAAGCTTTGCTTGGAGTAAATGAAACTTTGTTTATCCCAAACGAAACTATACTTATGTTAAATTAAGCATCGTTTGCCTTAAACAAAGCTTGGGTTATGGCTAAGCGGGCTATTTTTCAGGTGTTAAAATGATTATTTATTGCGTGGTTTTTTACAGGAACGGTTTTAAACACGCACTCCAATGATTAAAATATCATCTATTTGTTCCAAACGGCCTTTCCACTCGTTTAGTGATTTTTCCAGTATGTTTTTTTGTTCTTCCGGAGTTTTATTCCCGTTAAGAAGGATGAGGTCCTGCAACTGTTTTGATTTGAATTTTTTTCCTTTGCCGCCTCCAAACTGATCGGCATAGCCATCTGTAAAAATATAGATGCAATCGCCTGTATGAAGCTGAACTTTATGGGTAGTAAATGGCTTACCGTTATCCGATTTTCCGATGGGTTGCTTATCAGCAGCAATGGATTTTAACTGCTTATCCTGCAAATACCACAAAGGGTTGTTTGCACCGGCCCACAGCAATTCATTTGTGTTTTTGTTCCAGGCACACAGGCTAATGTCCATGCCATCTTTTATTTCGTTCTCACTTTTTTCAAACGTTTCTAAAACAAGCTCTCTCACTTTGCTTAAGATCTCACCTGGCTGCAACAACCCAAATTCTTTAACCGCCCTGTTAAGTGCATTAGAACAAACAACACTTACCATTGCACCCGGCACGCCATGGCCTGTACAATCGCATGCAGCAAAAATAACATATTCGTTTTTTTTCTCCAGCCAGTAAAAATCACCGGCAACAATATCCTTTGGTTTGTATAAAATAAAAGATTGGGGCAGGCAGGCGTTAATAATGCTTGCTGAAGGAAGTATGCCTGTTTGTATATGTTTGGCATATTGAATGGAATCTGTGATCTCTTTGTTTTTTTCGCTGATCAATTCATTCATTTTGGTAAGCGTAGCTTCATACTCTTCATTGGCAGTCCTGAAATAAAAAGTGAGAAAATAAGTAGTGAAGGCGGCACAAGTTACATTCATAGTTTTAAATAAGAATAACACTTCTCCGCTAAGAGCCGTTAAAGGTATTACCGACGATTGAATGGTTTTCAGGACAATGACCAGCGCTACAAAAACTGCCAGGTAAACTATAGCAACCCTTTTGTTTCTGAAAACAATTAAAGGCATGGCTGTGAGCGGAATAAAAAATGCTTCGCTAAAGCTGTCGCCGTTAAACACAACAAAAAAGCCGATACAAAACGCGATAACGGTTATAGAAAAATGCTTGGCAAGCGTAAACCTGTGCATGCATAATAAGAATAGGTTTAAACATAAAAAGAACATGGTTATAATAAGTAAAGCAAGAAAAGAATGAATGCCAACTACCAGGTTAATGATAAAATAAAAAAGAAGAACGATAAAGGTGATAAAATTAAGGCGGCTTAAAAGTTTAATTCTTCTTGATTCTTCATAAGCCAGGTTTGTGCTCTGGCCTAGGTTAGAAACAAAACTCCAAAGCGTTTTCATGATCCGATAGATTTTAAGTGTGGGTAAAACAAATATATGCAAATCTTTAGTAAGATATAAGCAGGAGCCTATATATAGTTTTATAGATAAGATCTTAGAGCAAGCCTGGTCAAGTATTTTTTAGCTCTGTTCAAATTCAGACCATGCTTTATCCAGGGCTTGTAAAAATGTTTTACTTTCCTGTGCGCCCGAAACGGCATATTTACGATCGATGACAAAAAAAGGCACTCCGCTTACTCCAATTTGTTGTGCTTCCGCAATATCTTCATTCACCTCGTTTGCAAAGGCTTCGCTTTCCAGCATTTGTTGCACTTCCTTTGCATCAAGGCCAATGTTTTTTCCAAGCTCTATTAAAGTTTGATGATCGGCTGTGTTTTTTCCTTCAGTGAAATAAGCGGCAAACAGTGTTTCTTCTGCTTTATCCTGCACATGATATTTTTTTGCGAGATGGGAAAACCGGTGCGCGTCAAATGAGTTGGCAACAATGGCTTTATCAAAATGATAGGTCAAACCTACCTGCTTGGCAAGGTTGGTAACATAATCATTCATTTCTTTTGCACGTTCTATGGTCCAGCCTTTTTTTTCGGCCAGCATTTGATTAATGTTTGTTGCAGGATTTGTTTTTAAACTTGGATCAAGCTGGAAGCTTTTCCAGGTAACAGCTACCCGGTCTTTATGGACAAATTCTTCCAAAGCTTTTTCAAATTTGCGTTTTCCAATATAACAAAACGGGCACATTACATCGCTCCAGATCTCTATGTTCAATTTATCTTTTTCCATGACACGTATTTTCTTAATTTTAAATCAAGGTAAAGTTAAACATAAATAGAACCTTATAAAGGCAGGTATAAGTTAAGAAACCTTGTTTATAGCCGGCAAATTAAAATGTATATTTTTGATATATGCAAAATGATCAGTTAAAATCTCAGTTTTTACTAAGGCCGGATATTACGTATTTAAACTTTGGTTCATTCGGAGCTTGCCCGAAGCCAATTTTTGAAGAATATCAAAAATGGCAGCTTGAGCTGGAAACAGAGCCTGTACAATATATTGCGGTAAATGGCCTGGAATACCTGAAAAGATCGCGGGAAGCCCTGGCTGCTTATATAAATTGTAAAGCAGACGACTTAGTATATGTTACCAATCCTTCTTATGCGATCAATATTATCGCTAAAAGCCTGCAATTAAATGCCGGCGATGAGGTGCTTAGCACAAACCTGGAGTATGGCGCCTTAGACCGTACCTGGAATTATTATTGCAAAAAAGCAGGAGCCAGGTTTGTAAGGCAAGCCATAACATTACCACTCACATCTAAAGAAAAATTTATAGAAGATTTTTTTAAAGGCTTAACAGATAAAACAAAAGCCATTTTTATCAGCCAGGTAACCAGCACAACCGCATTAATATTTCCGGTTAAAGAGATTTGTGAAATAGCAAAAGAAAAAGGATTACTCACAATTGTTGACGGAGCGCATGTGCCGGGACATATACCTTTAAACCTTGCAGAATTAGAGGCTGATGTTTATACAGGCGCTTGCCATAAATGGATGTGCACTCCAAAAGGTTGTTCGTTTTTATATGTGAAAAGAGAATGCCAGCAATTATTTGATCCTTTAATAATAAGCTGGGGATACGAAAGTGCTTATCCTTCGCACTCGCATTTTTTAGATTATCATCAAACACAGGGAACAAGAGATTTCTCTGCATTTTTAACGGTTCCAAAGGCTATACAATTTCTGCGGGAAAATAACTGGCAAAAAGTAGCGGCAGATTGCAGGAGGCTCGCTCATTCAAATTACGGCCGCTTTTGTAAATTGCTAGGCTCACAGCCATTGAGCCCTGTTACGGATGAATTCTTAGGCCAAATGTGCAGCATACCGCTTGTAACATCCCAGCCTGAAAAATTGCAACGCCTGCTATTTGAAAAATATAAAATAGAAATTCCTGTTATGAAACAAGAAAATGCTGTTTTTATACGCTACTCGATCCAGGTTTTTAATTCGCAGCAAGACCTGGACCATTTGTATGATGCGCTTTCGGAAATAATTGCTCAAACAGATCTTATCACTGTATCTAAAAACTAAATGTTGCATGAGAAAACACATGGTTTTAATAACATTGTTCTTTGCCGGTTTTATTTTATCTGCCATAAACCCGCATGATTATTTTACCTGGATACTGGAAGTGTTTCCCGCTATTATCGGGTTGATCATACTTATATGTACATACAGGAAATTTCAGTTTACAGATCTTACCTATTCATTCATCCTGCTGCATTGTTATATCCTGTTTGTAGGCGGTCATTATACATATGCCGAAGTCCCTTTGTTTGAATGGATAAAGGAAGCATTTCATCAAAGCCGCAACAATTACGATAAAGTTGGGCATTTTGTCCAAGGCTTTGTGCCCGCTATGATTGCAAGAGAATTATTTATCAGGAAACAGGTTGTGAAAAAAGGTGCCTGGCTGGCATTTCTCACGGTTTGCGTTTGTGTAACGATCAGCGTGTTTTATGAATTTTTAGAATGGCTTGTAGCAATTTTATCCGGGCAATCTGCAGAATCTTTTTGGGCACCCAGGGTTATGTATGGGATACGCAATCGGATATGCTGTATGCATGTATTGGAGCCACATGTATGGTTATTGTAATGGGTTCTGTTCAAAACAGGCAGATCGAACATTTATTAAGGGTTGAAAATAAAATATAAATCTGATTCTCTTTTCAATTAAACCTTTTGGTAAATTAAACATCAAACAGACATAACTAACGATAATTATAAATAAAATGATAAAAAAAATATTTGCGTTCATTTTGCTGTGCTCTTTAAGCCTTTCGGTTAAGGCTCAGGTTAGCTATTTTCCCCCGCTTGTAGGAACGACATGGGATACCATGTCGCCGCAAACCTTAGGCTGGTGCCAGCCAAAAATTGATAGTTTGTACACCTATCTTCAAAATAAGAACTCAAAAGCTTTTATCGTGCTTAAAAATGGTAAAATAGTGCTGGAGAAGTATTTCGGGACTTTTACTGCCGACTCTGCTCATATATGGAACTCAGCCAGCAAAAGCCTTACATCGATGCTTACAGGCATAGCCCAGGAAAAAGGATTTATCAATATTAATAACCCTGTATCACAATATGTAGGTACAGGATGGACATCAGAGACTTCCACTAAAGAGGCATTGATCAAAGTGAAAAATTTATTATGTATGACAAGCGGCTTAAAACCCGGAACAGGTTGCTCTGACCTGGATTCAAGTGCTGCCTGTTTGCAATACCTGGTAGATGCCGGTAACAGGTGGGCCTATCACACAGGTGCTTATTATCATGTAGAACAGGCTGTTAGCATGGCAAGCGGGATGACTTATAATAATTTTACTTCAACCTATCTGTCAAATCATATTGGTATGACCGGGCTTTGGTATAATAACATTTATTACAGTAAAGCCCGGAGCGCTGCACGATTTGGTTTATTAACGCTTAATAACGGAATATGGAATACAGATACGATTTTGCATGATACCGCTTATTTTCATACGATGAAAAATACATCACAAACATTTAATCTTTCTTATGGGTATTTGTGGTGGCTTAACGGGAAAGCTTCTTACCTGGGGCCGGGAGTAATTACTCCTTATACCGGGGCCCTGGTACCGAATGCACCGGCAGATATGTTTTGTGCTTTAGGAAAAGACGACCAGAAGATCTATGTAATTCCGAGCCAGAACATGGTAATTGTAAGAATGGGAAACTCTGCCGGAGATACTTCCAGCCAGGCTTTTTCTCCGTTTGATAACGAATTGTGGGGCAAGATTGACAGTCTTGGTATGTGTTCAAATGCAGGTATTTATAAAAATGCCGCAATGGAAAATGATTTTCAGTTATATCCAAATCCCGGCAAGGATTATATAACGATAAAACTAACCCGCTTATTAACGGATAAAAAACTGCTTATTACAAATGTAATAGGAGAGATAGTTTACAGCGCTGAGGTAGAGTCTTCAGCTCTTAATTATACCTTAGATGTTTCTTTGTTTCCAAAGGGAATTTATTTTGTAGCGATGAACAATTCCGTTAAGAAACTAGTAATAGAATAAAGCTATTTCTTTTTCGGAACTTTAGCTCCTGCCTTACGTGCTTCTGAAAGCCCAATGGCAATAGCTTGTTTTTTACTGGTAACCTTTTTGCCCGAGCCACTTTTTAACGTTCCGTGTTTTCTTTCGTGCATGGTTTTTTCAACTTTGTCCTGCGCTGTTTTAGAATATTTGGCCATGATCTATCTTTTTTAATTATTTCTTAACGGCTACATATCTTCCATTCTTATCAAAGCAAATGGTAGTTAATTTCCGTTTGGTGTAATACGTTTTATTTCCTTTGTTGTCTTCGCTAAGCCAAACAACATAATTTTCATCCGGGTAATTTTTGCTGTAATAAGTAGCTATACCTTTTGGATAAGCCGTATTATCTATTTCTTTGTCTTTTCTCACCAGGTTGCCGTCTTCATCGTAAACAATAAAATATTTTGTATTTGTGCTTTCATCTGTAAACTCGGCAGCGTAATTATCTCCCTCTTTTTGCCAGATGGCGTTGTTATTGGGATAATCCATATTGAATTTATTGCTAACAATCACAGGTGTGATAATTCCTTCCGGGGTTACCTGCACACCGGTAGGCAAGGCGTTATTTGTTTGAGCTAACGATATATTGATAAAATACATCAAGATAGCTGATAAAAGTATTTTTTTCATTTTAATCGTTTTTTAATTAAATATGAAAATTCTGTGCCATCTGCTATTGGAATGTTATTTGCTTGATGTAGGTATATGAGCCTGACACACCAAATCATATGGCTTTTTATCCTGGCTTTGCCAATAGCCTGCGTTGCATGGACGGTAACGCATGAGGAGATATTTGCCGAACCAAGGGAATATTGCAAGCGGTGCAGCGTAGAAAGAAAGACTTTATTGGTAAGAAAATTTTTCTACATTTTCACCTGCGAGTATTGCTTCAGCTTTTATGTTACAGCCTTGTTTCTGATCATTACAAAATACCAGTTGCTGTTTTTTGACTGGAGAGGTTATGTTATTTCTGAGTTAGCGCTGATTTGCGTGGCTAATGTTTACATGAGCCTGTTTTTCTTTATAAGAACCGGTATCAAAAAAGAAGGTGTAGAAATTAAGATAGAAGAAAAGAATCTTAATAAATACTCTTAATTATTTAAGGAATTTTAACCCCATTAAAATTTGGGGAATTGCTTTTCAAATCTGCCAATAATTGCCAAGGTATTATTTTTTATATAAAAAACAATAAAAACATGATATGCTAAAAGCCGCTAAAATCTCTTTGCCAAAAATGGCAAGTAATATTGTCCTGTTTGCAGGAATAAATTTTGTTGTTTATGTGGCTCTTTTTCTGTCACTTAAGTATATGAATGTATTAAACCTGTCAGGGTTTCTGATGTTGAATTATGTAACCCTTGCATTCGTTTCTTTGTACCAGATACATGCTTTAATAAAAAAGAACCAGGCTTATATTCCGTTCCTGGAGTCGTTTGTCCTTATATTTTTAACAGGAACGCTGTCTTTTATGTTCTTTTCAATCTACATATTCATTTATTCATGGCTCGATCCCTTATTATATGAATTGTTCATCATGGATTCAGGCGACCAAAACAAATTGATCGCAGCTATGCTGATTTTCTTTGAAGGATCCGGCGCCAGTATTGTAATAGGACTTATTGCGATGTTCTATTCAGGAAGGTACCAGGACGATGAAGCTTCTATTTAGCCCCTGGATTTGAGTTGGGGAAATTTAATCCCATAAACAGGCGATCTTCTCACATATCAAAGGCATACCATTTGCTACTATCTGATACAAACAACAACAGAAGCTAATTCATAATCTAAAAATTAGAAATCATGAAAAATAATCAAAAAGACCCGATGGTTACAGGTAACCAAAGTCAGCAGAATCAAAATCCTAATCAACAACGCGATGCAAAATTAGGTAACCCGGTTCCTCAAAAACAAACGTTTCGTGAGCAAGAGGAAGAAGAACAACAACAACGTCAGGCACAGCCACGTGCAAAGCAAACACAACAGCCTGACAAAAAGCAGCCTGAAATACGCGATGAAGAAAACAAGGCGAAAACTCAGGATCGAGCTCCGCAAAATAGCAGAAACCGTACAGAACAAAAACACTAAACTTTAAACCAAATAAAAAGTAAGGCGGTGATCAAACCGATTCCGCCTTACTTTATTTTAAAATAAACAAAAAACAATTTTATGGGAAATTTACTTTATGTTATCGCAGTAGTTTTAATAATCATTTGGGCCGTTGGCTTTTTTGCTTACAGCGCAGGTGCTATTATCCACATATTACTTGTCATCGCAATCATCTCTATTTTATTAAGGATCATTCAAGGCAATAAATCAGTATAAACAGTTTAAACAACAAATTATGAAAACGAACAAAATATTAGTAGGCGTATTGGCCGGAGCGGCAGTGGGAGCCTTATTAGGAGTTTTATTTGCACCCGATAAAGGCTCAAAAACCAGGAGCAAGCTTTTAAGCAAAGGAAACGATTATAGCGAAGCTTTAAAAGACCAGTTTAATGAATTGGTTGAAACGATCACAAATAAAGCAGAAGACGCAAAAGAAGAAGCACACCATATTGCCGCTAATGGAAAAGCGAAATTGCATGATGCTAAAAAAGAAGTTAAACATACCGTATCTTAATAAAAAACAAAACCTAAAAATTGCATTATGGATAATGAGATGCCAATAGAAAAGCTTTTAGAGCGGGCCGAAGATTATGGAAAAACAACTATCGAATTAGTTAAACTACAGGCGATAGATAAGACGTCCGAAGTTGCTTCATCGCTGGCATCAAGACTGGTTGTTTTTTTGATCATAGCATTATTTGCCATTGTTGTAAATATAGGGCTGTCGTTGTGGATAGGGGATATGCTTGGTAAAAATTATTACGGTTTCTTTGCTGTATCAGGTTTTTACGTCGTATTAGCTTTAGTCATGCACGCCTGTCGCGAAAGCTGGATCAAACATCCAATACAAAATTCTATTATAGCTCAAATGCTTAAAGAAAAATCTTATGGAAAATAAATCGCATATAGCAGCTTTGGATGAAAAAATTTATTCATTGCAAAAACGCCAGGCTGAAGAGCTGATATTGCTAAAAGAACAGTTTAGAAATGTGCATGAAAGCATTAAGCCGATTAACCTGATAAAAAATGCTTTTCATGAAATGACTTCTTCTCCGGAAGTGAAAGGTAGTCTAATTGATAATGCAATCGGGCTTACAACCGGTTTTTTGTCTAAAAAACTATTATTCGGCAGTTCTATTAATCCGGTAAGAAATATATTAGGTAATTTATTGCAGCATGCGGTATCAAATGTGGTAGCAAATCATGCTGACGGAATTAAATCCAAAGGCGCTAATTTGCTATTGAAATTATTTAATCGCAAAAAAGAAACAAGCCCTGCGCTATCTACGGATGAAGCATAAAGGCTTTTAAACTGAATTTTATGAGCAGGTTGAAAAAAACACTTTTAGTGATAGTTAGTTCTATTGTTATATGTGTAATACTAATAATTGTTTTTATTTCTCCGATTGCAAAATATTTGATCGAAAAATATGATGAAAAATTTCTCGGAAGAGAAGTTACCTTAGATTGGGCCTATGTAAATCCATTTACCGGTTATGTTCATATAAACGATCTTAAAATTTATGAGTATAAAAGCGACAGTGTATTTTTTTCGGCAACAGGCTTAAGTGCCAATTTGGAAATGCACAAATTGCTTTCCAAAACGTATGAAATCAGTGAGGTTACGCTGACGAAACCAAGAGGAATTGTTGTCCAGAACAGGAAAGTTTTTAATTTCGATGACCTCATTACAAGGTTTTCTCCAAAAGATACGCTTCCTAAACCTGCAAAAGAACCTTTGCACTTTAGCATACTAAACATAAAAATTGAAGACGGGCAGTTTTACTACAATGCAAAATCGATCCCGATAAATTACTTTATAAAAGATGTAAATATTGAAAGCAGCGGTTATCGTTGGGATTCGGATACAATTGCTAATAAATTTTCATTGTTATCAGGTACCGGAAATGGAGATGTTAAGGGTAGCATGACGGTTAATATAAAAACGAATGATTATAAGTTAGCGGCTGTTGTTCACAAATTTGACCTGGATATTATAGAACAATACCTGAAAGACCTGATTAACTATGGAACTTTCAGGGCTAATTTGGATGCCGACGTAAAATCTACCGGCAATTTTAAAGACAAACAAAAAATGACAACATCCGGGTTGATTGTTGTCAACGATTTTCATTTTGGCAAAAACCCTCAGGAAGATTACGCTGCTTTTGATAAGTTGGTCGTTTCTATTAAAGAGCTTAGTCCCGAAAAGCATATTTATTTTTACGATTCGTTATCCTTAACCCATCCGTATTTTAAATACGAACGATATGACCATTTGGATAACATTCAAACCATATTCGGGCAAAAAGGTGCTAATGTAAAAGCCGCAAATGCCGATCCAACAAAATTCAACCTTATCATAGAGATAGCGAAGTATATCAAAGAAATTTCTAAGAACTTTTTGAACAGCCCATATCGTGTTGACCGGTTGGCTATTTATAATGCAGACCTTCGCTTTAATGATTTTTCTACCAGCGAAGAATTTTCTGCCGGTTTGGATCCTCTGATATTTACAGCAGATTCGATTAATAAGAATAATAAACGGGTTAAGTTTTTCTTGAATTCAAATATCAAACCGTATGGAAGTTTAGCGGCCTCACTTAGCATAAACCCACAGGATAGCACTGATTTTGATATAAAATGTAGCCTTCAGAAAATTCCGCTTACCATGTTTAACCCGTATGTAATTTCCTTTACTTCATTTCCGTTAGACAGGGGAACGTTGGAGTTTAACGCTTTATGGAATGTAGATAATGGAATGATACAAAGTAAAAACCACCTGGTAATTATTGATCCAAGGACTACCAAACGGGTAAGAAACAAAGATACCAAATGGATACCGGTGCCTCTTATTATGGCTTTCATAAGAGAAAGAAGCAATGTAATTGATTATGAAATCCCCGTAACAGGCAATTTAAAAAATCCAAAATTTCATTTCAAAGATGTGATCTTTGATCTTATTGATAATATTTTTGTTAAGCCGCCAACTATTCCTTATCGCATGGAAGTTAAAAGTACGGAAACAGAGATTGAAAAATTTCTTACTATAAAATGGCCTACGAGAAATAAAGTATTGGAGTCTAAACAGGAAAAGTTTATTGGAAAAATAGCTGATTTTCTCCAGGATAACCCAAAAGCCTATATTGATGTGTATCCGCAGCATTACACGCAAAAAGAAAAAGAATATATATTATTTTATGAGGCTAAAAAGAAATATTACCTGGCAGCAAATCATAAAAATAATAAATCTTATAACGAAGATGATTCGGAGGCTGTAGTTAAAATGTCGATAAAAGATTCGATGTTTGTAAAATACTTAAATAAGCATTTAAATGGTGCTGTGAACGTATTTACCATACAGGAAAAGTGCACGAAACTTCTTGATTCAACTTTTATTAATGCTAAATATGCCCAATTAAATAAAGAAAGAGAACAGATTTTTATTTCTTTTTTCAAGGAACAAAAAGTTGATAACAGAGTAAGATTTGCTTCTGCCATAGATGTCGTGCCTTATAATGGATTTTCCTACTATAAAATTAAATATAAAGGAGATTTTCCTGAATCATTGTTAGATGCTTACCAAAAGCTGGATGAGTATAATGACGAAAGCCCCAGAAAAAAGTTCAAAAAAGAACATAAGAAAACAATTAGCACTTTGTAAAATCTTTTGTTTGTAAAATAATTTCTACAAGTCCCCGATAGGGGATTTTGTTTTTAGCATTTATCGCTGGCATCTTTTTTAATGAATTACAGGTATAAAAAACAATTTAAAAAACTAACATTATGAATAAGGAAAAAACAATCGAAGTGTTAAACTCATTGATCGAGATTAACAACGACAGAATTGAAGGTTATCAAACAGCGGCTAAAGAAACCAAAGAATTGGATTTAAAAGCCTTGTTTGGACAATTTGCCAGGACCAGCGAAAAATGCAGGTCAGAACTTGTGAATGAAGTTCATAAATTAGGTGGAACACCTACTGAAGGAACTAAAACTACAGGTAAGCTTTACAGGGCATGGATGGATGTAAAATCTGCTTTAACCGGCCAGGATCGCAAAGCGATACTTAGCTCTTGCGAGTATGGTGAAGATGTTGCGGTTGATACCTACAAAAAAGCTTTAAAAGATTATTCTGAGTATTTAACTGCAGAACAAAATTCGATGATAGGAGCACAGCAGGCATCTATTAAATCTGACCATAATAAAGTTAAGGGTTTGCGTGATTTGGTAGCCGCGCACCATTAATTTAATTGAACAAAAGAAAAACGGAAGGGATAGATCTCTTCCGTTTTTTATTTTACTAATTATCTAAATAAAAAAAATATGCTGATAAGTAAAAACATTTCACCCGCCTGGAAACTGCTCATATCTGTTATGGTATGCGAATCGGTTGGCTTTATAAGTGGCTTTTTAACGATGACAGATATGAATATCTGGTTCGACACGCTCAACAAACCCTCCTGGAATCCACCATCTGATTTATTTGGCCCTGTTTGGACCGCTTTGTACCTTTTAATGGGAGTATCACTTTGGCTCGTCTGGAAAAGCCCTGTACCCTACGAGGCAAAAAAGAAACCTGAACTTATATTTATCATCCAGCTTCTATTGAATTTTTGCTGGTCTTTTTTATTTTTCAAATGCCATTCGCCCTCGCTGGCTTTCGCAGATATTATACTGATGTTGATTGCAATTTTGCTTACAATCATTTCATTTTCCAAAGTTTCCAGGCTCGCAGCAGTTCTTTTAATCCCATATATAGGTTGGGTAAGTTTTGCTGCCATTTTAAATTATACTATCTGGATCATGAACAGTTGAGAAGTGAGATAGTGTAGAAAATTATACTCCTTAAATAAATTAAAAAAATAAATAAAATCGGTTTTTGATTGATTTTAGAGGCTTTTAACGCACATGTTAGTCAGGCTTGCAAATTGAGGATGTAATTAAAATCTAAAAACAATTAAAAATAAAAAACATGAAAAAAATCTTTACAAATTTAAAGAAAATGAGCCTTGGCATATTTGCTTCGGCTTTATTTGCAGGTAGCTTAAATGCTACAACGTACACAGCCACGCAATCGGGCAACTGGTCAAGTGCCTTAACTTGGGGCGGAAGCGGTTCGCCGGGTGCAACAGTTGGAACCATTGATAATGTTGTTATTCCTGCCGGGATGAATGTTACATTAGATATGGACGTAACTGTGAACAGCTTAATTTCATACATCAATGTTGGTGGATCGTTAACATCCGCAACAAATTCACTAACCATAACATCAGGTGCTTTACAAGGTACAGGTACTATGAATATGTTTTATGTTGAGATCGGAAATTTAGGCTCAATGACTTTTACCGGTACGTTGACATCTCATCGTTTTGTAAATTCTGGTGCTACCATCACATTAGGCGGTGGAATGATCATTAGCGATACGTTGATCTTAAACAGCGGAAGCATTTCTTTTAGCACAGGTTCAACATTAACAATGAATAATAATTCAAACATTAAAGTTAACTCGGGCTCAATGACTGTAAATACAGGTGTTTTAGCAGCAACCAACAATTACGATGTAATTTATGTAGGTAGCTCTAAAACTTCGGGTATCGAAACAGGTATTTCAGCAGGCGCGCATAATATCTGGGTTAATATGACTGATAGCTCTCAGACAGTTACTTTAGGAACAGACCTAACTGTTAACGGAACCATTAATAACAACATGGGTAAATTAGGTGTTGGTGCGCATACGCTACGAATTATGGGTAATTATATGGCTACTGCAAATGGAAAAATTACAGGAAGCGCAACTTCAAGAGTGATGCTTGGGTCAATGAATCCTATTTCATCAACGATTGCTTTTACTGCAGGTAGTCAATTCCAATATTTGGAAATGAATACAGCTTCTTCTGTAAATGCACAAATCACAGGGAACTTTTCAGTTGATACGATTAATATAAAAAACGGTTCAACAGGTTTTTCGAATAACTCTAACATGAGTATGTCTACAAATGGCGTATTTATTTGGGAAAACGGCACCTTCTCTTTAGGAACCGGTTCTTTTACAGGAACCAATTCTTATAGTGTTATTTACAGAGGCGGCGTAAAAACTGCATCTTACGAATTAAACGGATCCGGTTTGCATAATGTTATGGTTGATATGAATGCTAACTCAGCTGCGGTAACAATCAATAACAACTTAACTGTAAGCGGTAAGCTAAACATGAATAATGGTTCTTTAAACCTTAACTCACACAGTTTATATTTAAACGGGACTTACAGCAGCACTTTAAATGGTACTATACAAGGCAGCACTACTTCAAGTATAAAAATAAACAACACAACTGCTGCTTTTGGTGATACGCTTAATTTTATGGCTGCGCAATCTATGTTAGACAGTTTAACAATAAACACAATGGCATCTAACTGGGTAATGCTTGGCACAGGGTTGACTGTAGAAAACTTGAACATGATGAATGGTGGCGTAATGTTAACCACAGGTGATCTGACTATTAACTCAACAGGTTCCATTATGGGGTATGATTCTTCAAGATATGTAGGCACAAGTGCTTCAGGCTCTTTGGTTATGAATGTAAATTCATCTTCACCTTTTGTTTTATTTCCAATAGGAACTAACTCAAGCTATTCACCGGCAAGCTTACAATTGGTATCAGGTACATCTGGTATGTTTCATGTAAGTGTACAAAACGGTATGTGGTCTAATGGGAACAGCGGTTCAAATTTAGCTTTGTCTCAAAGCGTTGTAAATCGTACATGGTACGTTCAGGAGCCAACTCAAACAGGTTCTTTAAACGCAAGCTTAAAAGTTGAATGGAAAGCATCTGAAGAAATGAATAATTTTGACAGAACACACGCTTTTGTAAGCCACTATGTTAACTCTGGTTGGGATGCAAGCACTATGGGCGCTGCATTATCTGCAAACGGAAGTTTTTATTCTATGACACGTACTAACCTTTCATCTTTCAGTCCTTTTGCAGTTGTTGATCAAAATGCAGTAACAGGTATCAATAAAGTTGCTTCAAACAATGCAATTATTGAAGTATATCCTAACCCAACAGCAAGTTATGTAACTATTGATTTTAAAAATTCAACTGTAAAAACAATTGAAGTATATGATGAGATCGGTAACAAAGTTTACTTTAACGATACAGTTACTAAAAATGCTTTGCAAAAAATTGATATGTCAAGTTTACCTGCAGGTATTTATTACGTGAAAGTTGGTACAACTACAGATCCAATCTTCAAAAAAGTAATTAAATCCTAAGATAGATTATCCTTAAATAATAAACCCCGGAAGATATTCTTTCGGGGTTTCTTTTTTGTAAATGTTATTTTGAAATAACTATAAGAAATGAAATTAGTGAGTAATTAGATCAACTGCGGTTTCAATTGAATTGGATTTCTTATGATACTTCTTTTTCAATTTATACAAACGGTAATCAATGGCAACTTCCCTGAAATCGGCTATTAAGCCAATGGAATAATAGAAACCGTCAAAAGGTGCGTCTTTAATGCTGTTTAATAATGTTTTTTTGTAACCTATAGCGCCTTTGATCCCGATCCACCTGATAGGTTTATAGGTGGCTGATAAGCCAAAATAAAAAATACTTACAAAGCCTGATTCTTTTGGAGTTTGCGTATTATCTAAAGTTGATTTATAATTTAAGCTATTACCTCCTAAGCCTAATTCTATCGGCAGCCCGAACGAATAACGTAGCTTGTTTATGTATTGAAATTCGGCATTTATAGCGCCATAGTTTAAAGCGTACTGTCCTGTATAATCAATGCCATTTACTGTTTTTTTGATGGAAGTCAACCTGTTGGACATTGTATAAAATCCCAATGTTATCCGTAACCTTTCTTTAATTAAGATCCCGGCATCTACACCAACAACAGTAAGCTGTTGTCGGTTAAATAAAGTAACCCTGTTATCGATTTTAAATTGCGGCCTGATAAATTTTGGCTTGATAATTTTTAGCGAGTCGGCTATAAATTCCTTTTTGCTCATTTTTGCCTGGGAGTAAGCACTTAATGAACAAAATATAAGAGAGCAATAAATTAAATTTTTCATACAATAATAATTTCTGCTCGTGGTAAAATTTAACAAGCTGAAAAATTGTGATTTTGCTTTGATAAGATCAGTTCGGTAATTTTAGTTATATCCAGCGGCTTTATAAAATGATAAGCATTTTTTAGATTTTTATCAATTTCTGAATCAGGGTTTGCGCTGATATAAATAATATTTACCTCCGGGTTCATCTTTAAAAAGTTGTGGGTATTTTGCCAGCCAAGCCCGTCCGGTAAATTGTTGTCTAATATTAACCAGTGTGGGTTTAGTTTTTCAAATAAAGGTAATCCGTCTTTCAGGTTATGAGAGTATTCAATATCAGTAAAATTTTTACTCAAGCCTCTTTTTAAGAGAAAACATAAATCTTCTTCATCGTCAATAATCTCTATTTTAGTCTTTGTTTCCATCTTGAGTAAAAATATCTACACTGTTAAAAAATAATCTCCAATTACTATATATAAAACAAATATCATGCTTGGCATTAAATTTTGGAATAACCTGTATAAAAACAATTTAAAAACCACGATTATGAACAGCAACGCAAAAACAATTTTAGGAATTATGGCAGCCGGTGCCGTAGGAGTAGCAATAGGTATGCTTTTGGCTCCTCAAAAAGGTAGTGACATCAGGACATCTTTGAAAGAAAAGATGGACGATATCCAGGACACTTTATGTGATCTGGTAGATTCGGGTAAAGAGTTTGTAAAATCAAGCGCAGAAAAATTTGCAGATGCAAAAGATGATGTTGCTTCAAAAGCAAACGATTTGAAAAATGAAGCAAAAACCGATATGAACAAAGTAAGGTCTTCGATGTCCTAGCCACCGGATTTTGTTAATGTTATATTTAAAGGGATTACAGTAAGATGTAATCCCTTTATTTTTTTGTAACCTGCCTGTTATTCTCTTCCCCATTTAAACAAAACAAGGGTTTAATGTAGACTTCTTTTCTCAAATAAAATAGGAATAAAGCTATTGCAATAGAAAAACACACTGGCATCTAAGTTTAATAAGTAAAATATATAAACAACTAATATAAAAAATATGAAAAAGTTAATTATCGCTGCAGCCTTATTAGTATCAACAAGTTTTGTAGCATGTAAAAAAGATTATGTTTGCGAATGTTCAAAAACAAGAACAAGTGGTGGAACGACTGTTACAACAACAGACGGTGATTACACATTTAAAGATACAAAAGCAGGAGCTGTATCAAGATGCAATGCTCAGCAAGGAAGTGGAACAGACGGTCTTGGTGATTATACCAGGAACTGCGATATAAAATAGTTTCTGCCCACTAAAAAATTAACCTCTTTCGTAACTCTTAAAAAATAATAGAGTAATGAAAGAGGTTTTTAGTTTTAAATAGGTAGTTCTCTTTTATGGAGAAGGAATATAAATATCAAAGGTTGCGCCTTTGTTTAATTCTCCGTTTGCTGTGATAATGCCATTGTGGTTCTCTACAATCTTCTTTACAATAGCTAGGCCAATACCGGTTCCTTTGTATTCTGCTTTGCCATGAAGGCGTTGAAATACCTCGAAAATTCTATCTTTATATTGAGGTTCAAAGCCAATTCCGTTGTCTGCTATTGATAAATGGCAGTACATGTTTTCAGAAACAAGCAATTCATTATTTAAATCACTTCCTTTTTTAATTTCACTTGTAATGATGATATGTGCAGGCACTTCGGGTTTTGAAAACTTAAGTGAATTGCCTATCAGGTTTTGTATTAATTGCCTGAACTGAAAAGGAATAATGATTGCCTCTTGCATGTTGCCCACTTCAATAGTTGCATTTTTTTCAGAAAGCACTTCTTTAAAATCATTTTGTACTTCATTAATGATCTCAGTAAGATCTGTATTTTTAAAAATATTTTCCGTCGTGTTTGTACGCGAGTATGCCAGAAGATCCTCTATCAGCGTTTGCATTTTGTTTGCCGATTCCTGCATACGGTGAAAGTAATTTTTACCGTTATCCGATAAATTTTGATGCTCCTTCTCTAAAATGCGCGTAGCAAAAGTTTGTATTTTACGTAAGGGTTCCTGCAGGTCATGGCTGGAAACATAGGCAAATGATTGCAGCTCGGCATTCATTTTTTCAAGCTCTTTATTTTTCAGTTCCAGCTGCTCGGCATTTGCTTTTATCTTATCATTTGCCTGTTTTTTTTCAGTCAGGTCGTGCGTTACTTTAGAAAAACCGATAACATTTTTCTGCTCATCGTGTACAGCAGTTATAACAACACTTGCCCAAAAAAGACTGGAATCTTTTCTTACACGCCAGCCTTCATGCTGCGCTTTGCCTATTGTTAGTGCAAGCTCCAGTAATTTTTTTGGTAAATTGTTTTGACTGTCTTCGGCTGTGTAAAAAACAGAGAAGTGTTTACCCACAATTTCATCGGCACGATAACCTTTAATTTTTTCAGCCCCTCTGTTCCAGTTTTCAATAATACCTTCTTTATTTAAATAAATAATAGCATAATCCTGTATTTCGTCCACCATTAAGTGGTAGCGCTCTTCACTTTTTATAAGTTCTTCATTTAATTGTTTGAGTTCTTTGGTGCGTGCATCAACCTGTTTTTTTAACTCGCGTGTAAATATTTTTTGATCCTCGATATCGGTGCTTGTGCCAACCCACATTTGTATGTGCCCCGCCTCATTTTTTTGAGGAGTTGCACGGCTCAATTGCCACCTGTATTTCCCGTCATGCCTGCGAAAGCGGTGTTCATAAATAAACTCTTCACCGGTTTCTACACTATAAAGCCATCGTTTAATATTTTCTTCTCTTTCAGAAGGGTGAACGATTTGTATCCAACCTTCTTTGTTTATTCGTTCGGGGGTCAGGCCTGTGTAATTATAAACAGAATTGCTGAAATAATTCAGGTTGCCCTCTGCATCCCCCGTCCATATAAATTGAGGCATAGAATCGGCCAACAGCCTGAATTTTTGCTCGCTTTCGAGTAGCTCTTGCTGATACTGTTTTTCCTCGGTAATATCTCTTAATGTACCGATTACTTTAACGGGCTCTTTATTTTTATTATAAAAAACTTTGCCGTGTGCCCTTATCCAGCATATGGAATTATCCGGTTTTATAACACGAGCTTCATATTTGTAAACTCCTGTTTTTAAAGCTGTTCTAAAAGCAGGTTCTAGCACTTGTTGCAGGTCATCGGGGTGCACTTGCGAACGCATGTCAGCATGGGTTAGCAATTTTAATTTATCATGCCCGAATATCTCAGCCAGCTGTGATGAATGTATAATGGTACGTGCTTCCAAATCTAAATCCCAGGTGGCGATACCGGTTGTATCTGTAGCAACACGCAATCTTTCTTCAGCCTCTTCTATTTTTCTTCGGGTTTCTACTTTTTCAGTTACATCATTTACCGTTATTAAGATCCCCGATACTGTTTTATCCGATTCAAATAAAGGAGCATACTCATAATCTATATAAAATTTTTTCAAGCCCTTGTCTCCATTCACATACACCAGCGATTCAATTTCTCTGTAAATTTCTCCGCTTTGAGTAACTTTATCTAAGAGTTCGGGATATTTTTGCTCATTTAGCTCCGGAAATACATCCAGGATTTTTTTGCCAAATACATCTTCCTTTTTCTTATGCCAAATGTTTTTGAGCATAGCGTTATTAGCCACTTCAATAACATAATCTTTTCCCCTGAAGATAGTCATCGGAACAGGTGATTGTATAACCATGTTGCGGAACTGCTTCTCGCTTTCTGCTAATGCCTGTTTTGAGTTCACCGAACTTGTAACATCGGTTGCAACAACAATGATGCCTGAGATATCTCCGTTATCCTCCCTTAAAGGATGATACACTAAATTAAAATATGTTTGTTCACGCTGCCCGTAACGGTTCAATATAACCGGGAATTCGCTTGCCCTGAAAGGCTTACCGGTTTTTAAAACCCCTGTCAGCAATGGTTCAACAGTTTCTCTTACTTCAGGCAACGAGTCAAATAAAGGTTTACCCAAAAAATCACTTTCTTTTCTGTCAACCAGTTGCAGGTAAGTATCGTTTGCCATTTCAACGACAAACTGCGGGCCTCTGAAAATGGTAATTCCTAAAGGAGCCTGCTGTACAGTCTCTCTGAATCTTTTTTCGCTTTCTTCTGTTTTTTTCTGTGCAAGAGCCTGTTGTGTAATATCCTGCAAAGTGCCGCTAAAACGATAGGCCGTATTGTTTTCATCAAAAAGAGCTTTGCCCTTGGCAAGCACAATATGTTCTTTTTTTGTCAGTGGGTTTGAAATGGTGTATTGAATATGGTAGTTCCCGCCCGATTCCGGTTGCAAAGCAGATTGAATGGCTTTTGCAACATTTTCCCTATCACGTTCTAAAATATTATTTAATGCTAAAGGTAATTCAATCTCATCATCCGGTTTTAAGCCAAACCATTCTTTTAAGCGGTTATTACCGACAAATTTATTTGTTTTCGGGTTAAGGTCCCAGGTACCTAATTCTGCCGCGTTAATAGTGAAATTAATCTGGTCTTCGCGTTCTTTTATTTCATGAAATATTTTTATTTTCTGAGTAGTTTCAAAACAGGTAACCAGCACACCTGCCGCTTGCCCTGATTCGTCATTTACCGGGCTGTAACTAAAGGTCCAATAAACATCTTCCATTTTGCCATTCCTGAATATAGGAACCAGCTGATCCTCTCTCCAAACAGCTTCTCCTCCGTTAAGCACGCCATCTATTAAAGGCTTTATAAAATCCCATATTTCAGGCCAGGCTTCTTTGGCTGGTTGGCCCAAAATAGACGGGTGTTTTCCTTCTATTCCTAAGCTTGGGCGGTATGCATCATTGTAGAAACAAATTAATTCAGGCCCCCACCAAAGAAACATCGGGAATTTAGAATGTAAAATAATACCAAGCGTGGTACGTAAGCTCTGTGGCCACGTGTCGGGATTACCTATGCTGGTTTCGCTCCAATCTTTATGACTTGTAAGTTTCCCCATTTCGCCGCCGCCGGCAAGAAACTGATAATTATTAGTGGAAACTTTCATCATAATTAAACCTGGACTATAAATTTTTCTTTAACGGGTTGCACATCGTTTTCTTCAAGCATTAATGTCAGCACATCATGAATGGCTTTCTTTAATTTTGAAAACTCGGAAGGTTTGTGGATGTAATGCTGTGCCCCTTTTTTGTAAAGGAGGTTGATCATATCAGGATCCATGGAAGTGGAAAAAATAATGACAGGGAGTTTTTTAAGTTTTTCATCCAGCTTTATTTCGGTCAGGCACTCCAGCCCGTTCTTGCGGGGCATATTAATATCTAAAAAAATAAGCGTGGGTAAGTTTGTATCCTTCTTTGTAAGAAATTGCATAAGCTCTTCGCCATCATTTACGGTTGTAAGATTTACAGATAAAGATAATTCATCCAAAGCTTCTTTAAAAAAAAGGCGATCATCCTTATCATCATCAGCAAGCAAAAGATATATAGAAGGAAGCTTCATCTGGTAAAAATACGATATTAGAGTTTTAAATACAATATGCGTTGTCAATTGCGGAACGTTTTGCTATTAAAAACTGTTAAGGAGAGTACATAATTCTACACATCCACAATTTCTATAAAAAGCTTCTCGTATTTAGGTTAAAATTAACGTAAACCGGCGCATTTGCATTGGCACAGAGTTGCATTATCAGAAACATAATTAAAACCAAACAAAATGAAAAATCAAAACCAACAACCGGAAAAAAACAATCAGCAGGCAGCAGGCAGAACACAACCAGGCCAAGCTCCAAAAAAAATGGCTGATGAAAGATCTGAAAATAGCAAAAACCCTAAAACCGAAGCTCCGAAAAAAACAGATTCGCGTTCGGCAGACAGAGAAAAAGATGAACAAGCTAAACGTAAAGATTATAATAAACACTAAGTTTATTCATACTTTTTACAACAAAAAGGATTTGCTTAGCAAATCCTTTTTTTGTTTTTAATAACATAAGGTCCCCGTTTATTTTTTGTATATTTGAAAATGAGTAAGGGGAAGCATATAATGCTGGCTGACGACGATGCGGATGACAGGATGTTATTTGAAGATGCGGTAAATGAAGTCGATGCCAAAGCCACCCTTGCTTTCTCCATAGATGGCGTAGAATTAATGGATAAGCTGAGCGAATCTGCCACAGAAATACCCTACGTTATTTTTCTTGACATTAATATGCCTAAAAAAAATGGCTTCGAGTGTTTGGAGCAAATCAGGCTATCGCCTCTTTTAAAAGATATACCGGTTGTGATGTATTCAACTTCTTCGCAGGAAGATGCGGTAAACAAAGCCTATAAAGCCGGTGCTAATTTTTACGTTAAAAAGCCTGACAATTTTTGCACTTTAAAATCCATCATACAAAAAGTGCTTTCTATTAATTTTTCTATATCCAGCTTAACTTCTAGGGATTCATTCATTCTTACCGCCTAGTCCTTTGGCTTATCCTTTTTAGGTGCGCTAAAATCATTTTTAGATAAATTCAGCCCATAGGTGTAATTTGTGGAAAGTATTACATCATTGCAGTCAAAATGCTTTATAACGCCGTCTTTTTGCAAGGCCACAACCCAGCAACTGTTCTGGTGCATTCCGTAGTCGATGATTAAAAGGGCTTCGCCTCTTCCCAAAGGGGTTTCTACTAATATAGAAGGGTCTAATTGAAGTATCATGCCTCTTAACTGCAAATAATATACCAACGCTTGTCACGATCAATAGTGCTAAGGATATAATTCCCCTAAATAGCTGGCATTGAATTTTGAGCGTGATTATTAAACTAATTATTATGGAAGCAACAGCAGAAGCGTTTGAAAGGAACGAAATGAAAACTTTAGTAGAATGTATTCAGGTTATTACTAAACGCGGATATAAAACTAATTTTTTAGCCTTGAGCGAAAATGAAATTAAAGGCGAACGTGAAAAACCCTACACTCCGCAGGAAGTAAAAATAGATACTTTTTATCGTTTTGAAGGTGATAGCGATCCGGGCGACAGCTCCATTTTATACGCGATAGAAACAGAAGGCGGCGAAAAAGGCTATGTAACCAATGCTTACGGACCTTATTCAGATACTAAAGTTTCTAAGTTTATCGATAACGTGGAAGCTATCCAAAAACATACTGCTAACAGAAAGCCATCTTTCTGGAAAAAAATTGCAAACGCGTTCAGCGATTAATTTTTTCTATAAAGAATACCTAGCTTGTGGGGTAATGCTTAAATCGCAAAAATCTTTTTGCAGGTATTTAAAATAAGCAGTAACAGCAATCATAGCTGCATTATCCGTGCAATACTGAAAAGGAGGTATAAAAACTTTGTATTTATTTTGCGCCTGCAGATCCAGTAAACGCTGCCGAAGTAATGAATTAGCCGAAACCCCGCCTGCTATAGCCAATGTATTAATATTGTTTTGTTTTGCTGCTTCCAATAACTTTTTAAATAAACTGTCTGCCAAAGTTGCCTGGTAAGAAGCGCATATATCCGCTAAATTCTCTTCTATAAAATTTGGATTTTTTTTGGTTTCATTCTGTATGAAATACAAAAAAGCAGTCTTGATTCCGCTAAAGCTGTAATTAAAATCTGCCATATGGCTCATAGGGAATTTGAATTTTTTAGGGTCGCCCTGTTGTGCATATTTATCTATGAGCGGTCCGCCTGGATAGGGCAGGCCTAAAATTTTTGCAGCCTTGTCAAAAGCCTCGCCAACTGCATCATCCTGTGTTTCTCCTAATAATTCAAAATGTAAATAATCGGTAACTTTTACAATTTGCGTATGCCCTCCGCTAACGGTTAAGCACAAAAACGGAAACGAAGGAAAGCCGTTTTCGCTTTCAATAAAATGCGCCAAAATATGCGCCTGCATGTGGTTTACTTCTATCAGCGGCACGTTTAAAGCAAGCGACATAGATTTGGCAAAAGATGCGCCAACCAACAGTGATCCCATTAAGCCCGGCCCGCGCGTAAAAGCAATGGCGTTAATTTGTGTTAAGCTTATATTAGCTTTCTTCAAGGCAGTATCCACAACAGGTACAATATTTTTTTGATGGTCTCTGCTGGCTAATTCGGGCACAACGCCGCCGTATTTTTTATGAATGTCTTGTGTAGCGACTATATTGGCCAACATTTTTTGATTGCAGGAAACAGCGGCTGATGTATCATCACAACTCGATTCTATGCCAAGTATATATACGGGTTCTTGCAATTTTATGATTAAATTTGATGTCTATGCAAATGCTTCGTAAAGTTAGCAGTTTTATTTGGCGCAGTATAAAAATTACTGTGCTGGTGCTGCTTATTTTACTGGTCAGCCTGTTTTTTTTATTACAGGTTCCAAAAGTGCAGACGTATCTTGGTAAACAAGCTTCATCCTATCTCTCTAAAAAGCTAAAGACAAAAGTTGATATCAAAGCAGTCAATATAGATTTTTTAAAAACAATAAACCTGGAAGGTGTATATGTTGAGGACCTTCAGCATGATACACTTTTATATGGAGGTAAAATTGGCTGCGCCATTAAGTTCTACAGTTTTAAAAACAGGCAGCTGGAAATAGACCTTACCGAGCTGGATAGCATTACCTGCAAACTAATTTATTACAAGGGCACGCACGATTTAAACTTCCAGTTTATTGCAGATTACTTTGCCCCGCCAACCACCAAGAAAGATACCACTACAAAACCCTCTGCAGAATTTAAATTAGGATACGGGAATTTAAATCTAAGCAATGTGCGGTTTGTGTATAAAGACCTTGATTATACCGATATACCCAAATATGGAATGGATGTGGAAGATATCGAGGTTAATCATATTTACGCTAAATTTTCCAATATCCGCATGGCGGGAGATTCTGTGAAAGTAAAGATTGATGACCTCTCTGCCATTGAACGTTCAGGCATCCGGATTAAAAAAATGAATGCCGAAGCAACGTTTAGCTCTAAAGGAATTAAAGCCGACGACCTGTTGCTCATTACAGATAACAGCTATGTGCATGGGTCATACCACATGCTTACAGAATCGTTTGATGATTACAATCATTATTTGCATGCGGTTGATATGCATGCTAACTTCCTTGACAGCAGTTATATTGATTTTGCAGACATTGCTTTTTTTGCCGAAGACCTGGAAGGGCTGCATCAAAAAGTTAGAATTAACGGCTACGTTAAAGGCACTGTAGATAATTTAAGCTCGGATAATTTATCCATCTCTGCGCTCAAGCATACCTCATTCAAAGGGCATGTAATTATAAAGGGATTGCCCAATTTAGATACCACCTTTATGATAATAGATGCCGAAAATTTCACGACAAATTATGTCGACCTCAAACAAATACCAACCTATCCCTTCATTAAAAAAGGTACCGTAGCTTCTATCCCGGAAAATATAGCCAAGCTTGGCACCATTAGTTTTAAAGGCAAAGGAGAAGGCTTTGCATCTGATTTATTTTTAGAAGGAAATTTCAGAACAGCTCTTGGAAATGTAAGCACTTATGCAACCATGAGCCAGACCAAAGAAAAAGAAATTAAATACGGTGGCACATTTAAAACAGATAAATTTAATATCGGCAAATTTTTAGATGCAAAAAATATTGGCGAAATAGCTATAAACGCAAAGATCGACGGAGTAGGCACAGAGCTTAATACCATGCAGGATGAGATTAATGGCACAGTGCAATCTTTCCAGTTTAACGGATATACCTATCATAATTTAACCGTTAACGGCGATGTAAAAAACAAACAATTTGCAGGGCTTTTAATATCAAAAGATACCAACGCAACGTTTGATTTTACAGGTAACTTGGATTTTACAAAGAAAATACCGCAGGCACAGTTTACAATTGATATAACAAAGCTGGATCTGTATAAATGCAACCTGTATAAAGCAGATTCTACAGATATTTTTTCGGGCAACATAACGCTTGCCATGAACGGTAATACAGTTGATGATGTAAACGGAACTCTGCAGGCACAAAAAATTCAATTCATAAAATCGGATGGAATTATAAAGCTGGACAACATAGATTTGGTATTGACGCAAAATGCAACCGAAAATAGTTTACAAATGGTTTCCTCTGTTGCCGATGCCAATGTAAACGGCAAATTTAAACTCACCAGTCTGCAAAAAAGTGCCGGCGACTTTTTACATTATTACTACCCGCTGTTCTTTGAAGGCGAAGCTAAAAACAAAAAATCGAAACCAAATACAGACAACCTTGCTTTTAAGGTCCGCATAAAAGATTTCAAGCCTGTTGCAAGTTTCTTTAAAATACCATTGGAAATAAGCAATGGTACCTTGCTGCAGGGCACATTCAATGCACAAAACAATTTACTAAAAGTCAGTGGTTTGTCAGACCAGATAACCTATGATAAAATACCGGTTAAAGAGTGGTTCCTCACCATAAGCGCCAGTAACAACCAGGTATATTTTAATACAGGTTTTAAGCAAATTAACTTAACAGATAGTATCAGTGTAGGCAACTTCAATTTCGAAACACATTCAACAAACGATAAATCAGATTTTGGGCTTACATGGAACAACAATTCCCAGCATAAAAACTCGGGGGAGATTGATGGAAAGGTTCTTTTTTCGAAGAACAGCATGAATGTTGACCTGAACAAATTTTTAATTTATGCCGAAGACAGCCTGTGGCAAATGACAGGCAACGACCAGATCAGCATGGATTCAAGTGGAACAATTAATTTTCATGACCTGGTGTTTAACAACAATAATCAGGAAGTACGGATAGAAGGCCAGATATCCAAAAATCCCAAAGAACAATTGCTGCTGAATTTCCAGAATTTTAAACTGAATCAACTGAATCCTTTATTGGTGCATAACGATGCAAATCTGCAGGGAACGTTAACGGGCACAGCTAATTTTGCCGATGTATACCGACAACTTGTTTTTACCACAGCACTTGAATTTAAAAAGCTCCAGATAAACAGCACCCCGATTGGCGCCGGAGAGATCAACAGTTTTTTTGATAAGAATAAAAACCAGGTATCATTAAACGGATTTTTTAAGCGCGATTTTGGTAAAATTTCAGAAGAGTCGTACAACAACATTCGTTTTGATGGGTATTATTATCCAAGCATAAAAGATACCAGCGTTAATATTGATGTGCACCTGTATCAATTTGCCATTAACGCCTTGCAGCCACTGTTAACCGGTATTTTCACTTTAGATAAAGGTACAGCAACCGGCAACATCAACATCAAAGGTAATCTTAAAAAACCGGCCATTTCCGGTATTGTAGAGCTTGAAGATGTGCACAATTTTAAAATAGATTACCTGAATACAGCCTACGATGTAGCGGGGAAAATACAGATCTACCCGGGACAGATAGAGTTTCAGAATATGACGCTGACAGATATGTATAAAAACAAAGCAACGGTTAGCGGAAACATATTCCATGATAATTTCAAAAACATGAAATTAGACTTTGACGTAAACGCCAAAAAATTTATGGTGCTTAATACAAACGCACTTCAAAATAATTTATTTTACGGAAAAGCCTTTTGTACAGGCAATATGGGCTTGTATGGTTCTGTAGACCAGCTAACATTTGATATAAATGCCAAAACAGAAAAGGGAACACAGTTTGTAATCCCTCTTTCAGGGCCCGGAGAAGTGAGTGATAACGGATACATACGTTTTGTAAGGCCTGATAGCACAGGCAAGAACGATAGCATTAAAAACACACTGGCAGGGATGAAGCTTAACTTTAATTTGGAAGCAACTCCCGATGCCGAAGTTCAGATAATATTGGATGCTAAAGGCGGAGACGGCATTAAAGCCAAAGGAAAAGGAAATATAAACATGAATATAAATACCAATGGCGATTTTGAAATGTACGGTGTTTATACCATTACCGAAGGAAATTATTTGTTTACGCTTCAAAACATCATCAACAAAAAGTTTGATATTGATGAAGGAAGTAATATCCGTTGGAGTGGTGACCCCTATAATGCAGATATTAACGTAGCTGCTACATACAAGCAACGCACCTCGCTGGCTCCTTTTTTTCCTGAAAGCTCTACCGAAAATACAGCCGGTGGCGGCGATAACAACAAGCGCTACCCTGTAAACTGCAAGCTTTATTTGAAAGATAAGTTAACAGCGCCTGATATTTCTTTCGGCATAGAACTGCCCACCGTAAGCGAAGTAATACGGTCGCAGGTAATGGGTTACATCAATAACGACCAGGAGCTTAATCGTCAGGTATTCTCTTTGCTTTTGCTGCGCACCTTTGTTACACCACTTCAGTTGCAAAGCGTGGGCGGTGTTAGTGCGGGCAATGCCGCCGGTAATAACGCCACCGAGATGCTGTCCAATCAGTTGAATGGGATGCTTTCTAAATTTACCAAAGCATTCAATTTAGGTTTCAATTACCGCCCAAGCTCTGCCTTGAGTAACGAAGAAATTGATGTTGCTCTATCCACGCAATTGTTTAACGACAAGCTTACGGTTGACGGCAACGTGGGGGTAAACAATAGTGCAGTGACCAAAAGCAGCACGCTGATAGGCGATTTGAATATAGATTACAAATTAACCAAAGACAGCAAGGTACACGTAAAAGCCTTTAACCGAAGCAATGATAACTTCCAGATAGCAACCCTCGGAGGGCAGTTTACACAAGGAGCAGGTGTTTTTTATCGCGAAGAATTCAATACACTGACCGAATTATACCGCCGCTTTCTTCATAAAAAATCTAAGAAAAACAAGCAATCAGAAAATACTACACCTCCGCCTCCAAAAGAGTGATATTGTAAAGGATGGACTCAGAAATTTATTATAAGCCATTAGAACATCCTGGCTCCGCTTTTTGATATAACACGTGCAAATTCGCGCAAATACAAAAAATTATTCCAATTTTAATATTCAAGTAAAAAAGGCTGTAAGCCTTATTCTACTTGGAAATTGCTTTTTTAAAAACACACATAAAATGCATAATATTTACATGTGTAAGGTTATGTAAGAAACGTGTTTTTTTTAATTCAAATAAAGATGTAGTCTTGTCAGGATTACATTAAATCAAAAAATAACATACAGAAATACAGAACATTTGTTGCGAAATGGTGAGGGGGAGATAATATTAAAATAAATATCTTTTTATGGTAAAAAGAAATAGGAAAGATCTTGTTGGGCGTAGCAGCTCTCCTATCATAAACCAATACCTTTCTGCTCAGGAAGAGCAAACCGGGTCTATTCCCGAAAAACCACAGTATAATTTTGGCGGCTTGCTCGATAAAAATGTATTGAATTGGTTTGTGAAAAGCATTCCGGCTATATTTCGCTCCCACGCAAAATATACAACATATCCTCAAGGAGAGGGCGTTTTTCCTATGGCATCCATTTCCGGAAAAAACAATGCCCAGGTAGCATTGATAGCTGATTGGGCTTCGTGTACCGTTGAATCTGAATCTATAGCTGAGCTTGTAAAGCTTAAAAATCCTGAGTATTCTGTCCATTTAGGCGATACTTATTTTATTGGGAATGAAAAACAAGTAGAAGAAAATTTTGGTAGTGAAGGGGCATGGCCTTACGCACCCAACGGAACTTTTGCGCTTCTTGGAAACCATGAAATGTATTCGGGTGGCGAAGGCTATTTTAAAAATCTGCTGCCTTATATGGGTATAAAAACAGACGGGAAAATTACAGGCCCGCAAAAAGCACCTTTCTTTTGTTTAGAGAACGATTATTGGCGGATAATAGGAATAGATACCGGCTATGATTGCCTTTCCGGGCTTTTTAAAAACAATGTCGGATTGAAATTACCGAATGAGCTTATTGAATGGCTGGAAAACACCGTTAAGTTAAACGACGATAAACGAGGCCTCATATTTCTTTCGCATCACCAATATTGCTCGGCATTTAAACAACTGCCCGGCGAAACGCAATACGATTGGTTTAGCGAAGAAGAATTTCAACAGCCTGCCATGCAATTGGCAAAAATAATTGGCCAGAACAGGCCTGTGTTGTGGTTATGGGGGCATGAGCATAGGTTGGCAATTTATGGCAGCTACCAGGCGGCAGGCGGTATAACAGCATATGGCCGTTGTATTGGTAATGGCGGTATGCCTTGCGATCTCGTGTACGATCCTTCTAAAGCATTTGGATTAGATCTAACCAGTAATCCTAACGATCTCATTCATTACACCCCGCAACAAGTTAGTGCCCGGAAAATTCAAGCTCAAAAAAGTAACCTGGTTTTGCATGATAACCGATTTGTAGAAGAAATAATGGATGTAAGATTAGGACATAATGGTTACGCTATGCTTTCATTTAATAATGAAGCTTTAACTATTGATTATTATGACGATTCGTTGCCGCAGCCCATTATTAGCGAAAAATGGGCGGCTAATCTTGCAACCGGGGCGATAAAAGGAATAAGCATTGTAGATAATACCAAAGGAACTTATCCTAATAATGATTTAGATACTTCCAAACTATTTCATTTTACACCTGATATAAATGATGCAATAAAATAAAAATGGAGTTAGCTGAAAATCCAATTAAGAGTAGGCATGTTTAAAATTAAATAATATGGAATACTTACGAGATCATTGTTGTTTAACGTTCTGGGTAGTTTATATAGCCCTGTTGGGTTGTATTTATTTTTGCGATAAGAAATATAATATGCTGCGCGATGTAAGTGCATCGTATCCTAAGCCCTATAGTTTTTCACGTGTTCAGCTTGCGTGGTGGACCGCCATTGTATTAGCTGCATTTATTTCTACCTCGCTGGCACAAAAACATATCATTACCTTGTTAGACTCTACTCTTTATCTTTTAGGAATTTCAGGCGCAACTATGGCTGCTGCCAAAGTAATCGATACGGCAGATATCCGTAACCCTGATATCCAAAGAATTCAGGATTCAAAAAGCGAAAATTTTCTGCTTGATATTCTGTCAGACGAAAATGGCATAAGCATCCATCGTTTTCAAACTGTAATTTTCAATTTAGTTTTTAGTGTTTGGTTTATAAGGTTTGTCATCAATATGAACACAATCCCTGAAATTTCAAATAACAATTTGATCTTGCTCGGCCTTAGCTCTGCAACCTATGTTGGCTTAAAAGCAACCGAAAATTCGGTAAATACACAGCCATCGGTAAATGAAGTGATACAGGATGAAGCAAAAGGTGATGCCGCAATTCCAAAAGGATAATTTATAAAGCATGAATATAATTAAGAAACCTTCTCCTAATTATTCCCGCGGAAGATCAGGATACAGGCCGGAAGCTATTGTAATACATGTGATGGATGGCACTTTAACAGGTACCGATAGCTGGTTTGCAAACCCGCAATCAAGTGTTTCTGCGCATTATGGAATTGGAAAAAATGGTGAGATACATAATTACGTGGCCGAAGAAAATACGGCCTGGCATGCAGGAAGAATAAATGCACCATCCTGGAAACGTATCAAGCAGATGGCGAATGGCAATTATATAAACCCAAACTATTACACCATAGGTATCGAACATGAGGGCACTACCGATAGCGATTGGCCGGAAGCAATGTATCAATCAAGCGGAAATCTCATTGCACAGATTGCTGCAAAGTGGGATATCCCGATCAACAGGCAATATGTTGTAGGCCATCACGAAATTTATTCGCTAAAAACATGCCCGGGCAGTAAAGTTGATCTGGATAAACTGGTAGTAATTGCATTAAACGATCTAAAAACACATTTAGATATAAGTGTAAATCCAACTCCGTTAGAAGGCTCAACAGTAGCAAACTGCCCCTTAAATATGCGCTTTAAACCTAATAGAAATATTGCACCGGCTTATGTTGTAAGCAAAGGAACCATTTTGAATTATGTTGGTTATACCAACGATGGTGAAAATATAAACAACATTCAAAAATGGTACTGCACCGAAGATGGTTTTTGGTTCTGGGGCGGAGGCATTGGAAAGTAAGACCTCTATAGAATGTAAAATGTACATGTATAAAATAAATCAATTTAATTTTCATATAAAAACAATGTAATATGCCACTAATACAAAAAGCCGCAGTAGCACCGGAAATTTTAGACTCAGTTTTAGCCAAGCTAAAAGAGTCAGAACTAGGTAGAGTTCTATCTACCGAAGAACAAAAGATAGGACAATTTCTCGGGCAGGTCCGTGATGAATTTGTACATGGCTTGCTAAACAATATGGCAACCGAAATACCCCTTTCAGATAAGGGCATGCATCAAACCTGGGTAAATCAAATTGCCAACCAAACGGTAAACCCGCTTTATTACTTTAAGCCTAATTGTCTGCTCCAGTCCACTGAAGAAGACATTACCAGTGTAGTAGGCATCCTTCAACGATCGCTTACCTCAGGCAATACAGTAAAAGCAGCCGGCTCCGGGCATTCGTATTCTAATGTGGCCACCACTCCCGATTTCTTTATTGATACACATTCGCTGAATCGCATAGCCGATAGAGGCAATCCCATTAAAGGGCAATTAACGCAAAATGTATTAAAAGCAGATAGCTTATTGTTGGCTGATGAAGCTGTCAACTGGCCTGATTATAATCCGGAAGGGAACAGAGCTCTTTTTGAAACCGAAGCAGGTATCAAGATCTCCGATTTAAATAACGCCTTATGTAACAGAGGTGTAGGCCTTATGAATATGGGTGGCTACGACGGACAAACCATTATGGGAGCCATCTCTACTTCAACACACGGTTCAGGAATTACCTTACCACCCTTTCCCGATATGTTGCGTTCATTGGTGCTGGTAACAACAGGCAAATGGAACGGCAAAACCATAAGCGGCGGCGCCGACCACAAAGGCGTATACATATATAGAATTGAACCCACCAATGGCATTACCGATCCTGCAAGATATAACGATCCGGATATTGCATTGATACAAGATGATGATTGTTTTAACAGCGTGATCTGTAACATGGGTTGTATGGGCGTAGTATACTCCATTGTTTTAGAAGTGATGCAAAAATACTGGCTGTCTGAAACGCGCACACTTACAACATTAGATAAAGTGATGGAGATGCTTTCTTCACCCGCCGGAAGCCCGGGCGCTCTACCTACCGCGCTAACAGATACACGTAACCTCGAAGTGTTAGTTCATCCCTATCCAATGAAAGGTTTAGAAATAATGGACATAGATCCAACCAAACCTGCAGAAACGTATTACCCTTACTTTAAGTGTTTAGTAACCCAACGCAACATTGTGCCCGAAGGCACGGTTTCTCCCGATACAAAACCACGGGATTTTTTGGTGCAATTAATGAGCCTTTTTAAACTATCGTTCGAATTAACCGTTACACTGCTAAATAATTACCCTAAACTAACGCCTGCTATTATTAATACCGCCTTATCAGGATTAGAAGATAAAGACTACGTGCAGATCTATTGGAAGATCTATGATCTGGGATTGAATGGCGATGCCGGCTTTGCAACCGAAATTGGATTTGCCTTAGAGGATGAAAGCGGCTACACCAACCAAAACTTTAAAGCGGCCGTAGATAAAATTCATCGCATTGCACAGAATGCCCGTGTCAATGGCGAGCAATATCAAACATCGCCTTTTTCATTACGCTTTGTAAAATCTTCTAATGCTCATTTATCCATGATGCAAGGCACGAACACCTGTATGATCGAAATGGATATGATAACCGGAACCTATGCCGGGCCCGAAATAATGATGCGCTACCAAAACAACATGTATGATTTAGGTGGCCGCCCTCATTGGGGATTAGAATTCGATAACCTGTCAGGAGCAAATAACATGATCGGAAATATGTATCCCAACCTGGATAAATGGATGGCAGTTTACGATCAGTTTAACAGCGAAGGAACTTTTAATAATAGGTTTACCGATAGAGTTGGCTTTACCAAGCACAATTTTGTACGATAAGAGCATTCAAAAAAAATATAAATCAATATCACTTAAAAAAATTACTTTATGGAACACCCTATTTATCAATCTCAACAAGACAAGTCGGCAGCTATAGAAGCTGTATTAGCAAAATACAGAGGCACAGAAGCATGGAACATTGCACAAAATGCCTTTGCCAAAATTCTCCGAACCTATGTGCATGGAACAGCGCCAAACATAAGCGACGAAGAAGTAAGCGCGTATTTTGAACGGGCTGTTACCACCACGCAAATGGATGTCAGCACGTTCATGAACAAATCAACCTCTGTGCTTCAAAGCAAGCGCGATGGAAGTTCGCCATACTATATGGTAAATGTAGAACACCATCGTCAGGATAATTACTTTGCCACAAACCAATCCTGCCCCGTTACAGGTGCCGGCAAACAAAAACTCGATGCCAGGTTCAATGCACAGAATTTATACCAGCGTTATGATATTAATGCAACAAGCCCTTTGCCTCCGCGCATTGCCACCAGTCCTTTGCCCAATTGGGCTGCTATTGTTACCGCAATGACAGATAGGATTACCTTTGATAGCACTTTCTGTTTGACAGATCCAGCCCAGGCCGATGCTGTTTTTGCAGTTACCTCTATTCTTGATTGGACCAAAGCACAAGCCTCTTTATTTATAACACCCGATCTGTGCGGTAGCGCCGTATTTTCTCCGGCCCTATACTCTGTTTATTTTGTTGGCGCTGATGAGAATGCATTTAAAAACATTTACTTTTTTGTCTCTGCCGATGGACAGGGAAATCCCGAAAAACCCTTTATCGGTTTAATACAGCAAGATCCCAATGCAAACCAGGTAGTATACGAATCTGTTAACCGCTTTGCCTTTTCTTACCTGTCAGATGCTGCAAACCCGGTAAAATATTGGATGGAAGCACAAGATCCGCTTTTGTTGGACTATACCCTGAACATTCAAACCTTTTATCCCAACCACACCGATAAGCCTTATATAGAAATAAATGCAAAATTTTCTGCACAGGTATCCGAAGCAGAAATTGCCTACTTTAAAGATATACCTGGCATGGCCACCATTTTATTGATACAAAAAGGAACCTTAATGAAAGACTTGGTAAAAGCGTATTTCCCGCAAAGTACCGAAGCGCAGTTATGGGAAGATCTGGGTGTGCTAACAAAAGACGGTGGCTGGCTCAACGATTTAAAAGCAATTGGATTAGATGCCATGTCAGATATTTTCGCTTCCAACGTATGGGACGAAAAACCAGTTGTTACACCCGCATAGCCTTCAAAAATCGCAAAAACAGATATAAGTTTAAAACCCATGAAAATAAGATCTACTGTACTTTTTTTGCTGATTTTTTTAAACGCCCTGCTTACCTTCGGGCAGGATACAACCAAAAAAGTAAAAGGCTTTCGTAAACGCATAGCGGCAGACATTGAAGCCGCCACCAACCATGCCGCACACGGCGCTGTAATAGGCGCCGTTAACGGTTTAAAAGATGCACACTTTCAGCAATATTTAGATTCTGCGGTTAAAAGCATAATGGTAGAATTTAGTAAATCCCTATCAACAGAAGTAACCACCGTACGCGATACTTTATTAAGCTCCGAAACCGTTAAAAAATTAGATAACCTGCGCGACTCAGTTTTAGGAAATGGCTTAAGCAAAAAACTAAAACAATTAATTGATACCGCCTTGGGAGAGACCATGGTGAAAAAAACAAGAACATTGGTTCGCTCTACCATTGATGAAGCCCTATCTGCCAAAACAAAAGAAGAACTGGCGAGCCTGCTGGATACACTTGGCAAAACAGCCGGTTACCAATTAAACCTTTTATCAGATACCATACTCACAAAATTAAATGGCGAAGTAAAAACATTATCAGGTGAAGCAACCACGGAGGTAAACGGTTTAGAAGCAAAAATCAAAACCGTTTCCACCTGGCTTTTTATAGCATTAGGCTTTGTAGTGCTCATTCTCATCCTGCTGATTTACGTGTATTACATGAAAATAAGAATGGAAAAGTTAACTGGCATTTTAACCTACCAGATCCATCAAACCAAAGATGATACCGTATTTAATGATCTAAAACAACGTATCAGCAACCATGCAAAAAACGAGGGACTTGAACCTATGTTAAGAGATCTATTAAAATCAAAAGGAATGTTAGGAGACGCTGCCAGGCAAACTGTAACCGGCAACAAAAACAATGCTACATAGTTTTAATACCTACTTCGTTGCCACATAAATAGAAGCAACTCCAAAAGTCAATATTTTATAAGAAACATTTTTGTAGCCACAGGCAGATAAAATGCTGCAAAATTTTTCACCATACGGAAAAGCTTCTACCGACTCAGGCAAATAAGAATAGGCCCGGTGGTCTTTAGAGAATAATCTACCAATAGCCGGCGTTATTTGCTTAAAGTAAAACTTATACAAATAGCTAAATAAACCGCTTGGCTTAGAAAACTCAATAATAACAAGATCTCCGTTTGGTTTTAAAACGCGCAGCATATCCTTTAAGCCTGTTTCCAGGTTTTCAAAATTGCGCACGCCAAAGCCCACGGTTATGGCATCAAAATAATTATCGGCAAAAGGCAAATGCTCGGCATCGGCAACTTTCAACTCAATTTTATCGCTAAGGTTTAATTTTTTGATCTTTTCCTTGCCAACATTCAGCATTCCCTCGGAAATATCAATACCAACTACTTTTTTAGCGTTTGTTTTCAGGGCTTCAATAGCAAAATCGCCGGTTCCGCTGGCCACATCCAGTATAATTTGAGGTTGCTTTGCTTTTAAAATAGCAACTGCTTTTTTGCGCCAGCCTTTATGTATACCCAGAGATAAAAGCGAGTTTAAAAAATCATAACGAAAAGCAATGTTGTTAAACATTTCAGCAACCTGCTCTTTCTTACCCTGATCCTGGTTATATGGTTTTACTTCCGGCATAAACTTGTTTCTTTCAAAATGAAGAATGCGAAGGTAAGTAATTCCCTTAACTGATCGGAAAACGGGTTTTACAATTAGATTGTATGCGTTTTTGTTCATCAAAGACCATTTTACTAGCTCAAAGGATCGTTTTACGAGCTCGAAAAATCACCTCACGAGCCCATAAAATCATTTTTTGAGGCCATAGAACCATTTTAGGGAGTCATAGAATCATTTTAGGGAGCCATGGAACTATTTTACGAGCTCAAAGAATCGTTTTACGAGACTGAGAAATCATTCTATGAGGCCGAAGAATCATTTTGCAAGCTCAAAGGATCGTTTTACGAGCTCGAAAAATCACCTCACGAGCCCATAAAATCATTTTTTGAGGCCATAGAACCATTTTAGGGAGTCATAGAATCATTTTA
>Ga0134128_10000523_pt1 | contig 53328 bp, 47 predicted proteins | sample KB31754_FD_96462 | JGI IMG/M metagenome (GOLD analysis project Ga0134128, IMG submission 96462) | Terrestrial soil microbial communities with excess Nitrogen fertilizer from Kellogg Biological Station, Michigan, USA - KB3-175-4 | ecosystem: Environmental > Terrestrial > Soil > Unclassified ... | reverse complement strand
GCTACAAAAAATTCAATAATCCACAGGGAAACTCCCCTATTACAGATCCAAATGCTGCATTTTCTTCTGCAGCTACTACATTGCCCGAATCTGAAGATATAAACAAGGATAATACACTGAACGAAGCAGAAAATTATTATGAATACCGCGTGGATTTGAAGCCAAATATGCCCGTAGGAACTAACTACATTGTGAATGAACAGGTAAGCACAGTACAATTACCAAACGGCAATTACGACCAGGAAAAATGGTATCAGTTTAAAATACCTATAGAGGATTTTGATCAGAAGGTGGGCAGCATCAGCGATTTCCGTTCTATACGTTTCATGCGTATGTTCCTGACAGGTTTTTCTGATAGCCAGGTTATTCTTCGCTTTGCTACATTGGAGCTTGGCAGAAACCAATGGCGTAATTATCAGTATTCGCTGGAAACACCCGGAGAAACAGTTCCGCAGCAAAATCAAAATACTACTGACTTTGCGGTAAACTCCGTGAACATAGAAGAAAACAGCGAACGCCAGCCAATACCTTATGTATTGCCCCCAGGTGTGAACAGACAATTACAATCTGTTGCGAACGGCCAAACGATACAACAGAATGAACAATCATTATCTCTAAGAACTTGCGCATTAAACGACGGGGATGCAAGAGCCGTATATAAAGAAGTGGATGTAGATATGCGTCAATTTACCTACTTAAGAATGTTTGCGCATTGTGAATCAGAAGTAGGACAAGCTCCATTAAAAAATGGCGACTTACGGGCATTCATCCGTATAGGCGATGACTTTACCAGCAACTATTACGAATACCAGATTCCATTACAAGTAACACCCCCGGGCACTTCTGACCCTACTGTAATATGGCCGACGGCTAATACTTTTAATATAGTACTGCAAAGCCTTGTAAATGCAAAGCTGGAACGTGACCAAAAGGGAATACCCATTTATCAGCCATATCAAACCAAAGATACCGGCCAAAACATAATAATCGTGGTCGGCAACCCCAATATCGGGAATGCTAAAGACATTATGATAGGCGTACTTAATCCGGCTAAGAAAAGCAATCCAGGCGATGACGGGCTTGCTAAATGCTCGGAAGTGTGGTTTGATGAATTAAGAATGGCTGGCATGAACGACCATGCAGGTTACGCAGCAGCAGGCAAAGTTGCGCTGCAGCTCGCAGATCTTGGGAACGTAAATTTTTCAGGGAGTCTTCATACTGCCGGTTATGGAAATATAGACCAAACAATAGATCAGCGTTTCCAGGATAATTTTTATCAATACAACGCATCTACAAACCTGGCTCTTGGTAAATTATTCCCGAGGACCTGGGGAGTGCAGCTACCATTATTTGCAGGGTACACCCAAAATGTAAGTACCCCAAAATACTACCCATACGATCAGGATGTGATATTATCGGATGAACTGTCAATGGCAAGGGATGCTGCACAGCGCGACTCTATGAGAAAAGCGGCTCAAACCTTTACGTCTATTACTAGTGTCAACCTGACCAATGTTCGAGTACTCGGATCAAACAATCCGATGTTCAAGCCCAAGCTATGGAGTCTCAGGAACTTTGATCTAACTTATTCATATACCGATCAGTTCCAGCATAATCCATTGGTTAGCGCTGATAATCTTACTAATCAAAGATTTGGCCTTGGCTACACGTATAGTGTAAAATCCAAGCCAATTGAGCCATTCAAAAAACTGATTAAGTCTAAATCAAAATGGTTTGCACTGGCAAAGGATTTTAATTTTAATCCATTGCCCTCTACTTTCTCTTTCAGGAATGATATGAACAGAGTAGTAGATGAAACACAAGTACGGAATATAGATGACGGCCCATACCAGATCCCGGCTACTTTTTACAAAAACTTCACATGGAACCGCCTGTATACTTTACGTTGGGAACTCACCAGGTCGTTATCAATTGATTATACCGCAACCAATAATGCGGTTATCGACGAGCCATATGGCCTTATAAATTCTAAGGCGAAAATGGATTCACTATGGAATAAAATAAAAACGTTTGGACGTAACACTAATTATAACCAAACATTTAATGCCACCTATACAGTGCCGCTTCAAAAATTACCCCTTACCGACTGGATGAACCTGAGAGGCACTTATACAGCAAATTATAATTACACAGAAGCATCTATCATTGCGGCAGAACTGGGTAATACTATAGGCAATACACAAAATATACAAATAGCAGGAGAATTGGACTTTGCCAAGCTCTATAACAAAAACCGCTTTTTAAGAGCTCTGAATGAAACAGGGCCCGGTACTAAAGGCCCCAAAGGACCAACAAAGACAAACGGACCCGGTAATAATGGAAATATAAAAGATTTGCGTTCGCATCCCAATGGACCTAAAAATGGCATAAATGCTAGTAGCTTAAATGGCAATGGTGATAATAACGAGAGTAATAATGGTAATAACACTAACAGCAATAATAGCAAAACTAAAAATCAACCTCTCGATACCAGCCTGCTAAATGTGGTGAATACAGCAAACTTTACAAATGCGCAATTAGATTCTTTCCGACAGGTACAAAAAGCCCAGGCCAAAGCCCGCAGAGCAGCAGAGAAAGCAAAACGAAAACAAGAACGCAAAGAAGCACGAAAGAAACGAAGAGCGTCGACACCAGAACTGAATACTACTGAAAAAGTTGTGGGCAGGTTACTTACTTCGCTAAAACGCGTTACTGCTAATTATACTCAAACCTCAGGCACCATACTTCCAGGCTGGCTTGACAGTACACGGGTAATGGGTATAAATACATACAGTGGCGCACCAGGACTCAACTTTGTATATGGATATCAGCCGAACAGCGCGTGGCTGTATGAGCAAGCGTATGCCAAACGGCTAAGTACGGATAGCCTTTTCAATTCGCAATACCAACAAACATTTTCGAGGAACCTGTCGCTTGCCGCGACCATACAACCTGCCCCGGATCTACGAATAGATCTATCCTTACAGGAAACATTCACTAAATCGCATAGCGAACTATTTAAAGATACAGGAACGGGATTCCTGCATCTTAATCCGTATGAAACCGGCTCTTTTAATATTTCATACATCTCTCTGAAAACGATGTTCAAACAATCAGGAGTAGGTTCCGGTGTATACAATCAATTCCTTGCAAATGGGGTCATTATATCTAAACGGTTGGGACAAAGTAACCCATACACTAACGGTACACCTGACCCAAGCAACCCTGCATATCAAAAAGGATACACACAATATTCCCAGGATGTATTGATACCTTCCTTCATAGCAGCATATACGGGAAAAAGCGCTGCATCAGTTGCCATGATAGACTACAATAATCCTACTATACAAAGCAATCCATTTAAATATTTCTATCCTTTGCCAAACTGGAGGGTAACATATAACGGGTTAAGCAAAATACCTGGGCTAAGTGAAATCATGTCGAACTTCGTGATCAACCATGCTTATACAGGCAGTATGTCAATGAATGGTTTTGCTACTTCATTACTTTACCAGGATCTCTATGGGTTGGGATTCCCTTCATTTATAGATTCCAACTCACATAACTACGTTCCGTTCTTCCAGGTACCGAACGTAACAATTTCACAGCAGTTTAATCCATTGATAGGGGTTGATGCAACTTTCCGTAATAATGTTATTGCACGCTTTGAAATAAGAAAGGCAAAAACAGAGAGCCTTAGCTTGATCGATTACCAGGTGGCTGAGACAAACAGCACAGAATATAGCATAGGTGCCGGCTACCGCATAAAAGGATTAAAATTGCCATTCTCTTTATTTGGTGTGCATCAACTAAAAAACGAGCTGAGTATAAAAGTGGATATAGGCCTTAGAAACGATCAAAACTCAAATAACTTCCTTTCACAAAATATTGGCATAACGTCAAGCGGTCAAAAAGTGCTTCGGATCTCACCAACGATAGATTACCAGGTAAGCAACAAATTAACCCTGCACTTCTTTTACGACAGACAGCAAACAATACCCTATGTATCCAGCTCCTATCCAATAACAACAACTCAAGGTGGTATAACTTTGCGGTTTATATTCGCACAATAGTTATTAATAATCTTTTCGGGAAAAACATCCTATGATTTTTACCTGGCACAAGGCTGAAGGCATAAATGCTTCTACACTGGCAGAAAATACATTGCATGAAATATCAATTGACGAAAGGCTGATAGGTCTTTTGAAAAGGGGAAATGATATTTATGCATTCACTGCACTCTGCCCACATGCCGGAGCTCATCTTTGTGAAGGATGGATAGATGCAAGAGGAAGAATAGTATGCCCATTGCATGGCTACAGGTATGACCCGCGTAACGGATACAACACCAGTGGCGAAGGATATAAATTGCGAACATACAATGTGGAGGTTAGGAACGACGAAATTTTTATAGCTATCTTACCGTGAAATTTTGATTTATTTATAGATTGATTATGTACCCATCGTATTTGAAAAACGGCTCTTTAATTGGTATTACCTGTCCATCGGGTTATGTATCGCATGAAAGAGTTTCATTTGCAGTAGAGGTATTGAAAGCATGGGGATTCAGAGTAGCATTAGGGGATACAGTTGGCAAGGAACATTTTTATTTTTCTGGCAGCGATGACACCCGTTTGCAGGATCTGCAACAGATGCTAGACAACCCGGATATAGATGCAATATTGATGGGACGCGGCGGATATGGTATGAGCAGGATAATAGATGATCTGGACTTCACAAAATTTAAACAAAAGCCTAAATGGATATGTGGTTTCAGTGATATTGTGGTACTGCATAATCATATACAGGCTACACTTGACATTTCTTCACTGCATAGCCCCATGTGCGGCGCCTTTAAGCCCGGAACTGAAAATACCGATCATATAAAAAGCCTCTATGCAGCGCTGACGGGAGAAACTTTATTTTATCATACACCTCCATCAGCATTTAATAGAGCAGGAGAAGCTACAGGCATTCTGACAGGCGGCAATCTTGCAATACTCGCTCATTTAACGGGGTCTGTTTCTGAAGTGGGTACCGCAGGTAAAATTTTATTAATTGAAGATATAGGTGAGTATTTATATAACATTGACCGCTTATTACTAAACCTGAAACGAGCCGGAAAATTAGATAATATAAAAGCGCTGATCGTGGGAGGGTTTACAGAGCTGCAAGACACTGATCGCCCTTTTGGCCAAACTGTAAATGAGATTATCTCTGATAAGGTGAAAGAATACGATTACCCTGTCTGCTTTGATTTTCCATGTGGCCACCAGGAAGTGAATTATGCATTATGTCTGAATATGCCACATAAATTAGTTGTATCAACAAATGGCGGTCAGTTAGAATTAAAAAGGGACCTTATTTCATAGCCTTCCATGCTTTGATGCCACCGGTAAGATTATAAAGATTATGATAGCCAAGCGCTTCTAATCTTTGTATAGCGATAGCGCTCCTTATACCCTTTTCACAATAAAAGACAACTGTTTTTTCCTTTGGTATTTCGACTTGTCTTATGATGAGCTCTCCTAATGGAATATGCGTGCCCCCTATATTATAGTTACTCCGTTCCCATTCTTCCCTTACGTCAATAAGCACAAGATCGCCTGCACTGTCTATAAGACGTTTTAGCGTACCAGGTGTAATTTCCTTCATCGGGATGATGTTTATTCAAAATTAAGAAGAATGAAAGTTTATCCGTTCTCATCAGTTAATGCATTCCATAAGGCATCTTTTAGTTCATTAATGCCTTGATTAGCAACTGATGAAATAAATAAATGTGGAATGCCCGGTGGTAAAGTATCAGCAATTGCCTGTTTCAGTTCCTCATCCAGCATATCACTTTTGCTGATCGCTATCAACATTTTTTTATGTAGCAGTTCAGGATTATACTGTTCCAGCTCATCCAAAAGTATTTGAAACTCTTTTGCATGATCAGGACTATCTGCAGCAATTAAAAACAGTAATACAGAATTCCGTTCTATATGGCGCAGGAAACGATGCCCAAGTCCCTTGCCTTCTGCAGCCCCTTCTATAATACCCGGCAGATCAGCCATTGCGAACGACCTATTGTCTCGATAAGCTACAATGCCTAATTGCGGAACAAGTGTGGTAAACGGGTAATTGGCTATTTTAGGTTTTGCAGCACTCATTACAGATAATAAGGTGGATTTTCCTGCATTTGGAAATCCTACCAATCCTACATCTGCAAGTATTTTTAATTCGAGTAATTTCCAACCTTCTACTCCGGGTTCTCCTGGTTGCGCATATTCAGGTGCCTGGTTGGTAGAGGTTTTAAAATTTATGTTGCCTAATCCTCCACGACCACCCCGAACCCACAATACTTCTTTTCCATCTTCCAGTACCTCGGCCTCTACTTCCCCTGTTTCCTCATCTCGGGCTATTGTGCCTAATGGCACTTCTATAATTATATCCTTGCCTTCGTGGCCTGTACAATTATTTTTGCTTCCACCCTCACCATCTTCTGCCAACACATTTTTGTAATAGCGCAAATGCAGCAATGTCCACAATTGTGCATTTCCTTTTAAGATGATATGGCCCCCACGTCCTCCGTCACCACCATCAGGCCCAGCCTTGGGGTTGAATTTAGTCCGCGCAAAATGCGAACTACCTGCTCCTCCTTTTCCGGAGCGGCAAAATATGCGTATATAATCTACAAAATTTCCTTTCTCCACTATACTGGCAGCAAATATTTATCAATTTCTTTTGAGAGCATTTTAAAGGTTTCATCTATAGAATTATCACCCTTTATGCGTTCGAGCTTTCCATGAGAGTTATAATAACTGGCTACAGGTTCTGTTTTAGCCCTATATTCTTTTATACGTTTGGTAATGATCTCCTCATTATCATCTGAACGCCCGGATGTTTCACCACGGCCGATCAGGCGTTTCATCAACTCTTCTTCCGGAACTTCTAATGACAATACAAGATGTATCTGGGTGTTCTTAAATTCCAATAGTTTATCAAGCGCCTCAGCCTGTGCCCTGGTACGGGGGAACCCGTCAAAAATAAATCCTCTTGCATCAGGAGATTCATCGATCTTGCTGCTTATCATACCTATTACCACTTCATCCGGCACCAGCAATCCCTGATCCATGTATTTTTTTGCTTCTACACCAAGGGGCGTTTGACGACTTACTTCATCGCGCAATAAATCCCCTGTAGAGACATGAAGCAAACGGTAATGTTGCACAATATTAGACGATTGTGTGCCTTTACCGCTACCCGGAGGACCGAACAATATCAAATTAAACATAAATGCCTTAATAATTTTTAACAGCACAAAAATAGCTATCCGTTTGGATTAGCAATGAAAAGTATAGAATAGCACGTAATTAATTTCATTTATCATTTACCTTATTATGCAAAGCTTATCCTTATTAGCCGTTAATTATAACCTGATACCACAGAGTAGCATAAGAAGTGAAACAAAAATTACCCTGATCATATTTTTAAATTTATACAGGAAATTACAACAAATAGTAATCAAAAAATTACTTCTCCCCCTGTTTTTAACAGCATAAAAAAAATTATTATCCATTTTTTAATTAAACTGCCATTAATGTGTAAATAAACGCAATTTTATATCGGCACCTACTTCTTTATATTCACCGGGCTGCAAACCATCAATAGTTACTTTACCAATGCTATAACGTATTAATCGCAAGGTAGGAAAACCTACGGCTGCGGTCATGCGTCTTACCTGCCTGTTCTTTCCTTCCGTTAGTGTAAGTGATATCCATGATGTGGGTATATTTTTTCTGTAGCGAATAGGAATTGTGCGTTCAGGTACTTGTGGTTCGGGTGTGAGTATTTTTGCAACAGCCGGTTTTGTTTTATATCGTTTTCCATTCACATTAATAAACACACCTTCCTGAAGTTGCTCTATTGCTTGTGGTGTAACTATACCTTCCATCTGTACCCAATAAGTTCGTTCATGAGCAAATGTGGGTGTGAGTAACTTGTGAGTAATTGCCTTATCATCGGTTAAAAAAAGTAATCCTTCGCTATCAAAATCTAATCTTCCCACAGGGTAAATTTCTTTGGGTAAATGAGGTAAAAAGTGGGAAAGTGTCAATTTTTCGCCTTCGGGAGAAAACTGGGTTAATACATGAAATGGCTTGTAAAAAATATAATAACGAAACATAAAAAAATTAGTGTGCTCTGAAAACAGCTACCAGCAAGCGCTACAGAGGAATAAAAAAAGTCCGGCGAGTGTTGTGAACTGCCGGACTCTTATAAAGGATGGGTTAGTAAGTACAATCCTTACACAATATTAAAAAGAATTTTCACTACTAAAAAAAAATCTTTAAACTTTTTTCACGAGATGTTGAAAAAATGTTGACAACTTAAAAGCTAAATAAAGACTTAAAAAAGAATTTAAGAATAAAAAATCAGATCGATTGAGTAATTCATGCACTAATCAGTGAAGAAAAAAACTACCAGTCTTTTGCTAATCTTGCAGGTACTCCTTTCTGCTGATTTTTTTTATCCTGAAGTTTTTGCTCTTCTCTTTGTAAAGCATCGAGCAATTGATTTGCCTGCTGCTGAGATAATTTACTTGGCTGGGCTTGTGGATTTTCGTTTTGCTGTTGCTTATCCTGATCCTTGTTTTGCTGATCCTTATTCTGTTGATTTTTATTCTGCTGGTCTTTGTTGTTCTTGTCCTGCTGATTCTTGTTTTGCTGGTTTTGATTTTGATTATTTTTATTCTGATTGTCTTTATTTTGGTTATTCTTGTTTTGTTGATTTTTATTTTGCTGGTTCTTATTGTTCTTATTATTTTTTTGCTGTTGCTGCTGTTTCTTTAGCATTTGTTCAGCGTAAGACAGGTTATACTTGGCATCAGCATCATGAGGATTATTAATAAGAGTATGCTTATACGCGTCTATCGCATCGTCCCATTTCTGTTGTTGCATATAGGTATTGCCTATATCGTAGTCGGCCATAGACTTACTGCTTTTGTCTTTGGCATTCTTTGAAACATTAGAGAAAACGCTAACTGATGAATCAAGCTTATTTTGCTGATAAAGAGAAGTACCGAGATTGAACTGGCCTGCTGTATTGTTTGAATCTTTAGACAATGCCTTTTCGTATGCGTTGCTTGCGTCTTTATATTTTTTCTCTTCGTATAGCTTATTCCCTTCACGTATTAGTTTTTTTGTTTGCCCATATACGGAAGCACACGCAAGACAAGCTATGAAGGTTAGTATGAAAAAATGTTTACTCATATTGTTTTTACTTTCATCTTTTTGTTCGTTCCTGGCACCAGCCATTCCACCAGCAATAGAATAAATCCAATGATCAAAAAGTATTGAAAATAACTTGTGTAATCTTTAAACTCAACTGAACCGAAGTTCTTCTGCTCCATGCCGGCAATATTATCGTAAAGTTTTCCTGCAACAGCATCGGTATTGTTCAACAAAGAATAGGTACCATGCCCTGCATTAGCGATAGATCTCAATTCATCTTCGTTAAGCTTGCTCACAACAGGGTTGCCATTCTCATCCAGCTTTACAGCTTTTGTATCCGGGTCGTATAATGTTGCGCCTTGTGGAGTTCCTATGCCTACTGTATGGATAACCACGCCTGTCTCAGCAGCTTCTCTTGCTTTTTCTATGGCATGCTCATCATGGTCCTCGCCATCTGTTATTATAATGAGCGATTTGTATTTTCTTTCTTTTTGTGAGAAAGATTGCATTGCCATATCTATCGCATCTCCTATTACAGTGCCCTGTGTAGGCACAGTAGCAGGGGAGACATCCTGCAATATCATTTTTACGGTGCTATAATCGGATGTAAGGGGAACCTGCAAATAAGCGCGACCTGCAAACACTACTAAAGAAATGCGGTCGTTTTGCATCTTATCCATCAGGCGAAGAATGAGCTGCTTGGCACGGATAAGGCGGTCAGGTTGAATATCTTTAGCAAGCATGCTTTTACTTACATCAAGCGCAATTGCCACATCCACTCCCTTTCTTTGTTCTTTTTCTATTTTATTACCCATCTGTAGGTTTGCCCAGCCTATTACTATTATAGCAAATCCTATTGCAAGCAGAATGAATTTTAATGCGCTTCTTCCCGGGATGAACCCAATTATCTGAGTAGATATAAGCCTTTCATCTCCCATTTTTTTTATCCTGGCCTTCCGCCAGTAAATCATCCATACAAATAGTATAATGAAAAGAGGTACCAGGGCTAATACGTACAGATAAGCTATGTGCTGGAATCGAAGCATAAATTGTTAGTACAAACGCAAATTTAATGTTACTGCTTTTTTGTCAATAGAAATAGATTATGATTTTTATTTTTTTTAACACCTCGTATAGCTTTGCTATTAATAAAGATCTATCTCATATAAAAGCTCTTTTCCGTCTTTTTTGATGCCATATAGTTTAGAGTTACTTATAGCGAAGGATCCAAATTGCTGCATAAGCTTTTCTGCCAATCTCAAATCCCGCTCCTCTGTATATAGTTCTGTTCTGTCGTCTTCATCCTGTAACGAATCGCGGTATTTTATATACGCATCATTACCCAGTAAATCGTTATCAATATCTGCTATCATTTGTTGTATCAAAGATGAAGACGTACCGAGGCTAAAATCGAATAGCATTTCCAATAAGGTATCTTCATCCTTAAATATTTGATCTTTTATATACATGTTGCAGAATTGATCATTGCAAAACTATTACTCGTACAAAGTATTTGTAGTTAACAGAGCCTTAAATTCTAAAAATATTAGTTCTGAACAAGAAAGGCAGGACTGAAGGTAATAAGTATCCCTGTATCTTCAATTATATACCCTTTTTCTTTCATTAATTCGAGCACATCATCCAGGCGTTGAGCATTAATATTTTCAAGGTTCGTTAGCAGTTCGTGCCTTTCAGAAAGTATCAGCCTGTTAGTAAATGCTTTGTTCAGATAATTAGCGTAGCGGTGCCGCAGGTATTGTTTTATTGCAGCAATAGCTTCATTGTTATCCATATTGCCAATTTAACCAAAATATATCTAAAAAGGTGTAGAAATGCATAGATATTCTATACAAATCCTATTAAAAATACTGAAGTGTTAAACGATGGTTAACCCAGCTCAGAAAATTCTTATCAATTTTCTGCGTTATGATATTTGTACAGAGATAAGATACACGCAATATATAGAACCAAAAAGTTTTTACCCCTAATTGAAGCGTAAGCGTTGCTTACGCTTTTCCCATTTTAAGCAGGTCAGAAACTTTGCAGACCCCATACATTCATACCGTGTGCTAATATAGATGGCAGAATGCTTTTAGTTCGATGAGTAAGATAGCCCCACATTAATCCTAATGGCACTATCCGTAAGCATGACAATATTGTCTCTATAAAATCTTTTGTTTCCCCATACCATTTAGGACCATGCAGCAGCCCCCAGATAAGCGAAGCAATGAGCCAACCAGCGCCCGTGTTACGTAACAATGCCCCAAAACGTGTTTGAAGGATAAGCCTGAGAAACTCTTCGGGTAACGCTGCATATATAAATCCCATAACAAGAGCACCAATAATACCACCACCCTCCTGCAATACCTCATGTATCGTAAATCTTCCCGGTGCAACTATATATGCGGTCAATGCAGTGATTATAAGAACGACTATTCCGGGGATAAAACCTTGTACCCGAAACCCAAGATCCTTTAGCTTATATTTTAATAATAGCATAATAATTGCAAGAGCAATCGGATACAGGAACAATATTAGTCCCAAAAATATCGGGAGTTTTGCAATACCGGGGCGTTGCTCCCATGGTATTTGACCACTAAATCGCATTAAAATGCAAACACCACCTAACACGGGGGAGATAAATGCTATAACAGATTCCAATAAAGGTCTGCGTACAACAAAATCCCTTTTTAAAGGTCTCATTACAGCATACAGATCAATGCAATAAGCACAAAGCCACATAGCAAACAAATAACCAATAGCCTGTATAACATTGCTATGCCCATGGCCAGCATCGTGTTTATTGCCAAACCAAATGATCACTGCAGACAGGATCAGTAATAAGAAAAAGGTAGTTTTATTACTTTTTATTTTTTCAATTTGTAATTGAAATGTTTTGATAAGCATAGGCTATGTTTTTGGTGCAACTAAAATGTCATACAACAAAAAAGCTCTTAACATTAAGAGCTTTTTGAAAAATAATAAATAATTCTAATAATTATTCTTTTACGGCTATTTTGTATGTCATGTACTGTTTCTTATTCCCTCCAAATTTATAATGAATACCAACTGTAAGCGGATAACCTACAATACGATAATGCAGGTTTGTATAAGGGGATACATCTAATGCAGCGGCATTATTATTCATGTCGAAAACCCTTAAAGCTATCTCAGCATTAAATGAAAACCGTTTAGTAATATCGTGGTTAAATCCTCCCTGCAGGCCATATACTAATCCATAGCTTCCATCGGGCGCTATATAGGCTACATTACCGGATGGAGTATATGTATGTTTGTTTCTTACAAGACCTAAACCACCACCCACACCAACATAAAAATAACCGTGCTTAATTACGAGTTTCTTATTTACCACAGCACATGCTGAAACAGATATCTGGCCGTAAATAAACTTTTTGCCATTACCACCTATCCATTCACCCTTATGAGGACCACTAAACAATTGATCAGTCTTACGGGATAGCTCCATAATATGAGTATCAAATCCTAATTGCCAATTATCAACATAGTTTCTCAGAATGGTTGCCTGTATTGCATAGTTGGGTGTAACAATGTCTCCCCGGTATACTTCGTTATTGGTGGGTGCTCCATTTATACTCAATCCGCCGCCTAAGCCGACTTCAAAATTTTGAGTAAAAGCAGTGATCGGCAAAAAAGCCAGTAATATCAATAATCTGATTTTCATAACAGTATTTTTAGGTAGTACAATATCTCAAAGATAATATTAAAAAAACCAACCATTTAACTAGGAGTAAGATTATTTTTTAATTAATCCGGAAAACCGTTTAAAAATAAAATCCTGAAATAGCATTAACAACCAAAAGTTATGTTGTTGATATTGAATAACAAGAGGTGTAAAAAAACATATTTTGCAGACAGCCAATCACATTTGCTTAATGTAAATTTGCAGTTATGCAGGAATATTTGAAGGGGTTAAATGAGCAGCAACAAGAGGCTGTAGAGCATATAGACGGTCCGCTGATGATCGTGGCGGGAGCAGGGAGTGGAAAAACCAAAGTACTTACTACACGCATAGCACATCTTATGCACAAGGGTGTGGATGCATTCAATATACTGGCACTCACTTTTACCAATAAGGCTGCCAGGGAAATGAAAGAGAGAATAGAGCGCATACTTGGTAATACTGAAGCCCGCAATTTATATATAGGAACTTTTCACTCGGTATTTGCCCGCATTTTACGTGCAGAAGCAAACAAGCTTGGCTACCCGAACAACTTTACCATATACGATACCGATGATGCAAAAAGCGTGATAAAGAGCATTGTCAATGATATGAACCTGGATGACAAGCACTATAAGCCGTCTTATGTATACAACAGGATATCTGCTGCCAAAAACAGCCTTGTAGACCCGGTTACGTACAAACAAGATACCCACATACAACAGGAAGATGCGCGTAGCAACCGACCACTGATGGGAGACATATATGACGCTTACAGCAAACGCTGTTTTAAAAATGGGGCAATGGATTTTGATGACCTCCTTTTTAAAATGTATGTGCTGCTTACCAATTTCCCTGATGTGCTTGCAAAATACCAGCACCGTTTTAAATACATCTTAATAGATGAGTACCAGGATACTAACCTGGCACAGTATGCCATTATAAAGATGCTTGGAGCTGTTCACGAAAATATATGTGTGGTGGGAGACGATGCGCAAAGTATTTACTCATTTCGCGGTGCAACTGTGCAGAATATATTACAGTTTCAGGATGACTATGAAGATGTGAAAATTGTAAAGCTGGAGCAAAACTACCGCAGCACGCAATCTATCCTTAACGTTGCCAACAATGTGATCGCTAATAATAAAAACCAGATACCAAAACAGCTATGGACAAGCAATAGTGAGGGTGATAAGATAGTACTGGTGCGCACCATGACCGATAACGATGAGGGCCGTTTTGTGGCAGATGCCATTACCGAACAGAAACTGCGCAACCATTATCTCAATAAGGAATTTGCTATACTGTACCGCACCAATGCGCAAAGCCGCTCCTTTGAAGAAAGCCTGCGGAGAATGAATATACCATATAAGCTATATGGTGGTGTATCTTTCTATCAGCGAAAAGAAATTAAAGACTTCCTTGCCTATTTGCGTGTGATCGTAAATCCAAACGATGAAGAAAATATAAAGCGCATCATTAACTATCCGGCACGCGGCATCGGCAAAACCAGCCTGGAGAAGGTAACGGTAAAAGCCAATGATCTGGACAAATCTTTTTGGGAGATGTTACAAAATCTGGAAGCTGTGGGATTGAAAGGAGCAGCTGCCATAGCCATAGAAGACTTTGTTACCAAAATAAAAAGCTTCCAGGTGATGCTGGAAAAGCAGAATGCTTATGACGTAGCCTTTGGTATTGGGAAGCACACAGGATTGGTGCAGGAATTATATAATGACAAATCAGTAGAGGGCCTTGCACGTTATGAAAACGTACAGGAATTACTGAACTCTATTAAGGAATTTACAGAAACGCCTGATGAGGAAGGTGAGCTTCGGGATAAAAGCCTGGGCAGCTACCTACAACAGATAACACTTCTTACGGATGCTGATGAAGGAAATGATGAAGACCAGGACACGGTGAAACTAATGACAATACATGCCGCAAAGGGACTGGAATTCCCGTGTGTATTTGTTGTTGGACTGGAAGAGAATTTGTTCCCAAACTCAATGAGCCTCTATGATAGGGCAGACCTGGAAGAAGAAAGACGCTTGTTTTATGTAGCTATAACACGCGCAAAAAAACGCCTATGGGTAACCTATGCTAATAGCCGCTATCGCTTTGGCAATCTCATCCAGAATGACCCGAGCAGGTTTATCGAAGAGCTACCTGACATCCATGTCGACCGTACTTTTACCGGCAGCAGCCATACTGCGAAAGGATCTGTTGGCGCTTTTGGTAATTTGCTGAACCAGTCGTTCGATAAAATGCCTTCTTTGAAAAAACTGGCAGATAAGCTACAGCAGCCTGTCCCACCTGTACATAAACCTGCTTCTGATTTTAAAGCGGATGATCCTCAACAAATGAATGTGGGCACAGATGTGGAACATCAAAAATTTGGTTTTGGCAAGATCATACAAATGGAAGGAGGCGTAAACAATCGTATTGCGACGATACAATTTCAAAATGGGCACGGGCAAAAAAAGATAATGCTTAACTATGCCAAGCTACGGATAGTGAATTGATAATTTAAAAAACTCTCTTGTTAACATCATAAAAAAGCCGCCTTTGCAAAGGCGGCTTTTAAATATTTATGTAGAAGGATAAGGTTAGATTTTCCAATCATCCACCCCGCTACCTTCATTATTTTCAAGTGGAGCAGCAGCAGAAACAGATTCCTCATTCTCCTGATCGTGATTGTATGCATCAAAATCGAAGTCAGGCATCAGCTCAGTCTTAACATAGTTCAATGTCTCGGTGAGAGCATTAAGAAACTTGTTGAAGTCTTCTTTGTAAAGAAACATTTTGTGACGGTCGTAGCCATTGTCATCAAAACGTTTTTTACTTTCAGTGATGGTCACGAAGTAGTCGTTACCACGGGTTGAACGAACATCAAAAAAATAAGTTCTTCTCTTACCTGCTTTAATGCGTTTGCTAAACAGACTCTCATTATTGCGGCTGTTATCGCCAAAGTTTTTGTTTTCGTACGCCACAGTTCTTTATATTTTTTGTGAACAAATTGAGTGGGCAAAATTAATTAAGAAAGTCAAGTATCCAAATTAATTTGCTCTAATTTACCTGTTTATCCTTTAATTTTTAAAATGTGCGTACATACATGATATTTGAAATCGTAAAAACGATATCCGGTACTTATTAAAAATAAATTAAAAACGTAATAGGTGACAGAAAAAATTGCAGGTTTTGTGTTACTTGTATATCGTCTTAAGACTATCCGCCAATTTTAAAGAAAAAGCAGTAGCACCCCATTTGTTTAAGTGGGTCCCATTATAATAATAGTCCTTATGATAGCAAATACTATCGTTAGTAAAGTCAAAAAATGCCGCGCCGTATCTGCTTGCAATATCTTTTAGAAATTGTATGTATTTACTCTTGTAAGCTACCATTTGTGAGAACTGATAATAATGAGGCGTGAACACAAAAACCACCTTAATGTCTTCTTTCCGACACGAATCCAGAAATCTATAAGCATCATTCAGAGTTTCGTCTGATAGCTCGGGAGTGATGTACTTGAAATTATGCCTGAAATTATCGAACTGTGATTGATCCCAATGCCTGTCTTGCCCTTGAAAGCCTTTATAAACCGTGAGCGGCCAGTGCTTGACATCAAAGAACTCTCTTAAACCTACATCAATGTATTCTGGATTTTCCTGGTATTTTAAAAAAGGAAGGTAATGATAATAAGCAGGCATGCCAACCTGTGTTACCTCATCATTAATATAGCCATTATCCAGATAAGGCAGAAACTGATGCTTATCAAATAAAGAAGTGGTCTTGTTGAAAACAAAGTAGTCCAAAACCTGCACTATCATTTTGGGTTTTCTATTGTATTCACGGTACATCCGATACCTGGCATATTGCACATCAAAGCTATAGCCATCCATACCTATATTATAGCTATCGGTATGAAGGGCAGTATCAAGTATATGCGGATCTATCTGCACCCACGAATGCGAGCTACCCTGTATTAAAACATCCGCATTTATCGCTCCGTTGCGTATATCATTCCAAACCCTGAAACCGGAATAATTGCTATGCCGTAACCCACGATCAGTTATTTGCGTAATAACAAACAGCAGCCCCGCGATGAGGACACAAAAAGCGAAAACATGTAATAAAAATCTTTTCATCCGCTGTTAAAACTGAAAATAAATAAACCTTTGCTGTTCACCTCCGGCAAAAAAGATCAGAAGGACAAATAGTGTATATATACCCCATCGCCATGCAATTGCAGACTTATTGTTCATTTGCAAAGCATGCTGCTTATCTCTTTGTATCCATTCCACAATAAACATAAGCGCTATAAACATCCACAGATCCAAATGACCGCTTAAATCCCTGTATTGTGTTATAGATGCTGAAAATATCCTGCGTATATAACGCAAAGCATCAGATACGGTCTCTGACCTGAAAAAGATCTCTGCAAAAACAATAAGTCCGAATGTGCCAAGCATTCTTCCTGCTTCAGGCAATCCAGGCAGCCATTTTGCTTTTGACTTGGCAGTTTTTTTATTAAGTCTTCCTCTTAATATCATCGGGATATAATAAATACCATTTATTGCCCCGAAAACAATAAAAGTCCAGTTAGCGCCATGCCAAAACCCTATAATGATATAGGTAAGCAGGATAGAAAATATTAATCCCACCTTTCCATAATCCCTCAAAGCAATACTTAACGGAGTAAATAGGTATTCAGTAAGCCATGATGTAAGCGACATATGCCACCTGCGCCAGAAATCGGCGATATTTTGAGCGAAAAAAGGATATGCAAAATTCCTTACGAGATCAAAGCCAAACAGCTTTGCAACGCCAATCGCTATTTCGGAATATCCTGAGAAATCAGCATACAACTGTATAGTAAACAAAATGGCCCCAAACAAAAGAGAAAAGGAAGAGGCATGCCTGTAATTGCCAAAAATATTATCGACTATCAGCGCACAATTATCAGCTATAACAATTTTTTTAAAAAATCCCCACAACATCTGCCTTAAACCATCTTTTGCAATTTCAGGGTCAAAAGTGCGTTTACGCTGTAACTGAACGAGCAAATTGGTGGAGCGCTCAATAGGGCCTGACATAACAATAGGGAAAAAGCCTGTGTATGTAAGAAATGACAACAAGTTTTTAGTTGGAGATACTTTTCCCTTATAAACATCTAAAACATATCCCAATGTCTGAAAGGTATAAAAACTGATACCTAAGGGCAATATGATATTCAGTATGTAAAGATTTGCATGGATGTTGAGCAATGCAAGAAGATCGGCAAAAGAACCAATAAAGAAATTAGTGTACTTAAAAAATATCAGTGTTCCCAAACCCGATATCAATGCCAGCCACAACCACCCTTTCTGCTGCCTTTCGGTAGATGCTTCTCCTATTTTCAATCCGATGAAATAGTTGACCAATCCATATCCTATCAAAAGAAACAGGAAACGCCAGTCCCAAAATGCATAAAAAAAATAGTTAGCTATTAAAAGAAACACATTCTGAGTAGTGACATTTTTGCTGAAAAGCAGCCAATATAAAAAGAAGCAAACGGGTAGAAAGCAAACAAAAATGAATGAAGTAAAAAGCATCTATCAGGAGTGTATTACAGTATCAACAAAAATACGCTATAGCTTTTTAAAAATGGTTTCTACCATTTGTCCCACATTCTGCCAGCTTTGTATCTCTCTTGAAGCAAAACGTATTTTAAAACTTTTTTCAATCGCTACGATCAACTGCACATGCGATAGGGAATCCCATTCCTCTACATCTTTAGCAGTACTTTCAAAATCCAGCTTTATATCCTCATTATCCAGTTCTTTCTTAAATATTTCATTTACCCTTACCAGTATCTCGTTTTTATCCATTATTTACAGGTACATTTTTGTTTTTAATGTAACTTCCTTTTGCATTGTAGCTATCTATTGCCAATATCCAAAATCCTTCTTTTTGCTGAAAGCCTAAATTCTTGTAATGGTCTTTTACCAATTCATTTTTAGCAGTTGCAATATACTCACCTTTCAATGATCTGAAACCATTTTCAGCTGCAAACGATACAATAGTGTTTAATACAAACTCCTCCATGCTGCGCTTTAGTACCCGGCAGCTCATAAACCAGGAATCTATAAATAATGTCGTGCTATCTTCTTTTTTCAGTATAACCACACATATCAATCCATTATCTCCAAACTTGTCTTCGAGGGTAAATGTGAAAGTATAAAAGCTGTTATCTGCGCCCATTCTTTCGATATCGGCTTCTGTGTATCTTATTGTGCGAAGGTTGAACTGGTTGGAACGCTGGCTCAGTTGTGCGACTCTTGGAGTATTGAATTTATTAAAATGCTGCACATCGGATGTCATATCAAGGCTTTCTAAAAAAGCCCCTTCATCTGTGTGTGCTTTTTGAGCTGAGACCCTTTTTGATTCTGTCTGGTAATAGGTTGTCCTATTTTCATCTTCCACAGAAAATGAAGCTGTCTCGAATAAATTTTGAGAATATAAAAACGAAAGATAATCAGCAGGATCTTCCGGCATTTCAGGCACAGTAATATCCGGTATATTATTGCGTACCATATTCCGCTCGAAAGGGTTATCATCTACGAAAACCATAGAATCGTACCCGATGTTCAGAACAGACTGAATGTACCTTATATTATCTACCTTATTTTCCCAGTTAGCAACAAATACAGCGATATCATGGAGGCGAAGCACCATATCCGGATGGCTTTGGAAAACCTCTTTAGCAACAGATTCTGTGTTCTTACTACAAACCGCAAGTATGATACCCCTTTCTTTCAGTGCTTTCAACCACAGTTGAAATTCGGTAAATGCCTTGCCTATACCGAGATTGCCAATGTGGACATTCTCTATGCCATCATCACCTATTACGCCGCCCCACAATGTATTATCCAGATCGAGGATCAGGCATTTATGCGCTTTCCCCTGCAATGCCGTAATAATGTCTAAAGTGCTTTTTGCAACATGAGGTATAAAGTCGAGGCTAAATACCATATCTGTATTAATGTAAATGTTTGCTGCAAATACATTGTTCCTGCCTATCCTATTTTGCAAAGTGCATAAATCGCATACATAAAAATTCCCGGCATATTGAGCCAGGCGCATCAACTCCAGGTTTATTTTTCTGAGCTGATAGATAAATGATGAAGTGGTCTTATTCGCGTAATTGCCAAAAACAGCATTGTCTATCTCACAAAAATTATAGTAAATCACCTTGCATCCAAGCTGCTCTTCCAACACTTCGTACATTGCCGAAATGCCTTGCAGATGTCCCTCCGCAAAATGCATCTTACCCTGGGGATTGCACTTATTGAATTTATACAGCAGCTTTTCAACGGCGTTAAAAACAATTGTTATTTCAGGCTTAAACGCATACAAATCAGAAGAAGCGTCAAATACCTGCCGCTCTATCTGGTTAAAATCGGCCTCATAAATATCAAGATGTATCTGATAATGGAAGGCATAACCCTTCAGTGCCTGTGCCAATATCTGAGTGCTGGTATCACCCAATATTGCCAGGCGCACTTTTCTAAAACTGTTGTAATCTTTTTTTAAATTCTTTTTTAGTTCGGTAAATGAGTACATAGTATACTGCCCGGGGGCCACAATTTCCAATGGACTAAGATAAGCAGCATTTTAAATATACTAAATAAGAAAATCCCCGTAATCCGGGGATTTTCTTATTTAACTGTTATAATTTCCATCATTGCTTTATCAATCGTTGCGTACGCCACATGTTCCCCGTTGCATCGGCTATAGAAAGGAAGTAAACACCCGGAGCCAGGCCTGCAACAGATACCTGCTCTGTTTTGTTGCTCCAGGGTATGTTTTCAGTACTTAACAATCTACCCGCGGCATTAGTAAGTGACACTACCATATTCTTATTACTTGTCACATCATTAAGAGTAATATAAACCCTGTTCTGTGCAGGATTAGGATATATCTCCACATCGTGCTGCACTGTTACATTTTTAATTTCTGTAGTGGTATCAGTATCCGGGGACGCATACCAATAATATTGGCTTGCGTTATATGCATAATCAGGTACTAGCCCAGCGGCCTTTATGTACTCATCATTTTCTATCGGATTATTCAGGCTGTCGTAAATATAGCTCTCTTTAAAGTAAACATTTACTGGCATCACGCCTGTGCCACTATAAAAATAAATGAGCTGTACCTTCAAGGCTGAATCCGGCAATCCATTTGCGCCAATATGCTTAGTAAATGTATATGTGGTCTGCATACCTGTATCCGTTACCTGTTGTGCTCTGAAATAAGTAAAGTAGTTGGCCCCAGTTGTGTATCCTAGACTATCTATGTATGCTATATAAAAGCCTGTACCCGTATCAAAGCTTGCAGTCATTGCCTGAAGTTTACCGCTGGGGTAGTATGTCATGTTATATTTAAGGTTCCCAGCCCATGCGGTATCAGCCCACCCATAACCATTTACGTTAGTCATGTGGCCACCTCCGTCATAAGAATAAATATATGCCGTTAAGGGATCCCATCCGGTACCATTGTAAGAATAAATTGAATCTGTTATAAGCTGATTGGAAGCATTGTATCCAAAGATCCTTTTGTATGTGCTGTCCCATTTTCCTCCACTACCTGGTGCAAAAGTTAAATTAACAGTAATATCTCCGGCTGCATTATACGCATTATAATAACGAAGGTCCTTAGTATAAGTAGTATCGGCATAATTTGTTGTATAGTTTACCAGGTTATTATTTACATCATAAGAAGCATAAGTAGTATTGGCAAGTCGTAAAATCGCTGTTGTATCATAGTTAGCTCCATAAAATGTATCACATAATACGTCTACCTGAGGCGTGCCATATAACACAGCAGCAGTCATTGGCTCCTGATAATCAAAAGCTGTTTGTGGAAATGTATATGCCAGGTTATTCAAATCAAATTGAGACCCTCTGCTTTTGCTACTATATCTATACAAGACGCTGTCATATGTATTTGTGAACCAGAATATTGACGCACTATAGCTGCCACCTACCAGCCGTTCTGTTTTTGTTGTAGTTTTTGCCGCTGGTATGCTTTGCTGCTTTAATAGATTCATTGTAAACTGCCGGTACTTCTCAAATTTTTTGTTAGGGGATGCAATCATTCTGCTTGTCTGCGCGATAGATTGAAATGTCATTAATAACACAATGGATAGAATGGTAAGGTGCTTCATAAGCCGGTTAGTTTTAAAAATTCTTAGAGGGGGTTATTTAATTTATTAACGTAAATATACGTTACAAAACGTAAGAACAAAATAAATTAACGTTATTTAAGGAAATTTATCATTCTTTTCATTTAGAAACAAATTTATCCCTGCTTATTGCTTATCTACAAAGCTATGTCCGGGTTTTATCATATCCGGATGTTTTGCCTGGTAACGCGCAATGTCAGGGATGGATACATGCTGCACATAAGGATTATCCGAATTGTAATCTATATAGTGCTGGTGATAATCTTCAGCGCGCCAGAACTTTGTAAATGGCATGACTTGTGCCGCTACAGGCTTTCTATATTCTCCTGATTTGTTAAGCCCTGCGATATATTCTTCAGCCATTTTTTGCTCCTGCGGGTTTCTATAAAACACAATAGAACGGTATTGTGTGCCAAGATCAGGTCCTTGTCCATTTACCTGGGTGGGATCTTCCTGCGATTCGAAATAGATACTAAGCAATTGGGGATAGGTGATTTGAGAACTATCGTAATAAACATTTACCGTTTCGGCATGCCCGGTATTCCCTGTTTCTACTTCCTCGTAGGTAGGATTTTTTGTATGGCCGCCCGCATATCCTGATGTAGCGTCTGCTACTCCTTTTATTGTTTCATACAATGTCTCTTCATGCCAGAAACATCCTGCGGCAAATGTAGCCTGACTATATTTTGAAAGGTCTTTAGGCGGTTTATCTGCTGCCAAAGTTTTTGTTGTTTGTTCGATCTTATCATGCGGCACGCTTTGAGCGCATGAACTAAGACTGTATATTAATGCTATCGGGAGATAATACAGAATAGATTTCATGATTGTTGTTTTGTGTTATACATACGGTTTATCTTATCATCCAGTTCCTAAATGCATCTATCTTATAAAATCCTTAACAATTTTATATGACTGCCCAATCCTTGCCAAATTGCTTTACAGCGAATTCATCCTGTTGATATAAAGACATGCTTATTTCTTTTTTGCCAGCGCTACAATGTCCGGTACTTCCAGTATTTGCTTATCATAACCGAATAGTAACGCATTGATCATAGCCAATCCTAACTCTTTTAGTGTGGTAACAAATTTTGGCATCAGCTTGCGCAGCACCGGATAAAGCCAGGTAAAGTATTTGTAGTACTTGTTTACATTTTTCAGTCCGGGCGTAGGGTGCATATATCCGGGACGGAGATTATATACCCGCTTAAATGGCAACTTCATCAGATCATTCTCAGTTTTGCCCTTTACCCTCGCCCACATGCTGCGTCCTTTCTCTGTACTATCAGTTGCCGAGCCTGAAATATATTCGAATACCATTTGAGGATTTACAGAAACAAGTGTTGTGGCGAAGCTAAGTGTAAGGTCGTGCGTTATTTTAGTGTATTCAGCTTCCTTCATTCCTACAGACGATACCCCCACACAGAAAAAACAAGCATCATATCCTTTCAGCTCGTTTGCAATGGGAGCTATGTCGAAGAAATCTTTATGGATAATCTCTTTCAGCTTAGGATGTGACGCTCCTCCGGGTCTTCTGTTAATAACCAAGACAGCAGTAACATCCGGGTGCAACAAACATTCATGCATCACTCCCTCGCCTACCATTCCGGTAGCTCCTGTTATAATCACACTGATCTTCGCTGCCATAAAACTTTTTATGAAAATACGAATTCTCCATCGTGATTAATAACAATTAAGCGACTCAAGGTAATAATAAAAAACTGCCTTCGTAACAACTGATCAGTTGTTACGAAGGCAGTTTATATGATTATATGATTTTTGCAGATGCAGATAGTTACATGACCATCACATCAAATGGCGACGTCCATGTTAATGTAGCGCTGCATCCACAGGTTGGCATCGGGACACTACCCAAAAAACATGGAGTAGTATAAGCGGTATATATCGCTGGTGTCGGGCAGGAAGTAAAAGATGCTTCTACCCCCCATGCTGCTGAAGGTGGTACGTACATTGTAACTGTTAATCCGGCACCAATTGTATAAGGCGTGCCTGTTACTAGAATAATGCATGACGCAGGATCGTAAGTAAATACAATGGCCGTAATTGAACAGTTTGTACGATTAGTAAGATTTACTATGGCTGCAGCTCTTGCATTGATGAAGCTGATACAAAGCAAAAAAAGTAAAATAATTCTTTTCATTTGGTAAAGTTTTAAGCGTTTAGAATACCAGTGCGGATAACAAATGATTGTTAAACTAAATTTATCAACTATTTGTGCTTATTGCCCAATAAACTTAATTAACGGGCGAATTTTTTACAGAACGGGAAAATATGATCTGGAGATACTTTTAAAATTAACTACATTTCAAGCCTGGGATCAAATTCAAATTGCTCCTGCGCGAGATGCTTTATGTGTTTAAAGTCGGAGTGAGCCGGATTGATGAGATAATTATGTTCTTCAGGTATGATCACTGACGGGATTTTGAGTACAGCCGATTTGGCACTTTTCACCCATTCATTGCCAATATTTTGGGTAAAAGGCATTTTGCTGAATTTGCGCCAGTCGGTTGGAAGATCGTCCCTGTTTATAATTTCTATATGGACGTTGCGGGGTATCTCTATCAATATAATGCGGAAATTTTCCTGCAGTCCACGCGAGTTTCTATGTACTACATTCTCCAGGCAGGCCAGTGCTCTTGTTTCGGCGGTGTAGATGATCTTTACGTCTTTTGAATTCCACCTCGCAGCATAGCCGGATGCAATAAGCTTATCGGCATGTTTGGCTAGTGTGATCCTATAGACTATCATTATCAGGCAAGCGCTCCGTATTCTATTCTACTTAATTCCTCTGCTACCAGCTCTATGCCTGTTATCGTATCAAGGAGTTGTTGAGGCACCTGGTCGCCGAGGCCAAAAGCCGGCTCGGACATCCATTTGTTGAACTCATGTATGGAGCCAAATATGGCCGCACCTTTATTATAAAGGGCAAATAGCTTTAACAGCTTTTCGCTCACTACAGGATCGAGCGTTGTTTTTTTCTCTTTATAGGTATTAAAGGTTTTCATGGTTTTGCTCAGCACCTGCTCCACCTGGCCTGAAGAAAGCTCGGAAAGAAAGATAAAATCAAATACCGCATCCGCCTTCAACCCCTTTTTTGAACTTAAAAGTATTGAAATAGAATTGTCGAATGATTTCTGATATTTGGAAAGGATACTCCCGCCTTTTCGTCTTTCTGCTGCGACACTCATAAACACTAACTTATGTTATCGTAAAGGTACGGAAAAATTTCTTAATTATTTGGAAAAATTTCTACTTTAATACTAATAGCTTCCTTAACAATAAATTTTGGGAAGAAAACCTTGCGCAGCCAAATAACTGCATTATTTTTGCTGTCAAATAGCTGCGCAAAATGGAAATCCGTAGAGATGTATTTCAAGCAATAGCCGACCCGACCCGCAGAGCAATATTGGGTATGGTGGCTTTGCAGGCAATGACGCCGGGGGCAATTGCTGACAACTTTGATTCAGCGAGACAAACGATCTCAAAGCACATTCAAATTCTGACTGAATGTGAATTGCTGACTCAAACCCAATCGGGCAGGGAAATACATTATCACTTCAATCCCAAAAAAATGAAGGAAGTATCAGACTGGGTAGAGCCGTACCGAAAATTGTGGGAGGGCCGGTTAAGTGCAATGGATGATCTGTTGAATGAAATGCAAATGAAAAAAACAAGATCAAAAAAATAATTATCAACAATTTAAAAATCAAACAAATGAAAAAGCCAATGTATCCTTGCCTGTGGTTTGATAATAACGCCAAGGCAGCAGCAGATTTTTACTGCACAATTTTCCCTAATTCTAAAATAATCAATGACTCAGGAATGGTTGTGAATTTTGAACTCAACGGAGAATTTTTCATGGGCCTGAATGGCGGTGATAAATTTAAATTCAACGAGGCCGTTTCTTTTGTTATCCCATGTAAGGATCAGCAGGAAATTGATTATTATTGGAACAAGCTAACAGCAGACGGAGGTGAGGAAAGTATGTGCGGGTGGTGTAAAGACAAGTTCGGATTGTCGTGGCAAGTAGTGCCAAACATGTTAGGTGAACTGATGTCAGATCCTAAAAAAGCGCCACGTGTTGTGCAGGCATTTATGAAAATGAGAAAGTTTGATATTGAAACACTAAAAAATGCATAGGGTCGGGAGAACACTCAAATCATTCTAATTAAATTATATAATCCACAGTATGGCTAAACAAGTAGAAGTTACCAGGATATTTAATGCACCCGTTGAAATGGTTTGGCAAGTTTGGGTAGATCCTGAGCTTGTTAAGCGCTGGTGGGGACCAAAATATTTTATATCACCTGTGGCAAAAATTGATTTCAGGGAAGGTGGCAGATCTTTAGTAAGCATGCAAGCTCCTAAAGAAATGGGGGGGCAGGAATGGTATTCCATTTGGGAGTACACAAAAATTATCCCTCATAAAACAATTGAGTTTATTCAAAACCTGGCTGATAAAGATGGCAATAAAATAGAGCCTACAAAAGTGGGGATGCCTGCAGATTTTCCTATGGACGTTAAAACCGTTGTAATCTTCAGAGAAATCGGGGATAATAAAACGGAAATGACTGTTACAGAGTATGCTGATATGGGCTCTACGAGTGACTTTGCACAAATTGGTTTGGAGCAAAGTATGGATAAGGTGGCAGCTATTTTTAGTTAAGTCATGAATCTAAATAAAAAAGTCGCCCTTGAGGGCGACTTAAAGCTGTGGAGAATAACTGCAAATACTTTAGTTCGTTTTGCCTTCAATGATAAAATTGAATAACTTCTCTTTAATTACCATATCACAAACCTGAACCAGTCTATCATATTCATTTTCAAGAACAGGGCCATCATAGGTATAAGTGAGCAGGGTTTTGTTATACTTCAGGACACTCTATCCCTTTCCGCTAATAACCATTTCAACAAACTTTCTGCTCTCCGTCATTTATAAAATATTTTATAAAAAACAATCCCTGTGTTTTAAAAACACAGGGATTTAATAGTGCGAAGCAATTAGTAATAATTACCCGATAATAAGGCTTCCCGTAGAAGACCATGATATCTTTACTTTAGATGCTGTGCCGGAACACAAGCCACAAGTTGGCAGGTAAACCGGACCTGCTGGATAGGCAGCGCAGGGATATGGGCCAGTGCTGTTACCGATGGTAGCACAGGCAATAGTAGCGCAAACAGCATCTGCCCAGCATATACTATAACCTATTAATTCGGTAGTACTGCTTGGCACACATGTAGAAAACGTTACAGTGCTATGAGCAGGTATTGTAACGGTAGTGCAGACAAGAGTAGTACCACAGGTGGAAACATTGTAGAGCAACGCAGTGACATCTACAGAGCAGTTGGTATTGTTGGTGGCATTTACAGCCATCGCTTGTTGCGCCAAACCCATTAGCGCGATCAATGTTGCTAAAAAAAACTTTTTCATGAGTTTTGATTTTTGGTGAATGAATAAAATTTGTATAAGGCCTTATGCCGCAAACCTATGGCAAAAAGCAATCATGCAACACCGTTATAAAACGGAATTTTATATCACAACAAACGGGATAAACCCGCAATTTTACCCCAAGTGGATTGACCACAAAAAAGCAGCAAAAAATGTAGCTGATAAAAAGATCCCCGCGTTTTAAACGCGGGGATGTCTTAAGGGGATTAAATATTGTCAATTATCCGATGACAAGATCTGCCACGCCGGTAGGAAGATAAACCCAATGCACCTTTACTGTAGCTGCACCAGATGCGGCGCACGTGCTGCAAGCTGCAGTGGGTAAATATACAGGACCGGCAGGGTAGTTGGTGCAAGGATATGGACCAGCACTGTTGCCGATAGAAACACATTCTGGTGTACCGCAGGAAATTACATTCCAGCAAACATTAAAACCTAATAATTCAGTAGTACTTGAAATAATACAGCCGGGGAGCGTAGCTGAACTGTGCGCAGATACAGTAACACTCATGCAGGTAAGAGAAACAGTGCAAGTCGAAATATTATAAGCCACAGCAGTAACCTTGACATCGCAAGATGTATTATTTACTACATCACCTGCGAATACTTGTTGCGCCAAACCTATTAGCGCAATTAACGTTGCGAAAAGAAACTTTTTCATGTGTTTTTGAATTTTGGTGAATGAATAGAATTTGTATAAGGCCTTATGAACGCAAACCTATGGCGAAAAGCAATCATGCAACACCGTTATTAAACGGAATTTTATACCACAATAAACGGTACGAATACGCTATTTAACTCGAAGTGAATCGACCACAAAAAAGCAAACGGATCTGCTCACTTTCATTTTTTGTTTTCATTTTCGGGAAAATTTATACCCTTATTAGTCATTTTCATATAATAACCCTTTATAGATCAGTAACTTTGCGCCATCTAAAATGCAGCGCCAGTATAAGATAGCTTTGGTCGGTAACCCCAATAGTGGGAAAAGCTCCCTTTTTAATGCACTCACTGGTTTAAACCAGAAGGTAGGCAATTTCCCTGGTGTCACTGTTGATAAAAAAACCGGCTCATCACGTATCACTGACAGTCTTACTGCCAGCATTATTGATCTACCGGGCACGTACAGCCTTTATCCAAAAAGTGCGGATGAACAGGTTACCTATGGGGTGCTGCTCAATCAAAAAAATATCGACAAACCCGATCTTATCATTGTAATTGCAGACGCCTCCAATCTGAAACGCAATCTTCTTTTTTGCTCTCAGATCATGGATTTAAAAACTCCTGTAGTGATCGCTCTTACAATGATGGACATTGCCCGGCAAAAGGGTATCACCATAGACGTGGAAGAGTTGCAGCGGCAAATGGGCGTACCGGTCGTCCCTATTAATCCGAGACGTAATAAAGGAATTGCACAACTTAAAAAAACAATTGCTGAAGTGCAGCAAAGTGACATCACCACTCTTAATAGTGAGTTTATAGATATTGAGGCACTTGCAGGTAATTGGATAAAAGAAGTAAAAGATCAGTGTGATGCAAAAAGTAACTACGGCGCATTACACATTGCCTGTAATTATACAGAGCTTACACACTTAAATGCTGCGCAGCGCATCCGTATCGCTGCTTTGCTTGGCGAAGTAAAATTTCATAAATCTAAAGTACAGGCGGAGGAAATAATGCAACGATACCAGCGCATAGGTGTCGTTATGCAGCAATGCGTTGTGGAAAGCAGCCCGATGAAGCGAACTATTATCAGTGACCGCCTCGACAAAATATTGTTGCACCCTGTTTGGGGCAATATCATTTTATTGCTTGTACTGTTTATATTATTCCAGAGCATTTTCTGGCTGGCTAAATACCCTATGAATTGGGTAGAGGAAGGTTTTACAGCATTCAGTAGTTGGCTCAATGCTATTATGCCTGCCGGAGTATTAAAAGATTTACTGATTAACGGTTTAATAGCAGGCATTAGCGGTATTGCTGTTTTCATTCCCCAGATAATGATATTATTTGGTTTTATCACCATTCTGGAAGACACTGGGTATATGGCAAGAATAAGTTTTCTTACCGATAGGCTCATGCGTTCAGTTGGCCTTAATGGACGGTCCGTGATGCCGTTAATAAGTGGCATGGCCTGCGCTGTGCCCGCTATAATGGCTACACGCACTATACAAAACCGTAAAGAGCGGCTCATTACCATCCTTATTACTCCTCTTATGAGCTGCTCGGCCCGGTTGCCTGTTTATACCATTCTTATTGCGCTTGTTATCCCTAATAGATATTTCCTCGGTTTTATTAACCTGCAGGGGCTTGTTATGATGGGGCTATATTTACTTGGCTTTATTATGGCGCTTATTGTTGCACGGGTTCTCAACTTTATTGTAAAAGCAAAAGACCGAACCTTCTTCCTTATGGAGCTTCCCGTATATCGTGCTCCTCGTTGGAAAAACGTTGGCATCACGATGATTGAGAAAGCGAAGATTTTTGTCACGGATGCAGGCAAGATAATCATCATCATTTCTTTGCTGCTTTGGGCATTAGCTTCCTATGGACCTCCTAAAAAAATGACAGAAGTAAAGGAAACTTATGCCATACTCATACAGCAGCATCCCGAACAAAAAGCTCAACTTGAGCGGGCAGAAGCTACTGCAAAGCTCGAGCATTCATTTGCAGGAATGATGGGACACGCTATAGAACCTGCTATACGCCCTCTGGGCTACGACTGGAAGATCGGTATCGCATTGATCACTTCATTTGCTGCCCGCGAAGTTTTTGTAGGAACAATGGCTACGCTTTATAGTGTCGGTGATGTAGAGGCAAGCGATCAACCACTGAGAGAAAAAATGCGCGAAGCCCGCCGCCCCGATGGTACTCCTGTATACACACTTGCTGCAGGCTTGTCCCTTCTTATTTTCTATGCGTTTGCAATGCAATGTATGAGCACGCTCGCTATTGTAAAGCGCGAAACTCGTAACTGGAAATATCCCGTCATTCAGTTTATCTACATGTCGGGCATAGCCTATATATGCTCATTAATAGTTTACCAGCTATTTAAATAATTTGTCTCTCTTTATCACTCTTTAAATAAGGCAATATGGTAAATTCCATGCGTTCATATTCTCTGGTGCCTTTCATATACTCATAGGCCTCCTCCATAGAATCAAAAACATTTTCTCTATCATTTATTTTCAGCTCCTGTATTACCTTTTGTCTGGTAAGGCCTCCGATGTGATAAATCTTGTATTTCATAATGAACAATAATAAAAAATAAGGGGCGATTAAACAATATCTATTTTAATAACCGCTATCAAATACAGTAACTTACAAAGTAATTATAGATTCAAAAGTGAGTAGACCACGGATTAATATTAAAACACAATCATTATCATTCAGAGATCGCCTCGGTGCATTGCGAAATCTTCCTGCTTTTTTCAAATTGGTTTGGGAGACTAATCCATGGCTTACCGTCTTCAATTTTATATTACGGATTATCAAATCCGCGATACCAGTATGTATTCTATATGTTGGTAAGCTCATTATCGATCAGATCGTTCTATTAAGCCATGCCAAGCAGCCCATTTCACATCATTATTTATGGCAATTAGTTATAGCAGAGTTTGTATTGGCGATTCTTTCTGATGCCTTGAGTCGCCTCATCACATTAATAGATAGCTTGCTTGGAGATAGATTTTCTAATCATACATCTATAAAGATAATGTCTCATGCCGCCCTGTTGGATCTTGATCAATTTGAGGATTCCATGTTTTACGACAAGTTGGAGCGTGCAAGACAACAAACCACAGGCAGGACAATACTCCTTTCACAGATCATGAGCCAGGTACAGGATTTGATAACTATGGGCTTTCTGGCTGCAGGATTACTTTCATTCAATCCCTGGCTTATAGTTTTGTTGCTTATCGCTGTTGTGCCCGCTTTTCTTGGTGAATCCTATTTCAATGACCAAAGTTATGCTCTTAATCGTGGGCAAACACCACAACGCCGTGAGTTGGATTATGTCCGTTATCTTGGCGCAAGCGATGAGACCGCGAAAGAAATAAAGATATTTGGTCTTTCAGATTTTATCGTAGATCGCTTCAGGCAGCTTTCAGATCGTTTTTACATAGACAATAAGCATCTCTCTATCCGGCGCTCTGCATGGGGTACAGTCTTCGCTATGATTGGCAGTATCGGTTACTATTCTGCTTACGTAGTAATTATATTAAAAGCAGTTAATGGTACTTTATCTATTGGTAGTCTCACATTTTTGGCTGGATCTTTCAGACAATTAAGAAGTCTCCTTGAAGGTATTCTTACCCGTTTCACAAGCGTATCACAGGGAGCTATCTATTTAAGTGACTTTTTTGATTTCTTCAACATCAAGCCTAAAATTAAGGTCGCTTTAAATCCTAAGCCATTTCCCAATCCAATTCAATATGGCTTCACATTCGAGGACGTTGGTTTTAGATATGTCAATTCAGACCATTGGGCAAACCGTCATTTAAATTTCACATTGCACGCAAAAGAAAAGTTGGCGCTTGTAGGTGAAAATGGAGCAGGCAAAACTACATTAGTTAAACTCTTAGCCAGGTTATATGATCCTACAGAAGGGCGTATCTTATTAGATGGTGTTGATCTTAGAGAGTACGACCTTGTCGCTTTACGGCAAGGTATAGGTGTGATTTTCCAGGATTATCTCCGTTATCAAATGTCATTTGCACAAAATATTGCTGTTGGCAATATCGACGAAATGGACAATCGCAATCTTATCATAAGCTCCGCACAACAAAGCCTTGCTGATACTCTTGCAGAAAGATTACCTGGAAAATACGACCAGGCTTTAGGTCGTCGTTTCAATGACGGCATTGAGCTTTCCGGAGGCGAATGGCAAAAGGTCGCATTAGCCCGGGCATATATGCGCGATGCCCAATTAATAATTTTAGATGAACCAACAGCAGCATTAGATGCCCGTGCAGAATACGGAGTATTCCAGCGATTTGCAGAATTGACAAAAGATAAATCAGCAGTATTGATCTCACACCGCTTTTCTACCGTAAGAATGGCCGATCGTATCCTTGTACTTGAAAAAGGAGAATTGATTGAAATAGGAAGCCACGAAGAACTTCTAAAAAAGGATGGCCGTTATGCAGAGCTATTTCAATTGCAAGCTATGGGCTACCGCTAATTAATGATTATACCTATACTCTTCCAAACAATTTTTTAGATCCCACAACCGTTTAGTAAAATATAAAGTATTTTCACCAACAACCTTTTTATAGATGAGAAAATTAACCACATCCTATACCCTGGGCCTTATTTTATTTATATTTTCTTTATTTATTGGCATCCTTTGTTTTAAAGATTATGGCATGTCATGGGATGAACATTCACAAAGAGAGCTTGGCCTGGTTAGCTATAATTATATGTTCAATGGTGATTCTACACTGAAGACTTACGAAGACAGGGATCATGGTAGCAGTTTTGAAACACCTCTTATACTTACAGAGAAATTATTTCATCTTACGGACGAGCGTGATATATTCTTTGCAAGACACCTTGTGACGCATATATTTTTTCTTATTAGCGCTTTTTGTGGTTACATTTTAGCGCTTAGATTGTTCAAAAGTCAATGGATAGCCTCCATCGGTTTTATCATTCTCGTTTTTAATCCCAGACTGTATGCTCATTCCTTTTTCAATCCCAAAGACATTCCATTTTTATCAGCATTCTTGATTTCAATGCTGGTCGCACAAATAGCTTTTGAAAAAAATAAACCCGGCTGGTTTATATTGCTTGGTATTGTTTGCGGATTTACATCAGGCATTCGGATTATGGGCATTTTGCTTCCATGCTGTTTATGTGGTTTTCTAATGATCGATATTGTAATCGCGATCACGAAAAAGGAAAAATTGCTACCCATTATTTCTAATTTCTCCTTATTGCTTATAAGTTTTGTCCTGGCTATCTGCGCGTTCTGGACTACCCTATGGAATGATCCCTTTAATAGTTTTGCAACGGAGTTCTCAAATTTTGCACGTTATGTGCGATGGGATGGTATCGTTTTACTTAATGGTAAATATCTACATGCATTTAATCTGCCTTGGTATTACGCACCTGAATGGTTTTCCATTACCACTCCTGCATTATGGCTATTCCTGGGTTTAGCTGGAATTATATATGTTATCATTGCTTTTATAAAAAATCCAATAAGCTATCTTGGTAATACCACGCAAAGAAATTTCCTGCTATATCTTGCATGCTTCGCATTGCCATTTGGTTCCGTTATTTTTCTTCACTCTGTTATCTACGATGATTGGCGGCATCTCTACTTTGTTTATCCGTCGTTTGTAATGTTGGCACTCTTTGTATTGCATAAGTTATCAAAGAGTAATATCAAACTTATAGTTTCACTGCTTTGCCTGATACAAATTGGTTCTACTGGGTTTTTTATGATTAAATATCACCCGTTCGAACAAATCTTCTTCAACAGGCTTGTATCCCATAAAGATGAATATCTGAGAAAAAATTTTGAGCTTGATTATTGGGGTTGTTCTTATATGCAGGGGCTCGATTCGATTCTTGCTCACGATTCATCTACTGCTATCAGAGTTGCTCTTACCATAAGTCCCGTAGTTAATAATACGGATATGCTGCATCCTCAGGACAGAAAACGGGTTGTATTTGTATGGCCAAACCAAAATCCTGATTATTTTCTTACCAACTTTCGTTATCACCCCGGGGATTATGATTCTATTAAAGAGCTGTATGCTATAAAAGTACTTAATAGCACTATCATGGGTGTGTACAAATTACATTAGTTATTCTGTTCAGTATTTATCTCTATTCCCAATAAATTTTAATAAGGCATTCATTTTTTTAACATGAATTTCTATTATAAGTTCATAGATTCATTAAAATTTGAATCCTCTTAGTAAACTATAATAGTCCCTTAAAAATGCTTTCAAACCAAACGTTGAACGACCTCGATATAGTCTCTTACAATCATTCAAAGGCCTGCTTGTTTGATAAATTGAACCATTGTAAGACAAAGCAGGGACAAGAAAATCTAAGGCAACTCTGTTACCTGAAAGATCAGAATATTGAGAAAATACAGCACCGCACAGATGCTATAAAGTACATGGCAAAAAAATTTTCTTATCAGCTTACAATTACAGAAAAAGAGATCTATTATACACAACAGTATCTACAGTCTAATTATTCTTTTATTGAGATAACGGGTAAAATAAAACGTGGGATTTTTGCAATAAAGAAATTATTTGTCGCCCAGGATCAGTATTATTTTGTTTTAAGCGGGTTGCGACAAACGTTAAAGCTGGTTTACTCCATCCAACAATTATACTATACTGCATATCGGGCTGAAATGCCCTTTTTATTAAAAAGTCAATTTAAAAAAATTCAGGCTTGCCTGGATGAATTGCGGATTTCAGATAAAACATTCTCGCTATTTCTGCATGAAGAGCCTTCTCCTTTTGCAATTTTCGAGATAGATAATAGAATAAGAAGAGATAAAAAAAACATAATTTCTGAACTGCTGAATATTTACGCTCAGTTCGAAGCTTTACATAGCCTTGCAACAGCGCACAACGAAATGAAATTAACCTTTCCAGTTATTACAAATAACAATACATTTTCATTTTCACAACTATCACATCCTCTCATCCAGGGTTGTATTCCTAATACTGTTCATTTTGATAAGGCGGTAAATACCTTGCTTATTACAGGACCCAATATGGCCGGTAAAAGCACATTTATGAAAAGCATTGGTCTTGCTTTTTTCATGTCATACCTGGGTATAGGCGTAGCAGCCGAAAGCTCAGAGCTTCCCTATATAGACCTGATAACTACAAGTATGAATGTAGAAGATGATATCGGCAAAGGCTATAGCTATTTCTTTAATGAAGTACAAAATGTAAAAAATATTGCTTCGGTGCTTCAATCAGGAAAAAGAATGTTGGTGATCGCAGACGAGTTATTTAAAGGCACTAATATAAAAGACGCTTACGATTGTAGCGAATTGGTTCTGAACGGATTTATCAGGCATTCCCAAAGCATATTCATTATTTCCACCCATATTACAGAGCTGGCAGAGAATTTCAGCCATAAAGAAAAAGTAGCCTTGAGGTGTTTCGACGGCACGATATCAGAAAATGACATTTCATTCACCTATAAGTTAAAAGATGGCATCAGCACCATGCGATTAGGTGCTTATATCTTAAAACTACAAGGTGTACAGAAATTATTAAATTCTATCTAAACACTTTCCCTTCTACCTAACTTGCTGCCAGATAATAATTATCTGCTATTCCCACCTCTTTCAAGGTGCGTGCATCTGTTATTTCCACCTCTTTCGATGCGTGTGCATTTTCTATCGGATCATCAAATTCATCTTCCAGGCAAAAACAGAAATGATTAGCCCAATAGTCATACATAATTGCATCTTGCGATACATCCTCGCAACCTTCGTCGCGTAAGACGTTGTTAATAATGTTTGTTTTCATGATTTAGGTAGTATAAAAATTGATTAATATGTATACGTAATCTACGATGATAAATATTAGTAGGTTTTTAAATTTTTGCAAAAAGATGAAAAAAGATAATGTGAATAAATAAACCCTGAATAATCAATAGAAAAGAAATATTAATTAATAATAATTCACAATATCATAACAAACCCATATCAATACACTTCTTTATAAGTGCAGCCGTATTTTTTACTTCCAGTTTCAAAAGCAGATTTAGTCTGTGAGAATCTATGGTTCGCTTACTTAAAAAAAGCTTATCGGCTATTTCCTGGCTAGTATAATTTTCAGCAATAAGTTTTAATACTTCTTTTTCTCGGCGTGTCAGAATGGTGCCATGTGCAGTTTGTCGTGCTATGCTTATTTTGTCATGTTGCAGCCGGTCTTTTATTGTAGAGTCTAAAAATTGCTCGCCTCTGTTTACTTTCCTGATTGCTTGAATTAAAGTTTCTTCTTTTGTGCTTTTTAGGATATAGCCCGATACTCCTTGTTGCAGCATGCTTTTTATATAGTAGATATTATCCAGGTTAGTAAGTGCCAGCATAACAATTTTAGGATATTCATGAAAAATGATCTTCGCTATTTCATCTCCTGATTTGTCAGGCATGTTTATATCCAGGATAGCAACGTCAGGCTTCTTTTTGCTCAAATCTTTTAATAGATCGTCACCATTTAAATAAGTACCTATAAGCTCTATATCATCATACTTCTTTATTATGTTTTCAAGACCATTTACTATCAGAGGATGGTCATCAAGAATTACTACTCTGATGCTCATGTGGGCGTTAATTGTTTGATTATTTTCAGGTCAAATTCTATAACTATAGAGGTTCCGTTTTCTTTTGAAGATTCTATTGTGAAGATGCCTCCCATACTACTGATCCTAGATTGCAGGTTAAGCAATCCCAATCCATCATCGTTTTGTGAGGTTTCAAATCCTACTCCATTGTCTTCTACAGTAATTTCTAGTATTGATTCACGCATTATCAATTGCACAAGTGCATATGTGGCATTCGCATGTTTTATTATGTTTTGCAGCAGCTCTTGTATTATTCTATAAATGGAGAGTTTAAATTCATGTTCCGGTTGCTCTACATCTCCATAGCTCTGCACATCTATCTCAATGTTTTTTTCTTTTGAGAATTGTATGTAATCGCAATACAATCGTATAGCCTCTGTTAAGCTATGATGCAGCAATATTTCCGGCATAAAGTTGTGAGCTGTAGCCCGCACTTCAGTGCTTATCTGCTTAAGGATATTTCCGGCGTTAATATAGTTTGGAACATTAGTGAGATAATTCTCCTTGCCAAGTGCATTAAAATTAATCGTAAATGCAGAGAGCAAGCTACCTATGCCATCGTGCAGCTCTCTTGCTATGCGCGCTCTTTCTTTCTCTTCTCCTTTCCACATTGCTTTCAGCCTGTCTATTTCTTTTTCCTGCTGCAGATTCTTTATTTTCTCGGCCTGCAGGCGCTGGCGATGTTTATTATTAAGATAGATAGCAGCAAACAAAACCATTATTAACAGGCATCCTAATGTAATACCGATGATCCATGAATTTTTTTCCTGAACGATCGTTTTTTGTTCTTGTATTTGCAGCTTATTAAAAGCGATCTCTTTATCTTTTTCAGAGGTGCGATATCTTACTTCCATCTCATGGTCGGCCACAACGTGCGCAGAATCCATTAGGCTATCAGAAAGGTCGCTTGCCTTTAGCAAATATTCAAAAGCCTTTTTAAAATTATTATCGCGCGCATACGTATTAGCCAAAAGAAAACTTGCGTCTTTCACGCTGTTGGGCAGATTGGCTGCTTCCGCTTTTTTTAATGCACTTTGCAGGTATTTTTCTGCCAGCTTATATTTTTCCAACCTGTCATAAATAGCGCCGATACCTGTATACGGATCAATACTGGAATAATAAGGGCTGATAAATCCAATCGCTAAAACCTTTTTAAAATACGCTAAAGCTACCTCCGGCGATTCTGTCTGGTAACTTATACCTAAATTCAGATAGATGCTATAATGCATTATTTTATCATCAGTGCCGCTTATATATTTATTGCTCATGTCCAGCGCCATTCTCGAATAATATCGGCCCTTTGCTGTATCTCCTTTCTGTATGTAGATTCCACCAAGTAGCGAGTATGCCTTTGCAATAGTTGCGTATTTTTTATAATTAATTGCAAGTTGAATAGCTTTATTTGCATAGTATATAACCTGTTCCAATTGGTTTTCTTTCATCCATGCCATTCCAAGACTGATATATATTTGAGCAGTCAGGCCATAAAATTTAATGTTGTGCTTTGTGCTATAATCCAAAGCCTTGTAGTAATAATAAATAGCTTCCTTTGTATTATTTTCATACATGTAGTTTGCTGCTATGCAGTTGTATAGCAACATGGGTAGGTACTTTCTGAATATGGCATGTTCACAATAGGGTACGGCTTTTTGAAACAGCTCCATACTTTTTTTATAGTCAAATTTGGAAGCGGCACAATACCCCAAACCCATATAAGCCTGACCAATGCCATCTGGAAATTGCAATTGTTCACTTAGCTGTAATGCTTCCGATGCCAATTGCAATGCGCTATCAGATGTCGGGTTCATACTTACAGCGCGCTCAATTATGCTAAAAATACGGGTTGTGTCTTCCTTTATGTAAGACAAGTATCTATCACTAACCCCTGTTTGGTAACGAAGTGTATTTAATTCCTGCGAATAAATATAACATGGATAAGAACCAATAAATATGATTGTAATAAGTAATCTATGAATTAATTTACTGATACTATTCATGCCTAAACGCTTCATTTTTCTTTTTTGACACTGACGGAGACCAATATAAAACTCTTCATTAATAAAAATAGCTTTTTATCCGCAGGTTAAAAAAATCGGTATTTATACTGAAAATACGCCTTTGCATAGACTTTATTTTTGATGCATTAGTTCAAATTGAAATCCCTGCACATGAAGAAGGTGTATACGCTATTGATTTGGTTCTTTATAACTTATTCTATTCCAGCAATTTCGCAGCCAGGCTGGAATCTGAAAGAGAATAGTATATGGCCATGTATCATGGACAGTGCTTTGGATTTTACTAGTGGCAGTCCCGTAAAAATAAAATCCGGCATACAGGTTTACTGGTGTACAGGAACTACAGATATGGTCAGCTATGCCAGTGTTTGCGACCCGGGAGGCAATATGTTATTTTATACGGATGGAGATTCCATTTGGAATAAAAATAACCAGGTAATGCCCAATGGTTTTATCCAATCTGCTACATCAGGCTCCTCTCAGGGACTACTGATAGTTCCTGTTTTAAGCAACCCCAATCAATATTACCTTTTTAGTTTTGAGGGCCCTCTTGAGTATGTATTGTCATACACTATTATCGATCTTACATTAGATCATGGCCTTGGTGATGTTGTGCCTGGCAAAAGAAATATTCCGTTAGATTCCGGTTTAACAGATGCCATTGTTGCTACTCCCGGCAATAATTGTGATATATGGCTGATTTCTCATGATGTATCAGATACTTTATTTAAATCCTATCATATTACTACAGACGGCTTAGACACTGCTGTTGTGCAGTCGAGAGTTGGCTCTTTTGCTGGTTTTTATGGCTTTCTCTTTACGAATTTTGCAGTATCTCCCAATAGGCAAAAATTGGCCTTTGCAGGATGGGGATTAAATGGTTCAAATGTTAGCCTGTTAGATTTTAATGCAGCTACAGGCGAGATAACCAATCCTTTAGTTTTAGATTCTTTCGGCTTTTTTACTTCGTTTGCTTACGGAGTTTGTTTTTCTCCCGATAATTCCAAATTATACACGACTATATCAGATACTAATAATTATGATTTCCCCGGTGGTTGGTCGGAACCCTGCATCGGTCACATCTGGCAATATGATGTAAGTCTTTCAAGCGCATCTGCTATCGCAAGTTCAGGCATTGAAATTCCGCAGCAATATTATTATTGGTGGGGGACTATGATAAGTCCTCCCCTGCGTCTGGGTCCTGATGGCAAAATATATCTCCCCGCCGACGATGCTTACACGCCGCCCGAAGCAGAGCTCAACGATACAATTCCATATATCGGCTGCATTAATTATCCTAACCTTTCGGGCTCTGCCTGCAATTTTCAGTGTCATGCAATTATGGTAAGTTCCCCTCCATCTGCTTTGTTATCTTCCACATGTGCCGCTTATACTATTTCAAGCACAGGCGATACTTCTTTTTATATCCCGGGTTCTGAATTGCTTCCTTATGCATTGGGTGCGGATTACGTAAAACCCCTTTTAGGAGATTCTGCATATATCCGCACGGATACTACAGTTTGTCTGCCTTTAAAAGACAGCATAACCCTTCATGCACCTCCAGGCTATTTTCATTACACATGGAACGATGGCAGCACGGATACGGTACGAAAAGTTTTAACGCCAGGCACTTATTTCGTCCATGCCCAAACCTATTGCCATATTCGCGTTGATACTTTTGTAATAAAAGGTGTAGACGTACATTTCTCTTTAGGGGATGATACTACTTTTTGCAATGCTCCTTTCCCATATACACTTCATGTTCCTGTACGGAATGCCGCTTATTCATGGCAGGATGGTAGCAAAGACAGCATTTACACAGTTACCCAATCTGGTGTTTACGCTGTTGTCGTAACTAACGGGAATTGCCATGCATCAGATTCAGTGCGTATCACTTTCATCAATGCGCCACAGCATCTGGGAAACGATACTGTCTTATGTTCCGGTCAGCCAATTCAGTTAAGATTACAGGCTAATGTTCCAGCGGGAGGCATCGTAGAATGGAGTAACGGAACATTTGATAGTAGCTTATGGGTCCAGGATACGGGAAGCTATTGGATTAGAGTTACAGACGGCCCTTGTCGCTTCGGAGATACTATTAATATAAGTATGCAGATATGCGATTGCATGTTTAACATGCCATCGGCTTTCTCTCCTAACAACGATGGTAAAAACGATTTATTTAGACCCATTATTCAGCCCGATTGTCCTGTCACTGATTATTTATTTACAATCTACAATCGCTGGGGGCAAATGGTATGGATGAGTCGTGATCCTAAACAAGGTTGGAATGGCACTTTCAATGGTGTTCCTCAGGAATTAGGTACTTATGAATACATTATTCAATTCAATGCCGGAACCAAAGAGAAAAAACATTTTCAAAAAGGAGATGTTGCATTAGTAAGATAATGTGCAAACAAATCTGAATACCCTATCCAAAATATTATGAAGAAAGTTTTTTTAAATATTGTTCTTTGCTGTTTGGCCAATTCGTTTACAATAAACGCTCAACAGCAAAATGTCTGGACATTTGGCGGCTTTGCAGGTATTGATTTTAATTCCGGAAGTCCGGTAGCCATAATGACAGCCGTAAACGCTTTTGGAGAAGCTAATGCATGCGTCTGCAATAATAAAGGTCAACTATTGTTTTATACCGAGGGATCAATAGTCTGGGATAGGCTCGGTAATATAATGCCCAACGGCGATACACTTATAACTGATGAAGCCATACGCTCATTGGCCGCAAAATCAATGATCACACCCACTACAAGTGCAACACAGGGAGCTCTGATTATTCCAATGCCTGATAGTGCAGGCAAATACTACATTTTTTCACAAACCAGCGTGGAGCTCAGTTCTTCTGTTGGACGGTCCTACTGGAGCATAGCAGATATGAACCTGCGTGGCGGCCTTGGTGATATTGAACCTGGCAAACGAGGAATTTTGCTCGATTCAAACAACTCAGAAAAAATGACGGGTGTCGTGGGCGATCATTGTGATGTGTGGCTTCTGCTGTATAATACTTCGGGTAATCTAAAGGCTTTTGAAATAACGGATGCAGGAATTAATACTACTCCTGTTATTTCACATATAGGATTTATGTCTCCTGTAGGAGTGATGAAAGTATCTCCAAATAGGAAAAAACTTATTTTCGCTAACGATCTTGGCACTACAGCAAATCTTCTTGACTTTGATCCTGCCACGGGTAAAGCTTCAAATAACATAAGTTTAGATGTCCCGAACTCATATGGGGCATCCTTTTCTCCCGATAATTCTAAAGTTTATATTGCCACAATTGGATTTTTTGGAGGAATAGATTCATTATATCAGTTTGATATCAGTTCAGGAGTGGCTGCAACTATTAATGCTTCAAAAATTGCTGTTGGAGAATCAGCATCCGACCTGAAGATCGCCCCTGATAACAAAATTTATTTTGCAGGTGCGGACTACATAGGTTCAAATACCATGAGTTGTATAACTCACCCCAACCTTGCCGGCACTGCATGCGACATCATATCTGATGCAGTTATTTTAGATACTAATACCTACGCTTTGTTGGGTCTTCCTAATGAAGTACCTGTTTTTAAGCGCGATACTGCTTATAACAGCCTGTCAGTAAAAGTATGTTTTGAAGATAGTACATTATTGCTTGCTGATACTTCAGGTTGGGATTATCAATGGTCAGATAGTTCTTTACATTCTTATCGCACCGTATCTAATTCCGGTAACTATTGGGTATCTTATACAACGGCTCCATGTATACATCATACTGATACTTTCAAGGTCTTGTTTGCCAGCAAAATTCCATCCACAGGTTTTAATAGCGGCTGCAAAAAAGCAGGCAATAGTGCTCAATGGGTACTACCCGTACCTGGAGATACCAATACCTATAAATATGTTTGGACAGATGCTGCTAAAAACATCTTACAAACACATACAGTTAAAGCAGGTAGTGATACTTTATATGGCAAAGATCCGGGCACCTATGGTATAACAATGATAGGCAACAATGGCTGTGATACTACAATGTACATCACCTTGCTTCCCCCTGATTACCAGGCCTCTTTCACCTCCGATACCCTCACTTGCACACTCGATACTTTGCAATTCAAAAACACTTCAACAGGCTTTAGCAGTTACGTATGGGATTTTGGTGATAGCACAACATCCACTTTATCCGATCCCACCCATGTATATAACAAAGCCGGCAGATACAAAGTGCAGCTTGTAGGCTTGCCATGCGACGACACTGCATTCATTTATATACAGGTAGATTCTTTTGGTAAAATATCGTTTACCCCGGATAAAAAAGAAGCATGCCAGGGCGAAACAATCAACTTTTATATTTCCAAAGAAGGCTCGTATCCTAATGAGCTATTATGGAATTTCGGCGATGGCGTTCAAACTCCGCAATGGCAACCCATACAACACAGTTACGATCAAACCGGCCACATGACAATAACAGTTACTGCAAGATATCGTAGTTGCCCATCTGCTATTTACAGTGATACCGTAAACATTTATCCCTATCCCCAGGTTAACCTTGGCCCCGATACTTCTATATGTCCGGGAGATGCAGCATTAGTATTATCCAACGGCTTGATCAATCCTGTTAGCTATACATACCTGTGGAGCACAGGAGCTACAACCGAATCAATAGAAACCACAACGCCTGCTGCCTATTGGCTTATGGTTACTTCTGATCACGGTTGCATAGCTGCTGATACGGAAATCGTAAAGCCCAATTGCTACGTCGGTATCCCGAATGCGTTCTCACCAAATGGCGATGGCATCAATGATTATTTCTTCCCCAGGGAGCTATTATCAAAAGGTGTAATTGCCTTCCACATGGAAATATTCGACAGATGGGGAGTAGAAATATTTGCAACTGACAACGTAAATGGCAGAGGATGGGATGGCAGGTTCAATGGGGTGCAGCAACCAGCAGGGGTATATATCTATGTCATTACTGTAAGCTTCAAAAATGATATTACTCAAACCTACAAGGGAAATATAACACTGATAAGCAACAAATAACTGACAATAGTTTAAATAATTATAAAAAGGTTATCCTATTATTATGTTTTTATATCCGCATAAAGCACTGCTGGAGCAGTTATTTGCCATATTATTCCCAATAATTTAATTGTTCTTTAATTAACTTTTTTTTATCCTTATCACATTTTAAATATTTTTGCTGCAAACAATTGAATTAATGCTCTTCAACTCAATTCAATTCCTTATTTTTTTCTTTATTGTTTGTTGCACATACTTTTTAATCCCCGACAGGTTTAAATGGTTGCTATTATTAATAGCCAGTTGCTATTTCTATATGGCATTTGTGCCGGTCTACATCCTCATTCTGGGAGGAACAATCGTTGTGGACTACTTCGCTGGACTTTTAATTTATAAATATTATCAGCGCAGACGCTTTTTTCTCATTCTGAGCTTAATTGCCAATATCGGGGTTTTGGCAGTTTTCAAATACTATAACTTCTTAAATGCCAACCTTTCACACTTAATAGGGGCATTTGGATATAAAAATCACATACCATATTTATCTATGTTATTGCCGATCGGATTGTCATTTCATACATTCCAGGCTATGAGCTATACCATAGAGGTATATCGCGGTAAACAAAAACCCGAAAAACACTTTGGCATATACGCACTATACGTTATGTTTTTCCCTCAGCTTGTGGCCGGCCCTATTGAAAGACCACAGAATATGCTGCATCAGTTTCACGAAAAACATGATTTCGATTACTATAGGATTGTGAGTGGATTGAAAATAATGTTATGGGGCTTTGTGAAAAAAGTAGTTGTTGCTGACAGGTTGGCTATTTATGTTAATACAGTTTATAGTCATCCCGATAAACATTCAGCTATTACACTGGCAGTTGCCACCATCTTTTTTTCATTCCAGATATATTGTGATTTTTCAGGCTATTCTGACATAGCAGTTGGCACAGCCAAAGTATTGGGTTATAATTTGATGCTGAATTTTAGAAGGCCTTATTTTGCAAAAGATATCAGGGAATTCTGGAGTAGGTGGCATATTTCACTTTCCACATGGTTTAGAGATTATTTATACATTCCGTTAGGTGGTAATAGAGTATCAGTTCCTCGCTGGTATTTGAATTTGTTTATTGTGTTTGTAGTAAGCGGCTTATGGCATGGGGCTAACTGGACTTTTATTATTTGGGGGGCGTTACATGGATGCTTTATAGTATTGGGATTGATAATACAAAAAATAAGTCCCAAAAAATTTGCAGTACCTGGGTTTATTAATGTTCTCATCACTTTTGTGCTTGTTTCTTTTGCCTGGATTTTCTTTAGAGCAAACAATATACATGATGCTTTTACAGTAGCCAGGAGCATTTTGATATGGAAGAAAGGCCCATTTTTCGTGGGAGATGTAAATGAGTTCTCTTATTCAATATTTGCACTTGTCTTTTTACTATTGGTAGAGTTCAAGCAGGAATATTTCAATACTTCCTTTTCATTACTATATAATAACAATAAGCTGGTCAGGCAATTTGCCTATGTGCTCTTATTACTTATGATCATCACTATTGGTGTCTTTAACGGAGGACAGTTTATCTATTTTCAATTCTAAAGCTGATGAAAGTTATAAAGAACGTTGTCTTATTTCTCTTCTTATTGTTTGTCTGCGACAGGGCTTTAGGGTTGTTACTTCAGTATTTCTACAATCGTCAGGTGGGTGGCCTTGAGAGTGCTAACACTACTTATGTACTTACCAAAGCGAAAGATGATATTGTTATATTTGGCAGCTCTCGCGCAACGCACCACTACATTCCCTCTATTTTGGAAGATAGCTTGCACAAAACTTGCTATAATGCAGGCAGAGTAGGAAGATTCATTCTATTTGACGACGCACTATTGGCTGGCACAGTCAAAAGATATAAGCCGCATTTGGTCATCCTCGATATAAGTGATAATGAATTCGACACTAAAATGGCCAGTCAAAAACAAAAAGATATTGTTGTGTCCTCACTCCTGCCATACATTAATAACAACGCGATCTACGCTTCAGTAAAAACCCTTAACAGTAAGCAAATTATATTGGCAAATATATTCCATAGTTATAAGTATAATTCCGAGGTTTTATCGGTATTTAAGCGTTTTCTAAAACCTGTAAAAAGTGTATCCCGTGGATATGAACCCCTGCCGGGCACGGTGCTTCCTCCCGATCTAACAAGACCAATTGATACCGAATCATATTCAGAAGATAGTTCATTGAAAAATGCATTCGTTGATTTTTGTAAGACATGTGAAGAAAACAAAATAAAACTTTTAGTTATTGTTTCTCCTTCTTATGAGAAAATTGTAAACAACTCAAAAGAAGCGATCAGAAATATATGCAGTAATTACAATTCAACCTTTATGGACTTCACAGACGATACAGAATTTCTAAAGGAACAATTGTATTATGACACCAGGCATCTCAACAGCACTGGTGCCATTTTATTTAGCGAAAGATTAGCATCTAAGATGAAAGATATATACTGAGATAGTACATCAGTTTTTTTATCGATTTACATCACGCATCTCATAACGCTTTTACAAAAAGAATTATTTACCGGTTATATCGGTTTAAACTTTTCAGTATAATAATCTACAAAAATGGCGTACTTACATTGCTGCTCTCACCTTATTTTTCTTAACGATCTTCGATGCGATAAAGCAGAACAAACCAAGTATCAAGCCTGAGATAATACCCACAATAGGCCCCACAACAAGCATGGATTGTGTTACAGACATCCCGTGCGACATTTTTGCATAGTTGGCTGCTTCATCCGCATGATTAGCCAGGTAAGTAGTTTGCCATGAGATGTGTGCTGCAGTTATCCATATGCAGTTTACAATGCTGATGCAAAACCCGTGTAAAAAGTATTTACCCGGAGCATTTTTGGCCACTATGTAGGCACAGATAATAAATATCACTAACCAAAAAACAGGCTCAACCTTGGCAGGTATCCAGAATATAGTGGCAATAGCCATCGCAAGCCCGAATAATGACAATGAAAAAATTAATTTCCAATTCATGTTGCTTTTTTTAAGATTGTTAAGAATGGATTTGTAATGTATAAAATATGTCAAATATTCCGCAATTCATAATTCTTAACAATTCTTAAATTATAGGCAGGAATGTATCAGGATAGTATTATGTGTGAAGTGGCTCATCTTCATCGTTCTCTTCATTTGTTTTAGCCACTATTTCTTTTATCACCACATCGAGGTTTGATGATGCCTCTTTTATTTTTTCAATTATGTCCTTATTAATAGGGTCGTTTGCGTCATATTTATTAAAAAGCTGTATCAATCCCAGTATTGTGGCTACATGGCTTCTTACTTTGTGCGATTGTATCCAGGCTATCTCTTGCAGCTTTTCCCCTTGTTCCAAAATAGCTTTTGCCCTTTCTGCTGCAACCTTTTTTTCATGTTTATAATAGTTCCTCAGGTATGCAGTAATACAATAGATAATAGCAATTGTAAAAACATACGTAGATGTCACATCCAGAAAACGAGCTTTCCTGCTCCAATAAGTGTATTGAATGTGATTAGGATAGAAAAATTCAAACATTAAGAGCGCAACACCAATGAGAATATGTAATGTGAGCCATATAGGATGGATCTTGTTTGGCGTAAACGCAGTAAGCAACTGAAAAGTGATGAAGAAAGTAAAAATAATGGGACCATTGATACCTGAATTCAGGTAGAAAAAGACAATTAAGGCTACATAGCTGATGATAGCGTATAGTATAATACTTATCTGAAATTTCTTTTTGAAACGGGAGTAATAATAAAAAGCGCTTTGTATGATGATCAGGCTTATAATTACTAGTGTAAGGCTATACAGATGAATGAAGATATTAAAGGGCATCAGGCCTATTAATAGTAATAATGTGATGATGCTGACCGAGTTGAACGCCCGGTTCTCCATTGTAAAATTCCTGGGATGCCCAACAAGAAAGGTCCAAAGTTTTTTAATGCGGGATTCTCTCATCAACAATATTTGCGGCTGAAAATAAATAATATTCTATCCCTCACGATAAGAAATTTATTTATTAATGTGTAAAACCATTAAAATACAAAATATCCGAAAAAATATGGGTAGTTTTTTAAGCGGGAATTAAATTATTTATGATTGGAAAACAGCCAGTGCATTAAGTCGGGCTCTGCGAATGCGGAGTCCCAGCTATTATGATTGGCATTGGGATAAAAAGTGGCTTTTACTTTGGCTTTATCTTTTTTCAATTCTTCCGCCATGCGCTCCGAAAATTCAGGGTTTACAACATCATCTTTCAATCCGTGAAATATCCACCACGATGTTTCTGTAAGATAGGGAGCTACCGCAGGATCCGCACCCCCACATATCGGGAATGCCGCCGCAAAAGTATGTGGCATTCTTTTCACTATTTCAAATGTGCCCATTCCGCCCATAGACAGGCCACCGACATATATCCTTTTTGTATCTACAGGGTATTTATGCTGTAAATCTTTTTCAAGATCCATCAGCATCTGCATCGCGATCGTCGGCTTGCCATTTGCGGTAAACGTAAATGTTTCTTTCCCATCCTTATCTACTTTTTTATCTACATCACTCCAATAGCTGCTTTCCGGACATTGCGGAAACACAACAAAGGCAGGATATTTTTTCCTGATACTGTCAACCAAGAACAGGGCTGCACCATGTACCAATTGTTTTTCATTATCATTGCCGCTCTCACCGGAGCCATGCAACACAATTATCAAAGGATATTTCACACCCGGAGTTACATGTTCCGGCATCAGCATCCTGTAAGGCAAAGAATTTTTACCTTCGGATAAAACGCGCTTTTTATAGGCTGCGAAATCCTGCGCGTAAGTATTATATACACTCGACAGCATACACAAAAAAATTGCACTTAAGAAATAGCGTATTTTCATTTGGCACAGGTTATTTCGTTTAAATATAATTATGTTTTAATAAATATTATCCTAACAATCAGTTAATAACAATTAGAAAATCATTAGAAAATTATAATTTTTTAGCCTGAGAGGGGATCTTCATTCAATTTCTTCATCAATTCGAGCGCCACATTCCAGTAAAAATTGAAATGCTTGTAGGATACTTCCGTTTCAAAATTGCTTTGTGTGAACGTGAGGATTGTTTTGCCATCTATTGGAGTGAGCATAAAAGTGATAACAGAATAATTCTCAGGTATGTCTGCATGCTGTGATAGTGAGCTCCAATGAGTGTATTCCAGAATTTTTTCGGGTTCGGCTTGTAAGACCATTCCTTTGGTCTCAAACCTTATTCCATGCAGATCGCCATACATCATTATCGGGCTGCCTGCTTTCCAATCGGATGAGATATTTATTTCAGAATCCAGCATCCATAATTTCAATAGTTCGGGATCTGTTAATGTCTTCCACACTCTCGATGTGTGTGCATTTATATTCAGCGTTTTGTTTATGATCTGATTATCTTCCATAGGTAAGTAAATATAGCATAAGCGTTTGTTTTTTCTTGATCAGGGCAAATGCTATGTGCATTGTTCAAATATTATCTATAAATGACGCAGTTGCCCCCTTAGATTGACGTAGGGAAGTCTGTTTACTTAATGTTCCGGGGGTTAGCTTTGTAAACAAAAAACACCATGAGAAAATTAATTGCATCTATCAATGTTACGCCCGATGGATTTTGCAGCCATACTACTGTTATTGCTGATGAGGAACTGCATGAGTATGCTGTGGATTCTTTAAAGAATGCTGATATAGGTTTATTCGGGCGGGTGACTTATCAACTATTTGAAAGTTATTGGCCACTGGTTGCAAAAAACAGGACCGACTCACAGCCGGAGATTGAATTTGCAGACGCCGTGGATAATATTGATAAGATCGTTTTTTCTAAAACACTAAAAAGCGCCGATTGGAAAAACACCACTATAGCTCGCGAAATTGATAAGGCTGAGATATTGAAATTAAAACAGATGCCGGGTAAGAACATAATAACATTTGGTAGCCCAGGCATTGTCTCACAATTATCACAGTATGGACTGATAGATGAATACCATTTTATTGTTCAACCTATTATTGCAGGCGGTGGTAAACATTTTTTTGAAACTAATCAACTCGATAAAGCTTTTAATATACAACTTACAGGTACCAAAATGTTTAAATCAGGTGCGATTGGGCTGTATTATAAGATAGCGCATTGATGAACAGGATACTTTAATTAGATAAAGAAGGAATTTTTAAAAGAGGAGAAATCTTTTTTAGTTACTACACTCTACCGCACTCATAATTATATTTATCATTTTAATATATACTATATTAATACATAGAGAAATTGTATTTTACCTTGAAATTACCCTAACATTAAATACTTGCATGAAGCTAAGAGAGGTATCACCTAAAGTCGCAACTAAAGAGTTACTTAAACTTCGACCACTAAGAAGTGACATTGATTCATTTAAAAGTAACCTTTTAAATTTACTAAATAAGGTTGATATCATAGAGCGAGAAGAAAATCAAAAAACGCATGTTCGTGATTTCCTAGTTAATACCTTTTATAAAGGCACAAATGAAATTAATACAAAGAATGCTACAGACTTAGTAATTCATCTTGGAAATTCTAACAAAGACAAAGTAGGCGTCATAATCGAAGCTAAAAGGCCCAATAACAAGTCCGAGATGATTACACTCGCTAAGCCAAATGCAAAGGCTTTTCATGAACTCGTACTTTATTATATGAGAGAGCGGATTGACGAGAATAATGTAGACATTAAGAATTGCATTGCCACTAATATTTACGAGTGGTTTATCTTCGACGCTCAATATTTTGAAAAATTTTTCGCAAAAGATAAAGGCTTTGTAAATGACTATAAAGAGTGGAGAGATGGCAAAAAGGTAACACGTGATACCAACCTTTTCTATAATGAAATAGTTAAGCCGTACGTCGACAAGATACAAGAAGAGATTCCAGTTACACAATTTGATATACGTGACTACGACAAGGCACTTAGAAATGCTGATAAAAAAGCTGATAAAAGTCTAATAGCGTTATACAAGGCACAATCACCATATCATTTATTGCGTAAATCTGCAGCTGATAGCAATTCATTAGATGACAAATTTTATAAAGAACTTCTCTATATTATAGGTCTTGAGGAAGTAAAGGATAATGGTAAAAACCTAATATCCCGTAAACTCGACAACAGAAATTCTGGCTCATTAATTGAAAATGTAATTTCGTTCCTTGAAACTGAGGATCTTTATAAGGTAAAAAGTTTGTCTCAATATGGGCCTACTAAAGAAGAAAGAATATTCAGTATCGCATTGGAATTATCCTTGACTTGGATAAATCGTATTCTATTTTTAAAGCTTCTTGAAGGACAACTTATTGATTATCATCGTGGCAGCCAAGAGTATAGGTTTTTAAATATAGAAACTGTTCACGATTTCGACGAACTGTATAAGTTATTTCATCAAGTTTTAGCTCGCACTTACGATGATAGGTCTGTCAACGTAAAGGAAAAGTATAAGCATGTCCCGTATCTTAATAGTTCTTTGTTTGAAATAAGTGAACTTGAAGATCAAACAATTCGAATAAATTCATTAGACAATATGGCAACGCTTGCACTGATGCCTAACAGTGTATTAAGCGATAAAAATAAAAGGAACCAAGTATTACCTACTTTAGAATATCTCTTCCGTTTTCTTGACTCTTATGATTTTGCCAGTGAAGGTAAAGATGATATACAAGAAGATAACAAAACACTTATCAATGCTTCTGTTCTTGGAAAGGTATTTGAGAAGATAAATGGGTATAAGGATGGCTCTATATATACACCAGGTTTCATAACTATGTATATGTGTCGGGAGGCAATCCGTAAATCAGTTTTACAGAGATTTAATGATCAGTACAATTGGGAATGCGAAACGTTTAACAGTTTATATAACAAAATTACTGATCGTGTAGAAGCTAATAATATCATTAATAGTTTGAAAATAGGCGATTTAGCAGTTGGCAGCGGACACTTTTTAGTCTCCGCACTCAATGAGATAATTGCTATAAAAGCTGAATTAGGAATTCTTCAAGATAAAAACGGCAAACGCATTAAAGACTACAATATCGAGGTCATTAATGATGAGTTAGTAATGATAGATGAATATGGTGATCCTTTCATTTATAATGCCAATAATCATGAAAGCCAACGGATTCAGAAAACGCTGTTCGAAGAGAAGCAAACGATTATTGAAAACTGTCTCTTTGGAGTTGATATTAATTCTAATTCGGTTAAGATTTGCAGACTTCGTCTCTGGATAGAATTATTGAAAAATGCTTATTACAAAGAAGAGACCGGGTTTAAAGAACTTGAGACTTTACCAAATATAGATATTAACATCAAGACAGGTAATTCTCTGATTAGTCGATATTCTTTAACCTCAGACTTAAAAAAGGCTTTAAAAAATATAAATCACACAATACAAGAATATAAAGACGCTGTTAACAAATTTAAAAATGCAACTCATAGAGAAGAGAAACGTCAATTGTTTACACTCATTAACGATATTAAGAGTGACTTCCAGACCTATTTTAGTATCCATGACGATAGAAGGGAAAAGCTATCCAAAGCTAGAGGAGAATTAATAAAACTTCAGAGTGATACATTATTTGACACAAAAAAAGCAAATGCTGATAATAAGAAGAAAACTGAGTCGCTACTTAAAAAAATAAAGACAATAGAAAATGAAATAGAAGCGATAAAAACCAACTTAATTTATCAAAATGCTTTTGAGTGGCGTTTCGAGTTTCCCGAGATTTTGGATAATGATGGAGATTTTGCCGGTTTCGATATAATTATAGGCAATCCTCCTTACATTCAGTTACAAAAGCTCGGAGAATACGCTGATATTTTACAACAATTAGATTATAAAACATTTGCCCGTACAGGAGATATTTATGCATTATTTTACGAACAGGGATTGAGATTACTTAAAGAAAATGGAATCTTAGCTTATATCACATCTAATAAATGGATGCGAGCCGCGTACGGAGAAAGTTTAAGGAATTATTTTTTAGTTGAATCTAATCCACTGCAATTAATTGATTTTGCAGGATTACAGCTTTTTGATTCGGCAACAGTTGACACTAATATCCTATTAACTCAGAATGCAAATAATAAAAATGAATTGCGTACATGTGTTTTAGACAAGAATTTTGAGAGTCTAAAAAATTTGAGCGATTATTTTAGACATTATAGTAATGTATCTACAGGGTTTGTAACCAATTCTAATTGGATAATTTTATCGTCATTAGAGCAAAAAATTAAAGAGAAAATTGAACAAAAGAGCATACCACT
>Ga0134128_10000522_pt1 | contig 53334 bp, 36 predicted proteins | sample KB31754_FD_96462 | JGI IMG/M metagenome (GOLD analysis project Ga0134128, IMG submission 96462) | Terrestrial soil microbial communities with excess Nitrogen fertilizer from Kellogg Biological Station, Michigan, USA - KB3-175-4 | ecosystem: Environmental > Terrestrial > Soil > Unclassified ... | reverse complement strand
TCGCGCCCGCGGGGAGATTCCGCCCCGGCTACGCCGGCGCGGAATCTCCCCGCGGAAAAGAGGAAGGCAGGGTGACACTTCTATTTGAGCTAAAAAGGTGACACTTCTATTTCTTTACAACATGTGGAAGGAAGGACTGTTGGACGTAAAGAGCAATGACTTGCCAAGTTTAGCCGCGACGCGCTAGCGGAGCGCTTTTGGGAAAGCGCTCCGCTAGCGCGTCGCGGCTAAACTTGGCTCACACTGTCCTCGTAATTCGAGGGCGGAACTGAACGCGAGAAAACCGCGTCCGCGCAAGTCGAATTTGCATCGATCTTCCCTTACGATTCGCCCACTCGAAGGAGCGAACGTGGCAGTTTCATTGAAATCCCTGGCTCAGCAGATTCGGGCGGAGCTGATTGGTGACGGCGATATTGAAATTCATTCGGTCAACACGCTTGAGGAGGCTAAGCCGGGCCAGATCAGCTTTTTGGCCAATCCAAAGTATGTGAAGCAGCTTGAAACCACGCAGGCGTCGGCGGTGATTGTCGCCTCGAGCGTGAAGTTTGATCGCTTGCCTTTGCTCAAGAGCAAAGAGCCTTACTACGCCTTTACGCAGGCGGTGGTCGCGCTGCATGGCTATCGCAAGCATCCGTTTCAGGGCATTCATGCCGATGCCCATATCGATCCCAGCGCGACGATCGGCGAAGGCACTATCATCTATCCAGGCGTCTTCATCGGCCCGCGCGTGAAGATTGGGCGCGACTGCGTCTTGCATCCGAATGTCGTGGTCTATGAAGACTGCATCATCGGCGACCGCGTCCTGATCCACGCCAACAGCGTCATTGGCTCGGACGGCTTTGGCTTTGCCACGGTCCAGGGAATTCATCACAAGATTCCGCAGGTCGGAAAAGTCGTTCTTGAAGATGATGTGGAAATTGGCGCCTGCAGCACGCTCGATCGTGCGGCTCTGGGCAGCACGGTCATCGGCAAAGGATCGAAAGTCGGCAATCTCAATGCGATCGGCCATAACGTGCGCATTGGCGAGCATGCCCTGATCATCGCGCAGGTTGGCATCGCCGGCAGCGTGAGAATTGGCCACCATTGCACGATGGCGGGACAGGTAGGCGTGGCCGGGCATTTGAAGATTGGCAATAACGTCACGCTGGGTGCGCAGACCGGCGTGATTGAAGATCTTCCTGATCAATCGACTTACATCGGCGCCCCCGCGATGCCCGCTCAGCAGGCGCGGCGGGTCTACAGCCTTTTCACACAGCTTCCCGACCTGCTTTCGCGCATCAAGCAACTGGAGCAGAAGGTCGAAGAGCTTTCCACGCCGGACAATGCAGGCGAGCAAACGCAGTAAGACCGGCGAAGTAATTACAACAGCATCAAGTTCTCACCAAGGTCAAGGAGCTTCCCGATGACGATCCCACTTCGTGCATGGCGCGCAACCATGGCTTTTGCAATCCTGGCGATGATTGGCCAGGCCCGTGCAGAAGTGAAATTGCCGGCGGTCCTTGCTGACCACATGGTCCTTCAGCAGCAGATGCCAGTTTCGATCTGGGGCACTGCGAATCCGGGCGAGCAGGTCACGGTCACGTTCGGCAATGAAAAGCAATCGGCGACGGCTGATTCCTCGGGGAAATGGAAAGTTGCACTTTCTCCACTGCATGCCAATGCGCAACCGGCCGATCTAACGATTGCGGGAAGCAATACGATCACGCTTCACGACATTCTCGTCGGCGAGGTGTGGGTCTGCTCGGGCCAGTCCAACATGGAATTTTCCATGCGGACGGTGAAGAACTCGACGCAGGAAATCGCGCAGGCGGACAATCCGCAAATTCGCTTGTTCACCGTTCCCAAGTGGATCGCGGAGAAGCCGGAGAGCGACATCAAACCGAACACGCGCGACGGCAAATGGGAAGCTTGCACCCCGCAGACGGTGCCGGGATTCACGGCCGTTGGATATTTCTTTGGCCGAGACCTGCAAAAATCACTGCGCGTACCGGTTGGGCTGATCCACACCTCGTGGGGCGGAACGCCGGCCGAGGCCTGGACCCCCGACAATTACCTGAAGGAAGACTCCGATTTTGATGCGATCGAAAAGCATCGCGAGACCGCCCAGGCTGACTACGACAAGCAGATGGAGCGCTGGCCGCAGGCGGTTGAGCGCGCCAAGGCGGCGAATCGCCCGGCTCCGCGCAAGCCGCTCGACCCACAGCACAATCCGAATCTCGCCTCTGTCCTTTACAACGGCATGATCGCGCCGATCGTCCCTGATGCGATTCGCGGAGCGATCTGGTACCAGGGCGAGAGCAATGCCGGACGCGCGTATCAATATCGCAAACTACTGCCGGCGATGATCAAAAGCTGGCGCGATGCCTGGGGCGAGCCGAACATGAGCTTCCTGATCGTGTCGCTGGCCAATTTTCAAAATCCGCCGACCGCGCCAGGCGAAAGCGACTGGGCTGAGCTGCGCGAAGCGCAATCGATGACGGCTCATATGCCGCACAATGGCCAGGCTTTGGCCATTGATTTAGCCGATGCAAACAATCCAGGCGACATCCATCCCAAGGACAAGCAGGATGTCGGCCACCGTTTGGCCTTCGTCGCACTGGCCAAGACCTATGGCCAGAACATTCCCTATTCCGGCCCCGAATTTGAATCGATGAAAGTCGACGGGAACCAGGCCACCCTCACCTTCAAATTTGCCGATGGAATGAAGGCCAAGGACGGCCCACTGAAGGGCTTTCAAATAGCTGGCGAAGATCACAAATGGCACTGGGCCGATGCGCATGTGGGAGGAAACACCGTAGTCGTCTCCTGCCCGGATGTGCAGACGATTGCCGCCGTGCGCTACGACTGGGCCAACAATCCGCAAGGGAATTTATATAACAAGGCCGGCTTGCCCGCCGTTCCGTTCCGCACCGATCAGTGGCCGGGTGTGACTGAAGGTAAGAAGTAGTCGTGATGTCGGGCACGAATCAAGTTCGTGCGCTGTCGCGAAGCGCTTTTGCGCTCTGGTTGCTGCTTCTCTCATTCGGCGCGCGCGGGAATGCGCGCTTTGCGATTATTGATCCGGTGTCCGCCAAAGCGTCCATCCATCGCGATGGCGATTGGATCGTGGAAAATGCGCCTGTCTTCGAATGCTCCGATGCGACGCTCCAGCAGATTTATGAATTTCGCTGGGCCGTCTACCACCGGCACATCGTCAAGACGCCCGATGGCTATGTCGTCACTGAGTTTCTGCCCAAGGTCCTGTGGGCCGGGAAAGACAACACCATTTCCTGCGCAGCCGGGCATCATTTCTATGAAGGACGCTGGCTGACCGATCCACAATACCTGAATGACTACGCACTCTTCTGGTTTCGCAAAGGCGGCGATCCGCGCCACTATAGCTTCTGGGCCGCCGACGCGATGTGGGCACGATATCTGGCCAATGGCGATCGCGATTTTGCCGTCGGTCTGCTTCCCGATCTAATTCGTAACAATCAGGCTTGGTCGAAAACGCATCAGGATTCCAATGGCGTGTTCTGGCAAATCGATAATTCCGATGGCATGGAATACTCCATCGGCGGCAGCGGATATCGGCCGACGATCAACTCCTATATGTATGGCGATGATCTTGCCATCGCAAAAATCGCGAGGCTCGCGGGGAAGCGCGACGTTGCCGAGGAATATGATCAGAAAGCGATGGCTCTTAAAAAATTAATCCAGCAAAAGCTGTGGAATCCGCACGCAAATTTTTTTGAGACCGTCCCGCGCGGTGATGGGAAAACATGGGCCGGCGTTCGCGAGGAAGTCGGCTTCATTCCCTGGTATTTCAATTTGCCGGACCCGTCATTCGACAAGGCCTGGTCGCAGCTTGTCGATCCGCAGGGATTTGAAGCGCCCTACGGTCCACCAACGGCAGAACGTCGCTCTCCACGATTTGATTTTGCCGCAAAGCACGATTGCCTCTGGAATGGACCCTCCTGGCCCTATGCGACGACGCAGACGCTCGTAGCCCTTGCGAATTTGCTCAATACCGATCGGCAGAATTTCGTGAGCAAGGCCGATTACCTTCGCCTGTTGCGCGCCTACGCTCATTCGCAGTATAAAGATGGTCACCCATGGATTGCCGAGGACCTGGACGCCTCCAGCGGCAAATGGATCGTCGATCTGCCGCGCAGCGTCGAGTACAACCACTCCGCCCTCTGCGACCTGATCATCACCGGCTTCTGCGGCCTTCGCCCGCGCGCCGATGAAACCCTGGAGATCAATCCGCTGATTCCCGATGGCGCGCTGGATTGGTTTGTCGTCGATGGCATTCCGTATCACCATCACTGGATCACCATTGTGTACGACAAGACCGGCCAGCATTTTGGCAGGGGTGCAGGTTTGCGCGTGATCTGTGATGGAACTCAGGCGGCCGCAAGCCGGGCGATCGAACGAATTACAGCGCGCCTGGCGGTTGGGCATCCGATACCATGAGCCGCTAGAAAAAGTCAGATGATGAAACGCCATCATTTAAATTGGTGCATCAAGACGCCAATCCTCATTTCGCTCCTTTCGATGGTCTGCGGTTGCGAGTTCGATGTAACCCGCGATCCGAAATATCAGCATGGATGGGTGCCGGGCCATCAGTACGAGCTTCGACACACGATGGCGGTCATGCTGGATAAGCAAACGGGCGACGTTTACTTCGATCGATACAGAGCGGACAAGCCAGTTAGGTCTGTCTGGATGTGGGTCAACAATTACGAGCAAGTTCTGGTCGAGAATGCGCCGGCTGGCACCCGTTTTCGCGTTGATAAACTGATTCGTTACTGGAATCCGCTGAGCACAGTAACGTATCCCGTGGGCACGATGCTCAATGGATCCTTCCGCGGAAAGACCGTCCAGCTCTACTCCGTTTCTCAGCACGACCAAATAGGGGAAGCTGAGTATGTGGATCGGCGCGATGATGACGTAGTTGCGCCCGTCCCAACTGATAAATAACTTCAATTTCCCTGGGCCGACTCAACCTGTATCTCCGCCTTCGAGACCGGCCCTTCGACGCCGAATTGATTGATCGTCTTCACTTCCAGGCAATTTCGCCCGGCATGAATTGGCCACGCAAAATGATCGCCCATTGGCTTCCAAGGTCCATCATCAAAGCAGGCCAGATGGGTCTTAAAATTCGGCGTTAGCGTTTTGAGCGAAACCTGCACGTTCGATCCATCAGCTTTGAGTGACAGGGCCGATTGGTCGATCGGGAAATAGGGTTCGTGAGCCGGGTCGGCGGGATTGATGCGCTGGTGCCATTGGGTGCCGTCGCAGATATGGTCTTTGGTGATGAACATCTTTCCATAATCGGGGCCGCTGTTCATCAGATCTGTGTTGGGAATGTAGCCGATGAAGGCGTAGACATTGGTCGCGCCGCCGTCGAGAACCAGATCGCCGAAGCCGGGATATCTGCCGCGGAAGACCGGCATGTCTGATTTGTGATATCGCTTGTGATCCTTGTCGAGCACGAAGGTCACGCCTGCGGCATCGTGATAGAACCATTCCTGCCGGAATTCATAAGCGCTCAGCGGCACGTCATCTTTTTCCATGTACATCGCGAAGGTCGGGTCGAACAGCACCCATTTTCGATACTGATTCGACCAGATTTCGGTCGAAGTGTGCTCGGTCGAGCCCTGGCCGATGTTGTCGGGCCGGCGCAGGGCCAGCGGCCGATCGACCCAGCCCATGCTTGCCGCGGCGGAGACCATCACATCACCATAATGCGAGCAGAAAAAGGTATTGCCCGCGTCGATCGCATCCAGAATTTCCAGCGCCCCGCGCGCGTCCGAAGTCGGCTTGCCAAATCGCTTGAAGCGATGATTCACCCAATCGAGCAACAGAAACTGCTTTTCAAATTCATCCTTGCCCGGCGCTATAACCTGATCGAGGTGGTACTTCTCGCGCACTTCCTTGAGCTTCGGATTGTCAAAACGGTCGAAGCGATACCGACGGCTGAATTCGTTGTCCACAAAAGGCAGTGTGTCGAGCTTGGTGAGCGTCGCGGTTTGGGAGCCGACGTGAAACGAATCGCCGGCTTTTAAGGACGCGGCAATTGAATCTGCGGCCGCGAAGGTTTGTGCAGCCGAGAAAAGAAGAACAGCGGCAAGAGTAGCTGCAACAGTTTGATTGCGAATGATGCCAATGATGTGAGTCACGGCTCCTCCTTAGCAAACGTCCATCTCATTTACCTGATTCCGAAGACCGCCGTTGCTTTGATGATCAGGTGCCCCGGTTGCCGAACATGAGGCCGACAATCCATACAAGAGCAGCAACCGCTAGTACCAGGGCCGTATGATCTATGCGAATTCGCTTTGGACGATCTCCAAATCCCAATGCGGGGCTCACCCGATCGAGCAGCCAAAGGCCGCTGATCGTCGCGACAAGTCCAAAGGAAAGCATGGTCCATTTTGGAACACCCAGACGGATCATTTCATGGGCGTCGCCTACCGGATCAATGGTGCCCGATCCGATGTACAAGCCGTTAATGAGCAGACAAAAGCCCGCGAAAGCAACGAATAGGTATGACGTTTTCAATTGCAGCGAGACGATGAATGCCGCCAACAGCGCCGGGAGAACCGCTCCGACGATCGGCCCCGCCCATACTTCGATCTTTGGCGAAGGATTGGGCGCGACATCTGTCCGCGAGAACACCAGTGGATGCCACACCACCCGCTGAACGTAGCCGCCCGTTGCCCACGCTCCAGCAACATGCCCAGCCTCGTGAACCAGCATCATCATCGGCCAACAAAATGCGATAAGGCCGACGATGAGTATGACCTGAGATGGTCGATGGGCGGCCATGGCCAAATCATAACGCGCATCGGCCCATTGAAAGTCATTGTGCCGGAAGCTGAAGTTCGGATATACACAGTCGCCCGATGGCCGATCATGATCTTTATTCCGGGCTCGTTCGCCTTCACGTGCTGTACCACGCGTCGGTGGGGGCGGTGTTTGGCTTGGGGATGATTGAAGAGCTTAGACGCCATGGCTATCGCGTCGGGCCCGGCACACTTTATCCATTGCTGCATGGGCTGGAACGTCGGGGATATCTGCGATCTAAAAAGCGGTTGGTCGAAGGAAAGATTCGGCGCGTTTACGCCATTACGAAAAAGGGGCGCACTGAGCTGGTCCAGGCGGGCCAGAGAGTACGCGAACTTTACGAAGAACTGGTGGAAGGAGGGGGAGAGCCTTCGCCCGCACATCCCGGCTCCAAATCGAGATGGCGGGCCATTCGAATCGCAAGTTCTGCTGCAAATCGCGGAGGAGAAGGACATTCTGCTGGCTCGAAGCGGTTGTTCCAATAATGTGAGAATATCGCGGGGTGTCACTGGAACGGGTCGGCATTGAAACTTGCGGGGGCAAGTTTATCATATCGAATATCGATAGCAGGGTTTCGGGGCGTGGAGGAAAAGAACGGATGGAAATCACCTCCAGGGAGTTTTGGACAGAGTTCCACGGCATCATTCTTGGAGCCGTGTATCTCCTGGCTTTCACGGGCGGATTTGTTTCCCTCTGGGATTTTCGCTCCGACTGGATTACGGGAGCCGCGGTGAAGAAAGCGGCAACAAGGCTCATTGCCTGGACCTGGACCATGGCCATTATCGCCTGGCTCACGGTGCTGGTGGGAACGTACATCGTCTACCCCTGGTATCGGGCGAAGCCCCCGGCTGGAACCGTGGGAAGCGCTCTGGCGCAGTATCCCAAGTATTCTTTGCTTGCGAGCCCGAAGACTGCTGACTGGCACGAATTTGGCATGGAGTGGAAGGAGCATGTCGCGTGGCTGGTGCCGATCCTGGCGACGTCGGTGGCGCTGCTGGTGACGAAACATTATCGCCTGATTGCGTCTGACCGGTTCCTTCGCAAATCGATTTTGACCCTCTACCTGTTCGCCTTTGTCGCTGCGTCAATCGCTGGCGTCTTCGGAGCGTTCATCAATAAGGCTGCGCCGCTGCGCTAAAGGGTCTGCCATGCAAAGCCAACTTGCGTCAGATGAAACTTCCGTTTCTCAAAGGCTTGCCAACGGCCCCGTTTGGGCGGGTGTCCTTGCGGCAGGAATTGGCTGCGCGGCGCTCGGTACTTTGGTTGATCTGAGTGAAGCGTCGAAGTCGATTTCAAAGGCGCTGAATTTCTATACACCGACTGGAGATCTCTCGGGAAAGACAATTCTTGCCGTCCTGGTCTGGATTGTTGCATGGGCGGTGCTGCACGCGCGGTGGAAGAATCGCGATGTTCATTCGCCGAAGTTGGTGCTGACGGTCACATTAGTGTTAATCCTTCTGGCGATGGTTGCGGTATTTCCGCCATTCTTCGAGATTTTCGCTGCTAAATGATCTGTGGGTTTAAAGGGAAAGGGCTCTCTCATATGCGGACGCGCAGACTTCTTCTCGTTCTGATGACGTTTATCATTTTTGGTTTCGCACTCCCAAGCTTTGGTGGGCCGCCGTTTGTCACCGACGATCCGGAGCCGGTCGAGCTGCATCATTGGGAAGTCTACTTCTTTTCCATTTACAACCATGGGAAGGACGCCGATTTCGCCCAGCTCCCGGCGATTGAAGTCAACTACGGCATCTTCCCCGAGACTCAGATTCACATCATCGCGCCGGGGGCTTATGACCATGAGCCAGGCGTCGGCACTCACTTTGGCTATGGTGATACGGAATTGGGCGTGAAATATCGCTTTCTGAAGGAAACGGATTATCTGCCCCAGGCCGGTATTTTTCCGCTCGTGGAACTGCCGACGGGAGATTCGGGCCGGGGACTTGGTAACGGCCAAACCCAGATCTTCATTCCCATCTGGCTTCAGAAAAGCTTCGGCAAAGACAAGGAATGGACCACTTACGGCGGCGGTGGGTTCTGGTACAACCCCGGCCCCGAGCATGCCAACTTCTTCCGCTTTGGCTGGGAACTACAACGCGATCTAAGCGAACATGTGACGCTCGGCGGCGAGATCTATCACGAAACGCCCGACGAGCAGGGCGGCCATGGACATACCGCCTTCAACCTCGGCGGTTTCCTGAACTTCGACGAGCACAATCACTTTCTCTTCACCGCCGGCCGCGATCTGGACGGGCCGATCCATTTCGCCTGTTACATCGGATATCAGTTCACGTTCTGAGGGAGGATCCAAAGGCCTACTATCGTGATGGCCTCGATGTCGGTGATCAACATTTGCAACATCGTCGAAGAGCCGCCGACCCGATTTGCTGAGTGCGCTAAAATCTCAATTGGTTTTGAGGTTCGCACTGTGCTGGAAATCACTGGCGATGATCCCGACTCTGCGTTTCTGACTGAAATGCCTGTCGAGCAACCGTGGATCAAAGATTACGACACGATCGAAGGGGAGGGACCTACAAATTGGGCTAGGCGGTGGGACGTCACGAATTGGAGGCTTCTGTCGGCTTATTCGAACGGCAAACCTATTGGCTCCTGCGTTGTGGCTCGCGACACGCCGGGCGTCGATATGCTCCAAGGCCGGTCCGATCTGACCGCAATATGGGATTTGCGGGTCGTTTGTCATTATCGACGTCGAGGAATTGGCAGCCAGCTTTTCAAGGCGGCGGTGGGTTGGGCGCGCGGCCAAAAATGTCGCGAGCTGCATGTGGAGACGCAAAACATCAACGTTCCCGCCTGCCGACTCTATCAGCGGCAAGGCTGCCGCCTTAGGTCAATTGATCGCTTTGCCTATCAGGGGTTTCTAGATGAGATCCGAATGATTTGGAGCCTAGAGCTTTAATGCACGACAGAGTCCTGGGAGGGGAGGCGTTGTTCTGGGAGTTCAGGATTTAAACTGAGGCCTTACCGTTCCTTACGCGCCAAAAAGTTTGCAACTTTCGACACAAACAATTGTCGTGGGCAGGAGTAAAGATATGGAGAAGATCGATCCTTTCTTTCTCGGACGCCTATGGCTGCGAGATGCCGGAATTCTTTTGTCGCGTTGAGCCTTGATTCATTCAAGGCGGCGCTCTGCCTTGGCTGCATTGCATTGATGATCAATGCGTTCTCGTCCGCGAAATGCCTGGCCGACGTCTCATTCCGTAATGATGTGATGGCGGTGATCTCCAAGGCCGGCTGCAATGCCGGCGCGTGTCATGGCAACAAGAACGGGAAAGCCGGCTTCAAACTTTCGCTTCGCGGACAAGACCCGGACACCGATTACGATACGCTTACGCGCGATCTGTTTGCCCGGCGGATCGATCCGCTCAATCCAGATCGAAGCCTGATCCTGCTCAAGCCGACCACGCAGATTTCCCACGAAGGCGGATTGCGATTTCGCATCGGCTCGCCGGAGTATGAGATCATCCGCAATTGGATTGCGGAGGGTCGGCCGCGCGATCCAGCTTCGACGCCGGTGCTGCAAAAGCTGGAAGTGACGCCGGGCCGCGAAGTTCTCGTCGAGCCGGCCGATCGCGTGCAGATCAAGGCGACCGCAATCTTCTCCGATGGCTCGCGGCGCGATGTTTCGAGTTTAGCCGTCTATGAGCAGTCGGCGGAGCTGACCAAGATTTCGCCCGATGGCTTGGTTGTCCGCCAGCGCGATGGAGAGACCACCGTCATCGTTCGCTATCTCCAATGCCAGCAAGTCGTCCGGCTCGCGTTCGTCCCGTCCCGGCCCGATTTCAAATGGAAGCCGCTGCAGGCAAACAATTACATCGATCAGCAGGTGTTCGCGAAGCTGCGCGAATTGCGGATGAATGCGTCGGAGCCGTGTAGCGACGCGATGTATGTCCGTCGGGCTTATCTTGATGTGTTGGGCATCCTGCCGACGCCGGATGAGGCGCAGTCATTCATCGATAATCATTCAGCAGATAAGCGAGCAAATCTTGTCGATGCGCTGCTTAAGCGGCCAGAATATGCTGACTATTGGTCGCTCAAATGGTCCGATCTCTTGCGGAGCGAAGAGCGCACCCTCGACCGCAAAGGCGTGCAGGCTTTTCATCACTGGATTCGAAAGAGCATCGCGGAAGATAAACCGCTGGACGAATTTGCCCGCGAGATGATTTCCGGGCGCGGCAGCACGTATGAAAATCCGCCGGCCAATTATTACCGCGCCAATCGCGATGCCGTCACGCGCGGCCAGGCGACGGCGCAGGTTTTCCTGGGCTTGAGCCTTCGCTGCGCCCAGTGTCACAATCATCCCTTCGATCGCTGGACGCAGGATGATTTCTATGGCTGGGCAGATCTCTTTTCGCGCGTCGATTACAAGATCATCGAAAACAACCGGCGCGACATCAACGACAGCCATGAATTCATCGGCGAGCAGATCGTCTACGAAAAAAATAGTGGCGATGTCGAAGACCCGCGGCCCGGTCACGTCCCGACGCCTCGCCTCCTAGGAGCCGGCGAGATTTCTCGCGGGCAGGATCGTCTGGAAGCGGTGGCCAATTGGGTGACATCGCCGGCCAATCCATACTTTGCAAGGGCACAGGTTAACCGCGTCTGGTATCACCTGATGGGGCGCGGGCTGGTCGATCCGGTCGATGATTTCCGCGCCACCAACCCGGCAACGCATCCGGAGCTTCTGGACCAGTTGGCCGAAGATTTTGTCAAACACGGATACGATGCGCAATACATCATTAAGCTGATCATGGCTTCGCAGACGTACGCATTATCGTCCGAACCGAATGCGACCAATGCGGATGATGAAGTGAATTACTCGCACGTCATTCCGCGCCGGTTGACAGCCGAGCAGTTGCTGGATTGCGAGCATGAAGTGGCGCAGGTGCCCGAGGAATTCGCCGGATACCCTGCTGGCATGCGTGCCGAGCAGATCCCCGGCGTGCGCGTTGTGCAGCAGCGACGAGGGCGCCCTTCGATGGCCGATCAGTTCCTGGTGACCTTCGGAAAGCCTCCCCGACTGTTGACCTGCGAATGCGAGCGGTCGAACGACACGACGCTGGGCCAGACGTTCCAGTTGATCACGGGTCCTGAAGTGTCGGACCTGCTGGAAGCGAAGGACAATCGCATCGGCAGCCTGATGAGCGCGGGCAAGAGCGACAGCCAGATCATCAATGAAATGTATTGGTCCGCATTGACGCGCGCGCCATCGGCCACCGAGCTGTCAGCGATGACCGATCACGTAAAAAAGGCCCGCGATCGGCGCGGCGGCCTGGAAGATGTCGGCTGGGCCTTGCTGAACGCCAAGGAATTTATCCTTCGGCAATAGTGGTGCGATTGATCGAGGACGCGGGGCAACTCCCGCGGCATGCTATGCGACGCCATTCATCCAACTTCGCATGCAACGGCCTTAATGCCTGTCGGCCCTCGCGGCGCGGAATGTTGAAAGTCGGTGGAATGGGGCTGCTGGGTTTGACCATGCCCGGCCTGCTGCGCGCTGAAGCGCTGCAGCAGAAATGGAATGTTGGCACGAATGCCAAGCCTGCCAAGACCCGCACCAAGTCGGTTATTTTCCTTTATCAATTCGGCGGCCCCAGTCATCTCGACATGTTCGACATGAAGCCCGATGCGCCGGATGCGATTCGCGGCCCGCACAAGCCGATCGCGTCGAGCGCCGACGGGATTCAGGTTTCGGAGCATTTGCCGAACGTCGCGAAAATCATGGATAAGGTCACGCTGATCCGCAGCATGACCCACACCATGAAGAACCACAACTCGGCGTCGTACTACGCGCTGAGCGGTCATGCGCCGCCGGTCGATGACATCCGCCTGAAGGACACGCTCGATCTGTTTCCAGCATACGGTTCAGTCGTCGATGCTCTCGCGCCAACCAGCGGCGCGATGCCGACCTTCGTGAGCTATCCTTACACGATCCGCGACGGCTCGGCGACGCCCGGGCAGCATGCCAGCTTCCTGGGCAAGGCTCACGATCCCTTTTTCTTCTCCCAGGATCCCAACAGCCCCGATTTCGCGCTGCCTGAATTGAGCCTGCCGGCAGACATGCCGATCGCGCGCCTCGAAGAGCGCCGCGAACTTCAGCAGATGATCGATCAGCAATCGCGCCTGCTCGATCGATCTGCCGCGGCGCGCGGACTCGATGAATATTATTCCAAGGCGCTGGCGATGCTGAATTCGACGAAGCTGCGTGATGCCTTCAATCTCTCAGCTGAGCCGCAGGCGCTGCGGGACGCCTATGGCCGGCACACCTATGGCCAGAGCATGCTGCTGGCGCGCCGCCTGGTCGAAGCCGGCGCGAAATTCATCACCGTCTATTTTTCAGAAGGCATCGGCGGGCAAAGCTTCACCTCCGGCGGATGGGACACGCACGGGTTCAACAACACCCACATGTATCCGATTATCGAGAAATACCATCTGCCGATCACCGATCAGACGCTGCCGACGCTGCTCAACGATCTCGATCAGCGCGGCCTGCTCGACAGCACGCTGGTGCTGTGGATGGGCGAGTTTGGTCGCACTCCCAAGATCAATGCCCAGGCCAGCCGCGATCATTGGCCGCAATGTTACACGACATTGCTTGCCGGTGGCGGCGTGAAGCGCGGATACGTGTATGGCGCTTCAGACAAGAATGGCGCGTATCCAGCCAAAGACCCCGTTCGCCCCGATGATCTGGCGGCAACGATGTTCCACATGCTCGGCATCGATCCAGAAACCGAAGTTCACCAGATCGGCAATCGCCCCGTGCGCATCGCCGAAGGCAAGCCGGTGATGGATGTGCTGGCATGAGTTGGGCGCGACGACATTGTTTTTTCGAAGTTCGCTCCATCTACCTTTTAATTTTGTCGCTGGTTATTGCCTGTGACGCGGCCCATGGCGCCACCAAAAAGCCGCAGGCACCGCCGCCTGAAGCGTTCACGTGGGCCAAGCCTTGGTCGATTATGCCGGGGCGGACGACGACCGTGACCTTTTACGATCCGGAACTCGGGCAGCCGATCGGTTTGTGGAATAACTTTGGCGCGTCGAGTTTTCCCATCGCGGGGAGCAGCAAAGATGCAGAGCCAGGCCAGGCGACGTACCAGATCACAGCGCCATACGATGCATCGGTCGGCATCGGCGCGGTTCGCCTGCTGACCATCCGCGGCCCATCGCACCTTCAACTCATTATGATCGACGATCTGCCAGTGATCGCGCAATCGTCCGGCAACCATTCGCTTCACTCGGCTCAGCAGATCAAGTTGCCCGTTGCGGTCGAAGGAACCTGTCAGTCAATGGCGATGGATTACTACAGATTTGCCGGAAAGAAGGGGCAGCGCGTGTCGGCCGAGATCGTTGCACAGCGATTGGGCGCGCGGATGGACTCTCTGCTTCGGCTGCTCGACGCGCGCGGCCGGGAACTGGCCTACAACGACGACTCGCCTGGCGCAGGGTCCGACAGCCGATTCAGCATGATGCTGCCAGCCGACGGCGATTATTTTCTGGAAGTGCGGGATGTGAATTACGACGGCGGCGAAGTGTGCCGATATCACCTGCGCGTCGGCAATTTCCCGCTGATTGCCTCAGCATTTCCCGCAGGCGCGCAGGCGGGGCATGAAACCGCATTTCATCTTGATTCCGCAGATGGTCAGGCGCTACCGCCGGTGAAGTTCGCGCCACTTGCTGGATTGAATCGGCAATTCATCAGCGTCTGCACAGCGCCCGGCCAAGGCAGCGGCTTTGTGCCGATCTTTGTGGATGAAGGACCGCAAGTTATCGAGCGCGAGCCGGATGATTCGCCTTCATCAGCGATGCCCATCTCGGTGCCCACGACGATCGATGGCCGGCTCGATCATCCCGGCGATCGCGATTACTACTCGTTTCACGCCAAGCGAGATGATCGCTTCCCCTTTGCCGCCCAAACCCGATCCATCGGATCGCCAGCCAGCATCCGGCTCATGATCTTCAATTCCGATGGTGCCCAGCTCGGAGTATCTAAACCCGAAGGTCCCGACGATGGCTCGATCGCCTTCACCGCGCCCAGCGAGGGCATTTACAAGCTGCTCATTGAAGACCTGACCAACGCCGCCGGCCGCGGAAGCGTCTATCGAATCCGCGCAGGCGGGTTAGCGAACGGCTTTTCGCTCAGCGCCGATTCCGACAAAATTCAAGGGCTCGCGGGCAAATCGGTCACGCTCAAGATCACCGCTACGCGCGGTTCCTACCAAGGGGCCATCGCACTTGCCCTGGCTGGCGATGGGGCAGCCGATTTGAAGCTCGAAGACAACGTCATCGCGCGCGGCAAAACGGAAACCGATCTGCGCATTATCCTTCCGCGCAAAGTCCGCTCGGCCAGACTTCTCAATCTCCGCATCATCGGTAAAGCAACGGTTTCCGGGCAAACGGTCGAAGAACCGGTCAGCACCGAGCCGCAGCTCAAGCGGCTTTTCCCAAAGATGGAATATCTTCCACCGGAACTGGATGGCCTGATCGGGCTTGAGTTGATCAATGCCCGCCATCCTTCATCGGCACCTGCGTCGGGCTCGCCAGGTAACTGATCAAGTCGCGCGCATCTTCGGTCGAAAGCGCTTCGAGCAATCCTTCCGGCATCATCGAGATCGGCGAAGTCTTGCGATGCTCGATCTCGTTGATGGGCAGTATCACGTCGCCCGTCGTGGTGCGGAGTGTCAGCGACTTTGCATCTTCATGATGAATGATGCCGGTGAGCGTTCGGCCATCGGTCGTTGCGATCACCGTCATCAGATAATCCTTTGCGACGACCGCGCTCGGATCGACGACATTTTCCAGCACGTAATCGAGGTTGGCCCGTTGCGAGCCGGTCAGGTCCGGGCCGATGTTGCCGCCGGTGTCAAAGATCGTATGGCAAGTCGCGCAGGTCTTGGAAAAGATCGCGCGGCCGTGAGAAAGATCGGCCTTGGCCATCATGTCGGGCGTGAAGAGCTTCTTGTAATACGCGATCTGCGCCGCCTTGTCTTTGGCGGGCGGACGGACCGATCCCCAGATTTTTTTGAGCCGCTGGTTCACGCCTTTGTCGTTGAGCGTCGCAAGCTGGCGAATCGTGAAAGCCGACAGATCGGCCCGCGGAATGCGCCCATCCGCGGCCGCATCCAGCAGAGCCACGGCCCACGCGGGGCGGGTTGCCAGGACGTCGATCGCATCATGCTGCTGAACGGGGTTGAAAGAAGAAAATCGCTGGAGCAGGGCAGCGGGAGTCTTTGACTCATCACACGAAGAAAGCGATTGGATGACTTCGGTACGCACGGCCGGATCATCCAGCAGGACAAGCAAATCGGGCCCAAGCTGCGGATCCTTCGCCTGCGCCAGCGCGGCAATATCCTGCCGGCGCTCCTCGGCCGGCGCAGCTCGATCGACAATTGTCTTATGAAGCCATGCGACCGCATCCGGATCGCCAAAGACCAGTGCCAGTGCCGTCGCCTTCTGGCGAACTTCCGCGCTCGAACTGGATTGCAACTTCACATAAATCGCGTGCCAACCCTCCGGCATCGCGACATGCCGCTGGCCGGCAAGCCCCTCGTGAATTCCGCTAAGCACATCCGCCTGCGCCGCCGGATCAGTTAAATCCTTCAGCAGGCTCACCGCCACCGAGAGACCATTGGCTGAATTTTCGGCTGGCAATGCTGGTGACGCGGAGCACGCGATGACTATAGCCAGGAGAATTGGACAGCACCGGGTAACGGATAAGCTCATCACGTTCACTCTTAATTGCGGCTTAATACGCCTCGTTTCGGATGCTCCACCGGCGCGTGCGGCATTTCAAGACCGTTCAAATTTTATCGAGATGCAGTCAGGGTCGCCGGCTGATCGAGATGTGCTTCGTGAACGCGTTTTTGATATTCCGCTTCCAGCGCGTCGGCCTTGGCTTTGGCGGCTGCCATGGCCTTTGTCGTGGTTTCGACGGCGGATTTGCGCGAAGCCATCTCGGCGTTGGCCCTGGTAATCGCATCCTGAGCGGCGGCGATTTTCGCAGGGGCGGCGGCGAGGTCGGCTTTTTGCTTTTCCAAGGCTGCATGGGCTTTAACGATCGAAGCGGCGGCGGATTTTTCGTCCTCGTGTTGCGCCGCGAGTGGGGCACTGGCGGATTGCACGTCAGCTTTCAGGCAATCGACGAGGGCGTGCGATTTGGACGCGGCGTCGGCGAGCGTTTTACTGCCGGGGGCTTTGCCTGCCTCGGCGGCGATGCGCTGCGAAAGCTGATCGGCGGCGGTTACCAAGGCCTGTTTCTGCTCCACGAGCGATTCGGTTGTGTGAATGGCAGCCTGAGCAGAGGCCTCGGCGGTTTTGGCTTTGGCGATGTCGTCTTCTTTGGCGCTCAAGAGTGTTTTGGAGTCGGCAATCATTTTCTTCAGCGAGGCGATCGTCGCATTGGCATGATCGATATCGCCCTGGAGGGCAGCGACTCCGCCGACGGCCTGCTCGTGGTCGGCCGTGCGGCCGGCCAATTCATTGCGCGCGGCATACACGCCCTGGAAGAATTCCCCAAGCTTCATCCGCGCGATCGATGATCGACTGATGTTGAGTTGTGTTTCTGCTTCATCTCTTACGGCTTTCATTTTGGCCAACTCGGTCTGCATTGCCTTATCGCGCTTGGCCAGTTCGGGAAGCTGCTTCTGCGCCTTTTCAAGTTCTGCCTTGAAGACGGTCAGTTTGGATTGTGCTTCCTTCGCGTAGGCGGTGGCCTGCTCCACGCTGAGTTCTGCCTGCTTCTGCTCAGCGCGTGCATCGTTGGATTCGTCAGTCAGTCGCCCCGTTGCGAGGGCGAGTTGATTAACGTCATTCGTGGACGAAACCACGCGTGACGAAACTGATCTGTTGGGGGAAGTCGCTGACTTGCTGTCAGCAATCGCAGCGCGCTGCAATTCGATTGCGCGGCGGGCGGATTGATTCAGACGATCCAGCTCGCTCTGCAGTCGTGTCAGCTGATTACGAGCGACATCCAGATCCGCATTGGCTGCGTGCAGATCCGCCTCGGCTTTAGTCAGTGCAGCTTGGTGGGCAGGAACTTTCTTCGAATCCGCGATCACATGCTCGGCCTGAAGCTTTTCATCATCGGCACGCCGGACAGTGGCCTGCATTTGATTAAACTTCGCGTCGGCTTGCGTCAGCGCTGCCTGCGCCTCAAGCAATTTCTTCTGTCCGGTCACCAGGCGATCAGCCAGCGGAGCTGGATCGTCGTTGAGATGACCCAGGATCTTTCCGGTCGTGGCATCACAGACGCGGATCTCGCCAGTCCAGTCTGCGGCGATAACGCGCTTTCCGTCGCAGTCGAAGGTCGCATCCAGTGCGATATCGCGGAATCCGTCGAGCTGGCGGATTTGAGAGCCGTTGGCGTTCCACAGCTTCACGACATGATCGCGCCCGCAGGAGACGAGCCGACCATCGTGGGTGAATTCGACCGAAAGCACACCGCTGCCATGTGCGTTCCAGCTCTTGACCTGGTTGCCGCTCTGCATGTCCCAGAGCTTGATGGTGCCGTCTTCGCTGGCGCTGGCCAGGTAATTGGCATCGTCGCGGAAGGCGACGGCGGTGATGCCGGCCTTATGCGCGGCCAGGTTGTAAAACTCGCGGCCCGACTTGGCTTCCCAGACCCAGAGTCCACCGGCACGATCTCCGCTGGCCAGCAGCACGCCATCAGGGCTGTAGGAGATGGCCGTCACCCAATCGGTATGCTTCTTGATCGAGTGGAGCAGCGTGCCATCTTGCGTGGAATAGATCTTGAGCGTCTTGGTCGGCCCGCCCAGGGCGACGGTCGTCTGATCGGGGCTCAAGTCAGCGGCGATCACCTGGTCGAATTCATTGCCGACGTCGGTAATGTGCTTGCCGGTCGTGATGTCCCAAAGCGAGACTTTCCCGCTCTTGGCAGCAACGCCGCCGCCGATCATCAGCATCTTTCCATTTCGGCTGAAGCGGGTGACGCAAGGCTCGCCATCGAGGAAGGGGACAATTCCCAAAAGATCCAGCGTCTGCGGATTGTAAAGCAGGACCTGATGCTCGGCTCCAATCGCCACCACAGGGGACCATGGATTGGAAGCCATGCAATAGGGCGCCCAGGCGCGGGTGGCACGGGCAAAAGGCTCCAGCACAAAGTCGTGCGGCGTCGGCAGGGGGCCGTCGGGCTTGTGCATACCGGTCGAGGCAACGCTGAGATCGAGCTTCGGCTTAGCGGACGCGATGGCCTTGCCGTTCTTGGTTTCCAGCGCGCCGCCCGCAATCCATGCCTTAATCAGATTCAGCTCTTTGTCCGGCAGCTTATCCTTCTTGGGTGGCATGGTCGGCTCTTCGGCGTGCGTCACCAGGCGAAAGAGTTTGCTGCCATCTGGGTCCCCGGAATTGATGACTTGTCCATCATCGCCACCAGCCAAAGCCGCTTGAAAGCTGCTTAGATCGAGGCCGCCTTTCTTCTTGTCGGGATTGTGACAATTGAGACAGTCGTTGCGGAAAATCGGCAGCATGTCGTCCTGATAGTTCACCTTTGTCTGCCCGAATGCGGGCGCGGCAAAACAAATTGAACCTGCCAGGACCAGCCAGTTCTTGTAACCCATCACTCGAACCATGACTCTCCGCTCCACTACTGCCAAATCTTTACTGCCCTTTTGTCCAAAGCTAGTGATTGAACATGAACTCCTGCGAATTGAGGAGTGCCCAGAAGATGTCGTCGAGGACTTTGCGATCATTTTTGCCTGCCGCCGCGATCTGTTCATGGAGTGCAGACATCTCATCGCTGCTGGGCCGCCGGCCCAGGCATCGCAGATACAAGGCCTGCACAATCTGATCCGGCTCCATCTTCTCCTTCAGCAGACCGGTTACGACCGCGCTGCCTTGCACTTTGGTCTGCACAATGTTGCCATTGATCAGGGCCAGGGCCTGCGACAGGTTTGGCTCCATCTTCACTTCACACGAGCAGGCGGTTTCACGAGTGGCCCGGCCAAAGGTGGTGAGGAAGAAATCGGTGGTGTTGCCGTCGGCAATGTCCACCGCTCGCGAACCCAGCGGCAGGCCGCGGAATTTGTCCTTGGTTTCGGTCACCTGCGTGATACAGTCGCGCAGCACTTCAGCGCGCATCCGGCGCACGAGACTATGGGCGAAATTGCGATCGTCCTGCTCATTGCTGGTGTTGGTCTGAGTGGAAAGCTGATAAGTGCGCGAGGTGCAGATATCGCGCACGAGCCGCTTGAAATCGAAGTGATATTCTTCCAGCTTTTTGCCCAACGCATCGAGCAATTCCGGATTGACTGCCGGGTTGCTGACGCGCACGTCATCGACCGGATCGATGATGCCTTTGCCGAAATATTGCGCCCAGATGATGTTAGCGATATTCTTTGCAAAGTATGGGTTTTGAGGCGAGGCCAGCCAATTGGCCAGCACAACCCTTCGATCTTTGCCCTTCACATCCGGCGTTGCTCCGCCGAGAAATTTAGGCTCCATCACCCGCCCGCCGACCGGATGATGAACATCGCCGCCGCCGCTGTTGAAGACAATGACCTCGCGCGGGTCTTCGGACTGCTTTCGACCCACCTGCGAGAAGAAGGCGGCAAAGCCGTAGTAATCGTTCATCGTCCAACGATCGAACGGATGATTGTGACACTGCGCACATTGGATGCGCATACCCATGAACACCTGAGCGGTATTCTCGGCCAGCTTCAGAGTCTCGCGCGTGACCTGATAGTAATTGGTGGCGGGATTCTTGAACGTGCCGCCGTCCGCTTCCAGAAGCTCGCGGACGATTTCGTCGAACGGCACATTGTGAGCGATTTTGTCTTCTAGCCAGTTGTAATAGAGCAGTGCCGCCTTGTAGCTGACTTGCTGATTGTCCGAGCGAATCTGCAGCAGCTCGGCCCACTTCATCACCCACATCTCGACAAATTCCTTGCGCGTCAGCAGCTCATCGACCAGCTTCTCGCGTTTTTTGGGATCGGTGTCGGCAATGAATTGGTCATGCTCTTCCGCGGTCGGCAGGGTGCCGGTGATGTCAATCGTAGCGCGGCGAAGGAAGACTTCGTCGCTACACAAATCGGATGGAAGAATCCGCAGCTTCTTGAGCTTCGCATCGACCAGCGTATCGATGTAATTGTATTCGGGGACGTCGGGGAATTTGTACTTGAGGTTCTTGGGGATAACGATCACCTGCGAGCCGACGGTGAACGTAGCGAAGCGCGCCATGACGAACGCCTCGCCGCGTGCCGGCGCGGTGACTTTGCCATCATCGTCGATTTTGGCGGATGAATCGTTGTTGCTCATGTAGAGCGCGAGACTGGTGACGTCGCGCGTGGAGCCGTCGGAATAATGGGCCCGCACGGTCATCTGCTGGTGGTCACCCTCTTCCATCACCGCCTGCTTCGGCAAGATTTCCAGCGACGTTGCCTCGGCAACCTTTGGCGAATCATCCGGCGCGCCGGCTTTGAGCCAGTCGAGCAGCGTGTGATAGAGCGGACTGGTGTCCTTGAAGCGTTCGCCGCCCGTGTGTGGGACTTTTCCAATCGCCTTTTGCAGCAGAAGGCTTTCTTCCGGAACGGCCAGATTAATTCGACGGGTCGAAAGCTGACGAGTGAGGTTCTCGTAATCGCCCGCAGGGTCGTATCCGAATAGCGAGAGATGGAATCCGTCTTTCCCGCGCGCTGCGCCATGGCAGCCACCGACGTTGCAGCCGGCTTTCAGGAAGATCGGCATCACATCGAGCCGAAAGCTGATCGGACGAGCGACGGTAGCTTCTTTTACATGCAGCGGAATGGTTGCCGAGTAGTTCTCGAAGCTGATCTTCAATTCGCCGGTGCCGTCGGCGTGCGGCTTGAGGATGTGACCATTGATGGTCACCAGTTTTGGATCCGAAGGCTCGAACTTCGCGCTTTCGGTCACATCGCGCGTACGACCATCGGGCAAAACCAGCTGCGCGACAATTGACTGGCTGTCGGCAGCAGTATTGAGATTCACATCGGAAGGATAAACCTCGAACTTCGCGACGCTCGTTTCATCGGCTTGCGCGAGCGCATGGCCTGCGAAGGTCAATCCCAGGAATGCGACGGCGATAGTCAAAAATCTTTTCATGGCGCCATTCCGATAAACCAACGGAATTCTCCTATCCATGCCTAATGCACGCTTCCCTCTTCCTGTCGAAGCTTCTCAAGTCGAGTCAGAGGCCGGGCGGTTGCTCCGGGCTTGGGGGCTTTGGCGACAGCCTGCGCTTTGCCTTTGGGCACATCCGGCGGATCGATTCGCAGCACGCCGTGCGAGAGATTGTGAATGATCTCCTGCCCGTCTTTCATCACGGTCACCCGGCAGAAAAGCGAATTGTGCTTGCCGACTGGGCTTTTGGCATCGATCTTCAGCGGGATGATCACTTCCTTGTCGGCGTCAGTGATGTCCTTGTCTTCCGCGACGACACCGGCCGGTAAACCCAGCAACTGCACCTTCGCTTTGCCGTCGAATTTCTCCTGCTGATCGAGCTTGCACAGAAGCTGTGCGGGTTTACCTTGCTCAGCGGCGGCCATTTGAATCTGGCCGGTGACATACGGCTTGGCCACTTCAATTTCGACCAGCTCCGACGAAACCCAAAGCTGACCCGACACATCCGATTCGCCCAGCACGCAGATTTTCCACTTCTTCAATGGAGCATTGGTGTTGGCATTGAGCGGATAGAGCATTTCATCTTTGTCGCCAGGAAGATCGACCGCGCCCGGCGCGCCGGTGCCCGGCGGCTGGAACAACAGCCGAAGCGAAATCGGATTTTTGAAGCCAGCCTTCCTCGTCGCGGTTACTTTCAGATTCATCAGCCCGCCCTGCACGAGCGGCACCTTGGGTTGCTCGAGATGAAGCGTAAACGGCGCTTCCTCAGTTGCCGCGACCGCAATCTGATGAAGGTAGGTTTTGTACATCGGCTGATTATTGATGCCGATAACCAGATCGATTTGCTGGGTGTATTCGCTGGGTGCGTCGATCTTCGGATTGGTCGGCCTGGCCAGCAGGTCGCATAGCTTTCCGCCGATCGGCGCATCCGACTTGGCTTCAAACACGACCGGCGTCACATCGGTGATTTCTGAAACGTCCGGCGCGATCATTGTCACGCCCGGAGGCAGGTCCGGGCAATCGAGCTTCACATCTCCGCCGAAATCACTTCGCGTGGCACGAATGAGTGTGGCGTAGCGGTTGCCACGCGGAACCGGAATCGTCCACCGCTCCTGTGAATTGATGTTGTACTGCGGGATCGACAGCACAATGTGCGGCTTCACCGGCGTCAGCTCGATCCGATAGGTGTAATCCGGGCCGCCGGCGTGAAGCTGATCGTAGATGCTCACCAGATACTGGCCGTCGGCAGGGGGGTCGAAGCGGATGTAGCTGTCAGGAGAGCCGGAGTCGTCGTTGGATGCAATATAATTGCCCTTTTCGTTGTACAGAACGATCACCGAATCGAGCGGCGAGCGAAGCGCACGGGCATAAACGCGAATGTCGATCGGCTGGCCGCGATGGGCTTTGAAGCGGAAGAAATCGACATCGTTGGGCTTTTCAATGATGCCGTTCAGCGCCAGTGGAAGTTCGCCGGTGGCGACGGTCGCATGCTGCGGATCGTTGTTGGGTTCCGACTCGAGGACATTGGGAAAGGCCGAAACGCGCAGGAAATTGGGCGAAGGCGACAGCAGCCCATTGTGATCCGCAACCAGATCCAGCATCGATTCGGGCTTGTCGGGAAGCTTGATGCTCTGATCGAACGGGCCGGCGACGTCATTGATGCAATGGACTGTCAGTTGCTCGCCGACCTGTCCGCCCAGCGGGTAAACGGCGCGCGGCCGAGGATAAAGACCGACGTGCATCAGGTAATGCGCCTGCGATCCGCCGCGGTAGGAGCTGTCGCGAAGCTGAATGAAGTAGGTCGCATCATCCGGCGCAACGAACGATGCAACTGGGTCCTGCATGGTCAGAGCCGTGTCATCGGAGACGGCCAGCTCATATTTCTTTTTGTTGAGGATGGCGACGTAGGGATCGAAGTCATCGCCGAGGCGCATTCCATGCACTTCGACGGTGAGCGGCTGGCCTTTCTTCAAATCGACGGAAAAGTATTGGGCCTGCTCATTCTGAATCACGCCGGTGATGGTGGTGTTGAGCGTCACCGGCTGCGGATGTTCGAAATCGATGTTCGTCTTGGTTTCAGGGAGGATCGGGAAGGGGCCGACGTAAACGGTTCGCACATCCGAAAGCCCGCTGGCTGAGCGGAGGCGTGCGCAGATTTCACCGATGGGTGCATCCTTCGCCACCTGCACGTGGCAATCGACGCGTTGTGCGTTGACGACCTTCCAGGATTTAACGGTGATGCCAGGCGTGAAAAACAGAATGTCCTGCGCATCGTTCAGGCGATTGCCATGCAACTCGAGATCGGCCTCGGTGCCGCGCTGCACACCTCGCGGCAAAATCACCTGCAATTCAGGCGTAGCCGCTTCCAGGCAAAGAGCGCCCGCAAGCACTGTGATACAGAAAACGGCGATTGCGCAGGGAAATCTGAGCATAAGCATGAGGTGATCGATCTCGCTGAGAACTGCACGACCAGGGCTTCATTCATCTGCCGGGCGGCCCGTCGGGAGCGCGCCCGGCAAATCGAAGCGATATCTCAAGCCAGCAGTTCCGGCACAACCCTTCCGCCACGAACGATGTCGATCGGCCGATTGCCCGGCGACATGAGGCGCTTGGTCGGGTCGATGCCAAGCTGGTGATAGAACGTTGCGGACATATCTTCAACCGTCAGTGGATCAGAATCCGGCTCTGCGCCGGTCGAATCGGAAGCGCCGTAGATCTGCCCGCGCTTAAAGCCGCCGCCGGCAAGAACAATGCTGAAGCACTTGGGCCAGTGATCGCGACCTTCGGTCTGGTTGATCTTCGGGGTTCGACCGAATTCACTGGACACCATGACGATGGTGGAATCGAGTAACTTGCGGTCATCCAGATCGCGAATGAGCGCCGCAAACGCCTTGTCGAACTGTGGCATCTGCTGTTGGAAGCCGCGATTGATGCCAACATGGTGATCCCATCCGCCATACGTCATCGAGACAAATCGCACGCCACCCTCGACCAGTCGTCGAGCCATCAGCATGCGCATGCCGGCCTGGTTGCGACCGTACTGGTCCTTGAGGTGATCCGGCTCTTTGCTCATGTCGAACGCTTCGCGCGCGTTTTGCGAGCTGATCATGCTGTAAGCACGCTGATAGAACGTATCCATCGCGTGTAGCGAATCCGATTTCTCCAGCTTTCGGAAATGGTCATCGACTGTGGCCAGGATGCTCTTGCGCTCTGTGAAGCGCGCATCATCAACGCCGCCGGGCAGGTTCAGATCGCGCACGCGGAAATTGCGGTTGGCCGGATCAGCGCCGAGGCTGAAGGGGCCGTAGGCTGAGCTGAGATAACCGGGGCCCGCATAAGGATTGGGCTCGGAAGGAATGCAGACATAAGGCGGCATGTTCTTCCGTGGGCCGAATTCTTCGCTGACAATGCTGCCAAAGCTGGGGAAGAGAATCGCCGGGCTGGGACGATAACCGGTGAACATATTGTGGGTGCCGCGCTCATGGGCGGCTTCGCCGTGCGTGAGCGAGCGGACGACGGTGATTTTGTCTGCAATGCCGGCCGTCTCGCGCATCAGCTCCGAGAAGACTTCGCCTTCGATTTTTGTTTTGGTCGTTCCGAATGGACCGCGATATTCGGCCGGTGCGTCAGGTTTTGGATCTAAGAACTCGTGGCTCGAAATGCCGCCGGGCAGGAAGATGTGGATCACCGATTTGGCGACGCCTTCCTTGGCGGGAATGGCACCGGGCTCAGCAACGATGCTTGCCTGGGCAGTCTGGGCCAAATAATCGCCCAACGTCAGCCCGAGCCCTCCGATTAGACCTACATAAAGGAATTCGCGTCGAGACGCCCCCGGGCGGACATGCTGGCGACTACCACACCACGAACAGCTCTCCTTGCCCATCAAAAACCTCCCAAGTTAGAACATTGCAATTCTTACCCTTTCATAACGGGCGGCGTTGTTTTTTTATTGGCTGGATTTTCAAAAAGTTCTGCCGTCCACTTTGCGCGCTAAATACTTGCCTTCCAAACAAATAGGCTTCGTGGTTTTCAGGAAGTGCAAAAGGGATGGTCACGCGGGGGGCGGCTCGATGATCGGCTGTTTTCGGCCTGCCTTCCTCGTGACAATCAACACGGCGATGCTCCATGTCGGCGCAAGGTCGGCAAAAGGAATCTGCTCGACAACGAAACTTGGAAGAAATGCAATATGCCATCCCACGAGGAGAACCAAGGCTGCGGCAACAACCACATCAAGAATGGCATTGAGCGGCGAAAGAATTCCTTCGAAGAAATACGGGAACGCCACGATCTGAAGGAGATCCGCAGCGGCGGCAATAGCGCGAGCGATCCAGATCCTTCGCGGGGAGATTCGACTCATAAACTGATTATAGCTCGAAAATTAACGCGCGTAGGGGTCGGCAAACAAACACGTCATGACAGGATCGAGGGACGAAAAAAGCGATAAGGGAACTGCAAAACAAAAAGCCCGACGTCTTCTAAAAAGCTCGTCGGGCTTCGGACCCCGCCCCGCATCTTTAATTACGCGCGCCTAGGCCAATTGTTTCCGCCGCGCGCTTTTTGGTAATGCCAGAAAAAGAAAAACCCGGGCGGAGTGTCGTCCGACCGACCGCCGGTCGGACGACACTGCCCGTGGGAACCAACCGCGCTCCATAAACGAGTGACTACCGATTGTCACCCCCAGCCACCACCTTAGTGGCTGGCGAAAACCCTAAAATCAAAACCAGTGCCAGGGTTCAGATGGATCCGGTTTAGCGGCAAAAAGCCAATTATCCGTCAAAGAACGCGGCTTCGGGCAAAAGTTGCCGCTCCTCACCTGCGGGACGGTCGTCTAGTTCCTCGGCACGAAATTGGGCGTTCGCATAGCAAGTAGGCAGTTTCCCTCTCTGTCAGATGCGCTGAATCGAGTAAATGAAGCAAAAATTCCTTGTGGTAGGCGGCCTTTAGGGGGTACACTGTGGATAAGCAGCAAAGATTGGGACGCGCAGCCCGGCCTGTCCGCGGCTGGCGTATACTCGCATAAAGTGAACCCCGCCCGTGTGATAGAGGTATAATTTGACGGCAATCTTAAGGCGCCCGGGCTTATGTCGTTCATGCCTCGCCGCGGACGCGCCGGACCAACGCCAGTAGAGGAAGCACACCTATGGCTAAGCAGCAAAAACGGCTCGGAGAGCTTCTGGTCGAATGGGGGGCAGTGGCCCCCAAGGATGTGAATCGCGCCCTCGAACATGCCAAGAAGCAAAACCAGCGCATTGGCGAAGCGCTGATTGATCTCAAGCTGGTCAGCGACGCAGCCGTCTGTAAAGCCTTGGCATCGCAGCACAATATGGAATATGTCGATCTCGACAAGAGCTCGATTTCTCCCAACGTGGTCAGCGCCATTCCAGATGACTTGATGCGGAAATATCTGATCCTTCCGCTCAGCAAAGAAAACGGAAGGCTCCGGATCGCGGTTCATGACCCGCTCGACTTGGAAATGCTCGACATTCTGCGCTTCCGCCTGCACACCGAAATCCGCACCGTGCTGGCGCCACGCGGACGTATCAAGGCGATCATCGACGACATGTTCCAGACGTCGGCACAGAACACCATCGACAAGACGATGGACCAGTCCATTGACCGGCTCCGCAAATCGCTGGATGCCACCATGGATAAATCGGTCGATCGCTCGATGGACCGATCTGTGGACCGCTCGATCGATAAATCGATCGACGTGGACGAGATCGGCTCGGAAGCGCAGAACGATCCGACGCAGGCGCCGATCATCAAACTCGTGCAGGCGATGATCGCCGAAGCAGTTCGCAGCCGAGCGAGCGATATTCACATCGAGCCGATGAAGGACCGCGTGCGCGTTCGATACCGTATCGACGGCGAATGCGTCGAGCGCGATCGCATTCCGATCCGCATGCGCGCTCCTCTGATCAGCCGCTTGAAGATCATGGCGGGCATCGACATCGCCGAGAAGCGTCTTCCGCAGGACGGCCGAATCAAGCTGACTGTCGATCGATCCAATATCGACTTCCGCGTCAGCACTTTGCCCGCCTATCACGGCGAATCGGTCGTGCTTCGTATTCTGCGGCCGGACTCAGTCCGCATCGGTATTCAAAACCTGGGCTTCGAGGAAGACGATTACAAATCTTTTCAGAAGACCATTAAGCGCCCCAACGGAATCTTTCTGGTCACCGGACCAACCGGTTCTGGAAAAACGACGACACTTTATGGCGCGCTCAACGAGTTGAATCGGCCCGACCGTAAGATCATCACTGCAGAAGATCCGGTGGAATACAACTTCACCGGCATCAACCAGTGCCAGGTGCGTGACCAGATTGGGCTCACGTTTTCCAAGATCCTCCGCGCAATGTTGCGTCAGGCGCCTAATATCATTCTGGTCGGCGAAATTCGCGACATGGAAGTGGCGGAAGTGGCCATCCAGGCGGCCCTCACGGGTCACCTGGTGTTCTCTACGCTTCACACCAACGATGCTCCTGGAGCGATCACGCGTCTGATCGATATGGGTGTGAAGCCCTTCCTTGTCGCAAGCTCAATCCAGGCGGTGATGGCGCAGCGCCTCGTGCGCGTGCTTTGCCCCAAGTGCAAGACTCCGGACAAAGAGCCCAATCCAATGTGGCTTAAGTTGTGCGGAATCACTCAGGACGATCTGAAGGATAAGACGCTCTACAAGCCCCGCGGCTGCGAATTCTGCTCGGGCATCGGTTTCCGCGGTCGACTGGGCATCTTCGAAATGATGAACCTGAACAGCGAGATTCGCAATCTCGCCTTCGAACGTGCGCCGACTAACAAGATTCGCAAGGCGGCGATCGCCAGCGGCATGAAGACGCTTCTTGCCGACGGGCGAATCAAGGTTCTTGGCGGAACCACGACTGCCGAGGAAATCGTCAAGGTCGCGCAGGTCGAAGGCATCGTGACCGGTTGAGTTTATTGACAGGCCTTTGTTAACAGTCCACAAGAAGTTATGGCAACAACAATCCAAATCGATCGCCTGCTGGAAACTGTGGTCCGCAAGAAGGCCAGCGACCTTCACATGGCCGTCGGTCGGCCGCCTACATTGCGCGTAAGCGGACATTTGCGCGAGCTTCAGACCAAAGTGCTTGAGCCCGAGGACACGGTTGCGTTGATGAAGTCCATCACGCCGGAACGTATTCAGCAGGAGTATGAAGAAAGCGGTTCGGGCGACTTCGGTTTTGCCTACGGCGATCAGGCGCGTTTTCGCGTGGCCATCTTCAAGCAGAAGGGTGCCTGCTCGCTGGTGCTTCGCCGAATTCCAAACAACATCATGACCTTCGAGCAGATCGGCCTTCCCAAGATGGCCGAGGGAATCTGCCGACGCCCGCGCGGAATCTTCCTGGTGACCGGGCCGACCGGTTCAGGAAAGACGACCACGCTGGCCTGCATGATCAATTACATCAACGAGAACTTCGATCGGCACATCATCACGATGGAAGACCCGATCGAATACTACCATCAACATAAAAAGAGCATCGTCGTGCAGCGCGAAATCGGCGTCGATGTGCCGAGTTTCTCCGAAGCTCTGCGTCGCGCTCTTCGTCAGGACCCGGACGTCATGCTGGTCGGCGAAATGCGCGACCTGGCGACGATCGGCTCGGCCATCACGGCCGCTGAAACGGGCCACTTGGTGTTCGGCACGCTGCATACGTCGGGTGCCGCTTCAACGATCAACCGCATCATCGATGCTTTCCCGACCGATCAGCAGGAGCAGGTTCGCGTTCAGCTTGCTAATAACCTGATTGCCGTGCTTTCGCAGGCCTTGTGTCCGCGCATCGATGTCGATGGCGGGATGCTTGCTGCTTACGAATTCATGTATGTCACGCCTGCCATTCAGAATCTGATTCGCGACAACAAGAGCTTTCGAATCGATTCGGAAATTCAGACCGGTAAGCGCTACGGCATGGAACTGCTGGACGACAATCTTTACCGGCATTTCACATCGGGCCGCATTAGTGCCGAGGAATGCATCGACAAGAGCAAAATCCCGGGCCAGATGGTTGAACGTATGCGGCGCGCGGGCCTCAACGTCGAAGTCGAGGACGACGCGCTTTCAGCCGAGGCCGACGATGCGGCGGCGGGGGCGCAAGCGCCGACCGCTTCGGTCATCGGAAAACCGCAGCCCGGACAGGCCGCCGCGGCCGACCCCGACCGCCAGGCGAAGATCGCGGCCAATCGGGCGCGGATGGCGGCCATGCAGGCCAAACGTTAGAGGATTTGTTTTGCGGCGGCGTTGCAAGAGCTTGTCAGCGGCGTCCGCAAGTGGATCATGTGCCAGACCCGTGGCGCGGATGGGTCAGTAGTGTGAGTCTGGCAAAATTTCGATCGAGGTGACACCGAATGTCTCGCATCATTCCACCGCCGGCAACAACTCCGTCGCAGACTCCCGATGATCCCAATCATTCGGGACCCAATGGACAGGGAACCGCGGCACCGGCCCATAAGCCGGCTCCCACCGTGCCTCGCCCCGTCATCAAGCCTCCGGTTGCAGGCGCGAAAGCGCCAATCATTCCGCGGCCATCGCTGAGACCTCCAGGCCAGGGTCAACCTGCTGCCGGCGCGAAGCCTGCTGCTGCGGGCGCAAATGGAGCTAAGCCTGCTGCGCCAGCGGCACCCGCAGCGCCTGCAGCACCCGAGGCGCCAGCCGCCCCGGCGAGCGGAACTGGCATGCCACCCGTGGCAGAACTGAAAGGCCGTCCGATTGGCCGCGTGCTGACCAAGATGAACAAGGTCACGCGCGATCAAATCGTCGAAGCACTTGACTTCCAGAAGAAAAAGGGCGGTGCCCTCGGCCGAATCCTGATCGACTTGGGTTACGTCAAGGAAGTCGATCTGAATCTCGCCCTGGCGGCTCAGCGCGGATACGAGCTGGTCAGCCTCGAAGGCAAGCAGATCACGCCGGCCATGATTGCGGCAGTTCCGCCGCAGATTGCGACGACGCAGAAAGTTCTGCCGATCGAATTTGATCCAGCCAGCAAAAAGCTTGTGGTCGCGATGGCTAGCCCGGAAAACTTCCGAGCCATTGATGATCTACGTTCATTGATGGGCTATGAAGTGCAGGCGGTGCTGGCCGACCCAGAAATCCTCGAGCGGCTGATCAACAAGCATTATCAGGCCGCCGCTGAGAGCATGGGCGACCTTCTCAATGACCTGAGTAATGACGAAACGCTTAAGGAACTGGGTAAGCGCGGCGAATCGGTCGATCTGGCCACAATCAGCGAGGCGGCCGACCTTGCGCCGGTGAAAAAGCTCATCAACTTGGTGTTGCTGCAGGCCATTAAGGATAAAGCCTCTGACGTTCACTTCGAGCCCTTTGAAGAAGAATTCAAGATGCGTTATCGCATCGACGGCGTGTTGTATGAAATGATGCCGCCGCCTTCGCACATCGCGCCGGCAATCGCCAGCCGAATCAAGGTTATGGCTGGTCTGGATATCGCCGAGCGCCGTCTTCCGCAGGACGGCCGCATCGAATTGAACGTCAACAACCAGCCGATCGACCTTCGCGTGAGTGTGCTGCCGACGATGTTCGGCGAAAGCGTCGTCATGCGCGTTCTTGATCGCAGCAACGTCAGTCTCGATCTCGATAAGCTAGGAATGCGCGATGAAGATCTGAAGATGATTCGCCAGCTCATTCACAAGCCAAACGGCATTGTGATCTGTACCGGTCCGACGGGATCCGGCAAAACCACTACGCTCTATTCCGCTCTCCGCGAATTGAATGATCCGTCGAGCAAACTGATCACGGCTGAAGATCCGGTCGAATATGACATCGACGGAATTATTCAGTGTCAAATCAAGCCTGACATCGAGATGACTTTTGCGAGAATTCTTCGCTCGATGTTGCGTCAGGACCCCGACACAATCCTGGTCGGCGAAATCCGCGATAAGGAGACGGCGGAAATCAGCGTGCAGGCCTCACTGACCGGCCACCTCGTCTTCTCAACCCTTCACACGAACGATGCACCTTCGGCTATCGCCCGTCTGCTGGACCTTGGACTTGAGCCGTTCCTGGTGACGGCGACGCTCGAGGGCATCATCGCTCAGCGACTCGTTCGAAAAATCTGCTCGCAGTGCAAGACGGAATTTATGCCCAGCGAAGAGCAGCTCATGGAACTGGAACTCCGGCCGGACGACGTGTCCGGTCGGAAGTTCCATTACGGAAGAGGCTGCGAGCATTGCAACAACACTGGCTATCGTGGTCGAATGGGTATCTATGAAATCATGACTCTCGACGACGAAATGCGCGATTTGATCATCAAACATGCCAGCACCCAGATCCTGCGCGTTGAAGCCAAAAAACGCGGCATGCGCACGCTTCGCCAGGCGGGCTTGATGGCCATCTATGATGGCCAAACCACAATCGAAGAAGTGGTCCGCGAAACGATCATGGAAGAAGGGTGATTTTCTTTTTGGCTTTACCACAAATTAAGCCCCCGGAGCCGCTTGGCCTGCCGAACATCCCGTTGTAGGTGGACACTGCGAATAATGGTTTGCTCGCGTGAGCGAAATTCAATTGGTTCAGGCCGGTGTGACAGATATAAACCTTTTCTGCTGCAATCTTAACGGCACTTTCTAGCATGGAGCGGACATGCCGACTTATGCATTTGAGGCAATGAATTCGTCGGGGCAGGAAGTCAAGGATGAGGTCGATGCAGCCTCTTCTGAAGAAGCCATTGCCAAGATTCGCGGCAAGGGATTCTTCCCAACCAAGGTCCGCGAAAAAGCCGCCAAGAAAAAGGTGGCAAAAAAGGGTGCCCAGGCTGACTTTGCCCCGAAGAAGAAAATTCCATTTGCGATCGGCGGGGTCAAGCGCAAGCACCTTGTGAACTTCACGCGCCAGCTTTCGACGCTACAGGACGCCGGCCTGCCAATTCTTCGATCGCTACAAATTCTTGAAGAACAGCAGAGACAGGGCCTACTCAAAGCAATCGTGGGTGGCGTGGCCGAGGAAGTTGAAGCCGGTGGCAGCCTTTCGGATGCGATGGCGAAGTATCCCAAGGCCTTCGACAAACTCTATGTGAACATGATTGCCGCAGGTGAGGCGGGCGGCGTGCTCGATCTGATTCTGGCCCGCTTGGCCGACCTCATGGAAAAGGCCGCGAAGCTGAAAAAGAAAGTCGTCGGCGCCATGATCTATCCGGCCGTGGTCATCACCATTGCCGTGGGCGTCGTGACGATGATTATGATCGTCGTCATTCCCAAGTTCCAAGGCATCTTCAAGGATTTCCATCTCAAGCTGCCGTGGCCGACCCAGGTCATGATGGATGCCAGCGATTTCATGGCTAACCGGTATGGCTGGGCATATCTGTTGTTCTCTCCGATCCTAGCAGTCATTCTCTGGCGACTGATTCGTTTGAGTGACGGCGGTCGATATGGCACCGACGTCTTTAAGCTGAAGATTCCGATTATCGGTTTGATCATTTCCAAGACGTCGGTTGCTCGCTTCACGCGAACGCTCGGCACCCTGATCAGCGCTGGCGTGCCGATTCTCGATGCCATTAACATCACCAAAGAAACCAGCGGTAACGAAGTCTTCGCCCGCGCTTTGACCAAGGTTCACGATGCGATCCGCGAAGGCGAATCAATGGCTGACCCGCTCCGAGCGACAAAGGTCTGCGATGCGATCGTCGTAAACATGATCGACGTGGGTGAAGAAACCGGCGACTTGGACAAAATGCTCATTAAGGTCGCGGACAACTACGACGCAGACGTGGACGTGCTGGTCAGTTCGCTGATCAGCGTGCTTGAGCCGGTCATGGTCGTCGTGCTGGGCGTAATCGTCGGATTCATCGTCGTCGCGATGTTCATGCCGATGATTTCGCTGATCGAAGGCATGTCCTCGCAGAAGAACGGATAGTTCGTGCCGCTAGTGAGTGCGGAGCGTTACATGAATAAAAAGTCAGGTCATCAGAATCGCAGTGCCGGATTCACGCTCGTCGAATTGATGGTTGTTTTGTTCGTTCTGCTGGTTTTGATGAGCATTCTGATCCCTGCCATCGCCGGTGTGCGAAAGCGAGGTTACGAGGTAAAGACCCGCGCTTTGTTACAGAAAATTGCCTCCGCTTGCCAAGTCTATATGGGCGACTGGCACGCGGCGCCTGGGATCATGCCGGATGCTCAATTGTATGGGAACAGCAATACGGTAAGTATTCCCGTAACCTCCACCGAGAACCTCACCTTATCGCTGCTGGGTGGCCTCAACCCCGACCAAACCTATTCAAAATTCACATTCGACGCCTCCAAGACCACTCCGCTCACCACGAATGGTGCATTGAGCCTCAATGCTTCTAATCCTAAACGCTACAACGCATATATCGACTACGTGGCAACCGAAATGGACTGGGTGCCGGGCGATCAGAATACGGGGAATTACAAGGCCTTGTACGGCGGCCCCGCGAACCCGGGCGATACGCAAATCCCCGAATTTCTCGATGCTTTCCCTGAACCCAAGCCCATTATCTATATGCGGGCCCGTGTTGGCGCTTCGGCCGTAATTGACGACAATGGCTCCGATCTTCTGGCGCAACAGGGCAACTCAAGCCAATATCACACCGCGGACTTTACGGTCTACGCCGGCAATCCGAGCACCCCGCAGCCCGGTCATCCCTTCGACTTTGACTTTATGACCGGCGGTGATTCCAAGCACTATATGAGTTGGTACGATGCGCTCCGCAACGAGGGCATGACTCAGGTTGACGCGTCGGGAAACGCGGTGGCCGGAAGTGCCGAAGTGCCCAAAGGCAAGGACGGCTTTATCCTGATTGCGACCGGAGCAAGCCGTGCATGGCTGGCTAAAGATGCCATCATAGTTTCCAACTGATAGGCCGTTGAAAAGCAATGCATTCCCATGCGAATTTAAAATTCGGTCGTGGAACGTCGAGACCTGCGTTTTCGATCATCGAACTTATCATTACGATTGGCGTGATCGTTTTGATCATGAGCCTCGTTGTGGTGATGCTTGGGAAGGCTAACAAGACCGCGCAGCGAACCCGCCAGTCGGCGGACCTTCAATCGATTTCGCAGGCCCTTGAAGCATACCGCGCGGATCAGCGCGATTATCCCAGGCTCCCACCGGGCATTCAGACCAACGATCCAACTTTCGTCAGTGGGGCCGAACTGCTCTGCTGGGCACTTCTGGCTCCGGGGCCAGCAGTTGCCGACGGCACTCATCCTGTGGCAGATGGAAGTGATGGCATGGGCTTTCGTACCCGTGGCACTAAAGGGCAGGTGTACGGCCCTTATCTCACCCCCGGAAAATTCAGGCTCATGAATATGAACAGCACGAAGTCTTCGGCGGCACTGCCGACCGATGACGACTCTGCGATGGTCATTCTCGACTATTGGGATCATCCCATTTATTACTGCCCAGCCACCGCCAATGCCGACCCCACTGTCAGCTATGTAAACACATATCCCGGCAACGGCCCGCGCCCGATGTACGACATGATCTACTTCAAAGAGCCCGGCACCGGCACCTTCACCACCGCGCAATATCAGGAGCAGAAAGCCTCGCTTGGTCCTCAGGATCTGATGGCTGTGGCAACCGTGCAGGAAATGCTGGGCGACCTCAATCACAATGGAACGGTCGATACCCAGGATAAAGATCATCCCGATTCCCAGCAGAACCTGCCATTTCTCCTCTGGTCGGCCGGTCCAAATGGGCTTTTCGGCTACGATAAAACGATGCAGGGTGCGCTGGTTTCACCCCATGCCAGCGACGACGTCACCAACTTCACCATCTACTTTCCTCCTCCTTAATCGTAAATTCGCCTGAGTGGTTTCTTCTCTTGCAAGCATTCCCGGAGCATGATCGGTTGAATATTTTTGCGCAGATTCGAACTCGGCCTGTCTCGCGTGTGCGACCCGGCTACACCCTCCTCGAAATGCTCACCACCGTCGGCGCGATGATCATCATCCTCGGCCTGATGGTCAGCCTTGCCCGCTCCGTCCGCAGCGCCTCGGCTCAGGAGCTCACCAAAGATCTGCTTCACAAGCTTGATGTATTGATGGACCAGTACGAAGCCCGCTTCAGCGCGCTTCCAAATATCGCTCCATTCATTCCCGATAATCCTGCCGCCATGTCTGAGTCGATGCTTCAGCACAATGCTTATCAAAATAATCGGCAACTGGTCGCGATGCTGCGAGCGCAGGCGGGGCTCAGCGATCAATCTTTTGGCGGCCTGCCCGATGCGATTTATAACGATGCCGTCCTTCGTGATGCCTGGGGCTCTCCGATCGTCTACATGCCCGGTATGAATCCCGCCATTGGCATGGCCCCAAAGGATCGGCGGTTCTTTTTCTCAGCGGGCCCCGATGGAAAATACCTGACCCAGGAAGACAACCTCTACAGCTATGAGGAAACCCCTGTTCCTGCCAAACCCGATGCTGCCGGTTCGGCCGCAGCAACCCGGCCTGCGCATTAAATGCGGGTCTTCAAAGTGTTTGCAGCGGGAATGGACGGACGCTGAAGGGAATTGAACAGCACCGAAATATTCGCTCGGCATCGCCTGCGGACCCAAAGCCGCGGTGGACACAGCGAATAATGCCGACAAGGAGACTCTCGTGCGACACCCGACTGCCGCAAGACGCGCCTTTACCATGGTCGAAATGCTCGTGGTGATCAGCATTATTGTTTTGCTGGTCGCATTGGGCATTCTTGCCTACGCGCATATCGATCGGGCCACCACCGCGAAGGCAACGCGGGCTGATCTTCAATTGGCCCAAGGCTTTCTCGATGAGTACAACGCCGGCCCGGGAATCAGCCAGCTTGGCCTGGGTACCAGTGCATTAGACTCAAGCTTCCCCTACAAGGGCGGTAACTTTCCGGCCGCGGCTCCGCCCAATAACAACGCGCCGATTGGCGGGAGTTCTCTCGATGCCCAGAACTCCACCAACGTCTGGACCGGCAACGTCTCCACCAGTGGCGATCAGCGCATGCCAGCGCCCAACGCCCCCGGCCAGGGTGGTGGAATTTCCGTTCAGTGGGACGCCTCATACAACCCCGCCAGTGACACCACGCACAACGCCGTCTACAACACCGGCCAGGTGATGGTCTTTCTAATGCGCCTTCCTGCTGTCTCTCAAGCCATTTCGAAGCTGCCTAGTACCAAGCTGCTGACTATTCCAAGCATGGACGGCTTTGCCCAGTTGTCCTTTGTGACTGCCGCGAATGGGAATGTGAGTGGCCCGGTCATGCTCGATGGCTGGGGCAATCCATTGATCTTCGTGCCGGCCGGGGGACTGGTGACGAAAGTCAGCGGGGGCCCGGGCCCAAATGGCACACAAATCGTCCTGGTGCGCAGCAGTGGCGTCATTCCTCTTAATACCAGTGCGAATCCGTACACCGCCAAAAACCCTCCTCCTTTGAAGGACAACGATCATCCCTTCTGGGCGTCCGCAGGGCCCGATGGCAATTTTTACGGCGGCGCCAATACCAACGGCGGCGACGACAACATCTATTCGTTCCAGCAATAACCGGCCAGCGAGCTTCGCATGCAGCATACTCATACCAATTCCCGTTACTCCGCCGGCTTCACGCTGCCTGAGCTGCTGGTCGTGATGGGGATCATCATCATCTTCATCGCGCTGGCGATCCCCGCGCTCAATGTGATGAATGGCTCGCGCAGCATTGCTGCCGGCGAAAACAATCTGTCGGCCGTCCTCGTTCGCGCTCGCGAGGAGGCCATCGGGCTTCAGCAGATTCGTGGGCTGGTTTTTACGCTCGATCCCGGCAGCGACCGTGTTGTCGCAACGCTTGTGCAATCGACCGATCCGCCGCCAGCGCCCTATACGCCGCCCGTTGCCAATATGGTGTGGCTGGATACCGTTCCCAATCGAGACCGATTGAGCCTGCCACCGGGCATTCGTCTTCAGACCTGCTTCGACGGTGCAGGCGGCACCGAACGCTATATGGGGTTCAATACGGCTCCCTTTGGGGATCTCCCCACGAAGCTGGGCGGAGTGATCCTCTTCGATGGCGAGGGACGACTGATTGTCCGCTCCTATGGCTTTCGGCTCTTTCGAAACGCTGGCCTGCCAACTCAAACCACCTCTGGTTTCGCGGATTTGTTTTTTTCCACCGGTGGGACCAACGTCAGCGGCCTGAGCGATCCTTACATTCCGACGATGACCGTCGGGAGCGGCCTTCCGTTTACGTCGCAATTGGCGCTGGTTCTCATTGACAAAAAAGCTTTCAACGACGGCGGGTTCGTCGATGCCGACGGACAATCCAACGAAACCGCCAAGGAGCAATGGATCGACAGCAATTCGACGCCTTTGCTGATCAATCGCTTCACCGGCATCCTGATCCGCGGAGAATGAGAATGGAGCAGCGATTCATGTATCTTTGCCGTCCCCGATCCGCTCGCCGCCCATCGGACCGACGCGGATTTTCGTTCACGGAGATTCTCTTTGCCGTGATGATCCTGGGCATCGGCTTCATCATGGTTGCCGCGATTTTCCCGGTGGCGATCCAGCAGACCGCCCTGACCGGCGACGAAACAGTTGCCGCCGCCATTGCGCGCGAAGGCACCGATGCGATGACGTCGATCAATAACTCCGCGCTGCTCCCGCCGACGGTGTCTAACCCTCCAAGCATTACCGCCGTCGCCGGACAGCGGGTGATCGGACAGGTCTGGAGCCTCCACGACGATCGCATGGTCAACTGGACGTCGTTTGCGCCGCCCCCGAACGTCTTCCAGCGCGACCTGACTTGGAACGCTATCAGTGGGAATCTGATTCTGCCAATGGACCGCCGATACGCCTGGGTGGGTATGTACAAGCGCGATGGCACCTGGAACAACCCCGCCAACTCAATCTCACCCGATCCATACGCTCAGGTCATTCTCATCGGCGTCCAATGCCGCAATCGCAGCGCCTATGAGCCGAATAAGGATCTGGATCGCGCGATCAACATGACACCGCAACAACCGGCCGCGCTCGAACCGGCAGTCATGACCGCATCATTGGAAGCATCCGATCCCTCAACCGCGGGGGCTGCGGTTATAACCTTCCCAACTAACATTCCAACCAGCGATGGTCATACCGGCCGACTCGCGCCTGGCGCATTCGTTGTTATCTCTGACGACAATCTGATTAACTACTCGAATCTGACTTACCGTCAGTACGCCGGACAGTTCAATGGACACGTCTATCGTCTGGGCAACTTCCGGCCGGACAAGAGTACGGGGGATCTGGTGGTTTACGATCTAGCGCCCGGCTATGACACCTTCCCCGATCCGGGGATTTCTTCCAACGTTCTGGAAGTCAAGAACGCACAGGTCATGGTGGTGGGGCGGGGTTTTACAGACCCCCTCAAACCCACTAACGGCGGCTCGCTGCTTCAGTTTGACGGCCCAGTTCAGGACGTCGCAGTTTACGTCACCTATATCCGTGTGAATTAGTCATGCGCCGGAGACAAAGAGACATGACCTTGATTGATCCTAAGCTCGCGACAGCCCGGCGAAGCGCGTTCACGCTCGTCGAAGTCATGGTGTCCATTGCCGTGGCATTGCTTCTTTTGCTGGGCGTGAACCAGGTCTTTCATGCCACCGCACTCACGACCGGCGTCGGCCTCGCATTGTCCACCTCGCAGCAGATGAGCCGGACCGTCAAGTCCTCGCTCCAGGATGATTTGAAAAACGGCGCATGGGACACCGGCATCCTCATCATCCGTAATGAGCAGGTCTATGCGTATCGCAACACTGCCGACCAGCAATCGGCGGCAGATCCCAGCAATCCGGCCAAGCCTGACCCCGCATTGTCTTCCGCCTTTCCCGGTGGGCTTTACCCCGCGTACACTATCAACTCGCGCAGCCATCGCGTGGACCGAATCGCTTTTTTCGCGCGCGGGCTATTCGATCGCCAGACCTCGCCCGGCCCAATGGATACGACTCCGGTTCAGGCCACTGAAGCGTGGGTCTGGTATGGCCATCTGGCGCTCCCCAATAACGCTGTTCTTAAAGGACAGACGCGCGATGATTGGACAAATCCGCAGCAGCCCGCCCAGTATTTTGGCCCCGGCGCGGCAAACACCGGTAATGCGACCAACGACAACAATTTCTTTGCCAGCGACTGGACGCTGGGGCGCTTCGCGACGCTGCTGCTGGGGCCTTCAAACACCTTTAGCGCCGCGACTCTGAAGATGAATCCCGACTATCTGCGGTTCGATTTGTCAATCAGCTACGCCACGCCGCTCTCTTACGATTCTGTTTCCGCTGCCGTTAGCGGAGGGTCTCCGGAGTTCGCGTATAAATCGCTGCATGATGTGGCGGGCGATTCGATTGCCAATTTCACGGCGCGGCTGAGCCAGGACGTCTCGGCCACCAGCCCGGCCGTGATCCCCGCGGATGGTATTCCCTGGTACTGTTCGATGATCGGTATCGATTCGCAGCAGCCTCCCGCCGATCACCGGTATCAGGCCTCTCCCTATATTCCATCGGTGGGTTTGGACAGTAATAATACAAGCCGAATCAGTCCAACTTCTCTTGCACTTGCCGCGCCAGTAATGGCCCGAGGCTGCTGCCATTTCATCGTCGAGTACGCGGGTAATTTTCTCACCCAGACCGATGCGCCCGGTACCATTGACGACGGCACGATCACCAGTGGGGTGCCGAGCCAGAACTCGGACCATATTGATTTTGTCTCCGTATACGACCAGAACACACTTCAATACGTCCGCAAGATCCGCTGGTATGGCTATCCGCGCGACACAAATGGAATCCCCGGCATCCAGTATGACGATGTTTTACCCCTGCGGGATGTATTGGCGCTGAATAACGCGGGCCCTCCCGCTCCCTTCGAACATTTTGGCGTCGGCTTCCCCAACGCGCCCTCGGCCATCGTGACAAAGGGCCCGCTTGTCCAGAGCAATACGTTGATGCAATATAATCAGTTGGGAAATCAGCCCGACTATGCCTACACCTGCGCCTGGGGTGCTTATCCGGCAAGGCAGCCGCCCTGGCCCAACTACGGCCTACCCAAGCTTCTGCGAATTACTGTTGTTTTTGATGATCCCAATGGCCGGCTCGGCACCGAGCAGAGCTACGAATATATCATCGACCTTCGCAATTAGGAGTTCTGGCCATGCGTAAAGCAATTACTTCCCTGGCCCGCCTGCTCGATACCGTCCAGCGCCGCTTCCAGCGCTCCCGTGCCGGATCGGTGATGATCCTTGTCGTCACGCTGCTGGTGCTGATGGCCATCATCGGCACCGCCTTCCTCACCACCGCGCGCAACGACCGCTACTCCTCGCAGCTCCACGAATCCAACGTCCAGGTGGACATGCTGCTCGAGGGCGTCAAGAACATCATCCTCGGCCGCATGGCCGGCGAAAACTTCCTCGATGCCAATGGGCAGCGCTGGGATGACGTGCACTCGGATAACTGGCTCGCCAGCCGCACGCCGACGATGATGATCGATGCCTGTGGTGTATACAACCCCTTGCGAACATATAAGGTGGGCGATTGGGTCGAGGTCGTAAACACGTCAACAACGCCATACTCAGCAGTTTTCTACGTCTCGCGTCAGGAGCCGAACCTCAATAATCCTTTGCCGCCGCCAGGCGGCCAGAACGCTTTTTGGAAGGGCGATCCCGCCGCGTCCGCACAGACGCTTTGTTGGGAAGCCGTCAGCAGTCTTTTCGACGTGACCCCTCAACTCGGAATCTCCGCTGAGGATGTTCGGGGCTCGGTGGGCAATGGTGGACTTCCAGCAACTTTCGATGGGGCTCGGGGCCGGAATCTTGTGCAACTGGTATTCACGAACGGTTCCGGGGTTTCCTCGTCCGTTCAAGTGAACGGGCAATGGTACCCTGCGTTTCGATTCTATAGGGCCGGGGACCAAACCGCGACGCCACCAGTACTGGATGATTTTCAGATCGTTCCTGCAGCCAGTGCATCCGGTAACGGAATCGCCGATTCATTCCTATGGCGCCTGCCGATGGGTGAGATCAACGGCGTGACCTATTACGCCGCCGTTCGCGTGGTCGATAACAACGCGGCGATCAACCTCAATACTGCCGGAAGCAGCCTCTATGACTTTGACGCCAATGGCAACCCGATCCCCAACATGGCTTTCTTTCCCGGGGATGTCGGGATCGCGGAGCTGCTGTCGACATTCAATATTAATGGCTCTAGCGTCAGCAATGCGCCGACCCTCGGCGCAGAATTCGCGAATTTGAACCTCTATAGGGATATTGGAGCATCGAATTACTCCGGCAACGTGTTGATCCCACTTCCCGACGGTATAATTAGCACGCTTAATCCGAACAACTTGGCCGGCCCGAGCCGCCCAGTCGTAGATCTACGAGGGGCTTGGGGGCAAGACGCCGATTTTCGTTATCTGAGCCTGGCCGACGCGCAGTTCATGGGGCTCGGGCGCAGGATTGATTACCCGGGCCATCCAATTCAGCAGTCTTCGTTCTCATATAGTACTTTTTCATGGAGCGATTCGGCGGCCTTGGCTTACTTTTTTGACTTGGTGAACCCTACATCGGTTCAGTACATCAACAATGGAACCGGTAGCGCCTCGACAGCAGAGAAGGTTTTGGCTCCCAGTCTTGTTGCAAATTATTACGCCAGTAGGCCGTGGGATCCCACGCCAACGTCTGCGCCGCTAACGTACGCACAAACGTGGTTCAATCAGAATTATGTCTACTCCGCGCCTGACGTGATTCCTTATTTGACTCCCAGCGCCAACTTCACATTAAATAATAACTTCAATCGGCGCCCACTGGTCGTCGCGCGGAATCCTCAGAGCAACATGATGCCGGTCCATGTGCGAGAAATGGACGCGCTAAGCGCTTCGTTGCCATTTATGGGCACCGCGATGGGATACAACTACAACCCCAACTCGCTTGATCCTACCCGCGGCAATCTGCCCCGCGTCGCCCTGAATACGGCTGATACATTGATTAACTCGCAGCAATCATTTGCGACAGATTTTCAGAACGCGGTGACCGGGCCGCACACGCCGACGCTCTGGCTTGGTTATTATAACGCAATGGTAGGAGCTCTTGAGCCGCCGTACACGGATCCGTTCCTTTTTGTCCAGCAGAACTTTCAGACGCCCTCAAGCATCCCCGCCAATTTCTTTACCGGCGGCCCCGCTGGAACGCGCCAGCTTGCCCAGCAGTTTCGCTCATCGCTTCGGGATCCTAACGGCCTTGGCCCTTACGGCCCGAACCGCGGTGCGGGGTTTACGGCTGAAACATTGTCGACCTATTTGCCGCCTGCGAGCCAACTGCTTGTCCGATCGCTCATTGCCGCAGTGAACACAAAGGACATACGTGATAGCGACGACGATGTGACCAGCGCGACTATCTTCAACTTGCCCGTCGTGGTGGGCGGCAACCTTACTTCGGCAAAGCTCACTGTTTACGGAATCGAGACTCAGCCCTTTATTACCGAGGTATATGTTAATAACGATACAAGCACGCAAGGTCCCAATCTACCGAATGGTCAGCCAAACAACCTGAGCGGCGGAAGAACCAACCCCAACGGATATGTGGCAATCGAGCTATACAATCCGTATGAAGTACCAATTTCTCTCGCGGGCTGGACGGTGGCGTCAATGCGCCACACTGGGGTGGTAACAACGGCCCAGCCCAATACCTTTTACTATCCGTCTATGGCACCGAGGCAGATAGGACCGGCAGGCGTCGGGCTTGTCACGATTCCAGCCGCGGGGGCGCCGGTGATCCAGCCTAAAGGGTTTCTGGTGTTGGAAAATATTAACCCAACTGTGAATACGACTGAATTCCGGCCTTGGTGGGTTTATGCGGACTCGCTAATCCTCAACGCCGCAAATCCCACGAACGCTCGGGATAACGATCAGAACGATACGGCTCACTATTATTACATCCCGAATCTCGAAAACGTGCTGAAGGACCCAAATAATCAGGATAGCACCGGCGACGAGTTCTACTTGCTCAAGCCTCGCGCGGCCAATGGCGTTATCAATGGCCAAATGAATGCTTCGACTTTGGCACCTTATTTCGATGAAAATCCTGCCACGCACGCTTACCAGCCAAATATTGCCAACAGCTACCTTCAAGACATGGTTCCCGTGGATTCGTTCGACTTCTGCGGCATCAGCAGGAGCGGCGGTACCATTTTCGAAGCGTGGCATTATGTTCGGGCTAACTCAGTCTGGACCGACGCGCATCCCAGCGCGTTAAATACAGCGGTGAATCCTCCACGTCCGTCATGGAAGTTTGTATTCCGTGGACACTGGGATCCTGCGGCAAGGCCAGCGATTACGGCTGCCGGCTGCCATGAGGATGGCGTCGCTACAATGGGCCTGTGGGGGCAGGGCCTAGCGGCGACTACAGATCCATGGATTCTCACGCCGCCTAATTATTCGGCCACGCCTCCGGTGGGTGGACCGGCTCAGCCGCTTGATGGGATGACCACGGCGCCAATCAGCATCGGACAGCCCGACTATGCCTCCAGCTATCCGAACCCTTATCCGGGCATTCCGCTTAACAATACCGGGTACGGCGACCTTGGGCGTACCCCGCCTCCCGCTAACCCTTCGCCAATTGAATACGGTATCAATAAAAATCTGGCGAATAACAGCACGCAGACTAAGTTCAATGCCTATCCGTTCGGCGGGTTCGCGAGGACTGGCGACGTGTTGCAAGCCCCGTTCATCGGTAGCTATACCATCACCTACGTTTCAGGCAACGACACCTATGTACTCGAAATGAACCCAGTTACGGCCGACGCGGGGTTTGCCGACGACAATAACGTGAATTATGGAACTAATCTCACCACGAACACTATTTCACTGGGAGCAGTAACAGGATTGCCGTTTTCCCGGCCGATCGGACTTAATAACCCATTCTTCCCTGCCAGTTTTTCCTTTCAAAATGAGGATGATGAAGAGCAGGTTGGCCGATTCGTTCCCCTGTCCTCTTCCGACGGGAACCCACAGAATTTCTTGACGCCTGGCACGATCCGAACGAATTTGTCGGGCACAGCGCTTTTCGATACGTACGGCTGGGCGGCCGGAATATTCGACTATTTCAGCGCATTACAGACTCCGGATGATGATTACTTGCCGAACAGCAAGCCGGAATACTACGCTCCGTATAATACTACCATGTCCATGCAGGGATACACTCCGGCGATCCCCGCTTGGCAGAGCCCCGTCCCTGTAGCTAATTCGCCGGCTGGCAATTCGACAAACCCGGTAGGCCGCAATGAGATGAGCGCTCCGATCGAGGGACTTGTCAATATTAATACCGCGCCATGGAAAGTGCTCGCCCAGCTACCTTTTACTGCGCCAAATCTCGCGACCGTAAATGCGGGCCCCACCGCGAATACTCAAATGATTCAGTCCAATACTGAGATAGCGCAAGCCATTGTACGCTATAGAAACATGTTTGGGCCTTTTCATAGCATCTTTGAATTGAACCGAGTTTTGGATACCGTCGCGCCCTATAACCCAGCATTCAGCAACGCTTTCCAAAATGCCAATGGATCGCCAGATGCCAACGACTATGCTGCTTTTCAGGGTGTTCTCACTCCGAATCTCCCCGGCTTCTTGGGGCCGAATACCAATAGTATGAACTTCGCGACTGATGGCCTGATTACTGATTTCAATCAACGTGAAGCCGAGGTGATGAGACTTAGCAACCTCGTCACGACCCGTTCCGACAGCTTCACCGTCTACCTGCAGGTCCAGGGCTGGCGCGGGGCGGGGACGCCAGGGGCTCAATTGGTCGTTCAGCGGCGGGCGGCGTTTATCATGGATCGCTCCGGCTCAACCCGCACGGCGGATAACAGGTCGCAAACCACCAACGTGATCTCGGTCAACATTCCTACCAAGGTTCAAACGGAATAGGATTTTGTACCCTCCCGTCCGGCGGACAGCCTGTTTTCGCCGGACGGGAGAATTATTATCACCGCAGAGGACGCGGAGGAACGCGGAGTATAAGAACCAGTGAATCGGGAGTTGAGAATTCACTATTCACGACTCGTTATTCTTAAGTCTCCTCTGCGTCCTCTGCGGTGAAAAATTCCGTGGTGAGTCATCCCGGCTAATGCGATGGAGCTGCTGGAGCGGGTTTTCAAATATGGGCGGGAGCGGCCGGGGGCGACGGCCGTGCGGCAGGTTTGGCCAACTGCTGGGCCAGACGTCAGCTTCGCGGCACTGTCGCAAGCCATCGAGACTCTGTCCAGACAACTGAAGTCCAATCTGCCCGGCGGGGCCGTGGTCATCGTCCGCGGCGGGAACTCGCCGCAGTACCTCATTGCATATCTGGCTGTCCATGCGGCGGGAATGACCGTCTTCCCCTTGCCGGCTGATCTGGCCGCGCCCGAGATCCTCAGCGCTGCCCAGAGGTCCGGAGCCGCGGCGATGATCTGCCTGGGGGGTTGTTCGATCGATCCATTTGGTACCTCTCACGCATTTGAGATCCTTGCAGCGCCCGCTGTGCTCGCGACGCAGCCGAGCTGGAAACCAAGCGACCTTGGCGTCTCCATGCTGCTGCTCAGTTCCGGGACCACGGCGACTCCCAAAGTCGTTCGGCGCGATGCGGCAGCGCTGGACGCGGTGAGTCGGAATATGGTTGGGGCCATGCGATTTGGCCCCGAGGATGTCGTGCTGTCGGCGGTGCCGCTGTGTCATTCGTATGGGGTCGAGCACGGGCTGCTGGCGCCCATGTGGGCCGGAAGCGAAGTGCGGTTGTGCGATGGGTTTGATCCGCAAGCCTGCCTCGCGCAACTCAGCGATGATGTCACTGTCTTCCCCGGCGTGCCGTTCATGTACGAGATGTTCTGCGAGCGCGAAGGGCAGATGCTGTCTCGCCTTCGCATGGCTTATTCCGCGGGCGGGCCGCTGCCGGTGGAGATTGCGCGAAGCTTCGAAGCAAAGCACGAAAGGCGAGTGAGCCAGCTTTACGGCGCCAGCGAGATCGGATCGGTGACGTACAACGATCCAACGATCGAGCCGTTCGATCCGCGGAGTGTCGGGCGCGCGATGGATGGCGTCGAGATTCGCATCATCGATGTGAGCGAAGGACGGATCAATCAGCCGCTGGAGGTTGGAGCGGAAGGGCATGTCGCCATCCGCGCGACATCGCGCATGAGTGGTTACGTGGGCGAGGAATCGTCGCCTTTTGTCGATGGCTTTTTCCTGACCGGAGACCTTGGTCGGCTCGATGAATCGGGGGCGCTGACACTGACGGGGCGGATCAAACTGCTGATCGACATCGGCGGGCGAAAGGTGAACCCGCTGGAGATCGAACAGGTGATGCAGTCGCATCCGGATGTGTCGGCATGTGTCGTGGTGCCGATGCGGGCGAGCCAAACGCTGTTTCGCCTCAAGGCGATTGTGACGCCCGCGGGGCGGAAGGTACCAGACATTCGCGAGCTGCGCGTTTGGGCTAAAGAGCGGTTGAGTGCTTACAAAGTCCCGCGGGTTTTTGAGGTGCGAGAATCGCTTCCGCGCTCGGCGGCGGGGAAGGTGCTCAGACATCTGCTCGAGGCCGAGAGCGGGCAGTGACGCGCATCGGGTCGCGAAGGCGCAAGCGACGAGGCGGCAATCTTCGTTAATTTTGATGCGCATCCCACACCGCCTTGATCGCTTCTTCATCGCCCAATCCTTCCGGCGTGGCGGGGCTGGGGTCGTTGGCGTAGTACCATCGCTGGCCATCCAAGCGTGAGCTCTCGGTCCGGCTGCCGGGCATTTCAAGATGGCCATTGGGATCGGTCTTGGCCAGCCAATCCCACGCGTACGCCAGCCAATGGGCGCGGTACTCTTTTGGCTGGTGCGCGAACCAGGTGATTTCGTCATAGCCCCAGATCCAGATGCCACCCGCGCCGGCCTTGCCGGGTGATCGGCTGGAGCCGTAGTTGTCCAGCTCGACCAGATACGGCAGGTGCTCACACTTCCAGCCGCTGTAGGTCATGCCGCCTTTGCTGCGGCCATAGATGCCGTCGGAAAAGCCGACCTTCAGAATCGCATGCCCCGGCTCATCGGGGGTCTCCATAATGCGCAGCGGAAACGAATGGAAATCGAGCAGAAGCTGCGCATCGCGGAGTAACCCGCCGCTGGGGACATGGCCGTCGCATAGCAGCATGTGCCGACGCGCATGCTGCGACGCATATTCGCGCACGAGCGAAAAAAGATGTGCCCAGTGGCTCAGGTCACGGTCGTTGTGAGCCATCAATTCGACCTGGCCGAAGTGGATCGATTCAAAGCCAAGGTCAATGTACGAACGGGCCAGGAAGTAAAACCAAAGCTGCGTCTCCGGCCGGCTCACGTCCGGCACCGATCCATTCCGGCCCCAGTTCCGCCGCTGGCTTTGCGGATAAATCATGTCTTCATATCTGAAATTCCGTTTTTCGATCGGCCTACCGAGCGCGACAAACGCCCAGTCCGGCACGGGCACTTGCTCGACCTGCGTGGTGACGATTTCAAAGATGCAGGCCTGCAGGATCATGTCTGAGTCCATCGCACGTACCTTCGGCATCTGCTCGCGAGCGCGATCGAAATTGCTGAGCAGGTTCGCTTCGCCGCCCCACAGGCAGATGCTTCGGCCCACGAATTTCGCGCCGATGTGGTGCAGCATGCGGATATTGTCATCCAGATTGCCGCGGCCATTGAGCAGACCTTCCATCGTGATGGAGCGCGAGAGGTAGTTCTCCAGCACCTGGCGGGAAATGGTATGGTCGAAATGGTAGTCTCGCGGATGAGCCGCGGCATCGTCGGCGCGTGCGGCCGTAAACGCGCAGAGAGTTAGGAGGATTGCGATGGTTGTGGAAAACCCTAAATACCGCCTGCCCATTTCAAAGCTCCTGCTCGATTTCAAATTTCAAATTTGAAATTTCAGATCTGAAATCACGCGAACGCAATTGCGGTCATTAATGAATCGCTTCCAGATTGCCATCTACACGAATCACCTGGCCCAGCTTCATCTCGATCACCTTTGTAATCGATCCATTCCGCAGCCTGCACGAATTCGCAGATGCGTTGTGAATTGCCGCGGAAACGAGCTTGCCGGATTTCCATCGCATATCGACTTCAAACCCGCCGCGCGCCTTGAGGCCGGTGACCGATCCATCGGGCCAATCGACAGGAAGAGCGGGAAGCAAACTGATTTCACCAGCGTGGCTTTGCAGCAATGATTCGGCAATGCCCGCAGTGAATCCAAAATTGGCATCCGACTGATTCGCCCCGCGATTCTGCAGATTGTCGGCCATCGAATTGGTGATGAACGGCCGCATCCATTGACTCACCATGTCGCCTCGTTCCAGGCGGGCCCACATGCAGATGTCCCACGCGGTCGGCCATCCGCCGCGCGGGCGCCGGGAATCCATCCATTTCAGATAGGCATTTGCCAGCTCGGGTTGTCCGCGAAGGGTGATCGAGCTGCCGGGGAAAAATGCAAAATCGGGCGACACATTATGTCCCTGATTCCCCGGCTTCCAATCCTCGATCCATTCCTGCACGAAGCCCCGACTATTGATGCGATAGGGCGGCAGCCGCTTAAGCGCCGCCTCGAGCTTGCCTCGGAATTCCTCATCCACGCCCAGCAGTTTGCTCGCCTCGATGCAATGCGGAAATAACTCCAGCATGATCGCGATGTCGAGCGTCGGCCCGGGCGACAGGAAACAGAGCTTTCCCTCGCTGTCGTAATACCCATGCTCGGGCGACATCGAAAATGGCGTCACCAGCCAATGATGCTTTGGCTCTTCCACGAGCAGACCGACCAGAAACTCCGCCGAGCCTTTCATCACCGGGTACCAAGTCTTTAGAAATTCCCGATCACCAGTAAAGGCATAATGTTCCCACAAATGCTGGCAAAGCCATGCGCCACCGACGGGCCACATGCCAAATCGAGCCGCATCGACCGGCGCTGTGCCTCGCCACAGATCGATATTGTGATGGGCCACCCAGCCATCGCGGCCATAATATTCTTTGGCCGTTTGCGCGCCGGTCACTGAAATATCTTTGATCATGTCGAACAGCGGCGCGGTACATTCGGATAGATTGCACACCTCTGCCGGCCAGTAATTCATCTCGGTATTAATATTAATGGTATATTTGCTGCCCCACGGCGGCGTGGCCGATTCGTTCCAGATCCCCTGAAGATTCGCCGGCTGCCCGCCGGCTCGACTGCTGGAGGCCAGCAGATATCGGCCAAACTGAAAGCACTGCGCTTCGAGTCCTGGATCGGGTTTACCCGCGCGGTAATCCTTGAGGCGCTGATCCGTGGGCGATTGGTTCATCGCCTGATCACCCACCTTCAGCTTCACGCGGCCCATCAAGCCGCGAAAATCTTCAACATGCCGGCCAAGGAGCGTTGCGTAATCTTTCGGATCGGCGCCAGCGAGAATCGCCCAGCATTTTGGCACCGGATCGCCGCTGATGTCGTGATAATTCACGAAACTCGACGCGATGGAGACAAGCAGCGTGACCGCATCGGCATTCTTGATATGCAGGCCCGATTGATCGGCGATCATCTGCCCGCCCTGCCGAATCGCCCGCATCTGCGCGCGGAAACGAATCCCTTTGCCATCGACCGCGGCAATGAGTGGCGCGGGCGGCATTGGGCCTTTCCATGTGCCGTCCATTACCAGGTCGCTGCCGTTTGCGGATGTCTGATCCAGATACGGGCTTTTGAACGATGCGCCCAATGAAATCCGCCCGGGCTTGTCGCATGTCAGGCGGATCACGATCACGCGGTCCGGATAAGAGACGAAGACCTCGCGCTGGTAGGTCGCATCGCCCGAACGATAACGAATCGTTGCGACGCCAGCTTCGATATTGAGCGACCTTCGGTAATCGCTCACATCGTTCGATCCTTCAAAATCCAGATTCAAATCTCCGATCGGCTCATACGCCTGCTGCGCCGCAGGCACGCCAAAGAAATGCTCATCCGCCATCTTCTCGGCTTCCTGGAATTTGCCGGCAAAAACCAGGTCGCGGATTTTCGGGAAATAGTTGATCGCATCAGGATTGTTGTAATCGTGCGGTCGGCCGGACCAGAAGGTGCCTTCATTCAGTGCAATGCGCTCGTGATCCGTTTTGCCGAAGACCATCGCGCCAACGATGCCGTTGCCCATGGGCATCGCCTGGAGCCAATTATCCGCCGGCTGGCGATACCAGAGTGTCATTGCCGGATCGTCCGCGCTTTGCGCCGGTGCGCTTGAGGCAGAAAGCGCGAGCATCGCGACGAGTAGTAGAAATCGATTGAGACCCATGAAATTGCTCATTGTTTGGGGCCGGGCAGATTGGCCGGAATGGTTTGCGAAAGGGGCGCATCACCGCGGATCATCTGCGTCGCGGCTCCGGTCAATCGCAGGTAATAATCGGAAGGAAGCCCCTCGAGCGTCACGAAATACTGGCCCACCGGAATCTGGTTCGAGACTTTGTAGATCGCGGTGCCTTCGTTGACTTCATCGAACATGCCGACAAAGACAGTGCGGATGCCAAGCTCACGGAAGATGCCAAACTGCCGCCAGTAGAATTCGCCTTTTTTGCGGGGAATTTGCGTTGTTCCAGGCTTGGCGCGACGAAGATTATCCCACGAAAATCCAGGGAAGGCGGTTGGCATGTATCCCTTGCCCGTGGCTTTCAACTCCGCCAGGTCCGGCTCCCAAGCCGCCTTGCGGACATGATCCATCGAGGCATCGTCTCGATATCGTCCTGCATCCCACGGGCTGATCGCGTCGAAGCTGTGGTAAACCTTCTCCCACTGCGGATCGGTGCGCGAGCCGCCCTTGAGCGTCCGCCAGTAGGGATCGATTCCGCCGATGAGGTAGACGCCGCCGTATTGTGGATCATTCTTGAAAAAATCGATGAGCTCTTCGCCTTGCTCTGGCGTCCAGGGCCGATCGCGCAGCCCCAATCCCCACAGCAGCACCACCGGCTTACCCTGGTGATGCAGATATCGCGAATCCTCGCGCACCTTCACTTTATCGCAGAGGAATTTCCAATCATTCTTGACGATGTCGGTCCGCGCGCCGCGCCCTATCGACAAATCCAGCATCATTGCCCAGACGCGACCCTCGCGATGCGCGCCCTCGCGCACGTTGGCCAGCACGGTGTTCACATGCCGGGCCCGCGCGGGGCTGGTGGTTTCGCCTTCGAATCGACTCAGGAACACGCCGTCGATTCCGTACTCGCGCATCCACTTGAAATGGACGAGCGTGGGGCCTTTATGAAATCCGCTGTAAAGCCGGGCCGGCGAAGCATCGGGCATCTTCAGCCCCGGCACCGCCTCCAGGTCCTTCGGATCCAGTTCCGACGTATCCGGCCACATATCGACGACAAACCTTCCGCTCGGCTCACCGAGCCGATCGCCCCAATGACCAAAGCCAAAATGCTCGCCGTCGTCAGGCGTGTTGAACCAACCCTGATAGCCACAGAGGACCTTGCCATCGAGCGTGGTGGCGTCGATGTCATTTCGAGTCGGGCCGACGTAAGGGCCGAGCCAGGGTTCGGCTTCTTTCGGAGGCGTATCCGCTGCGCGAGCGATGGAAGGCAACAGCATCGCGATGAACAGAGCGCAGCTCGCAATCAGGAATGAGAAACGATGCATCGTCAGACCTTTCAGGTGTTGGATGTCCTTCCGATCGTCAGGCTTGAGGATCGATCAAGTAAGGCAGGTACTCGCGCAGCCCGCACGATCGCGCAGCAATGAGATTACGAGCCGGGCGTAAGATGCGTTGAATGGCCGCCATGCAACGCGATGCAACAAAATGCAACAAAACGCAACATTTTTCGCATTTTGCGTACGATGTTGCATCGGATTCCCCTTCATAGTTCCACGCCGCGATCAAAAATCTCCGTGCATCACCTTGCATCACGCCACCGTTCTTTGGTGCCTTCGTGATGCATCGTTCGTCAAGCTCACCCTCAATATTCGCTCAATTTCGGCGGTGGCGCGCCGGCCATGCATCATAATGCATCGTTTTGCATCACTTTTCGAGTTTATTCAGCTTGGTCTTCCCGATGCAAAGCTAAGGCTCTGGGCATACCACCACATGCTGTGCACCGCCGAAACCCGTTGCACAAGTGACGCACCAAAATGCACCAAAACGCACCACTTTTTCCATTTTTCTCCCTCCTCTGCGACAGATTGACATCTCCGCCGAGCCCCGCGCGCCAGGCGATGGTCGGCGGCTGAAGCCACCACCCCGGCAGTGCACCACATCAGCGCGATCGGCATCCAACTGCGACTCTCGTCGCTCCCCAACTCGCCGTTTATCAAAACTCCCTGTCGGCCAAGCCTACCAAAGCATTCGCAGTAACCGTTCAGTCAGTTTTCTGTCATTTGGGTGCTTCACGGGAGCAGCGTCGGAAAGGAGCTACCAGCGCGATGGGCGATGAGGGCCTGCGTGAGATAGTCCAGCAGGTTGGCTTTGC
>Ga0134128_10000521_pt1 | contig 53346 bp, 45 predicted proteins | sample KB31754_FD_96462 | JGI IMG/M metagenome (GOLD analysis project Ga0134128, IMG submission 96462) | Terrestrial soil microbial communities with excess Nitrogen fertilizer from Kellogg Biological Station, Michigan, USA - KB3-175-4 | ecosystem: Environmental > Terrestrial > Soil > Unclassified ... | reverse complement strand
ACGCGATAACCCAGGTCGGTCAGCATGGCCACCACGGTCTCGCGCACGGACTCATCGTCCTCGGCTACGAGGATCATTTCGTTTCCGCCGCTGACGGGGATCGAGTCCCTCGCGCTCGGCGCCTGTTCGGACTGCCTCGAGCGCGGCAGGTAGAGCTTGATCCGGCTGCCTCGGCCGACCTCGCTCTCGATGTGGATGTGCCCGCCGGACTGCTTGACGAATCCGTAGACCATCGAGAGCCCGAGCCCCGTCCCCCGTCCTTCCGGCTTGGTGGTGAAGAAAGGCTCGAATGCCTGTTCGATCACTTCCGCGGGCATGCCGGATCCAGTGTCCGTCACGGCCACCCTCACGTATTGCCCGGGCATCACGCCTTCATGCGCCGCCGCATAGTCGGCATCCAGGAATACATTGGTCGCCTCTATGGTCAGGCGTCCTTCGCCGTCCATCGCGTCCCGGGCGTTGATCGCCATGTTCAACAACGCATTCTCGACATTGCCCGGGTCGATCAGCGTGTTCCACAAGTCCTCGCCGATGACGGTCTCGACGACGACGCCCTCGCCCACGGCCCGGCGCAGGATATCCTCCATGTCCCGGATGAAGCGTCCGAGATTGATCACCTTGGGGGCGAGGGGCTGTCGGCGCGCAAAGGCGAGCAGCTGAGAGGAAAGCTTCGCGCTGCGGGACACGCCATCCAAGGCAATCTGCACACGCCTCTCGGCAGCTCCGTTGCCGCTCACATCACGCTTCAAAAGGTACAGGTTGCCGCTGATGACGTGCAGCAGATTGTTGAAGTCATGAGCGATGCTGCCGGTGAGATTGCCGATTGCCTCCATTTTCTGGCTGTGACGCAGAGCAGCCTCGGCCTTGATCAGCTGCGCCGTGCGCGATTGCACGCGCTCCTCGAGTGTCCGGTTGAGCTCGGTGAGGGCGGCTGCGGCGTCGCGCGCTTCGGCCTCCCGGTGCCGCAGCGCTGCGGTGATGGCACGCCGTTCCGTGATATCACGCAGGATCACGGTGACGAACAGGCGGGCGCCGCTTTTCCAGCGCGATGCGGAACCCTCGAAATGGCGCACCTCGCCGCCTGGAAGCGCCGCAATCAGCTCCTTGGGCTGATCCGATCCGTTGGCGTCCATTGCGCCGCGCCAAAGAGAGGTCCATTCGCGCTGCGTTTCAAAGAGGAGTGCGGCGTCGCTGCCGGTGAGCTCCGAGCCCGAACGGCTGAAAAACAACAGGGCTGCCGGATTTGCGAATCGGACGATCCCTTCGTCATCTACAGTGATGATTGCATCCGGCGCGCTGGCCACCACTGCGTCGTATCTGGCATCCTGCTGCTCGCGCAGGTAGCGCACCCGCCGAGTGGCTGCCGTGACATCGGTGATGGCGATCAGGCAGCCTTCGGTACCCGTCCTGCCGACGGGGGAGACGGTGATGTCATGCAGCAACGGCCGGCGCCCGCGGGTCTCGAGGGGCAGCAGGCTGGGGTTGAGCGCGTGGGTGAGGATGGTCGACGCGTTGGAGGTTAGTGCAACCGAGATGGCGAGAGAGAGGCGCCGCAGCCGTGCTTGCGGGAAGATCTCCGCGAGCGATTTGCCTCTCGCATCGTCCTCGGTCACTCCGGAAGCGGCCCTCATCCAGCCGTTCCAGAGAACGACCCGCCGGCTGAGGTCCAGGACGACGATGCCACCGTTGATGGCATCGAGGACGGAGTCACTCGAAATTGGGCTCTTCGACATATGAGGCCAGCGTCAGCCCGCAGTGCGCTCGATATACTCGGCCAGCAGCGTCTGCAGTATGGCCAGCGAGGGGATATCGAGGAGCATCGCGAGATAGCCCTGAATGTCGCGGTGCTCGACCGAAAAGTTGATGTAAATGAACAGCACCGTGTCGCCCGCGGCTGGGCTCGAGGTCAGGCGGAAGAATTCGACTCCATCGCCGCGGATGACCTCGGGGAGGGAGATCCGGAGATTGCGCTGTAAACTGTTGGCGATCGTCGACAGGCAGGCGTTGAGGAGCACGTTGCCTGTCTCCGCGAGCGCCTCCTGCTCGAGCTCCATGATGTCCTCCAGCGGCAGGTCCGGGCCGACCAGGGCGCGGATGAGCTCCAGGCTCTTCGCTTCCGGGAAGATCAGCAGTGCCCGCCCGCGGATGTCGCCCTCGAACTCCTGATGGATGGCGATGAGCTGCTTCGCGTCGCGGCCTTGCAGGATCTCGATGGCCTCCTCCCGGGTCACCAGGGACACCCGCGGCACGGAGAGCACGATTTCCTCGCGAATCATCTCGCTCAGGTTCATCGCCGCATTGCTGACGCCGAGATTCACCAGCTCGGTCAAGGCATCGAGGTGAAGGTCTATCAGCTGTATGGTCGACGTGTCGTTCATTTGACGCGAGTTCCGCGCTCCTCGACGGCTGCAGCGAGGAAGTCCGCCAGGGCGCTCTCGGTCAGGGGCTTGGCCAGAAAGGTGGCCCCTGCAGCCCGGGTCCGATTGATCACCTCCACCTGGCGGTTGGCCGAGATCACCGCGACACCCATGCGGGGATCCAGGGCGCGAAGCTCTGCGGCGAGCGTCACGCCGTCCTTTCCGGGCATGTTGAAGTCGAGCAGCACGACCTCCGGGCGTAGTTCCTTGGCTCGATCGAGTGCCTCGGTCGCGTTGGCTGCCTCTATCTGCTTCCAGTCCGGATGCAGCGTATTGAGTACCTTGGCGACCGACATTCGGGCGAGCTTGCTATCATCGACGATCAACACGGTGTATTTCACGAAACTTCTCCAAGCGGCGCCCGCGCCCCGATATTGCGGCGGCGACCCACCATCGCGATCATTCCCGCGGTCGTGCAACGGCGGGTTCTATCCAATCTTTGAGGCGGGCGTCGGCCGGAGGGCCCAGCAGCTTAGGCCTGGCCGCCATGAGTACCTGAGCCACCGAGGTATGGACGCCCCGGCACTGCCGCCAGTCTACTGTCGTTTCCGGGGCGGTGAGCAGCAGTTGCAGCAGAGGCTCAGCGTCCTCACTCGGGCAGGTGCCGAGCAGCTCGATGGAACCGTCCGGAGCAACGCGAACCGTCATCGAAGCATTTCCGCGATATCGAGCACCAATAACACCCGCCCGTCGCCCAAGAGGGTCGTTCCCATGATTCCCGGTGTGCCGGCGAGCAGACCCTCCAGAGGCTTCAGTATGAGGTCCAGTCGCTCGACTATGCGATCCACGCGAAACGCGCCCCACTCGCCATTCGCGGCAGCTACGACCACGGTCGCCCCGTCTGAATCCGTTGGCCGGGTTTCGGCGCCCAGGACAGCTGCCAGGTCAATCAGCGGAAGCGTCCGATCTCTCAGGACAACCGCGCGCGCGGTACCGACGCTCGAGATCGCAGCCTGGGAAATGCGGACCGTCTCTATTATAGCCTCCAGCGGCAGCCCAAACATCTGGCCTCCGGCCTCCACCGTCATCACGTGAGCCATCATCACGCTGAACGGAAGCGAGAGCTTTACATCGGTCCCACGGCCCGGGACGCTCGCAACGGAGACATCACCCCCGATCCGTTCAACCGCCTTGCGCACGGCATCCATCCCCACGCCGCGTCCCGACACTTGTGTGACCTGAGCGCTGGTCGAGAAGCCAGGGGCGAAGATCAGCTCGAGTGCTTCGGCATCCGTCATCGTGAGGCGCTGTTCCTCCGTAATGAGGCCGCGCGTTGCCGCGACCTCGCGCACGCGCGCGGGATCGATGCCGGCGCCGTCATCGCTGATCTCGACGAGGACCTGGTCACCGCGACGCCGAGCCCTGATCCGAAGACTGGCAATGGGCAATTTTCCGGCAGCGTTACGTTCCTGTTCCCTCTCCACGCCATGGTCTATTGCGTTGCGCACGATATGAAGCAGAGGCTCGAACAGCATTTCGACGATGGCTTTGTCCGCTTCCGTCTCACCTCCCTCGATGACGACCTTGACAGACTTGCCGAGGTTTGCCGCCATCTCGCGCACGAGGCGGGGAAAGCGCTGCAGCACGGCGCGCAATGGCCGTACCCGCATTCGAAGCACGCATCTTTGCAGCTCGCCCACCAGATGCTCGAGAGCCCCATGGCGATCCTTCAACACGTCGGCGAGCGAAGCGTCGCCGGGTCGCGCCAGCTTGACGGCATGGCCGATCGCATTCTTCACGACGGTCAGCTCGCCCGCCAGGCGGACGAGGGCGTCGACCTGCTCGGCGTCGATTCTCAGGGTCCGGGCCGTAACCTCCGGCTGGGCGGGTAGCGCCGGGGCCGCGGGGGCCGCGGCGGGAAGCAACTGCGAAAGGGCGTGCCGCAAAGGCTGTGCAGTACGCTGAGCCAGGCTCCGTTCGGTCGCGCTCTCAATACCTTGACAGAGCTCGGTGCGGTCGCAGAACCGCAGCGCGTTGGCTGCGACCAACCCGGCCGAGGCGATCCGACCTGCGAATCCCTGCGGTGACCCTTCGGCGAGCAGAGCCTGCTGCGCTTCGATCACCGCCAACACGTGGGGCGGCAGGGATGTCTCGGAAGCTTGCATGCCTGCGGCAATCGCCACCACCTCGCAATCACCGCCATGGCCCTCGAAGTGCGCTCGCAGATCGGCAGGCGGGGAGCCACTCAGGGCGGTAAACACGAGGTTGCAGCTGAACGGGTCCAGGGCATCGAGCGGGCCCCAGGGCTTGTTGGGTGCGAGATCGAGTGCCAGCAGAAAGGGCAGGGTCAGCATCCGCTCCAGCGGGTCCTCGCCCTCGTAGAGGCAGTCGTGGGCAGGCACGAAGCGGACGGCGGTACGCGCGCGCGCCGCAAGACCATGATGTATTTTCAGGATGCCAGCCGGCCAGCCGGAAGCGAGTGCGTCGGGGCTCGTGGAATCAGATGTGGGGACGGCAGCTGCCGTATTGAAGCCGCCGACGGCGCCATCGGCGTGACTGCCGGTGACCTCGGGGATTTCACCGGTCTGCTCGATGACATCGAGCCAATCGACTATCTGATCGAGACATGCCAGGCAGCGTCCGATGCCCGCTGCCGTGAGCGGACGCTTGCCACTCCTCGCATCCGTGAGAAGGTCCTCGATGCCATGAGCCGCATGTTCCAGCGCGACGAATCCGACGATTCCTGCGCCACCCTTCAAGGTATGAAACGCACGGAATACATCATCGAGGCGCCCGGAGTCTCCAGGCGATTGCTCGAGAGCCATCAGTCCGGCGCTCGCCGCCTCGGCGAGCTCGCGCGACTCGATCAGGAACTGCTGCAGGAAATCGTTCATGGAGCGAGTCCGCAGAGCATCCGCGCGAATTCCACGAGCTGCTCACGCTCGACCGGTTTCAACAGATAATAGTTCGCGCCGGCGGCGCAGGCGGCCGCGAAATCTGTCGGCGCCGATTCCGTACTGATCACCAGCGCAGGAATGGAAGCCAGCGGGCGCTCCTTCTGCCGCAGCCGCCTGAGAAATGAGAGGCCGTCCATCTGCGGCATGTTGATGTCCACGATCAGAAGATCGACCGTCTTGCCGAGAAGCGCTTCCAGTGCTTCGAGTCCATTGAAGGCTTCCTCGACGCGAAACCCGGCTCCCTCGAGTATCGAGCGATAGTAGGCGCGTGCCAGCGCGGCATCATCCACGACCAGTATCGTCTTCGCGGGGGCAGTCATGATCTTGCGATTTCGGGCCGTTGGTAGACGATGGCGTCGGCAAATCGACGTACATCGAACAGAGGCGAGATCCTGCTCATGGACTCCGTGTGACCCAGGCAGATGAATCCGCCCGGCAGCAGGTTCTCGTAGAGGTTCTCCGCAGTGACTCGTCGTGAGACATCGTCGAAATAAATGAGAACATTCCTGCAAAAAATGACGTCGAATCGGCCGTGGCGCCGGGTCTCCTCCGGCTTCACGAGGTTCACGGATGTGAAGGCGACGGACTCGCGCAGTTGCGGGATGATCTGCCACCGCTCCGCCGACAGCACCTGGAAATATTTGCCGACCAGCTCCGGTGCCAGGCGCATCAGAGCGCGCTTGCCGAATACACCGGCGCGTGCGAGCTCGAGCGCTCGAGTATCGATGTCGGAACCCACGATCTCGACTTCATATTCGTCCACCCTGGACCAATGCTCGAGCAGCCACATGGCGAGCGAATAAGGCTCCTCGCCGGTCGAGCACGGCGTAGACCAGATACGGATCGCCTCACCGGTTCGCTTGCCGTTCAGTCGTTCCATCATCAGGTCATTCGTCAGACACTTCAGCTGATGATCTTCGCGGTAGAAGTAGGTCTCATTGACGGTGAAAGCGTTGACGAGCTGCTGGATCTCGTCGTGCCGGTCGCTACGCATGTGCGCAAAGTAGTCCGCAAAGGACATCGCTCCCGTCGCCCCCATGCGCTCCCAGACGCGCCGCTCGACGTAATACCGCTTCGCTTCGGTGAAGATCATTCCGGTGCGCCTGTAGAGGTATTCGCACAGCTTTCGAAACTCGTCCTCGGTCGGGGCCGGGAGCTCAGCCACGAAGGCCTGCTGCCGCAATGCGGGCGATGGCGAGCTTGATCGCGAAACCGAGAAACGGCACGTGTGAAAAGCGCTGGGCGCACTGCGCGAGGGTGCGCAGCGCCTCGGCATTGCCGACTTCGGCGAGGACTTCGATTGCTGCGGCGCAGACGTTGACTTCGGGCTCGTGCGCCAGAAGTGCGCAGAGGATCCGGCTGGCTTCCTCACTGGGGAGGCAACGAGCCAGCTCGCAGCTCAGTATCCGGACATCGGAGTCGGTATCGCCCAGCAGTAGCGGCAGCGCCTGGCGCGCGCAGGTCTCCGAGGAGCACAACGCGTCCAGAGCGCCCATGCGCAGAGCTGCGTCGTTGGAGCGCAGCATCGGCAGGATCTGTGCGACGTTGTCGCGGGTTCCGGCGCACGCGAGGCTCGTGAACATCGCCTCGCGAACGCGCGGGTCGGTCTCCTGCGCCAGCGCGGCTGCCAGGGCGGCCGCCGAGCCGGGTGAGTCGGCCGCCGCACGGGCCGCGGCCCATCGCTCGTCCGGATTTGCGCTGCCAAGGCCCGCTGACACCTCGGCCGGGGTTGGCTTCTCGGCCCCCGAGCGCGAGGCGGGCTTACGAACGAGAGGCATCAGGTATCAGTCTCTGGAGACGCCGGGCGATTCTCGGCAGCGGCAGGACGTAGCTGGCGCCCCCGGCACGCACCAGCTCCCCGGGCATTCCCCATACCACGGCGGTCTCTTCGGCTTCTGCGATGGTGGCGCCGCCCCTCGCGTGCAGGTCGGCCATTGCGTGGGCCCCGTCGTCGCCCATGCCGGTCATCAAGACTCCTACCAGCTGAGCGGGCGGAAGGTTGGCCATGGCCGACTGGACCAGCCGGTTCGTGCTCGGGTGCCACGGGTAATCGGTTTTGGAAGGAACGGCCATCGCCATCAGTCGCGAGCCCCGCCTGGAGACCACCAGGTCTGCGTCGCCTCGCCCAACATACACGCACCCCGGTTCCAGGTGCGTGGGGTGTACGACTTCCAGGACCTGAAGAGCGCAGAGCCTGGCGAGCCGCCTGGCGAGCGGGCCGGTAAACCCCGCCGGTATGTGCTGTGCGACGAGAATCGGCCAGGAGAAGGTCCGCGGAAGCGGCGTGAGAAGCGCTTCGAGCGCAGGCGGTCCGCCGGTGGATGTTCCGACGAGCACGAGTCCGTCTCCGGTGAGTGTACGCTCGAGGCCATCGGCCGTCCTCGACGGAGGTTTCGCAGGCGGGGTGGACACCGCGCCGCCGGACCTGAATTGCACCCGCTCGCGCAGCCTGTGACTGGCGGGAAGCCGGGCAGCCGCTGCTGCCCGTACCTTCTCCTTGAAGGTGGGCGCGAATTCGTGCATGCGCAGGGAAACAACACCTGTGGGCTTCGGGACGAAATCAACCGCTCCCAGGCGCAGCGCTTCCAACGTGGCTTCAGCGCCTTCGTCGGTCACGGTCGAGACCATGACGACGGGGCAGGGCCGCTGCACCATGATTCGATCCAGACACTGCAACCCGTCCATCTGCGGCATCTGGACATCCAGAGTGATGACGTCCGGCTCGAAGGCGTGCAGCATGGCCAGCGCCTCCAGCCCGTTGCGCGCGAGCTCGACCTCGAACTCCGCATCTTCCGCGAGAACACGGCTGAAGAGCTTGCGTACGAGGGCCGAATCATCGACCACCAGAACCTTGATCACGCCCCCGTCCGCCCCCGCTGCGCCTCGAACTTGTCCAGCAATCCCCGTTCCGCGCGGGTCAGCAGCTCCATCGGGTCGAGCAGCAGCACGATGCGATTGGAGGAGGGGAGATTGATGACGCCGTGCACCAGACGAGACACATCGTCCGTCAGCTCCGGTGCCGGCTCGACCGCGCTGGCGCTGGAGCGCAGGACGTCCGAGACGCCATCCACGATGAGTCCCGCGCGGTGGCGCTCGGTTTTGACCACGATCAACCGCCTTGCAGCGGAGCTCGGACACGGCGACATGTCGAATCTTCGGCGCTGGTCGATGACCGGCAGGATGTCACCGCGTAAGTTGATGACGCCTTCCAGGAATTCCGGCGTCTTCGGCAGCCGGGTGATCTGGTCCGGAACCCGAGCGACCTCCACGACGGCATCGATAGGCAGGCCGAGCTCGTCATCGCCGAGACGGAAGACGAGAAAGGTCGATTCCTCCCGGGTTCTCGGCTCCAGGGGCTCTGCGTGCTCAGTCCGGGATCGCTGCCCGGCACTCAATTTCTCCATCACGTCCTCCCGAAAAAGTTGCTGCGCTGAGAGGATCGAAATCAGGCGCCGTCCCGCCTGGCCGCGATAGACGGATCTGATTCGGGACTCGCCTGCCGTCCGGGCAGCCAGTGCAGGTGGAATCGGATCCACCCGGCTGGTATCCGCGGCCAGGATCGCACGAGCGCGATCGGCGACGAGGCCGACACGCGCGCCCCCGACCTCGAGCACCAGGACCTTTTCCCGCCCGGGCTGCGCCTGCTGTGGGGAGAAGCCGAGGAGGATCCGCAGCGACAACAGGGGCAACAGGGTGTCCCGTACCGACGTGAGCCCGAGGACCACCGCTTCCGAATGAGCCAACGCGGTGATGCTCGCGGGGGCGGGGATGATTTCCTGCACCTCCGCCAGAGGAAAGGCAAACTCCTGGCCGGCGACATCGAAGGTCACCAGGGTCTCGGTCTCCTGCGCGCCGAGCGCCTCCTCTTGCACGCGAGGGACAGCTCTGAGCTGAGCGTCGCGATGCCGGGTACGCCCGCGGCTCGCAAAGGCAGCCTCGAGCAGCGCCTTGATATCCAGGATCTTCGCAACACCTTTGTCGGCTGCGATCGCGAAGGCGCCGAGCAATCGTTCCCCGGCCTGGGCGCCGATCTCCTTGGGGCGAGTGTCGATCTGCTCTTTACTCGCCTGCTCGAGAGCCGCGACCGCATCGACTGCGACGGCGATCGGGGTGCCTATATCGAGCACGATCGCGCGAGCCGTCGGGGCTGTCAGGGAAGATGCCATTCCAAGCATCTGGCGCAATCCCGCAACGGGCAACACGGCGCCGCGCAGATTGCCGATGCCGAGGAGGGCGGGCGGGCCTTGAGGCACCCGAGCCATTGCCGGCAGTCGGATCACTTCCCGCACGTCCTCGGCTCTCAGGGCGTAGAGCCGATCGCCGAGATGAAACGTCAGGAAGCGGCCGGAACCGGAATGATGTTGCGGGTGCATGTCCTATCACGCGGTCCGTCGCTGCAGCGCTTCCGCAAGGGATGCGATTTCCTCGATGGCGGCCGCCAGATCTTCGGCGCCGCGCGACTGCTGGGCGGCCGCGGTGGCCGCTTCTCGCGAAGCCACACTCGCTTCCTCTGCCGCGGAGGCCACTTCCTGGGCCGCCTGCGAGATCTCAGTCGTCGCCAGCAGGATTTTGTCCGCACCGTCGGCGGCCGACTTGGTCGTCACTCCGAGTGCGGTCACGTCCCCGCCCAGCTGCAGCAAACCGCTGGACACGATCTGGCTCTTCTGAGCCTCCACCTCCGCGGTCGCGGCGATCTGCTGCAGATCGCCTTTGAGGATGGCGACCTGATCCAGAATGCCGCCCACGGTATCCTTGGATCGTTCGACGTTGGCCGAAGCCTCGCGAGACAGATTGCGAATGTCGTTCGAGACCACCGCAAAGCCCCGCCCCGACTCGCCCGCTCGGGCAGCCTCGACCGAGCCGCTGACCGCGAGCATGCTGATCTGAACGGCGATCAATGCAATGCTGTCGATGATCTTTTCGATCCTGCGCCCGAGGCCCTCCAATCGGGTGATTGCCGTGAGGCCGCCTCGGGTGTCGCGCAAGGTGTTCGCGATTCCTTCGATCAGGCTGTCGATCGACTGCCGTCCTTCCTTGAGCGCCGACTCTAGGTTCATGACGCGCTCATAGCCGGCGTTGCTGTTGGCCTGCGCGAGTCGTGCGCTCCGCTCGATCTGGGTCACGGCGCTGGCGGTCTCCTGGGTAGCGGACGACTGCGACTGTGCTGCTTTGCTGATCTGCTCTACGGCAGCCAGCACTTCGGTCGCCGCGCTCGAAAGCTCCTGAATCGAGGCGGACAGCTCCTCGGCGCTGGCGCCGATCTGCTCCAGGCCCGAGCCGTTTGCTTTGCCCGCGCCGAGCTTCTCCGCGAGCACGGCCAGTTGTCTGGCGGCCAACTGTCCCTGATCGAGAGAGCTGGTCTGTTGCTCTACTGCCCGTTGCGCTTCGCCTGCGGCTGCCGATTGCTCCTCGGCGGCACTGGCGATCTGTTCGGCCCCTTTCTGCGCTTCTATCGCGGCGCGCTCGGCCTGCAAGGCCGCAGTCAGGATGTCGCGGCCTCCCTCGGAGATCTTCGCCATGTCGTTGCGCCGGGCCTGAAGCATCTCCGTCACGCGAGCGGCCGTGCGCGCCTCCTGTAGCGCGCGTTCTGCCGCCGCTCGAAGCGCCTGGCCGAGATCCTGCACCTCTTGCTGAATGGCCGTGCTCAGGTTCTGAACTTCCCGTGCGCTCTTCTCGGAGTTCTCCGCGAGACTGCGGACCTCATCGGCAACCACCGCGAAGCCGCGTCCATGCTCGCCCGCGCGGGCGGCTTCGATCGCGGCGTTCAGAGCGAGGAGATTGGTCTGATCCGAGAGGCGACTGACGATCTGACTGATGTCCGAAATTTCCTTTGCCCTGGCATCGAGCTCCGCGAGGAGGGTGACCGAGGCAGTTTGCCGTTCGGCTCCCTGCTCGATGGCCCTGACGGACCCCGTGATCTGCGTCGACGTCTCCGCCAACGCAACGGCGACCGACTCCGTGTGGCGCGTCGATGCATCCGTCGCTTCCCGGGCCGCCGCCAGATCGGCGGCGATTCGCTTGATCGCGGAGGACTGCTGTTGACAGGCGCTCGCCGCCGTCTCGGCGCCGCTGCTGATTTGCTCCATGGAGCGTCCAAGCTGTCGGGTCGCCGCGGCAGCCTCGGTCAAGCCGCTGGCCAGCTCTTCGGTAGCCGCAGCGAGGCGCTGCGTGGCACTTTCGCTGCGACCCGCCTGTCTCGGGGCCCGAGGCCCCACCGTCGGAGCGGCGGGGCGCTTTTTGGGCGCGACGGGTCTGGCGGACTCGCCCTGGACGGCTCCGATTTTTGATCTTTTGACTAATGCCATTGGGTCCTCAGATAACGGCGGCTTCGAGCTAGCCGGCAAAGACGCGGCGGTGGCGGCCAACGTACAACCTTGGGGATGCTATGGCATTCATCACGGTGGGGTCCGGCTTTTCGCCATGGCCGCCTCTTTGCGGGCTGCACCGACCCGAAAGCGTGAGAGGCCAAGCGCTGGCTTTGCTGCGGGGCGAGTCATCGACGACCAATGCATGCCCAGTGAGGACTCGGGCCTATCCCACGTTCGACGGCGCGAGAAGTTGTCAGGACATATGGCGTCTGGGTGCGCCAGCGGTTTTGAGGATTACCGCAGTCGCAGCCGGGACGGTAAGATAACCGCTGGTCCTGATCTGCCGCGGTCGCGTATCCGCCCCGGCCTCACTCGCCTGCGGCCTGACCGCTTCGCGCACGTTCCTGGTGTGGGCTCGCGGCGTTCAGGGCCTCGGCGGCGCAGTGGTCGATTCGGTGTCGCTCTCGCTCATCATGAATCTGTTCACCGAGACGGCCGATCGCACCAAGGCGATGGGGGTGTATGGCTTCGTCTGATTGGATCTTTCTGGTGAATGTGCCGCTCGGCATGCTGGTGTTTGCGTTGTACTGGTGGCAGCTGCCGCCCCACGCCGGCGAGGCTGACCGCCCGCAGCTCACCGCGCCGCCCGCATCAAGATCGTCAACACCGCATTCCTGCTCGGCGGCGCGCTGGGGCTTGCAGTGCTCGCGAGCGTGGCCGCGCTGCATGGCGCCGCGCTCACCGCCGCCGGCGCTGGTCATTTGGAGGCGCTTGCGGGCGGCTATCGGAGGGCGTTTGCGGTGAGCGCCTGCATCACGGCCGCTGCGGCGCTGCTGGGTGGGCTGGGACTGCGTGGCGTCGCCATGCCTTCTCGAGCGTCCGGGCAGGCTGCTCCGTCCTAGGTGGTGAGCTAAGCGCTCGGGTTCTGGCTGGTGAGGGCGGGTTCAGCATCGTATGGCCGGGCGATCTCGACGTTGGCGCCGATCGGCTCTACGAGATGGCACTGGAGCAAAACGGCCGCGCCGATGCCGCGGCGTTTATTCGCTGGCGCTGGCGGAACAGGCTCAGCCTCTCCAAGGCCGCGGAGACGCTGGGCCTATCCCGCCGAATGGTGGCCTACTACGAAGGTCGTCTCGCCGGTCACCTGTTAGGCTTCAGGCTGAAGGCATAGAGCTTGTTGTTGGAGGTTGCGTTCGTATCATTGTATCCGGAGCCCCAATAGACCATGCCGTCCACGATGGATGGACCGTCGATCACTGAGCCGCCGCTGTCGAAGCTCCAGAGGATTTCGCCGCTGGCTGCATCGAACGCATACATGAGACCCGACTCGGACCCGGCATAGACCACTCCGTTGGCGACACTGACCGAGCCCTCATCGGCCGCGCCGGTAGTGGGATCGGGAGTCTGCCAGATGAGTCTGCCGGTGCGGACATCCAGCGCCGACCAGGCGCCCCAGGTGATTTCCTCTCCGTCCGGAATCAGGGTGTAGGGATTGCCGTCTTTGTTCGCAATGGCGGCGTAGATCCGCCGGCCATCCGTCGCGGTGCCCCACTGAATGCCGCCCGTGCTGCCACCCGGCCCGACCTGTGTACTCCAGCGGATATCGCCATTCTCCGGATTCAGAGCCCAATACTTGCCGCTCTTCTGCCCGAATCCGACGATTCCGGGAAGCAGGTTCGGGCCCGATCCGCCGAAGTCGTAGTCGGGCCCGGCCGGTATGGGGCAGAGAGATTCGGCCGGGGGATAGATGCAGGCGTTCGTGAACACGTCATAACTGAACAGGCGCTTCGACCAGACGATATGCCCATCGGTGAGATCGAGCGCCAGTGCCGAATCGAAGTGATCGTCGGGTGACGCGCAGTCGGCGGTCAAATTATTGTCGGCAATCGCCTGGCTCTCGCAGTCGAGGACGCTCTGAGGGGCGGTGTAGTTGTTGCCGGTGCCGACGTATAACAGATGGCGGATTGGGTCGATTGCAGGCTGCTGCCAGACCGGGCCGCCGCTGTACCCACCCGCCTGGCCGCCGTTGTCCGGAATGGTGTAGGTCTTCCACAGGATCTTGCCCGTGTTGGCATTCAGCGCTACTACACTGCCGCGGAAGGTGCAGCAGGCATAGACGGCATTGAATACGGGAGCAAGTGCGAAGACCTCCTCCTCCGAAGAGACTCCAACGTAAATGACATCACCGAAGACCACGGCGGAGCCGGTAATCTTCGCAGCCGGATGGGAATCGACGTGAGTGATCCAGTGCAAGGCGCCCGTCTTACGGTCGACGGCCATGATGTTCGTGCCGTCGTCGTTCAGGAATTTGGCTTCCTGGTCGCCGACGATGATGTCCTTGCCATGGATGGCGGGACTGGTGCGCGCGATTGCACCGGAAGATCCATCGTAGTCGGAGATCTGGTGCGACCAGATCAGCTGGCCCGTGTTTTTGTTGATGGCATACAGGTTGCCCGCCGAATCCGGCACAAAGACGGTATCGCCGGACACGGTGGGAGTGGCCGAAACGTTGCCGCCGGTGGTGAAAACCCACTTCTCGGTGAGCGAGTGGACGTTGGCCGGGTTGATCCGGCCCTCCGCGGGCTGGCTGCGCGAGTCGGCGACGTCGTGGCCGCTCACACGCCATTCGGCTCCCTGGGCACACGTGCATACACCGATCGTCAGTATCAACAGAACGCTTTTGACCATGACGTTGACTTCCTCTTGGAGCCTTTATTGATTTCGTCGCTGGCGAACAGCATAGATTGCCAAGCCCGGCGAGGCTTGGACCATTTTGGTTATCAGGACAGCATTTGGCGGGCCGGCACTGTACCATCCTGCCGGTAGCGGTACCGGAACAGGTAAAGGGGCTGAGGTGAAAGTAGCTGCGTTTGCTGCGATTTTTCTGTCGTGTGCCTCGGCAAATGCGCAAGCCGCTACACCGGGGCTGGCGCTCAATCAGAAGGGCTATTTCGCCGAGCCGGGACTCGATGTGATGGTGTTCTCCGATTACTACCCGGACGGGCACCAGACCGGCGTCACAATCGTGCAGCAGGGGACTCGCGTGGCCGCGAACGGCGATCTGAGGCTCGAGGCGGCGCCCGGGCAGTGGTCGCCGATGCCTGCCACCGTCAAGCGGGTGATCGACCGCGCCCATCGGACCATTACAGAGACGCTGTCCTACCCTGATCCAGCCAAGGACCGCACCGGCTTCAACCCGATCGACTATCCGGATCTGCGATTTACGTACCACGTCAGCGTCGCGCCGGCATCGGGCAACAGCTTCAGGATAAGAGTCGATCTTGACGAGCCGCTACCGAAAAAATGGGTGGGGCACGTAGGATTCAATCTGGAGCTCTTTCCCGGGCTGCTGTTCGGCAAGACTTTCCTGATGGGCGGCCAAAGCGGCATTTTCCCCCGCCAGCCCGAAGGGCCGGTCCATCGGTCACATGGCGAGATCGTGGCCGCGCCGCTTGCGGTCGGCGATACGCTGGTGGTGGCACCGGAAGAGCCGCAGCAACGGCTGACGATTCACAGCGACAAGGGCAATCTCGAGCTCATCGATGGACGCATCAACTTCAATAACGGGTGGTACATCGTCCGGACGCTGGTGCCGGAGGGCGCAACCAAAGGCGCGATCGAATGGACGGTGACACCCAATGTCGTGCCTGGATGGCGATACCGGCCGGTGCTGCAAGTTTCCCAGCTCGGCTATGCCTCGGCCCAGCCCAAGCGTCTGGTGATAGAGCAGGACGCAGCCGACGACACCCCGAGCCCCATTACGCTCTATCGCGTCACTGCCGCGGGTCTTCAGGAAGTCATGCAGGGCGTGCCACAAAGATGGCCTGGTGCGTTTTTGCGCTATACCTATCTTACTTACGATTTCACCGGGGTCACGACGCCCGGCATGTACGAGTTCGGCTACCGGGGAGAGCGCTCGCATCCCTTCAAGATAGGCGATCAGGTGTTTGGCCGCTGGGCCTGGGAGCCGACGATCGCTGATTTTCTGCCCGTCCAGATGTGCCACATGCTGGTGCGCGACAAATACCGCGTCTGGCATGGCCTCGATCATCAGGACGACGCATTGATGGCGCCCGCGGGCGATCACTTCGACGGGTATTCCGAAGGGCCTGACAATTTCACCCGATACAAGCCATACCAGCACGTACCCGGCCTGGCCGCCGGCGGCTGGCACGATGCGGGCGATTACGACTTACGCATCGAATCGCAGATGGGCACCGTATGGACGCTGTCGAAGATGGTGAGCGAATTCGGCTTCTACTACGACGGCACTACGATCGACGAGCAGAGAAAGCTGACACTGATCCACGTGCCCGACGGCAAGAACGACGCGTTGCAGCAGATCGAGCACGGGTTGCTTTCCGTCCTGGGCGGCTATCATGCCCTCGGCCGGCTCTATCGCGGCATCCAGGAAGCCACTCTCGAGCAATATACGCTGTTGGGTGACATTGGCACCGATAGCGACGGGCTGATCTACGATCCGGGACTGAAGGCCGGCGAAAGGACGCTTACCCGTTCGGGCAAGCTGGACGACCGGTTCGTCTTCACCGAGGACAATCCTGACCGCTCCCTCGATGCGGCGGCAGGGCTGGCTGCCGCGTCGGTGGCGTTGCGGAGATTCGATCCGAAGACATCCGCCGATGCGCTCGCGGCAGCCCGGGCCATCATGGTGAAGGACTATGCGCGCGGCACTCTCGCGCCCCAGGTCTTCGTGCTGAGCGAGCTTTACCTCGCAACCAGAGACCAGGCCCTGTTGCGCAAGCTGGTGGGCCTCAAGGGACAGATCGTAGCTCAGATAGGAGAGGCCGGCTGGCCGCTGGGCGAAGTGATCGGCGACATCCAAGACCGGAGTTTCCGGCGCGATATCGGCGAGGCAGTGAGACGTTATCAGGAGCAGGTGAGGGCCGCAGCTCTCGAGGATCCATACGGCGTGCCTTATGAACCCGACATATGGGGTGCGGGTTGGACCATCGAAACGTTCGGTGTCCATCAATACTTCTTCCACAAAGGATGGCCCCAATACGCAGGAATTGACGGCGAGCTCAATGCGCTCGAGTTCATCCTCGGCGTCCACCCCGGAAGCAATACGGAATCGTTCGTCTCGGTCGTCGGCGCCCGCTCGGCGACGGTGGCCTACGGTGCCAACCGCGCGGATTGGAGCTATATCCCTGGCGGCGTGATCTCCGGCACGGCACTGATCCGTCCCGACCTGCCCGAGCTGAAAGTCTGGCCCTACTTCTGGCAGCAATCCGAATACGTAATGGGGGGTGGTGCCACCGATTACATGTTCCTGGCGCTGGCGGCCAATCGTCTTTACGGTGATTCTGCGCCGTCATCTCCGTAACGCATACCAGCACGGGTATGTCAGGTCCAGGTTGCCAAGGTAGTACTCGTCGCACTGCAGACCCAGCCCACCCGAGAATCCCGAAAGCAGCGGACGAAGGCTGGCTCCCTTGCTCAACTGGGAATGCAGGCTTACCGCCAGCAGATGCTCGATGATCTGATCCTCCGTCGCCTGCGCGTAGGCCGAAAGAGCCAACCGCTTGAAGTCGGCAATGGAGGTGTAGAAGAAGCGCGGGTCGGCGAGGTTTCTGTCGACGAGGGAATGTTCGTACAGCTTCCAGAACATGGTGCCGATGTTGTTTTTGACGATGAGATCCCGGATCTGGGCGAAATTCCTGCAGAACATCTTGCCGGTGCATTTGAAGAAATGACCGCTACTGTTGAGGAGCTCGGAATTGCGGATTGCGAACTCGATTAGCTTGCCCTCTGCGAAACCCTTCCCCCTCTCGACCACCAGCGCATCATCCTGCTTGAATGCGATCTGCTCGATCTCCGTGCCGAGCTTCCGGATAGTCGACAGCTCATCCGCAGTCAGCACACTCGAGCCGGTCGAATCACAGACCACGATGCTCTTCTGACCCTGCCCCACCCAGAAGAAAATGGCAGCTTTGGTCGTGATGGCTCGCATGCCGCTGCCGGTCATCCGAAGCGTCGGCATGTTTACGGGCGGGGAAACGGCGGACGTGATGAGAACGGTTGGGGTCATCGGATTGCTGCGCTCACCGCGCGAGCGACACTCCGTAGTGGGTTGCGGCCGGCTGCATATCGGCCAGCGCCATCGGTGCGGTGACCAGGGCCGCGCCCACGAGAGTGACGGTGAGGGCGGTGATGGCGGCGAGCAATTTCTGAATGCGGTTCATGGTGACTTCTCCTCTTTCACGGATCCTCGTGCCGTTAGATGCAAGGTTTCCGATAGGGTTGGAACGTTGAAGCACGGTGTGAAGGGCAAATCGCATGCCAGGTGGGGCCGGATACAAGTCATTGTTTCCATTTGAATTAGTTCATTCCAACGTGTCCGCGAAGTGTCCGCGGACATGCTGCGTACGTCCGAGACCAGAACACAGGTGAATACGAATAGTTGCAGGCTCGAGCGACGTATCGATCGAAGCGGCGCGCCGTCAGAGGCAAATTTGCGAGCGGCAGGCGGGCGTGGTCCCGCCCGCTCTCATCAGGGGCGTACGATGGCGGGGAGCAGCTGCCTGACGGCTCCGAGCACCGGCTTCTTCAGGCCGGCGCCTCCAAGGCTGCTCCAGAGGCGAAGCTCCGTCAGGGACGGATGGCCGACGAGGCAGCGAAACGCTTCCGCCGTGAGTTGCGGCATGCCGGCGACGGTCAGCCGCCGTAACGCGGGCGCTGCGGCAACGGCGGAAATGTCACTGAGGCCCTTCATGGTCTCCAGGGTGACTTCTTCAAGACGCGTCAGCGAGGCCAGGCTCGGCAGGGTCGTGACATTGCGCATCCCATCGAGCTCGAGGGTCGTCAAGGTCCGAAGCCTGGCGAGAACGGAAAGATCGGCAAGCCTGGCGATCCGCATCAGATTGAGAGTCGTCAGCTTGGGCAACTCGACGAGATGATCGAGATGGGTCGTACCGCCGAGCAGCAGACTGAAGGTACCGAGCTCCGGTAGCGAGGCGATCACGGAGAGATCCGGCAGGGTGATCCCTCGGAGTGCGAGCGAGGTCAGGCGGGAGAGGTTGGCTACGCTCGCAACATCCTTGGTGTGGCCGGCCAGGGAGAGTGCCCTGAGAGCCGGCATCGACTCGAAAAATCGCAGCGAGAATCGCTTCCTGCTCTTGCCGAAGTGGAGGAGCTCGAGGCTGCCTTGCAGATGCGAGAACCCGGCGATGTCTTCGAGCTCCCACAGGTCCACGCTCAGTCGTACCAGGCCGGGAAAATGCCTGAGGAACTCCAGATCGCGGGCGGCCTTGCCGTGGAAGCGAAGCGTGACTTCCGGCCGTCCCCGGATCAGCTCGGCTACCTGATCCAGCTCAGCGGCCGTCAAAGGTTGCCCGACCGTCGCCAGGGTGCATTCCGCGGCCAAGGGGCGAAAGGAATCGGGCGTGCGGCCGAAGAAGCGTACGCGCTCGGGTCTCCCGCCAGATCCATCGGCATCTCTCATCGGCATTACCCCCGGTCCAGCGTCTGCGACAAATGGTTGGTAAACTGGATAACCGATCGAAGCAGAGAGTGATGGAGATTACATGCTGAGGACCTGCAAAGGCAGCTGCCACTGCGGCAGCATTCGATACGAAGTCGACATCGACCTGAGCCAGGGCACGGGAAGATGCAATTGTACCTTCTGCCGTAAGGCGCGGGCCTGGAGCGCGTTCGTCAAGCCCCATGCCTTTCGGCTTGCAACCGGCTCGCAGGAGGGAGTGGGCTATCACAAGCATCCTGCCGCGCCGGTAAAGTATCACTGTGCCCGGTGCGGAGTCCGCACTCACGCGCGGGGAGATGCCGATTACATGGGCGGACCGTTCGTCTGCGTATTCGTTTCCACGCTCGACGATGTATCTCCGGATGAGCTTCTGAGCGGGCCGATTCGATACGCGGACGGCCTGCACGACAATTGGGCGAACCCGCCGGAGGAGATCCGACACCTCTGATCCAGAGTTCCCAAGGGACCCCCGCAAGTCGATTACGTCGGCGTGGTTGACAGGCCCAGGAACTGGTTGGTGCGTGCGACCGCGGCTGTACGCGCAGTGGCGACAGTCGGGTAGGCCGATGATTGGGCCTGCGGTTGCGACATTGGCGCGCCCGGGACGGGCGGGCTTGACGGCAGATGCGCCGCTGCCGCGGCAAGAGCGGCCTGCATGCCGTTGGGCGGTGCCGCCGCCCGCACCGTCACTTCGGACCGGATCTGATCGTCGGGTGGGAGCTGTGCGGTTACGCTCTGCGGTCCGTTATTGGTCGGTCCCGGCAGGCTGAGCGTCGGCAGGAGGCTTGGCGCTGCGCCATCGCGTGCCGAAAGCGGATCCGCGAGGCGAAATGTCTCACGGACCGTCTTGATGATGGAGGTATGGTCGAAAGGTGTGCCGGAGGCGTTCGGATCGGCCGCTGGCCGGATGCGGCTTCCCGGCGGTACGTACGGCGATACGATGACGGCCGGCACGCGCACGCCATACGAATTGAACGCGAAGCCATACGTGTTGGCCACGAGATCATCGGGTGGAACAGCCTCGGGCGGAGGTACGTGGTCGTAGCAGCCGCCATGCTCGTCATAGGTGATGATCAGGAGCGTATTGTTCCAGCAAGGTGAGCTGCGTACCGCGTTGTAGACCTGGGCGATGAGCTGCTCCCCGTAAAGGACGTTGTGCGGCGGATGCTGATCGTTCGGAATGCTGCCGGTGAAGAGGTCCGCGAAGTAGCGGGGCTCTATGAAGCTGTAGCCGGGAAGCGTCCCCGTGTGCGCATCCGCAATGAATTGAGAGAACGGCCTGAAGCGCCGCGGTGCCGAGCTCCACACGTCCTCCAGCAGGATCGACTGCGGCATGTCGTGGAAATAGACGCGCCAGGGTACTCCCTGACCCTCGAGGCGGCTGAAAATGCTGGCGCCGTGAAACGGGATCGGCAACGCATCATTGTCGACATAGCCGAGCGATGTGCCGGTGTGGGCGAAAAAGCGGTTGGGCCACGTCTGGCAGGGCGCCGAGGCGAACCACTGGTCGCAGACGCCGAAGGCCTTGGCCAGCTGGCTGAGTACCGGCACCTGGTCGGGCGTGAAGTAGTGCATCACCGCGCCGGGATCCCGCCAACCTTCATTCGCGGGCAGCTGCGCATAATTGAGCGCGAAGCCGCTCATGGTCACCGGCGCATCCTGTACACGTCCAGCCGCGCCGAAGAGCTGCACGTTCATATCGGCGAAGGACTCCCCGGGGTCCGGGTCCGGCGTGCACGCGATGGCTGCGGTGAGCTCGGGGTTGTTCCAGACGCCATACGTCATACCGTAGACATTGCTCTCGTTGAGGGTCAGCCCGCCATAGGCCGGATCGCCGGGATAGAGCCGCCCGAGCATGCAGTCGAACGAGCGGTTCTCGAGCATGAGCACGACGATGTGTCTGATGTCCGCTGCCATATCAGTTGTTCTGCTCGGGGTACTTGAAGCCGACGTACCCGGCGCCGCTGAGTCCCATCAGCGCGAGGAGAGTCGGGCTGAAGTCGGGCGGCATCGCAAGATGGCGGTAAACCTCGATCAGGAACACCACGCCCAGGGCTGCCGTCCAGAACAGCACCTGTAGCCGGTGAAGGGTGGGCCCGTTGAGATCGGTCGTGAGATCCTTGAGCCAGCCCTGGCTTACGAAGGGCGCGCTCTTTTCCTGATACGTGCTCAGGATGTTCTGCCGGTCCTGGATCTCAGAGTGAAGCTGCATGAGCCGGTTAGCAGCCGCACCGGCCGCGGTCTCGGCCGCATCCATCGCCGCCTTCAAGCCTGTGTCGGTGGGATTCTGCCGGGCCTGCGCTCGGGCGTCGGTCGCAGCCTTGGATTTCGCGGCGAGCTCGGTCTGCAGATTGCCCACGAGCGGCTTGCGCAACCCGATCTCCGTGCGCAGACGCAGCACGTCCTCGTGGGCTTTCAATCCAAGAGCCTGCAGCGCCGCATTGGCCTTGTCAGCCGGCGAATCCTTTTTGCCGTCGACCAAAGCGGCGGCGTACGCGGTCGCTGAAGCGATACCCATCAAGGCCAGCGCCTGCCCGCTCAGGGTGTCGTAGTCGCTGAGAGCCAGGTAGAGGAATACGAAAGCGACGAATACGAGGGCGAACCAGAACGCCATCTGGCAACGCCCGAGGCTGTACGGTTGCAGGTGCGGCTCGAGCTGGGGCAGCAGGTTGTCCCGCAGTGTAGTCCGCGTCCGCACATGTCCCAACAGCCCAAAGAGCAGCAGCACCGTCACTCCGGCGGCAAGGCCGAGCCGCCACGGCGAGATGATCCTCAGCTCGAAGGTCGCGCTCGTGCCCGTTCCGGCGATCGTCGCGCCTCCGGTGGGCGTCTCTCCGAGGGCGACTCGAACGGTGTGCGTGAGATGGGTGGGTGAGCCCAGGAGTTTCGCCCAGACGTCCCGGTTGGCCGCACTGCGGGTCAAGCGAAATGCCAGCACATGACGCGCGACATCGGGGGCCGTGGCGGTGAGCCCCGGCAGCGGGTCACTGTTCAGGTAGAGAACATACCGGCTCGCATCGAGCGGCAGAGTGGCCTGAGGCTGGCTGCCGGCCGAAGCGGTGGCGGGCGGAGCCGTCGTGCACGCGCTGCCGGAGTTGGATGTTGCGCTCTGGCCGGCATTGCCGATGACGACCCACAGGACGTCATTCAGGCCCAGGTCCAAGCCCTTCCTGCCGTCGATCTCCTCACCTTGCGCGTTGCAGAGCGCTAAGATCCGTGGAGGTGCGGAGGCCTGGGCCGCGGCCGTGACCGGTGTTTGCGCGTAACCCGCGCCGGCGGCTGCGATCATGATGACTGCTGCGGTCAGCACGGCCGCGACGGACGATGACGTCTTCCGACTCATTCCGACCTCCCCCGAAGTCCGAGCCCTCAAGCCAACATGCGTCCGGCGGCAGGTTTTGTCAAGGAGAGCCGGTCGTTACCGGCCTACGGCCAAGCTTGACGGAATCCGCGCGGCACGCCGACTGAGACTCACGTCTCGGCGGGCCTGCCGCCATCCAAGTACAAAGCATCGCCGGCCTCGCACGGTCGGCGGTTGTCAGATGGACGCGGCTGCGGGCCGCCAGGCGGGGGGTCAATGCGAATGCCGTATGGCGACGTGCTGCTCGAGGAGCGTGCTCGTTACATCGCAGAAAGGTTCTGCGAGCGCACGGTGAATGAATCAGAGCCGCTTTCGAGAGAGCGGATCCGGGAGGTCATTCAGGGGATAATTGCCGAGCTCGAAGAGGAACGTAAACGCGAGTCCGGAATATAGATCGCACTTCCTGCGCTGAGCGCAAAGGGCCGCCTGCTCATGGGGCGGCCCTTTTTGTTACTCTCGAGCGGTGAGTGCTCGTCGCAACCACTGGGACGTTCTCGTCATTGGCGCCGGGGTCTTTGGGGCGTGGACCGCCTGGCATCTGCTGCGCCGGGGGAAGCGTGTGCTGCTCCTCGACGCCCGCGGGCCCGCGAATGCGCGCGCCTCCTCGGGCGGAGAGTCGCGTCTGACCCGCACGGCCTACGGGGCGGATGAGGTCTACACGCGGATGGCGTGGGAGTCGCTCGCCGACTGGAAATGGCTCTCCGAGACCGCGGATCTGCCGATTTTCCAGCGACTGGGAGTGCTCTTCTTCTTCGCCGGCATGGAGCCCTATGCCGCCGCCACCCTCGAGGTGCATCGCAAGCTGAAGCTCCCCCTCGAAACCCTCGAGCGTGTGGAGCTCGCCCGGCGCTTCCCGCAGTTCCGCTGGGACGGAATCGAGCTCGGCCTATGGGAGCCCGATTTCGGGGCGCTGATGGCGCGGCGCGCCGTACAGACGCTGGTGGGGCGCTTTACCGCGGCGGGGGGCGAGTACCGTCTCGGGGACGCCGAGGCGCCGCGTGCCACGTCGCCGGAAGCCGATTCAGTCGATGCGCTGGTGCTTTCCGGTGGCGAGCGCCTCGAGGCTTCGGATTACATCTTTGCCTGCGGGCCCTGGTTGCCCAAGGCCTTTCCCGAGGTGTTGGGCTCGCGGATCTTCGTTACCCGCCAGGAAGTCCTTTTCTTCGCCGCACCACCCGGCGATGACGGGTTCGATCCCCGGGCGATGCCGGGATGGGTCGATTTCAACCATGGCGACATGTTCTACGGTTTCCCCAATCTCGAGGCGCGTGGCGTGAAAATCGCGCTCGACAGGCACGGGCCGCCGCTCGACCCGGATACGGCCGATCGGCTGCCGTCGGCGGAGGTGCTGGCCGAAGTGCGCGCATACATGCAGCGGCGGCTTCCCGCACTTGCCCGGCAGCCGCTCAACGAGTCGCGCGTCTGCCAGTACGAGAACACCTCGAGCGGCGACTTCATCATCGACAGGCATCCGCTGTGGCGGAACGTCTGGCTGGTCGGCGGCGGCTCCGGCCATGGCTTCAAGCACGGGCCTGCCGTGGGCCGATACGCGGCGCAGCTGGTGAGCGGCGAGCGGTCTGCGCTCGAGCCCCGCTTCAGCCTCGCTGCGAAGGGCGAGCAGCAGCGCCGCGCCGTGCACTAGCCAGCAGGCTGTTGAGAACCGCGCCTGCGCCGTGTTGAGGTAGGAGCGCTCGCGTGGGGATCGAAGCTGATTACCTGCGCCGGTCCATCGCGAACAGAACGGAAATCAGGGGCACGTGCGCTTGCTGGCTGAGTGCGTTGCCTATGTTGCCCTGATAGACACCGTAGGCGCAGAGCAGCCGTCCGGGGGTGTAGGGGTGGACCATCGTGGGATTTCCGCCTCCCTGCTGGGCCTCTTCCTGCTTCTGGGCGTACCCCGCGGATTCGACCGCCTGGACCTCGCTGCCGTCCTTCAATTTCAACGACCAGGCGCTGCCACCGGAGGGCATCGTCTGCCCCGCCTTGATCACGCCGGTAATGAACACCTCGGAGCTCTTGGAGAGGCCGGCCGGCATACCCGACGAGACGTAAACCATCTTCTGATTGAAAGGTCCGGCCTTGATGTCGGGTGGCCGGTTCCAGCGCATTGCGATCTCGAGGTCGTGGCATGACTTGGCCTGATCCAGGCTGTCGTATGTGCGGCGCCCGTCAGGGCCGGCCGTCTGCGACATCGACATGTAGTCGATCGACTTGAGCTGTCGTGCGGTGGGAAGCTCTGCAGACTGGCGAGGCTGACCGCCCAGCCCGAGCCTGCCGCAGCCCGGGAGCGAGGCGGCGAGCAGCAGGGCGGCGACGACGGATTTCACGATAAGGTTACGCATGCGGTATCAGAAACGGTCGAGACCAGGCATTGATCCGAGCGCCCGCCTGAGCGCAGACAGGTTGACGGGCCTGATGAGGTGCTCGTCGCACCCGGCGACGATAGCCCAGCGAATGGCCAGGCTCAAGCGTTGCTCGAGCGGAAGCCGATCTTCGCGTGCGTGCCGTCGCAGAAGGGTTTGTTGCCGCTGCTGCCGCAACGGCACAGCCGCGTTTGGGTGAGGCGTGCGACCACCCGGCCGGTTCCGGAGATGATCTCGAGATTGCCGCGCACGCGCAGCGGGCCGTCGGTCTCGGGATCGATGGCAAGCACGCCGTTGCGTACGGTGAGCATGTCGGTCTTTCCCGATGGCGGCTCGCCGGAGGCGGCGAATTTGACCTCGTTGTGCGACCCGTCGCAGAACGGCTTGTTCTTGGAGGCGCCGCAGCGGCAGAGCGTCGCGCGAAACACGCCGCGCTCACCGTTCAGTTGGATGTCGGCGCGCACTGCATAGGGACCGTTCTCGCGCAGCGAAATGAGGTTGACGAGCGGTGCCGCCTCGTCCGGCTGGCCGTCCTTGCGCCGGTAACGGATGGCGCCCGACGGACAGACATGAGCGATCTCGACGAGACGCTCGACCTCCATCGCATCGGGATGGATCCACGGGCCCTCCACATTGGCCAAAAACACGTTGGGCGCCCAGGTGACGCAGAACCGTGAGTGTATGCACTTCCTGGCATCGAACAGCAGCGTCAGGTTCTTGCCTTCGATCTCATCGACACCTGCGACTGTCTTCGGCGCGGGCGGAGCCGCCGATGTCGCCGGGACTGCCGCTGTTGACGGGGAAGCCGTTGCGGCTGCCACTGGCTTCACCGACGAGGCAGTCGCCAGATCCCGGCCGGCCCGCTGGGAGAGATCGGCGAGCAGCCGCGCGGCAGCCACGATGCGCTTGTCTTTGCTGTCCATGGTGGCCGCGCCCCTGGCGAGCTCCGCGAGGCGCTCGGTGAAGAACCGGTGCGCGGCAACTCCTTGAGGAAAAGCCGCCGCGTCCCGCAGGGTTACGAAGGTGAGGCCGGCGTGGCACTCGGGATTGGAAGGACCGGCAGGCAGGCGCGCGGCGCGCTCGGCGAGGAGAGTCACCGCCTTCATGAGGCCGATGCCGAGATCGATGACAACGGCTTTCGCAGGGGCAGGGCGCGGCACACTGTATGAATAGCCCACCATGCGGATCATGAGCCCATAGGCTGCATTCGCAAGATCGACGCACTGTGCGGCGTCCTCATTCTCGATCCACACGCGTCCCTCGGGGCGGGGCGGCCGGCGCAGCACGGGATTGACGGCGGCGGGGAACGCGGGGCGGAAGTTGCTGTTGGCCTTCCTGAGAGCCGCGAATTCCGTGCGCACCGCCAGGAATTTCTGATAGTGCGAGTCCTCGCTGTCGACTGGTGCCCCTTCGCCCTGGCGCACGATGGCGTCGAAGGCCGCGAGCGCCGTCTTCGAGCAAATGACCGGCTTGGCGCCGCCGAGATCGATTTCCTCCGGCGCCAGCTGCAGCGCGGGATCGCCGCAGAACGCGTCCTTCTCGCCCACTCGCGCGACGAAACTGCGGACTTCTTCGCCGAGGGAGGCATAGAAATCGCCCACCGTGTCGTAATCGATACCCATCGGCGTCAGCCGGGGCGCCGGGGCGCCGCGCCGGTACCGCACCGGCGGCTCGAAGCCCTCGCCATCGGCCTCGGTCGATCCCTTCGGCCGCTCCAGATAGATGAAGTGCTGCAGGACCGCCTCGTTGAAGGGCGCGAGCTTCACGACCACGCCTGCCGGCAAATAGCCGGGATCGATCGGGAAGTTGCCCCGGCCGAAGCGCGGCGCGCCGCCGAGCGCGGAGGTGATGTTCCATACCGCGCAGAGGTGTCCCATTTCCTCGACGGCGACCTCGAGGATGGTGTGCCGCCAGCGCGCTGTCGCGGCGGCTTCCGCGGCGGAGAGTCCGTCATCGGCATCTCTGAGGCTGAATGCGGCGTAGAGGTACGTGCACATCAGGTTGTGTTCGAGCTCAGCGGCTTCGTACAGCCGGTGGATGAGGTGCTCGCGGGTGGGCTGCGCAATTTCCATGGCGTTCTCTCGGTTACCGTCGGTCAACCGGCAAGGAGCCCGGCGGTGATGTTGATTGCGAATCCGAGTATAGCGACGTTGAATGCAAAGGAGACGATCTCGTGGAGGATGACGACCCGGCGGATGGAGACGTGAGTCGTGGAGACATCGGCCGTCTGGCAGGCCGCGGCGATCGTGAACGAGAAGTAAGCGAAATCCCAGAAGGCCGGCATTTCGGTGCGCGGAAAGGCGAGCGGCCGGTCGTCCGGCGGGGAGCTGTAGAACATGTCCGCGTAATGCATCGTAAACATGGTGGGCACCAGCAGCCACGAATCGATCAGAGTGACGGCGGCGAGCGCAAACCGCCCGACCCGCTGCCCATGCTCCACGTGCCGCAGGGTGGCGAGAGGCTCGAGGATGGCGAGCAGGCTCAGCAGAGCCGCCGCGACGGTCACCGCGAGAATGATCGGTGCCGACGGATCTTCGTCGACGTAGTGCGAGCAGATCTGCGCCGGAGTGAGGCTGCGCATCCACAGGAAGATCATCACCAGGAAGAGCGTGACGCCGCAATCCCAGCCGATCAGCATTCGCGCGTTGAATGCCCAGCTTCCCGGCAGAAGAAAGCAGATGGCGATGCCGACGATCAGGGCGATCGAGATCTTCAGATGCCGGTGCCTGGGCCGGATCGGCATATCCGCGCTGCGCTTCATCGGTAGAGACACTATAGGCTGGCGCCAGCGCTGTCGGCGAAAGTCATATTGCAATTATGTCAAATCCTGCTCCTCATCATATACCTCCCCGGATGACCGAGGTCCTGCTGTTGCACCATGCCTTCGGCCAGACGGCCGGATTCCATGAGTTCGCCGAGGAGCTCGCGCAGGTCGACCGTGCGCACCGGCGAGCGCAGCCGCGCCCGTGCGAACACGCGCGCGGCGTGCATACGCCGGACCTTTTCGGCGGCCGATGCTCGCGACCATCGAGGAAGGCCTCGCGTATGCCACCGAAGCCGCATTCGACGAGATCGTCCGCGAGGGGTAGCGTCCGGCAAGCAAGCTGCCCCGGGATTTCGTGCACATGGGATTCTCGCTCGGTGTGCGAGCTATTTTGCGGATGCGAACCTGTGTTCGTATGACGCGCAAGCTGCAGCGCTGCTGCGCCGCCGGGTGCTCGACTTCTTACGCGCGCTGGGTCGAGGCAACGCGCTTTTCGCGCAGCGCCGCGCTTCAGGCTTGGGCGCGGCTGTAGCCTGATATTCCCGGGAAAACCCTCGCTTTCGCGCATCCGCTGGCTGAGGCTGGAGCGCTATACTGATCCCACAGCGTTGCTGCGGGAAAGGTCCGGGTAGAAGGACCATCCGCGGCAACCTAGAAAAAATCGTCATCAACTGAAGGGAAATAACCATGCGCTTTCATTCGTGCCTGTTGACGGCAGCGTGCGCCGTGGGATTCCTCGGAAATGCCGCGGCCGTGCCTTATCCTCGACCCAACATGCCCTCCGCGATCGATCTGGGTCTGACTCAGAACATTGCGCCGGGGACGGAAGTGACTCTGACCGTTGCGCTGAAATTGCGCAACACCGACCAGATGCAATCGCTCCTGGATTCGATCTACACGCGGGGCAGCGCCAGCTACCAGCACTTTCTGACACCACGGCAGTTCGCCGCACAGTTCGGTCCTACGGCGCAGACCGTCGCGCAGCTGACCCGCCATTTCCAGGCGGACGGCTTCACGGTCAGGCGCTCGGCGACGGCACAACTGCAGATCACGGGCAGCCTTCAGGCGGTACAGGCGGAGTTCGGCATCCATCTGCACGAGTACCGGGTAGCACCCTCGGTGGACACGCCGGCTTTCCGTTTCCATGCGGCCGACGGCGCCGCCAGACTCTCGCCGGCCATCTCCGCGTCCGTCGAAACGATCGCGGGATTCAACACGAGGCCGCTGTTCCATCCCAATATCCTCAAGCCCGCGCAGCTGGGGTCGGGGCAGGCGACCGCTCCGGTGGTCGCGAGCGGTGCGCCCAACACGACCGATCCGCCCGGTTTGTGGACGACCATCGACTTCGGCGAGTACTACGACGTCGATCCGCTCTATGCCGGCGGCATAACGGGCCGCGGCCAGACGATCGGGATCGTGACGTTTGCATCGTTCACACCCAGTGACGCGTACGCCTACTGGAATCATCTCGGCCTGGACGTCAATCCGAATCGCATCAGCCAGGTCCTGGTCGACGGCGGCTCCGGCCCGCCGAGCGATGCCAGCGGCTCCGACGAGACGACGCTCGACGTCGAGCAGTCGGGCGGCATCGCGCCGGGCGCGAACGTCATCGTCTATGAGGCTCCGAACACCTCGCAGGGCTTCATCGACAACTTCGCGAAGGCAGTCGACGATGATGTCGCCGACACGTGGTCGGTGAGCTGGGGCGAATGGGAATGGCTGGACATCATTCCGATCGATGACGTTGTGGACCCGACCACCGGTCAGACCACGACGACGCTGCAGGCTCTGAACGATGTACTGGTGCAGGCCGCCCTGGAGGGACAGAGCGTCTTCTGCGCAGCGGGTGACTCGGGCGCGTACGACGCGAACGATCCGGCATTGCAGATCTTCGACTATCCGTACTTCAGCAAGACACTCTCGGTGGACGATCCTGCCGCTCAGCAGTTCATCACCGCCGCAGGAGGGACGACGTTGCCGGGCAAGCAGACCTATGGGCTTCCCAACGGCAGCACGCTCACGATCAATGTGCCGAGCGAACGCGCGTGGGGGTGGGACTATCTGACGCCGCTGTGCACCGCTCTCGGCTTCGACCCGGTGAGCTGCGGGATCTGGCCGGTCGGCGGCGGCGGCGGCGTGAGCAGTTTCGTGCACCTGCCGTTTTATCAGTGGTTCACGCGCGGCATCACGACGACCCCGGCCCATCAGGAACTGGTGGAGCTGATCTCGCCGCCGCCCGTGCCGATTCCGGCTGGAATCGACCTGCCGGTGAAGCTGCCGGCGGGCTACCACGGGCGCAACGTGCCGGACATCTCGGTCAACAGTGACCCGCAGACCGGCTATGTGCTCTGGTATACCTCCAACGTGAACGGGTTCGAGACGCCGACGTTCGGTGGCACGAGCTTCGCCGCGCCGCAGCTGAATGGTGTGACGTCCCTCTTCAACCAGGGCCTGCATCACCGCGTCGGGCTGCTGAACTTCGCGCTGTATGCGATCGAGGACTCGGGTGCTGGCGCCTATGAAGGACGTTATGCGCCCTTCCGCGACATCAAGAGCGGCGACAACTGGCATTGGCAGGGGAAGCCGGGGTATGACCAGGCGACCGGGGTCGGAGTACCGAACGTCGCGAATCTGCTCCAGGCGCTGAGATATCCGTTCTTCTGAGCGGGTCGCGCCTGCCGCAAATCCTGGGCCGCGCCGGTAATCTGCCGGCGCGGCCCAGTGTCGTTTCAGGGCGGCTTTCGGTACAGTCCGGAGCCGTGCCATCGAGAATCGTAATCGGCGTCCTTGCGGCGCTCTGCTGGGCCGCAGCCGCGGCGTCCTTCGCCGCGGAGCCCTTCGTACCGAGTCCGTCGCAGCTCTACGGCCGGCTCTTCGTCCGCGTGCAGATGGCGGCGCTGCGCCCGGGTAACGACAACTTCGTCGACGACGTCCCGAAGGCATCGCCGCTGGTCATCGTGCAGCGGTATCGCGCCGCCGATCCGCGTACTCGCGCCGAGCTGCTCGAGTTCGTCACGGCCAATTTCACCTTCCCCGTGAGGGTGCGCACCCCGCCGATTCCTGCCGATCGCACTGTGGCGGCGCACATCGCGCGGCTCTGGCCGCTCCTCACGCGTGCGTCCATCGTGCCGCCGGCTTACTCGTCGCTGCTCTACGTGCCGAAGCCCTACATCGTGCCGGGCGGGGCGTTCCAGGAGTTCTACTACTGGGACTCCTACTTCAGCATGCTCGGGCTCATTCCGGACGGGCATAGGGACCTGGCGCGCGATCTGGTGGACGATTTCTCCTATCTCATCGAGACCTACGGCCACATCCCGAACGGCGCGCGGACCTTTTATCTGTCACGGTCGCAGCCGCCCGTCTACTTCCTGATGGTTGGATTGCTGGATCCCGATCCGGCCAAGGCGTGGGCGAGCCATCTCAAAGACCTCGAGCGCGAATACGCCTTCTGGATGACGGGCGCCGCCGGGCTCCATCCCGGCCAGGCGCGGCGCAACGTGGTCGGGATGCCCGACGGCTCCGTTCTCAATCGCTATTGGGATGACAGGGATTCGCCGCGCGATGAGGGCTACCGCAACGATGTGTTGACCGCACGCGCCTCGGGAAGGCCGGCTGCGCAGGTCTACCGCGATATCAGGGCGGCCGCGGAGAGCGGCTGGGACTTCAGCTCGCGCTGGTTCGGCGACCAGCGGCACATGACCACCATCCGCACGACCGACATCGTGCCCGTGGATCTCAACAGCCTGCTCTACGGGCTGGAGGAGGCCATCGCCCACGGTTGCGAAGCAAAGCGGGACTTCGCCTGCGAGCAGGGCTTCGAGGCGCGGGCGCGCCGCCGCCAAAGGGCGATGGACCGTTATCTGTGGGATGAGAGGGCGGGTTATTTCGAGGACTATGACCGGCAACGCCGCAGCCGCCGGAAGGAGCTGAGCGCGGCCACCTTCTACCCGCTGTTCGCAGGGCTTGCAACGTCGCCGCAGGCGGCCCGCGTAGCCACGGCCGCCAGAGCGCAGTTGCTGCAGGGCGGCGGCATCGTGACCACGACGATCCACTCCGGCCAGCAATGGGATGCGCCGAACGGCTGGGCGCCGCTGCAATGGATCGCGGTCAGCGGTCTGGCGCGATATGGCGATGACGCCCTGGCGCACGATATCGCCAGCCGCTGGCTCGCGACCGTGCGGCGCGTGTATGCCAACACCGGCAAAATGTTCGAGAAGTACGACGTCGAGCACGCGCTGCCGGGCGGCGGCGGCGAATATCCCGTGCAGGACGGCTTCGGCTGGACCAACGGTGTGACCCGCGGTCTGCTGCGACTCTATCCCGACCTGCGATCGGCCTCGGCAAACTGAGGAGCATCCGCATGCATCACTCCCGCCTCTGCGCAATCCTGATCGACTGCAATACCGCCGACGTCGATGAGGCCGCGCGCTTCTGGGCGCAGGCGCTCGGCCGGCCGGTCGACCCCCGGCACCCGGGCAGCCGCGGCAACTATCGGATGCTGGAGACGCCACCGGATGAGCCCATCGTGCAGATCCAGCGTGTGCAGCACGACAGCCGCATTCACCTCGATATCGAAGCCGATGACATCCCGGCGGAGATCGCGCGCCTCGAGAAGCTGGGGGCCGCCGTGGTCGAGCGCCTGGAACGTTGGGTGGTGATGCAGGCGCCCACGGGCCAAAGGTTCTGCATCGTGCGGGTCCAGCGGCCGGGCTATCCCAAGAATGCCAACACCTGGACCTGAGCGGCGTCGGGCGGGCTGATGTGTGCCCGGTATCAGACCCCTTCGCAAGCCGCCGCCGAGCGCTACTGGCAGGTCATAGAGCCCTTGTGGCACTTCGAGCCGAGCTGGCGGGTGCTGCCGACCGATCCGGTGCCCGTCGTCCTCAGCGCGAATGGCGTGATCACCGGAAGGATGATGCGCTGGGGTCTGCTGCCCTTTCAGGGTGAAGCGAAATTCCCGCTGATCAACGCGACGGTCGAGAAGCTCGAGACCTGGTACGCCTGGAAGCAACCGTGGGAGCGGCGCCAGCGCTGCATCCTGGTCATGGCCGGATTCTACGAGCCACACGTCTTCGAAGACGGCCGCAAGGAGCCGTTCTACGTGCATCTCGCCGATCGGCCCGTCTTCGGCGTCGCCGGCCTTTGGGATCGCAGACGGCAGGCGGATGGCACCGAGCAGCTGTCTTGCGCGCTGATCACAGTGCCGCCGAACAGCCTGATGGCGGAAATCCACAACGAGAAGCAGCGGATGCCGGCAGTGCTGCGCGAGGAGCACACCCAGGCCTGGCTGCAGGGCAGCCTGCAGGAGGCGAAAGCCTCGCTCGTGCCGCATCCCAGCGACACCATGGTTGCGTGGCAGGTCAGCCGCCGCCTCTACGCGGTGCAGACGCCGAACGATGCCGGCCTCATCGAGCCCGTGCGCAGCTGAGCTTGCGAGCCGCCGACAGAGCCGCGGTACCGATCACACAACTTCCCGCCCGATGCCGCGGGGAAGGGCGTAATCTTGCTGACTTCGGATAATAAATGGGGGCGCGGCTGATGCCGGACGACCATTCGATTCTGACTGCCTCGCTGCCGGCCAATTTGCCGGCCGGCGTGGACCTGCGGCGTACCGCCGCGAATCCCGATTACTGGTATCCGCTGGCGTGGTCCGATGAGCTCAAGCCGGGGCGGATATTGGGACGGCATTTCGCGGGGGATCCCATCGCGCTCTATCGTGGCGCGAGCGGACGAGTAGTCGCGCTCGAGGATCGCTGCGCGCATCGGCAGGTGCCGTTGCACCTCGGGGTGGTTCAGGGCGATGGCCTGAAGTGCCATTACCACGGCTGGGCTTACGATTGCAGCGGCAAGTGCGTCGACGTGCCATACCTCGGTAGGGAGCGGATCCCGAACGGTGTTCGCTCTTACCCGGTCCGCGAGGTGGATGGCCTCGTTTTCGTCTTCCCCGGCAACGCCGCCCTGGCCGAAGGACGCCTGCCCTCCAGCCTCGGGGCCTCGCAGCGGCGCGACTACAAGACCCGGCGCCTCAATCGCCAAGTGGCATGCCACTACACGTTCATGCACGAAAACCTCTTCGACATGAACCACCAGTTCATGCATCGCAAGAACATGGGCTCCATCCGCGCCAGCTGTCTCGGACGGCGCCATGGCGAGCACTGGGCGGAAGTCGAATACTCCTTCAGCCGCACGGCAGGCAAGTCGTCCATGGGCGAGCGCGTGATCGTCGACATGATGCGCAAGCGCGGCGAGGCGCAGCAGGACTTCCGTGACCACATGCGCATCCGCACCGATTATCCGTCGCAGAGCTTGCGGGTCTGGGTGGGACGCAACATCCAGGAAAGCCAGGACCCGGTGCTGGACGTCTGGCTGTGCTACGTGCCGCTCGATGCGCAGCAACGGACCAACCGCACTTTCGGCTATCTTTCGGTGAAAAAACCTCCGATCCCCGGCATCATCCATCTCGCCTGGCCGTTCTTCGTCTGGTTCACCGAGCGCATCTTCCGCGAGGACAAGGACATCGTCGAGCACGAGCAGCGGGCGTTCGATGCGCAGGGCGCCGACTGGAACAACGAGGTGTTTCCGGCAATCCGCGATCTGCGGACCGTTCTCGCCCGCTGCGGGGTGCCCTTAGGCACTGCCCCGTGAGGCGACCAGCACCGCGTTGGTCCCCCCGAAAGCGAACGAGCTCGACATGACCGTGCGCGCGCCGGTATCGCGGCGCGCCTGGTTGGGAACGTAGTCGAGATCACAGTCGTCTGCCGGCACCTTGAGGTGCATGGTCGGCAGCAGCACATCCTGCTGCAAGGCGAGAAGAGCCAGCGCAAGCTCGAGCGCACCGCTGGCGCCGAGCAGGTGCCCGTGCATCGCCTTGGTGGCGCTCACCGGCACCCGATGAGCGCGCTTGCCGAAAACTTCCTTGATCGCCGCCGTCTCGACGGAATCGTTGGCCTGGGTGCCGGTGCCGTGCGCGTTGATGCTGTCGATGGCGTCTGCGGCAATATCTCCCGAGCGCAGCGCCGCGCGCATGGCTGCGACCTGTCCCGCGACAGTCGGGCGGGTGATGTGGCTGGCGTCGGTGGCGAGTCCGTAGCCCAGCAGCTCGCCATGAATGAACGCGCCACGCGCCACGGCCCGCTCCCAGTCCTCGAGCACGAGGATCGCCGCCCCTTCGCCCAACACGAGACCGCTGCGATTGGCGGCAAACGGCTTGCAGGAGGCCGAGGGGTCGTCAGGGTCCTCGCTCGCCAGCGTGCGCAACGCCTCCCAGGCCTTCATGGCGCCGAATGACAAAGGCGCCTCGGAGCCGCCGGTCACCGCGATGTCGATCTCCCCACGCCGCAGCCGCAGCCACGCCTCGCCGATGGCGACGGCGGATGAGGAGCAGGCCGTGGAGTAGGTGAGGTTCGGGCCGCTCAGGTCATACTCGATTCCGATCCAGGCGGCAGGGGCGTTGGTCATGCCCAGGAGGACGGAGAACGGCTTCATCCGCTCGCAGCCGTCCTGGTAGAGCGAGAGATACCCTTCATCGGTGCTGAGAGTCCCCCCCATGCCGGTGCCGATGAAGACGCCTACGCGCGCACGGTCGGCGGTGGCGAGATCGAGCCGCGCCTCGCAGACCGCTTCCCGTGCGGCCACCAGGGCGAGCTGGCTGACGCGATCCAACATCCGAAACCGTTGCGGGAGGAAGTGCTGCTCGCAGTCGAAGCGCACGCAGGCCGCAAGCGGTGTGGTCAGGCGGTGCGACCAGGGCGTCTCGATGCGGCCGACGGCTGAACGGCCTGCTGTTGCATTCGCGAGCGCGTCTGCACAGCCGTTGCCGAGCGGTGAGATGAGGCCGATCCCGGTGACCGCGACGCGCCTCATACACCCGGGTCCGTCGAGGCAGGCTGCGGCTGTGTCGCCGGCTTGCGGGCGGCCTTCGGCACCATTTTCTGCCTGGCCATCAGGTCATCGATGTACTTCGCCGCCTCTCCCAGCGTTCCGAAGGAGATTCCCTCCGAGGGCAGGTGCACGTCGAACTCCTCTTCGATGAAGAAGAGGATCTCGACCATGCCGAGCGAGTCGATGCCCAGGGAGCCGAGCGGCTGATCGGGCGTCAGGCGGGCAGGGTCCAGCTTGTAGCGCTGCACCAGGATTCGCGACAGTCGTTCGAGCGTGGTCATGATGGGGACCCCTGGCTGAAAGTCACGACGGAGTGTGTCTTGCCGCTGGCGCGTGCGGCGATCCCGAGCAGCGCCGGCGCCCGCCGCAACAGCGGCAGGAGCGGAGCGGCGAGGGCGGGCCGCATTGCGGCATGGGCGAAGCAGGCGGCGAGGCGCATCCGCCGTGAGAATTGCGCGCGCCAGCGCGATGCATAACGGTGTTGAGCCTGGTGGCGGCGCATCTCTCCGAGCATGTCGCAGCGGAATGCGTCCGTACAGCCGGCCAGCTCCTCGCAGAGGAGCCAGGCCGATTGCAGTGCCATGCTGATGCCTTCGCCGATGATCGGATGGACCTCGCCGGCCGCGTTGCCGATGAGAAAGGCGCCTCCCGGAGCGCCGCCGAGGCGTACGCCCGGCCGCAACGGCCCGGCGGCGAGCCACTGCCCGACTCTGGAGGCCTCTGTCAGAGCTATTCTTACCCCGCGGCATTCGCGGCGCAGAAGCATCTCGATGCGCTCACCGGCGGCGGTGCCCGCGGCCTCGGCCTCGCGCCGGCAGGCGGCGAGCCTGTCGCGCCGAATACAGCAGGCGAGAGTGGTCAGCCCATGACTCGCGACTACCATGCCGCCGTACCCGCCCGCGAACGCCAGAACGGGCAGGAGACCCTCGTCCAGGGCGGCGTTGCGGAAGCTCGCCTTGAATGCCAACAGGTCCGAAGCCCGGTGCTCGCGGCTCCAGCGCGTTCCGTCCGCCGGCGGCGGCTGCCATGAGCCGTGCGCCCGGATGACCACCGGCGCGCGCAGTGTCAGATTCGCGCCGCTGCCGTCGATGGCATCGACGTCATAACCCGCATCCTGCGCCTTCTGCCGTACGGCGAACACCCTGCAGGGCTGGAGCACGGCGGCACCCACGCTGCGCGCCCGCTCGAGCAGCAGCAGATCGAAGTGCTCTCTCCCCAGGGCATATCCCCAGGGACGGCCGCCACCCACATGCGCCGGCAGCGGCGCGATGATGCTCTCTTCGCCGCACCACAGCCCGACCCGCCGCAGCTCCGGACCCGCGCATTGCCGCAGCTCCCGCCCGACACCCAGGGCATCCAGCAGAGGCAGATTGCTGGCCGCGATGCATTCCCCGCAGACCTTGCGGCGCGGAAACGACTTCGCTTCCAGGAGCGCCACCGACCGGCCGGCGCGTGCGAGCAGAATGGCGGCGCTCGATCCCGCAGGACCCGCGCCGATGACGATCGCGTCGTACGCGCTTTCCATCAAGGCGGCTCGCCGCGCACGGCGACGAACAGGTGACTGAAGAGACCCGCCGGACGCTCCGTCAACCTCCAGCCGGTGCGCCTCGTGGGCCAGATCCGCGACAGCTCGTTGCCGCGGAAACCAGCACGTACGCTGACGACGGCGTCGTGACGGGTGTCGGCACTCACTCCGAGCGCGGGCAGGAGCAGGCTGCCGGTGAGCGCCGGGACGCTGCGCCGCGGCTCGCAGGCGATGAACGCGTTGCATCGGTCCGCAACGGCCGACAACAACCCCCGCAGCCGGTCGTCCTCGAAATGATGGAGAAAGAGGTTGGCCAGGATCACATCCCAGTGTTGTGCGTGCTCCTGTTGAGTTGGGGCTCGAGCCCATTCGATTACATCCGCGATCAGCGGCCGCAGAGTCCAGCCCAGATGAGCAAAAGCGGTACCCGTCGGGCCTGCGATCAGCGCCTGCCTGTCGAGCAGCGTCAGCTCAACCGCGGGCCAGGAGGTCGCGATGCGCTTCGCGATGCACAACGTCACGCTGCCATCGCCGGCTCCAAGCTCGAGGATGCGCAGCGGAACGTGATGCGCAATTGATGTCAGCGAATGGCGGAGCGAGCGGCTGAGAATGCCGCAGCTTCCGATCACGCGATTGACGCGCCGCAGATCGCGCCGCGACCGGACTGCGCGCGGATCCGCCGCCGGCAGCTCATCGAGGATCTCCGGGTGGACCGCTCGCCGCCCCAGGCTCATTCGACTCTCAGGAGCGCGCCGTGGCAGCTGAAGCCCGCTCCGAACGATCCGAGCCACCACCATCCTCCCGGTTCCCGGCCCGTCAGGGCCGCCTGCAGCACGAAGTACACGAAAGCGCTCGAGAGGTTGCCGTATTCCCGCAACACGGCGGCGCTGTACCGCAGATCCTGCGGCGCAAGTCCCAGCCGCTCCTGCAGCGCGAGCAGCACGTCGCGCCCGCCGGCATGCACGATCCAGGCGCCGATCTGTGAGATGTCGAGCCCCGCGCGCTGCAGGAGTGTCCCCAGCACTTGCCCGACGTACTGCGCTGCAAGTTGCGGCACCGGGCGGGTGAGGACATTGCGCAGCATCCCGCGGCGCTGCTCGAACATCAGCGCTTCGCGCCGTGCGGGGTCGATGAGGGACTCACTGTCCTGCCACAGGATCCGGCGTCCCTTCGGCGCCGGCGTATTCGACAGCACCGCCGCTCCCGCGCCGTCGCCGAAGAGACACGCGCTCACGAGAACGCCGGGATCGTCGTCGAGATACATGGCGGCGCTCGATACCTCGACACAGATGGAGAGAACATTGCTGCGATCCGGCCGTGAGCCGATCAGCGCCTGGCCGAGGCGCATGTTGGGGATGGCGGCGGCGCAGCCCTGTCCGACCAGATCGAATGCCGCTGTATCGGGCCGCAGACGCAGCCGCTCGATGACATACCCGGTGAGCCCCGGACAGAGATAACCGGTACAGGTGCTGACGACGACCGCATCTATGTCGTTGGCATCCACCCCTGCGTTATCGAGGGCGGCGGCCCCCGCGCGGGTGGCAAGCTCCGGAGCCGTGTCCAGAAAGCGTTGATGAAGCGTGTCGGGGTCGATGCGGAATACCTCCGCCAGAGAGGCGACCGCGAGCCGCCGCGCTTCCATGCCGTTCTCGGTGAGCAGCACCGCTCGCGCAAGGGCACGCGTGCGCTGGCTGAGGCGCTCGAACCATTCCGAGTGCCGGAAGGCCTCCCAGCAGTCGAGCTTCGTGTAGCGCGCGGGCGGAGCCGCGGTGCCGATGCCGTTCAGGTACATGCGGGTAGGTATCCCCTGGCAGGGGGATAGGTTCCCGCATCCTGCGGATTTTCAGCGGATTCTCACCCCACGAGATCCCGGTAGGCATGCCAGGTCGCATGCCCGAGGAGCGGGGCGATCACGATCATGCCGAGCAGGAGCGTCACGAAGCCGAATGCCGTCAGGCCGACGATCAGGGCCGCCCACAGGAGCATCGCCGGGATGTTGTGCAGGCTCGCCTTGACGCTCGCCCACATGGCCTCCGTCGCGGTGGCGTGCCGGTCGATGATGAGCGGCACTGCGACCACCGACAACACGAAAACCGTGACCGCGAAGATGGCACCCGAAGAGAAGTAGGCGATCACCTCGCGCGTGGTGGCGAAACCGCCGGCGCCGCCCCAGAGGGCGACCGAAAGGCTCGGCATATGGATATCGAGGGCGGACTGCAGCAGCACCGTCGAGGCGATGAACCACACGATCGCGATCAGCGCCAGGATGCCGCCGAAATGCATCAACGCGTCGGGATTGCGCGTCACGGCTTCGAGCGACTCGTCGAATCCCCGCGGCTCGCGCGCAGCACGCCGCCGGGAGAGCTCGCAGACGCCCGTGGTCACGATCGGCCCGACCAACAGATAACCCGTGACCGCGGCGGTGACGAGATAAGGATGCGTGCTTCCGAGCATGAGCAGCACGGCGCCGATGATGGAGATGATGACTCCGTGCGCCAGGCTCGCGCGCTCCATCTGACGCAGGTCTTCCCACCCGCGGCGCAGCCACACGATCGACTGCAGCGCCGGAACGCTGCGTACTTCTACATGAAGGAAGTGACGCTTGCCGAGGCTGAGGGGCGTGCTCATCGCGGACTCCCGTTACCCACTGCCTGGGCCAGCATACTCCTGTAAACTTCCCCTCGCGGCGCCCCCGTAGCTCAGTGGATAGAGCGACCGCCTCCTAAGCGGTAGGTCGTCGGTTCAACTCCGGCCGGGGGCGCCAATAGAATCAAGAGCTTGGCAGCTACACGGAAGAGAGGGCCCGGAAATTGCAGCCCCTAGCCGGCGATGCGCTCGCCACGCGGTCATCATGTGGCCGGCCGCCGCGCATGGATTTACGCGGCAGCATTGACCACCGCCTTGGCAGTTACCTGCCTGTTTCTGCCGGCTGAGATCGTGCGCGGCAGGCCCGGAGCCCTGGCGTTCACCGACATCATCGCCGCCCTGCTGATCGCAGCGGCGGCCGCAGAGGTTTCGGTGCGCGCCGCGCGCCGCAGTCGCGAGGCAGGCCCGCAGCAGAGCGCCTCCGAAGGGTGGCCCGCCGCGGAGCGCCGGGTGTTGGAGATGATCGCCCGCAGCACCCCGCTCGAGGAGGTTCTGACCGAGCTGGCGCGTCTCATCGAAAGACAGGCTCCCGGTACTGCGGTGATGCTCGTGTTGATCGAGCCGGACGGCCGCCACGTGCGGTTGGGTGCCGCGCCGAGCCTCCCTGCCGGGTTCGTGGGTGAGCTGCGGAGATTCGTGATCGGGCCGCAGAACTGCTCCTGCGGCCCTGCCATGTGCAGCGGCGAGCCGGTGATCGTCACCGACATCGCCACCAGTCCGCTCTGGACGGAGTTCGGCCCGTTGGCGCTCGAGCACGGCCTGCGTGCATGCTGGTCGACCCCGATCTTCTCGCGCACCGGCGTGGTGCTCGGCTCGTTCGCGATGTACTACCGGGAAGTGCATGGCCCGGAGGATTCCGAGCGCAAACTGGTGGAGCTTGCCACCCACATCGCCGGCATCGCCATCGAGCACACGCGCGATGAGGAGCGCATCCGTCACATGGCGCGCTACGACGCTCTGACGGAGCTGCCCAACCGAGTCATGTTCCGGGACCACGTTGCGCGCGCGATCGGGAGCGAGGACCGGGAAAGCCTCACGGCCGTGCTGCTGATCGATCTGGACGGCTTCAAGGATGTCAACGATTCGCTCGGCCATGAGATGGGCGATCAACTGTTGTGCGAAGCGGCTGCGCGCCTGCGGCAATGTGTTCGCGACGGTGACACGGTGGCGCGTCTCGGCGGCGATGAGTTCGCAATGAGCCTGCCCGGGCTGCGCGATGCATCTGAAGCCGCGCGTGTCGGCGAGCAGGTGCTGGCGACCCTGCGCCAGCCGTTCACCGTCGACGTCTACGAGCTACACACGACCGCCAGCATCGGTATCTGCCTTCATCCGAGCGACGGTGACTCTCCGGAGGCGCTGGTGCGCAACGCCGACGCGGCGCTTTATCACGCCAAGGACTGCGGCCGGGACAGGTACGAGTTTTTCCGACCCGAGCTGAATGCGGCCACCCAGCAGCGGGTCGAGGCCGCCAAACGCCTGCGCCAGGGGCTGCAGCGCGAGGAGTTCGAGTTGCACTACCAGCCCCTGGTCGAGCTGCGCACCGGGCGCATCCGGGTGGTCGAAGCGCTGCTGCGCTGGCGCCAGGAGGATGGCAGCGTGATCTCCGCCGGTCCCTACATCAAGGTCGCGGAGGAGAGCGGACTCATCCTCCCGCTCGGCGATTGGGTGGTGCGCGCCGCCTGCGAGCAGCTCAGCCGCTGGCACCGTGAGGGATTCGCGCAGTTGCGGGTCGCGATCAACGTCTCGCCGCGGCAGTTTCGCCGCCCGGACTTCCACCGTGCTCTGGCCGACAGCATCAGGTCTGCTGCGATTCCAGCAGCCGCAGTCGCGCTCGAGATCACCGAGAGCCTGCTGCTGCCGCACGACCAGGAGGTGGTGCTGGCCTTCGAGCGGGCGGCGAGCCTGGGAGTGCGGCTTGTCGTTGACGACTTCGGCACCGGTTACTCGAACCTGATCTACCTGCAGCGCTTCCCCGTCCAGGTGCTGAAGATCGATCGGTCCTTCATGCATCAGGTGGGAGTGGATGCCAACACAACGCAGATCGTCAGCACCATGATCGCCATGGCCAGGACCCTGCAGCTCGAAGTGGTCGCCGAGGGCGTTGAGACCGCGCAGCAGGTGGACTTCCTGCTGGCACAGGGCTGTCAGTTCGCACAGGGCTTCTACTACAGCGCGGCGCTGCCGCCGGCCGAGGTGGCGCAGTTCCTGACCCGGTCGGCGGCGATGACCTGCCTCTAGGGCGATACCGGTTGAACGATCAATTCGAGAGGACCGGCAAGAAAGATCGTGGCGCCGTCGGGGGTGATCGAGCCGAGGTACAGACCTTCGGTAATGCTGTTGGCCAGCATAATCGGCGTTCCCAGCACGGGATACTTCGCGTACTGGCTGCCGGCAGGAGCCGGGGCCGCGGTCAGATCGTAGGTGGACAAAGTCAGGTCATCGGTCTGGTCCTGGGTAAGGCTGTACGCCCGCGTACCGGCCGGGTTGACGACACCGCCCTCGGCAAGGCCCTGATCGACGTAACCGAGAACCTGGCCGGTGCCGCTGTATACGGCGCCGTAGTCGAGGAATCTATCACCGGCGAAGTCGGCCGTGGTGGCGGAGCTCGTCTGCGCGCCTCCCTGAGTCATCAGACCGGTCGATGCATCGTAGGTCGAGTGATACATCGCCACGAAGGCGCCGTTTCCGCTCGCGACCAGCGACTCGCATCCCGGGCCGGCGGACAGCGGAGTGAATGTGCGGCTCGAAGTCCCGAACGCGAATCCGGGACTGTACGAGAGGCTCACAAAGGCGTTGCCGTCGTCCGCCAGCGCGAAACTGCACGGATGATCCGCCTCACTGGGGTTGGCCACCGTAGTGACCTCGTTCTGCGCCAGGGTGACCGGGTCGAGCTCCACGATGCTGGTATGAGTGCTATCCGGAGCGACCAGCGCCAGAAGACGCGTTCCGTCGGAGGTGAGATGAAACGCCACCAGGCCGGGCATCGAGAATTCCGTGGGTGCGTCCCACTGGCTGCCGTCGAAGGCGTAGCGCACCAGCATCGGGTTCGTGTAGGTCTCACCGCGAAACAGGATGAACAGCGCCGCCCGCCGCGCGTCGTACTCGGTTCCAATCTGTCCGATGGAATCTCCGCCGACGCCCGAAGGATAGAGGACGGTCGTTGCGGTGAACGCCGGCGAAGAAACGGCGTCCAGCGATGCGGTAAAGCTGATGCCCCCGGAATCAATGGTCACGGGATATGAGCCGGCCGGCAGCGAGGGGTACGAAGCGTCAATCTCCGAATCGCTCACGACCGTGATGGAGGATGCCGGCACCGATCCGAAGCTGACGCGGGTCGCACCGGTGAAGCCGCTGCCACGAAGGATGACGGTGCCGGCTGCATTGGCGGGCACCACGCCCGGCGTTGCCGTATTGCCATCCACCCCGGAACCGATGTCGTATTCGACCGAAATGGTCTTCGGGCTGCCCGCGAGCTGTCCGGTCTGGCAGGTGGAGTCGTTGAGGCAGGCGGTCACGGTGATCGTTCCCTTGAAAGTCCCGATGCCGATGCTCGACGGTATCGCCGGGATCACGCTGGTCGACCCGGAGTCGCCCGAGATGGTCACGTCCGTGACCGTAAAGAGGCCGTTGGAGCTGTTCTGGACGGCGTTATTCGCGACAATCTTGTAGTAGACCGTACCGGTGGTGATGCCGGTGACGGTAGCGCTGATCGGCTGGGCGGCCGGAGCCGCGGCCCATGGTCCGACTGCCTTGAAGGATATCGCATTGGCGGAGAATGAAATGGTCCCCGGGGGAGAGCTGCTGCCCCCATCGCCGCCTCCGCCTCCGCCTCCACCTCCACAGGAGCTGGTGAGTATTGCAGCTGCGCAGCCGAGCAGGAGCCCGCGCGCGAGCTTGCGACCTTCAGTCTTCATCGATCCCCCTATCTGTCCGTCACGGCTCGTTCGTCGATTACTTCCGGGCAGAGGGGCTCGCGGCGGCGACGTTGCCGATCATCGGCAGTACGCTCTTGTCCCCGACCACGGCCGGCAGATGACCGTCCCACTTGGCGATGGCCTGCTGCTGGATGATTTCCGGTGTGAGAGTCTGCTGCAGCAGCTGCTGCGCCTGCGATTGCGCCTGCGCCTCGACGACCCGCTGCTGGGCGAGGACTTTCGCCTGCTCGAGCTCGTAGCGCGCCTGCAGAGCGCGCTGCTGCGCGATCTGCTTGCGCTCGATGGCCTGGGCGAACTCGTTGCTGAAATGGAAGTCGGTGATGTTGACTGAGTCGACGACCACCCGGTAGGGCTGCAGCTCAGAGGTGATCTGCGTCTGAATCTGAGCGCGTACCTCGTCGCGATGGATTATCAGATCTTCCGCGTTGTAATGGGCCGTGACCGCCTTGACCGAGTTGCTGATTGCCGGAGTGATGATCTTGTCGACGAGATCCGACTCATTGCCGATGTGCTGATAGACCCACTCGGCATCCGCCGGCAGGATATGCCAGTTGGTCGCCACGGTAGTCGACACATTCTGCAGATCGAGGCTCGCGGCCGTCTCCGCAGCCTGGGCGTTCTGTACCTGCACGTCCATTTTGGCGACCGACTGCATGAAGGGGAGCTTCAGGTGCAGACCGGGGTCAAGGACACCGTTCTGCACCGCGCCGAAGGTCATCAGCACGCCGCGCTGTCCCGGCCCGATCTGGACGAAGAGGCCGCCGACGACAAATAGAACGACGAGGACGATGCCGCCCGCGATCAGCGCGGGGCGCCAGGTTTTCGCCGCCGGCAGGGAGGAGATTCCGGTATTCATAAGACGTCCGCTTCGCTACTTGCTGCATACTGCCACGGTGCAGGTACAGGCATCTTACATCAGCTCACGTGCAGTGAGCTATTCGTGGGCACGCGCAGCAGACGTCGGCTTTCACAGTGTCAGGAGCTGTCAGATAGCGACGCATTGGAAGGACGGCATTTTCGATCTCCTGATTGTAAAACCCAGGATCGCTACGGGATCATGTGAACGGATGATCGGCTTGCTCGAGCGGTGGAGAAACAGAGGTAAGTAGTGTTGCGCAGTACGATTTCCGGGCCAGCCCCCCGCCGAGTCCGCCCGTTGGGGTTGGTGCGGGTTCAGGTGGAGCGATATGGAAGACGTTTTGAGGCGTTTGGGTTTGCTGGAGAACGATGTATCGGTCATCAAGACCGAGGTCGGAGTCATCAGGACGGAGGTCGCAGGGATAGCAGCCCAGCTTCCCCACATGGCCACCAAGGCGGAGGTCATGGCGGTCCAGGCCGGGATCGCCCAAGTGGCCGCGCAGCTCCCCTTCATGGCAACGAAGGCAGACGTCAGCGACGCGAAGACGTCGGTAATTCAATGGATAGTGGGTACGGTGATCGCCGTAGCCGGCCTTGCTTTCGCCATCGCGAAGTTCGTTCACTGATCCGTTCGTGCATGGCGGCTTGGCTCAGAATCTCAACCGGACGGTGGCTCCGCCTCCTGGGGTTTCGCTGACATCGACGGCGGCACCGTGCGCGGCGGCGATCTGGCGCACGAGGGTGAGGCCGATCCCGCTGCCCTGGCGCTTGGTGGTGAAAAAAGGAACGAAGACCTTCTCGCGCAGGTCGGGCGGAATGCCGGGGCCGTTGTCCGACACCGAGATGGCGACGCGGCCGTCCGCTTCCCGGTATGCCGCGAGCGTGATGTGCCCGGAGGGGGTGTCGCGCAAAGCCTCGAGCGCATTGCGAACCAGGTTGATGAGCGCCTGATCGAGGAGCTCGGCATCCACCGCCAGCTCCAGGGTCTCGGGCGCGACGCTGGTCACCATCCGGATGTCGCGATCGGCGAGATCGCCGGCGAGAAGCCGTTGGAGGCGCGCAAACAGGCGCTGCATCGGCATCACCTCCATGCGCGCCGCCAGAGGTTTGGTCAGGCGGCGGTGGCTGCGCACGAAATGCAACAGGCCTTCGCTGCGCCGCGATACCGCATCCAGCGCTTCGCGGGCATCCGCGAGCGCGGCGGCGCGAGGATCGTCGGCGGGCAGCTGCGCCAGGACTTCGCGCACCAGGCCATGCGCGGTCGCGGCCAGAGACGAGACCGGCGTCAGGGAGTTCATCACCTCATGGGCCATGATGCGGATGACGGTCTGCCAGGCCTCGAGCTCCTGCGCGCTCATCTCGTTCTCGATGTTCTGCAGCGAGACGAGCCGCGAGCGCGTGCTGCGCACGGCGATCTCGGTCGCCGCCGCCTTGAGGAGCAGGGCGCCCGAGGAGCGTTCCATCCGCAGGATCGTGGTGGCGCCCGGGGACAGGCTCTCCAGATTCACGGCAAAGGGCTCGCCGTAGCGGGCGAGCTGGCTGCTCTCGGTGAGCGAGCTCTCGAACAGCCGGCGCGCGGCCATGTTGAGCAGCTTCACGGTGCCCTGCTGGTCGATGGCCAACAAGGCCACCGGAACGTGGTTGACCAGCGTTTGCAGGTACTGCGCCTGCTCGTCGCGCTCCGAGCGGCCCGCACGCAGGCGCGCGAGGACTCGCTCCATCGCGGCGCCGAGCTCGCCGTGAGCGCCGTCCGCGGAGAGCCCGACGAAGCTCTGCGAGAGATCGTCGACCGAGAGCGCATCGAGAAATCGGGCGATCTCACGGCTCGATTGCGTCGAGAACCGCACCAGAGCCACCGCTTCGTAGAGCGCTGCGGCGCTGAAAAGCGTGATCGTCACGTACCACTGGGTGTTCGCGATCATCCATGCCACCACCGCGATGGTGAGGAAGAGCGCCGCCGCTCGCGCCGCAACTCCGGTGCGGAAGGAGCTAGAGGCCATACTTCTGCATGCGCCGGTAGAGTGAGGGGCGCGTGAGGCCGAGGGCTTCGGCGGCGCGGCTGATGTTCCTGTCGTGCGCTTCGAGCGCTCGCTGGATCGCCTCTTTCTCGACGGCATCGAGCTTCGTGCTTTCCAACGGCAGGGGGGCGGCGGCGGCACCGGCCGCGGTGGCCGGCCCTGCCGCGGCAAGCGAGAAGTCGCCCGGCTCGAGCATCTCGCCTTCGCTCAGAATGACCGCGCGCTCGACGGCGTGGCGCAGCGCACGCACATTACCCGGCCACGCATGGGCCGTCAGGCGATCGAGGGCTGCCGCGCTCAAGCGCTTGGGAGGAACGTTGTACTTCTCCGCATAGATCGCGATGAAATGCTCGAGGAGCAGCGGAATATCCTCCCGTCGCTCCCGCAGGGGCGGCAGGTCGATTTCCACGGTGTTGATGCGGTAGAGGAGGTCCTGGCGGAAAAGATTCTCGTCGGCAATGCGCTGCGCCGAGAGGTTGGTGGCGCTGATCAAGCGGACGTCGATCGGCTCGGCCTTCTCGGCTCCGACCGGTGTCACTTCGCGCCGCTCGAGCGCCGTCAGGAGCTTGCCTTGCAGGTGCAGGGGCACGTTGCCGATCTCGTCGAGAAAAAGCGTGCCGCCCGAGGCGGCGCGCAGCAGGCCGATCCGGTCCTGCCTGGCGTCGGTGAAGGCTCCGCGGCGGTGGCCGAAGAGCTCGCTTTCGAAGAGCTGCGGTGAGAGCGTTCCGAGATCCACGCGCACGAATGCCTGCTCGGCGCGCGTCGAATGCCGGTGAATCTCGCGCGCCACCAGCTCCTTGCCGGTGCCGTTCTCCCCGAGGATGAGCACGTTGGCATCCGTAGGCGCCGCGCGGCGGACGGTCTGAAACACGCGCAGCATGCGCGTTGAAGTCCCGATCATCTGGCCCTCGACTCGCGTCGCTTCGGCGAGCCCTTGACTGCGGGCGCGGAATTCCGTGGCCTCGATGCGCGAGCGCCGCAGGTTGGATGCCGAGAGCAGCGTTGCGAGCAGCCTTTCGTTCTCCCAGGGCTTGGTGACGAAATCCGCAGCCCCTTTCTTCATGGCCTCGACGGCCAGAGAGACATCGCCGTGCGCGGTGATGAGCACCACGACCGCCTGCGGATCCAGCGTCAGCACCTGTGTAAGCAGGGCGAGTCCTTCGGCGCCTTTGTCCGCGCCGGCGGCAAAGTTCATGTCGAGCAGCAGAACGTCGAACGCGTTGCGGCGCACCAGCTCCGGGAGAGTGGCCGGATCGCGCAGTGTTTTCACCGAAGCGAAATGCCGCTTCAGGAGCAGGCGCGCGGCGAGAAGGATGTCCTCCTGGTCATCGACGATCAGAATGCGAGCCGGGTGCGGGGAGGTGGGTGCCAAAGCGTCCGATTCCGAACAGTTGTAGAGCCATTTGTACATCAACGGACACGCGGCCGCCACGTGCAGCGGGCTGTCGCGCAATGCCTTTGATCAGGCGCGTTTTGCGGAGGCGCTCGCGGAGCAGCGCCGACCGGCGGACGGTGTCGCCGGTTGTCGTGCAACGACCATGCCGGATCGAGATAACTCTTATTTTCAGCGCCTTGGCGCGCGAGAGCTGGTAGGGCAACGCTCGCCGGCGTACACCCGGCTGTCCGAATCCGAACAGGCGTACACCGGTATGTCACGTAACATTCTGATTTTACAGCATATTGCTTGCTGGCATGGGTGTTGCACCGGCTTCGGCCATGCGTGAGAGCCGAGTAGTCGATGTGCTGGGCAGGCGGGCGGGCGCCCCAGGGCCGGTTCCCCCGCCGGCCGACGCGGGAATGGACAAGCCAATCGCGCGCCCGCCTGCCTGGCGGCGCTACGCTCCCTACGGGGTTGCCGCGGTGCTGGTCATCGGCGTCGCCACCTGGCTGCTTCGGGGCGCCGGTGTCAGCACCTATCGTGTTGCGGCCGATCAGCTGACGATCGGCACGGTCACTCGCGGTGCGTTCGAGGACTACATTGCCGTGCGCGCCACCGTGGCGCCGCTCACGACCTACTACCTGACGACCGAGCAGGGCGGTACGGTGAAGGAAGTGCCGGCCGAGGATGGCGCGACCGTCAAGGCAGGTCAGCCGCTCATCGTCCTGTCGAACACTGCGTTGCGGCTTCAGGTCGCCTCCCGCGAAGCGGATACGGCGAGCCAGATCAACGCCATCGAGAACACGAAGCTGCAGCTGGAGGACACGCGATTCAGGTACCAGAGCCAGCTGCTCGACATCCAACACCAGCTTGCGGTGCTCAAGAGCAATCTGGTCCGGGACAAAATTCTGCTTGATGGCAATGCCATCGCCCCGACGCTTTATGCGCAGGAGCAGGAGCAGTACCGCTATGAGCTCAAATTGCGGGATGCGACCATCGCCTCGCGCAATACCGAGCAGCAGGTGCGCATGACGCAGCTCGCACAGCTACGCAAAACGCTCGCCTGGCTCGACGACAATATCGCGACCGCCAGGGCGAGTCTCGCCGCGCTCACCATTCGCGCACCGACCTCGGGTCAGCTGACGGCACTCGATGCCCGCGTGGGCGAATCCAAGGTACCGGGCGCCGTGCTGGGGCAGGTCGACTCGCTCGATCGCTTCAAGCTGACCGCGCAGGTGGACGAGTTCTACATCGGCCGGGTAGCGGCCGGCCAGACTGCGGTGTTCAGCGTCGGAGATCAGGACTTCCGCGCCACGGTCGTCAAAATCTACCCGCAGGTGTCCGACGGCACATTCAAGGTCGACCTGCACTTCACGGGCGCGGTGCCCCAGGGCATCCGCGTCGGGCAGGCCATCGATACCAGGCTGCAGCTCGGGGGCACGGCCACCGCCCTGATGCTGCCCAACGGACCTTTCTATCAGGACACGGGCGGACAGTGGGCTTTCGTTCTGGCGCCCGACGGGAAGTACGCCGCACGCCGCCGGATCGAGCTCGGCCGGCGCAATCCCGAGCACGTCGAAGTCCTCCAGGGCCTGGAGCCAGGGGAACGCGTCATCGTCTCGAGCTACGAGGGCTACCAGCGCGTCGATCGGGTCGAGCTCGAAAAGCCAAGTCATTCAGAGTGAATTCTCAAAGGTCGCATCCATGCTGTCACTGAAACACCTCACCAAGGTCTACCGCACGACGGAAGTCGAGACTACGGCGCTGCGCAGCGTCGATCTCGATATCGCAGCAGGCGAATTCGTTGCCGTGATGGGTCCCTCGGGCTGCGGCAAGTCGACGCTGCTCAACATCGTCGGCATGCTGGACAGCCCTTCGGGCGGTGAGTACTGGTTTTCCGGCCGCAACATCGCCGGCTGGTCGGAGGGACAGCTCTCGGAGCTGCGCAAGAACAGCCTCGGGTTCATCTTCCAGAGCTTCAATCTGGTCGATGAGCTCAACGTTTTCGAGAACGTGGAGCTGGCGCTCCTCTACCACAAGGACGTGCCGGCCCGGGAGCGCAGGACACGAGTGCGCGCGGCTCTCGAGCGCATGAAGATTGCCCATCGTGCCCGCCACAGGCCGCAGCAGCTGTCCGGCGGCCAGCAGCAGCGCGTGGCGATCGCACGCGCCGTGGTATCGAAACCCAAGCTGATCCTCGCCGACGAGCCGACCGGTAACCTCGATTCCGCCACCGGGGAAGAGGTGATGCAGCTCCTGACAGAGCTGAACGGGGAGGGCACCACCATCATCATGGTCACCCACTCGCGCCCGCACGCCGAATACGCCCATCGGATCGTGAATCTCCTCGACGGCTCGATCGTCACGGAAAAGGTGCGCATGGCGGTCTGAGGCGGCGATTCAGGGGAGATGCACTTCGTGCTACGGCACTATCTCACCATGACGCTGCGGGGCTTCGCGCGGCACAAGCTCTACAGCTGCATCAACGTGATCGGCCTGGGGGTGGCGCTGATGTGCGCCATCCTGATCCTCTTATTCGTGCGGGATCAGCTGTCCTACGATGCCTGGATTCCGGGGACGGAGAATCTCTACCGGCTCGAGGTCACGTTCCACATACCGGGGCAGGCGCCGCTTGCCCTGGCGCTGTGTCCGTTTCCCGTGGTGACCGAGGCCGGGAAGCAGATTCCGCAGATCAAGGCGGTGACCCACGTCCTGCCCGAGAAGATGACGATCGCCGCCGGCGATCGCCGGTTTCCGGAGACGGTGACGGTGGTCGACCCGGATTTTTTCCAGCTGATCAAGCTACCGTTGCTAGAGGGGAGCGCGCAACGCGTACTGGCCCAGCCCGAATCGATCGTCCTTTCCGTGCACGAAGCGCACAAGTATTTCGGCAACATCGATCCCGTCGGCAAGACACTGCGAGTGAGCGGCGTCTGGAACAAATGCCAGGCCAACGACGCCGGCTGCTACTCGCAGTCGCATTTGCTCACCGTGACTGGGGTTTTGCGCGACTTGCCGCACGATACCCAGCTCGTGGCCGATTTCGTCATCCCTAACACATCACAGGCCGACCTGTTCTCGCAGATGGGCAAGGAGACGGCCTGGACGAATGCCAGCAGCGACTTCGGCTACGCCGAGCTGGCCTCGGGCGCGGCTCCGCGGGTGGTACGACAGAGCGTCGAAGCGCTGGTGGACCGCTCGGTCAAGCAGGGGCAGTTCGGTATCGATGAGCCGGCGAGCCGCGTGATGCAATTCCACCTCACGCCCTTCCGTGACGTCCATCTGCGCGACGGGGTGCTGGGTGGCATGACGCCCTCGGGCAGCCCCGCGATCGTGTTCGGGTTCGCCATGGTCGGGATCCTGATCGTTCTGGTGGCGGCATTCAATTTCATGAATCTCGCCACGGCGCGCGCCACGCTGCGGGCCCGGGAGATCGCCGTGCGCAAGCTCAGCGGAGCCAGGCGGCGTCAGCTCATCGTGCAGTTCCTTGGAGAGGCGGTGCTGACGGCGCTTCTTTCGCTCGCAGTGGCGTTGTCCCTGGTGGAGCTCGTGTTGCCCGCGTACGGTCGTTTCCTCGGCGAGCCGGTCGGTCTGCGCTATCTTGCTGATTGGAGGCTGCTTGCCGCCCTTGCCGGCGCTACGGCGGTCGTCGGACTGCTGAGCGGACTCTATCCGGCGCTCGTGCTGTCGGGATTCCGTCCGGCCGCGGCCCTGAAGGCGGGACCCGGCGGGCAGAGCGGCTCGGGCATGCTGCGCTCGGCCCTCGTGGTCGGTCAGTTCGCGGTGTCGATCGGACTGACGGTTGCGGCAGTCGTCGTGTTCCGCCAGGTCGAGTTCGGGCGGGCGCAGGACTGGGGCGTCGATCGCCAGAACATCATCGTCATCGGCGGGATCGATAACCTGCCGCTCGCGGCGCGTGAGAGCCTGCAGCGCGTGTTGAACAAGGGCCCGGGGATCGTCGGGGCCGCGCTGTCGGCTGCAGTACCTTTCAACCTCGGCCGCGACATCGGCAACATGCAGGTACAACTGCTGGGTTCGACGAGCGCGATCAGCGCTCAGTGGCTCAACATCACTCCGGAGTTCCCGCAGCTGTATTCCATGCGCCTCCTGGCAGGGCGCCTCCTGTCCCAGTCGCACGGCGCGGACGTATCGACGGACTGGTCGGGCAAGAATGTCCTCATCAACCTCGAGATGGCCCGCCGCATGGGGCTCACGCCCGAGCAGGCCGTAGGGAAGGGCTTTGAAATGCCTGGCATCACCTTGAAGATGCCGATGAGGATTGCCGGTGTCGTGGCCGACGTGATGTATTTCGATCCGCGCAGCCCGGCTCGGGCGAGCGTCTATGTGATAGACCCGGGAGGATACGTGAACCTGTCGGTCAAAGTGCGCGCCGACCGGTTGCCCGAGGCGGAATCCTACATCGACCGGACGTTGCGGTCCGTCGCTCCGAACGTTGCGCTCACCCGGTATTTCCTGAGCGACTCATTCGACGAGCTGTTTCGACAGGACGAGAAGCAGGGTGCGATGTTCGCCGCCTTCGCCGGTATCGCCGTCCTGATCGCCTGCCTCGGGCTCTTCGGACTCGTCGTGTTCACCGCCGAACGCAGCACGAAGGAGGTCGGCATTCGCAAGGTTTCCGGTGCCCGCATATTCGACATCGTGAAGCTCATGCTGTGGCGGATCTCGGTGCCGGTGCTCGTCGCGAACCTCGTGGCCTGGCCCGTCGCGTACGTCTATCTGCGGCATTGGCTGGCGGGCTACGTCCATCGGATCCCGCTCAGCCCGCTCTATTTCATGGCCGCCGGGGGCCTCGCGCTGCTCATTGCGTGGGCGACGGTGTATGCGAATACATGGATGTTGGCGCGGACCAGCCCCGTGCACGCGCTGCGCTACGAGTAGCAGCGCCGATGCTGAGTCATTATCTTCGGCTGGCGCTGCGCGGGTTCGTCCGCCACAGGCTCTACAGCTTCATCAACGTGGCGGGCATGTCGGTGGCGCTCGCGTGCGCCGTTCTCATCCTGCTCTTCGTGCGCGATCAGCTGTCGTACGACGATTGGCTGCCGAATACCGGAAATCTGTACCGGCTCGCGGCGAGCTGGCACAACCCCACTGCTCTTGGAGGCGGGGTTTCCAGAACGGCGATGTGCCCGTTTCCCGTGCTGACCGCCGCCGGAGAGCAGATTCCTCAGATCAAGGCGGTGACGCACGTGCTCCCGGAGCAGATGACCGTGACCGTTGGGAGCAAGAGCTTTCAGGAGACGGTCACGGTGGTCGACCCGGACTTCTTTCAAGTGATCGGGCTGCCGCTGGTCCACGGAAGTGCCGCGAGCGCGCTTGCGCAGCCGGAATCGGTCGTGCTTTCGCAAGCCACGTCGCGACGCTACTTCGGTAGCGCCGATCCGGTCGGGAAGGTGATAAGAGTCAGCGGCGTGGCGGGCGATGAATGCAAGCCCGATGACAACGCGTGCTATGCCGCGTCGCACGCGTTGACGGT